>Ga0082212_10002568_pt1 | contig 26362 bp, 23 predicted proteins | sample TergutNt197P3_FD_71548 | JGI IMG/M metagenome (GOLD analysis project Ga0082212, IMG submission 71548) | Neocapritermes taracua P3 segment gut microbial communities from Petit-Saut dam, French Guiana - Nt197 P3 | ecosystem: Host-associated > Arthropoda: Insects > Digestive system > Gut ...
TAGATGTAAATGCTTTCGCCTTATTTTTATCGTAATAACCCAGATACCATTCTCCTTTTAACCAAAATTCAAACAATAATTTATCTCCCGTTTCAAAAATATAACGAAACTCCATTTTATTCCTGATCTCAGAGATCGTCATGTTACTCGATAGAATATTATCAGTGTTAATAAAGACATATTTTGGTAGAATAAGGTCATTATCTATGTAAAATAAAGTATCTCGTCTATCTTTGATATGTATTATATTGTTGTAAATATAGTAAATTCCATTGTCATTACCAAATGTGACATATTTATTTTCAGTGCCAACTATTTTGTAAAAAATGCTGTTTCGATTTATATTCAATGTATCTCCTTTATGATTCAATAATAGAAAACTATTCTCTAAATCTCCTGTCTCATTCTGTAAATGAATAAGTAAACGCCCATCCGGACTTACGACTATTTTATTAGCCGTATATCCGATGGCAATTTCTCCTAAAAAACTGCCTTTGAAATTATATTTAAAAATTTTTCTAAATCGATTTAATACATACACTGTTTCATTTATTTCATCAATAGCCAAATCATCAATAAAACTATATTCCCCAGGTCCCTGACCTCGTCGAGCTAATTTCCTTACAAACGTTCCGTCTCTGTTATATAATAATAAATCACCACTATAATAATGGCTGCAAATGATGTATTTACTTCCAATTCTTATCCTGTTTGGGTCAGGGAATGATACATAGTCACCGATCAAACCCTCAAAATGAAGATATGAAATGCTGTCAACGATATCGCTAAGCATATAATCTGTTTTATTTCGAATAGCCTCTTTAATATCAATAACAATCGGATATTCGGGAGACTGATTCGAATCAATTTTCTTATTGCTGCAACTTATTGTCATTATTAATAACAATCCTACAAAAATCCTTATTTTATCCATTTTTCTATATTTTTATTTTTCTTAACGTTTAGCTACTACTTCCTCCCGGAATAAAACCCGCCCCTCTGCCGGCAACGCTTTGTCCGTGTACCTTGCATGAAAAAAAGTTAGCGGGTTGTGTACCATTTTAGTCAAGGCTTGTCAGCATTCCTAAGCCTTTCCTTTGTTATGACAGTGCAGTGATTCACGTCTGTTGTTCATCCCGGAAAGCCTTGCCCCTTAACTGCCCGATTATGGCAGTAGTTGTTCCTTCTCCCGCAGGAATGACAATACCCTCACGATTCTGACTTCTTGATAAACAAGGACTCTATTCGACAAGCTTCACATCACAGAATTACTCCCGTCGCACGTTTTCGCAGGCTACTGTTAACGTAATAACAGGTTCAGGCACGCTTGCTGAACAAATGTTTATGTGACTTCTTGTCGCAATCCACGTTGCAAAGATAACCATAATATTCAAAAAAAATCAATTTCATGTTGTTTTGTTGTGGTATGCGCAAAAATTTATTAATTAACTTAACCGGCAAACAATTTCGGGCAGGGGGTTTTCCCTGCCCGAAACTAACGTGACGCATAAAATTAATAATATGAGCAAGTGGCTGTTCCTGATTTCATTTTACAAACATCCATACAATAATCGCCCATTAAACCTGGATCACATGCGGCAATTGTTGTTTCGCATTTACATCCAGGTTTATCAGGATACCTACAACACACATGATAAGCCTTACCATAACCAATACCATAGCCACCAAGGGCGCTCTTCAATTCTTTGTCCGAAAGTACGTCGGACACGCTTTTCCATGTAAATCTCATAATAAAAATGTTTTAAATAATTAATAAAAAAGTAAATAAAATAACTCACTGAAATATAATCGTTTCCAATCATAAATCCAAATTTGTAAAGTAACGTAAATCTTCAATCTTGCAGCTTTCAGGCAACTGATAGCCGTTTATCAAAATTGTCGGAGTGGCCCTCAACCGGGTCTTCTGCTTCCACGCTTCGTGTCGCTGAAATTCTTCTTCAACCGCCGGATGCTCCATGTTTAAACACATCTCTTTGAAAAAATCGTCTTTCATCGCTTTGCCTTTCTCAAACCAATCGCTCAGTATTTGCATGGATTCTCCTCCTTCGGAGGGGCAGGGGTGGTTAAGAGGGGAATTTAGACAGGCTGCTATTAGATACTTGTTGGTCGGGGTGAGGTCTTCACCAAAGGAGGAAAGGATGTACTGAACGCTGATGCCGTTATCGACCTTCTTCAATAATTCCTCAATTCTTTTGTGCATCCCGGCACATGGATTACAGTAGGGATTGCTCAGGACGGTTACCTTGAGTTTACTTTCAGGATTACCGAAATGGATCACCGATTGGCAGTCATTCGTTTCGTGATAGGGTTGCTGTTTTAATAAGGCGGCAAATACTGCCTCGTTGGCTTTCATGCTGTTGATGGATTGCTTCAAATACTGTATTGTTCTGTCGGTGTTGAGCTTTGGGACAAGAAGGTTCGTGGCTAACGTTAAGGCAAGGTAACAGCTCGAAACAAATAACAAGGGGATTAATCCCCTTGTCAAGGCGAGGGGTATGTAGCCCCATAACAGGTTGATGGCGAAGATTGCCCACAGGCAAACCTGCACAATCAAACAAAGGACGCACCACTGCTTGGCTTTCGACTTTTGATACCATACACTCCAAAATAGGTATGGGAGCGTAAAAATATTGAGCAAGGTGATGGAAGGGACTAACGCGGGTGCAAAAAGAAGAATCAACACGTTCGTCAGGAAATAACCGAAACCGATTTCACTCCAACCAATGATGCCCCATAGTTTGGCGGCTTCCGATTCTAAGACGCTGTTGCAATCCTTTTGCTTAAAAAGGGAGCATATCTTGTCGGCATACCGGCTTTGAACGTGCATTTGCTTTTGTAGCAGCAGGTAGCTGATGTATAAACCGGCTAAATTAACCAATAATAGAGCGGAGATGCCTGCTATCGTATAAAATGAATGGACTGCCAAGTCGATTTCCAACGGCAGGATATTTCGACTACGCTCAATAACCATGCCGTTGCCGCTAAGGTAACCGATGACGGCAAGACATCCGCAGGCAGAAAAGAGAGTGATCTTTTTTAAGAGGGTTAGACGATCGGCTTTTCTGTGCTTTGAGTAATCGGGTTCGATGGATTTTTCGGACTTTCCGGCTAAAAGCGCAATGCCAGTCCAGGCTTCTACGAACTTTTCAACCGGCAAAAGATGGTCGGCGCCCTTCCATACAAAAGCAACGTTACCGGCATCCACCTTATGAACGGCTACAAAATCACTACTGAACCGGGCGACGAAAGGCGTTTCGATCTGCGAGATATTGTTGGCTTTGTCAGGGAAGCGTGTGGCTGCATGATCAACCCCATAGTCGGAAAGCATCTTCGACAACCCGTACAGGTTGTTCCTGTGCGGATGCTCGTTGAAGTACCGGTCGGAAAACGATTCCGTGTGGGCTACTCCAAGCAGGTTGATATAATTGGTGAAAATGTTGTTCCCTATAGCTTTCATGTGTTGGGCTTAAAACAATTCAATAATTTAAGTGCAAAGGTAGGGAGTTTATTTGTGAACAAACACATGAAAACTGACAATTATCAGTATGATTTTCTGACATCTGATCAATTTTCTGACAAATTTACCTAAAGGGAGAAAAAAAGTTTCTTTTTTTTAAAAAATATATACTTTTGTGGCGTAATTTAAATTTACAAAAAATGGATATAGGAAAAAATCTGATAAAGCTTAGAAACGAGAAAAAGGTATCACAGCAAAAAGTTGCGGAATATTTAGGAGTGGGTCGAAGCACTTATACGGGTTGGGAAGCGAAGGGTAATTTCAAAAGTGATGATTTGCAGAAGTTGGCCGATTATTTCGAGGTGGATATTAGCGAATTATTCAAGGAAGACTCGTTACAAATAGTTATAAACCAAAATAGTACGGATAAAAAAAACAATTCTGTGAAGGGCATTGTTATTTTATTAAATGATAAAAAAGTTTTGGACGAAATAGTGAAAACAATTAGAGGACTGGTGAAGTAATTTGCATCAGCGGTTGAATAACTGTTTCTTAGACTAGTGCAACAAGCAGTTAATACTTTACCTGAAACTTATGAGGACATCACACAATAACTTGCTTTGTGGAGACAAAAAGTTTATATTAAAACTAAACGTATAACTAAATGAAAGGTATTTTCATCTGTTCACCGTTTTTTAGTGCGGATTGGTGGGCGACGATGCCGGGTATAGTGTAGGCAAGCGCATCGTTTATATTGATGGCCGGTTGTCGGTCGTTGGCTATCGCATCAACAAATTCATGGACAAGAAAAACCTCGGCGCCTTCGTGGTATTTACCAAATCCCGATTCTAAGGATTTCGGAAGCATTTCAGCTGCATAGTTCGGGTGGCTCCAATCTTCGCGCTCGGCTATCTCCTGTGCAAAACCCGCCTGGTCTTGTCCAATATTATGTTTGCTTCGACGAATGATATGGCCGCCGCCGTTTGCATTCGGCTTGAAAAAACTCATTTTGTCGCCGTACCATTGGGCGCGCTCGCAACCGCCGAAAGCGCCACGCCAATATACTCCGACCCGAAAAGCGTGTCCTTTATCGGTTTTGAAGAAGGCTGTCTCGTTCCAAAATGGATTCTGATATTGATTGCCTTGCAGTATCGGATCGTTGTCTGTCCAGCCGATACAACTCACTTCGGTCAACCGTTCTCCGGTGACGCCAACTAAGAACGAGGTACAATGCGTAGGATAAAGCATGGGCGGAAGACCATAACGCCACGTAGGCGTGCCGTCTGCATTTTTCCAAAGTACAAATTCCATCCCGGCATGATGGTACTCCGCTTCGGAATAATACAAGTCGCCGAATAAACCGTCCTTAAACCACTGCCTTGCAGCAATAGACGCAGGGTGATAATAACTTGTTTCGGCCATCATATATTTCAAACCGGTTTTATGGACTTTTTCATGCAACAATTCACATTCATCTATATTCATGCTGGCAGGCACGGCGCTGATGACATGTTTCCCGGCATCAAGACACATCACGGCATGTCGGACATGATCCGGCGCTCCGGTGAAGATAGCAACAGCGTCGAAAGAATCGCGCGCATCCTTGAGCATCGTCTCGAGCGATGGATAGACATTGTCGCATGCAAACGTGTTTTTCAAGGCTTTACGTCGTTCTTCGCGGAGATCAGTGACGGCTGTCACTGTACTATACGGATGAAGATGCCAATAGAAGCAAAGACCAAAACCTCCGCCGACAACAGCGATACGCACTTTTTTATCTACTTGTTGCGCTGCAATGGTTGAAAAAGCCACCCCTCCGAGTGTAAAGGCCGCACTCGTTTTCAAAAAATCACGGCGGGTTTGATTGAAGATTTTATTGTTTTCCATTTTTTCTTTATTATTATCATTGGACGAGTACAAAGGAAAACATTTTTTGATATAAAAAAGATTTTGTATCACTTCACAGCATCACAGGACGTCAAATGCGACTATCCCAGCGTGTTGCCAATTAAGAATGTGGCAGCTAATGCTATGATGGCGTATAACTCCGGAAAAACGGCCAGAATAAGCGTTTTACCGAACACGTCGTAACCGGCGCCGATACCGGCAATCCCATTGGCGCAAACTTGTCCCTGACGTATTGCCGATAAAAGGCCTACCGTACCTAACGCCAAGCCGGCGCCGAAGATTGCTGCTGCCTGAGTCAGCGTGATACTCTCCACAAGATAAGCGCTTATCAGGAAGTATCCCAAAAAGCCGTATAGACCTTGCGTTCCGGGAAGTGCGCTCAATACCATATAATTACCAAACGCATCGGGATTTTTTTTCATTGCCCCGATAGAAGCATTTCCTGTTATGGTCACGCCAAAAGCGCTTCCGATACCTGCCAGTCCAACCATCAGACCGACACCAATGTAGGCTAAAATAATAGGTTGCATAATTTTAAAAAGTTTTTTATTATTAATTTATGATTACAATTTCGATTTTATTATTCTTCGTTGGGGATGAATTTCAACGGTTTATATTTGACGCCGCCTCCTTCAAACCCTGCATTTTTATAAAATTCTACAAAAGTGAGACGCATTGGATGAACGAAGGAACCCAAAGCCGACATGAAGATATTCAGCGAGTGACCGGCTAACAGGATGAGAAGCATAGCCAATTGGCTGACAACAGGGATGTTTCCGCTCAGCTGGACTGCCAGGTCATTGAATACAAAACCCATCACACCACTACAAATACCCAATGCAAATAACCGGATATAGGAAAGCAGGTCGCCCAATACACCCGTCAGCATGTTGTAGGAGTTCCAAAGTCCGGAACCAAAATTCACCAACGGATTACGTCCGGGAGAGTTGAAGAAAAAGATAAGAATGCCCGAAACGGCAAAAACAGCATAATAGGCGTAAAGCTGAATATCCGGCGAAAACAGGGACTTGGTCGAAGCAAGATACAAACCTCCGCCTCCTACTATGAGAATGATCCATCCCCATGTTTCTAATGAATGGACAAAGCCATAACGCCGTATCTTTCCGCAAGCCTTGACAATCATACCGAAAATAATCTGTACTCCTCCTAAGATGAGCGCCAGCGTGAACAGTTGGTCTGAATTAATCATATACTGCTTGAAGGAAGTAAGCCAAGCCCAATTTTGGTCTAACAACGCGATTCCAAAAAGGGTTCCGCCAATAGCGCCACAGATGACTGTCGCTATGCCAAGTATGGCTGCCAACGTGAAGATGGGTTTGAGCGACGGCTTCATTTTTCGACGCGCTACCAAAGCTCCAATCAATATCAACAATCCGTATCCTGCATCACCGAGACAAAGCCCGAAAAACAACATGTAAAACGGTGCAAAAAAGGGCGTTAAATCCAATTCGTGGTAATTAGGCAAATCATACAGTTCGCCTATCAGCTCGAACAAACGTGAAAAACGGTTGTTTTTTAATAATATGGGCGCCGTTTTATCATCTTTTTCAGGGGCATAGCCTGTATAATACACATCGTGGCTGTCAAGCGCTTTTACTAATTCCGATTCTTTAATTTCCGGCGCCCACCCTTCGAGTAAAATCAATTTGTCATCGACTTTCTTTTCCACCTGCAAATGCACCTTGTTCAGGTCGATGTTTTCAAGCAAACATCGACGCGCTTCTTTCAGGTTGTTGAGGTGTTCGACTGCCATCCTATCAAGCAGCTTTTTGAGTTCCTCCGCCTGTATTTTATTTTCCTGCAATGCAACCTGCAACAGGGTGAGCGACCGGTCGGAAAGGCGCACCTTTTCAGCATCCGGTTCATCTTTAACAGTTACAGGGGTGAGGGTCACAAAATAGATGGTAGTCCCAATACGCGTAATCTCTATCGCATCGAACTTGTCCGCCCATTCAGGCTTAAACTCCCGTTCTCGGCATGAATAAAACTGTAGCAAATGTCCGCTCTGTTCTAATTTCCGAAGTATAGCCGGGTCAAAATCACCCCAAACCGTCATGCTGTCGATTTCCTTCTGCAACACTGATTTTTGAGATTTCAACAGCGCTTCCTGCTCCTTGAGTTGTTCGTACTCGCGTAATATTACCATCCCATCTATTGATTTATCAAGCGGCGCGATCGTAATATTCTTCTTCTCGGCAATTCTACCCTCGAAGGCATAAATCGTATTTTTATACGAATCGGCAGTAGCCAGCGCTTTGCGTAAGTCTGCGGCATCGTCGGGAATACCTTTCTGTTTCTCTACGATATGTACTACGCCAGCTTGCCGGATGCTTTCCAAAAATTCATTATAGGTCTTATAATAAATAAGGAAGCTATATCTTTTCATTTTCTCAACCATAGATACTTAATTGAAAATTCATTATTGACATCATGGTTCTACCTCCGTTTTTTGACGTTTTTCTAAATTGGCGCGCATGATTTTTTGCGACGATTTCGACAGGCTTTCTTCGTCTTCCATAAACCGTTTGATCTTACGGATCGCATCTTTATAGCCTGGTATCTGTACTTTCTCGAACAGGTTCACTTTCTGTGTCGTTTTACGACGGGCGCGTTCGAGCATACTCAGTTTCAGCCCGGTAAACTCTGCTTCGATGCCGGTAGTAGCCAAGGTACGCAGCATTTGTATGCCGTCGTAATACCATACCGGATTACTGAACAAACTGAAAGTCTTTACATCGAAAGTGATGCCATCCAGAACAGGGATCACGACGCCGGCGACTTTTTTCGACGACAAAGCCACATCCTTCACGGCTATCAGTTGCGGATCAAATTCACACCACAATGCCGAAATAGATTCATAGCTTTGGATTTCTTTCTCCAACTTCGCTTCTAAGGCATCCATATCGTCTCTGGTACGCTTCACCTCCACACGTAACGCGCTCTCCTTACTCTTTATTGTAGGCAAAGCGCGCACCCGTATCTTCAGCTGTTTCTCCAGCCCCTGCAACGATGTCTTATTATATTGAAAAGTAATCATTCGTAATTTGTAATTAGTAATTCATAATTACTTCCAATACTTGGCCACCAGCTCCTGTTTGATGTTCACTTCGGCATGCGAGAAATGTTTGGCAAAAAGTTGCCAAGTCACATCAAGCATCTCCGTGGTGTCCAAGTTTACATCGATAGCGAGCAGTTTGTCCGAATAGTCTTTGGCGAAAGCTAAGGTACGGTTGTCGTAATCTGTCAGGTCGAAGCCGTTTTCCATCTTCGATTTGGCATCGGCGGCATCGGCATAGAGGCGGACGGCGGAGTTCATCACCTGCGGGTGGTCTTCCCGCGTTTTTTTGCCGGTAACTAGCTGTTTCAGACGGGATAACGAGCGGAATGGGTCAACGATAACCTTTCCGACATCGCTGTCGCGGCGCAAGTATAACTGACCTTCGGTGATATAGCCGGTGTTGTCGGGAACGGCATGTGTGATGTCGCCGCCTGATAGTGTCGTTACAGCGATGATGGTTATAGAACCGCCGTCGGGGAACTGTACCGCTTTTTCATAAATCTTGGCTAAGTCGGAATAGAGCGAGCCGGGCATCGAATCTTTGGAAGGTATCTGGTCCATTCGGTTGGAAACGATGGCTAAGGCGTCGGCATAGTTGGTCATGTCGGTCAGCAGGACAAGGACTTTTTCATGTTTTTCAACTGCGAAATACTCGGCTGCCGTCAGGGCCATGTCGGGTATCAGGATACGCTCTACCGAGGGGTCTTCCGTCGTGTTGATGAAGCTTACGATACGGTCGAGGGCGCCGGCATTGCTAAACGCATTTTTAAAAAACAAGTAATCGTCGTTCGACATACCCATGCCGCCAAGGATGATCTTGTCTGACTTGGCGCGTAATGCAACCAAAGCCATGACTTGGTTGAAGGGCTGGTCGGGGTCAGCAAAAAACGGAATTTTCTGTCCGGTCACCAAGGTGTTATTCAAGTCAATACCTGCTATACCTGTGGCGATCAGTTCTGAGGGTTGGCGGCGACGTACCGGATTCACCGACGGGCCGCCTATCTCTACTTCGCGTCCTTCGGGAATAGGGCCGCCATCGACTGGTTCGCCGTAGGCGTTAAAAAAACGTCCGGCCAACTGGTCACCCACTTTCAGGGTCGGCGATTTGCCCATAAAAACGATCTCGGCATTCGTGCGGATACCTTCCGTTCCTGAAAAAACCTGTAAGGTCACTTCATCGCCATCGATCTTTACTACTTGCGCCAGTTTACCATCCACCGACGCTAATTCATCGTATCCTATTCCGGTAGCTTTCAGCGAACAGGTAGCCTTGGTTATTCGCGTAATCTTTGTGAATATTTTTTGAAATGCTTTTGTTGCCATACTTAATTAATTGAAAATTGAAAATTGAAAATTTTTACTTCAAACATATCTACTATACCGCTCTTTGTTGTACGAAAGCGTCAATCTGCTTGCCGTAGTTGTAAAATTTCTCACTCTTAAACGCCGAATAGTTCATTTGTTTGAACAGATTAATCATCTGTTTGAAATACACGGATACCTCGTTGAAGTTGGCGAACATAAAGTCTGTACGGCAGATTTGGATAATCATCTTGAGCATATAATCCTGCCGTTCCAACGGGCAAACCGCGTCGATCTCATCAAATGCATCCTGTTGCAGGATTACAAAGTCGATCAATTCTGACTTCCAGAAGGTTACGTGGTAATCCACCGGTACGCCGTCGTCGCCGAGGATGTTGATCTGCTCCGAAATCTCCTTGCCGCGCTGCATACGCGTCTTCACATCGTTCACAATAGTGATCCAGTCGGGCGAGATGTGCTTCGAGATATATTCGTTAAATTCAGGGTATTCCAAGTATTTCGAATAGCTGTCTATCGGGTTCACCGCCGGATAGCGTTTACGGTCAGCGCGCGCCTGCTCAAGGGCATAAAAACAACGCGCCACCTTTTTGGTATTTTCTGTCACCGGTTCTTTCAGGTTACCTCCGGCAGGCGAAACGGTACCGATAAACGTTACCGATCCGGTCTTTCCATTATTGAGGAAAACCATGCCCGCGCGTGCATAGAAGTTAGCAACGATAGCGGACAAGTCCATCGGGAAAGCGTCCTGTCCGGGCAATTCTTCCAGACGGTTCGACATCTCGCGCAAAGCCTGCGCCCAGCGGGAAGTGGAATCGGCCATCAGCAGCACTTTTAAGCCCATGCAACGGTAATATTCGGCGATAGTCATGGCCGTATAAACCGACGCTTCACGGGCGGCAACCGGCATGTTCGATGTGTTGGCGATGATGATAGTACGCTCCATCAGTTTGCGTCCTGTATGCGGGTCGTCCAATTCGGGGAACTCAACAAAAATCTCCACCACCTCATTTGCTCTTTCACCGCAGGCAGCCATAATCACAATGTCGGCTTCGGCCTGTTTGCTTATCGCATGTTGAAGCACTGTTTTACCTGTCCCGAAAGGACCCGGTATAAAACCTGTACCCCCTTCGACTATCGGGTTGACCGTGTCGATAATACGCACGCCCGTCTCCAATAACTTGTAGGGACGCGGTTTTTCTTTGTAGCACACAATAGGTTTCTTGACCGGCCATTTTTGGGTCATGGTAATGTCAAAATCTTGACCGTTATCATCCGTTATCACGGCAATCACCTTGTCAATAGTATATTGTCCGGCGCTCGCGATAGATTTGATCTGATAGACGCCTTCCATCACAAAAGGAACCATGAGACGGTGAGGCTGGAAATTTTCATCCACCTCGCCAAGCCACGAGCCGGCCGACACCTTATCGCCTGTTTGCGCCAGCGGCACGAAATCCCATAATCGCTCCTTATCCAAAGCAAAGGTAGCTTCGCCGCGTCGCAGAAAGACCCCTTTCATCTTATCCAAGTCATTTTGCAGTCCGTCGTAATTACGCGACAACATTCCTGGACCTAGCGTTACCTCCAGCATGTGTCCCATAAACTCGGCCTGGTCGCCTACCCGCATCCCGCGCGTACTCTCAAAAACCTGCACGTATGCGTTCTTACCGATCACTTTGATAACCTCCGACATCAGCCTGACGTTATCGACGGTAATATAACATATCTCGTTTTGCGATACGGGGCCATCCATTTCCACCGTAACAAGATTTGCAACAATACCTTTTACTATTCCTTTTGTTAGCATAATTATTTATTTTTTTCTTTAAATTCTTCCAATGTCGCCGCGCTCTCCTGTTTCATGCCCGACACTAACTGCCGGAAAGTCTTCTCGCCGCGTACCTTATCCAACATCATCCACCGTTCCAGCATCTCAAGGCGTAAAACATAAGATATAACAGCCTCTATGTCGAATGTTTTAAAAAACGTCTGTGTATCAAGCCATTTCCAGCGTAACAGGTCAAGTCGTTTCTCCCGCAGTAACGGGTCTTTCTCTTCAACGATGGGCGACAGCTCGGTCAAATAATCGATTTCATTGCCGAAGTTGAAATCGCGGGCGCTCGATGCGCGTAACTGTTCGGCTATCTCATTGCCGCCGACAATATAATTCTCCTTGTTCAATCCGTACTTCCGGCAATTCAACGCGGTTAAAATATTTCCCATGTTCATGTTCATCTCAAACCACGACGACATAAAAGCATTGTCGCACGCCATCGCCGCTTCAAAATAGGAAGCCGTCAGTTGGTCTTCCAACAAGTTGAAGTCGATGGATTCTTCCGATTCTAAACGCGCATAATATGCTTGAATAAAAGTCGTTAAATAAGCAGGAACAGGCATTTTTGCCGGCGCACGGCCTTCGTTTTTCAGTAAATCGCACAATTCCTTGATGTCATCCTGCGAAAAATTACCCCTGTCATCGAACTGTTCTACCAAGCTCTTGCGCAGATATAACAACAGGCTCTTGTTATCATACTTCAAATAAAACCAGCGCATCAGTTGTTGGTCGGCTGCGGTCAAAATTGACTCTACCTCCGCCTTAAAATCGGCTACAGTGTAGGTCAACTTGGTATCGTCCGCTGAGATGTGAGGCAATCCTGCTATTAAACAGTAGTATTTACTCATCAGAATAACATTTCTATCAATTGTGGACGCAGAAATTCTTTGAAATAAGCGATGAACTCTTCATCTCCGAAACTGATTTTGTATGCTCCATCGGCAGGCGCCAGTGTGAAGGACGTCATTTTACCGTTCACCTTTTCTATTTTCACGCCTTTGTCTAACAAGTCTTTGGCATTGGCCTCGAAATAAGCGGATAACGAAGCGGCATCCGCCGTCTGAATCGTGATAGCCTCATTTTTAGCCCATTCTTTCGAAATTTCAAGAATTATTTGTTTCATAAAAGCGGCGTCTGACGATGCCAACTTCACATTATCCATCACAATCCGGTCGGTTACAAGGTTTGCCACCTCGCTTTTCAGCGCCTCGATAGCTTGCGATGCAAACAACCGTAATTCGGCTTCGGTATTCCGCTTCAACTCTTCAGCCAGCTTTTCTGCATTGGCAATGATTAATTTCGCTTGTTCTTCAGCATCGTGAATGAGCGTTTCTTCCTGTTCCTTTGCGCCGGCGATAATCCGGTCGGCCTCTTCTTGGCCTTTCTCTACGCCTTCTTTGTAGATTTTTTCAGTCAGTTCCTGAATTTTTGTGTCCATACATGTATCTATTTTTGTAATTTTTGAGTTTTCGAGGCGCAAAGATAAAATTTTTATACGCACGAAAAAAATTTTTTATGCTATAAAAAAATAAAAAAATATAAAATGATCGTAACTCATTAAAATTAAAAGAATTATAATAACACTCGAATTTTACAAAACCTCTGACCGCCAAAAAAATTTTTTTTGCAAAATTTTGTATATTAAAAATAATACATACCTTTGTACTGAAAACTCAAACGAAATTGTATATAACATATTAATATTTAAACTTTTAAATTAAAAAAAATGAAAAATTTAGTTGAACAGATTGAAAACGCATTCGCTGGTTTCTTCGGTGATGCAAACGCTCAAGTCGTAAAGGGTAACAAAGCTGCAGGCACACGCGCACGTAAAGCATCCCTTGATTTAGAAAAAATGTTGAAAGAATTTAGAAAACAGTCAATTGAAGCTGCGAAGAAATAATTTCTAACAACTATGCAAAAAGGCGGAAAACAACCATTGTCTTCCGCCTTTTTTTGTCTTGTTGCGTAGATTTTTCGATGTGATGTATGGATAGGGATTATTGGGTAAGAAACGCGTTATAACGAACTTTTGCCGGTAACGAACTAATGCGCTCTTCATCCGTTTTTCCATACGGGTTGACCGGTGGCCAGGCGTACCCGGTAAAATAGTCGGGCGCGGATGTTAGATATAAGGAGTTGGGAAGCTCGGCAGGCGTCGACCATCCCGTTTGTCGGGCTGGCTCTATGTTATTATTGACATAGTTGAAGTCATGAGCCCAGTAGAACCTGTCATATGCCCACTGTCGTCCGCCGTCACCGAGGTAGCTACCCATGGTGTTATTACCCGCTCTCGCATTAAAATTATAAACCGGCATACCCCTTCCGCCGCTTTGGGCAGGACAGTTCCAAACCCTTGCTCCGACTGCATTCACAGGGTTCAGGTAAACATTTCCGATGGAGGCATGTTCGTTTTGTGGGCCATCAATCGACACGGCGTTCCACGATCCGCCCGTTGTCGGACTATGGGCGTTCTTGCCAAAGGAATGATTACGGAAAAGAACAAAAAAACCATTGTTGCTGGTACCGTCTGTGTGTATATTTGCCGTATAATTACCTTCGATGAGGTCGGAATGAGAATAACCGCCGTGACTGGGATCAATGGCCGTTTCGTTCCAGCCATCCATAGCTTGGGGATTACCGGGTGTCGCAGCGCCTACATACGCGCCATCGTTTCGTATAGTGATGATGGCATTGGGGACATAATTGTAGGCGATAACATTACCGCCGTTTGATGTCTGGCCCAGCAACGGCTTGTTGAGCATATCGCAAATGTTGTTATCTATTATACAATCCGTCCCGTGCCACCGGATACCATAACCATTGCCGCCGGGGCTGACCTGGGAAGAGTGATGGACATAGTTACCCGTTACATGATTGCGGAAGCCGTTCAATTCGATATGTCGTCCTTTAAAACCGTTCTCGCCCTTAAACTTAGCGCCGTCGCTTTCTATGTTTCTCACCCAACAGTAAGCGCTCGAAAGACAAATCTGTACTACCGGCACATGCCACTGATTACCGCCGACAGTGATCCCCGTCGCTTCTATTTTGATATTTTCGAGGCCTATGTATTTATTTTCGTGCGCCATCGTGTTGAATACCTGCGGGTTGAGTATTTTTCCGCTTTTGCCTGTCGTGGGAAAGTCGATGTTAATCCTGTTGGATAGATACAGTATATTACCCTCAATATGGTCTATCTCAATAAACTGAGAGATCGGTCGGGCGCTGCCACCTGTTGGGCCAAATTCATTATTTCTTCCGCGCTGGAACTGGTTATGACCGTCGAGCCATTCCGAACCCCCTTTTTCAGCGGCAGCATCGTCGGCAAATCGGTCTATTTTAAGTATCTGTCTGGCTCTAAATGCGCTTGCATCCGCGATGATGATGATGGAATCGCCGATATGCGCTGTATGCGTCACATTGATTGCATTTTGCCAGACAGGCCTTTGATTGCCAATCACGAACACGCCATCACCTCCATTAGTGCCGCGTACGAGCGTTGCACTTCCCATACCACGCAGGATGACGCCCGATCGGTTCAAAACGATGTCGGTATTACCTACATCAAAAATCCCTTCGCCTAACTGTACCACCCCCAGGTTGGTAGGGGAAGCGCCGCCAGCGTCCCTCACCGCATCACCGGCAGCTTGGATCGCATTGTTGATTTGCTCCGCTGTTGCGCCCGCACTGAGCGTCATGTAAATGACCGCTCCGTTGGGGATGCCTCCGGGAATGCCAGCGAGTTGCCAGTCGGTGTAGAAGCCAACGGATTTCAATGACTCCTTCACACTTTGAGCAAATGTCATTGCCGTTAAATTTGCAAATACAAAAATGAAAGTAAGTCTTAGCGTGGACGCTTTAGTACAGATATAAAACCGATTCATAATATATGCGTTTAATATTGGAATTGAGCTACAAAAGTAATCTTTTCCCGGAAAAAATCAGGGTGAACGCATCAAAAAAAAAATAAAAAATGATAATATCCGGAATATCGTTATCTTTGTGGGGTTTTAATCTTTAGATTATAAATCATATCATTATGGAAAGACGTAATTTTTTAAAGGTATTAGGTGTTGGAACGCTATCTATGGCCATGAGCGACACTTTATTCGCTTCCTGTAACAGCAAGGTGGCAGAACGGTTGCCGTCGTTTGGATTAATAACCGGCAGCAGCGGCCAATGGCATAAGGATGGCGCCATAGAGGGGCTGAAACAGATTGCCGCGTGGGGTTATACGGAGTTGGAAGGAGGCGGCGGGCGAGGAACACAAGCCGACGAATTGCAAAACTTATTGAAGTCACTGGGGTTAAAACGCGTTATCGGCAGTCAAGGTATGGCTAATTTAATCGGAGATGATTCTCGGCTGAAAACAAGTTTGAAGGCCAACCTCGACCTCGGACAACAATTCGTGGCCTGTTATTGGCCCTGGGTAGGCGAAGCAAAAGGGCAGAAAATAGACGACTGGAAAGTGGTAGCCGATAATCTGAATAGAGGTGGCGCCATCTGCAAAAGCGAAGGCATACAGTTGGTCTATCACAATCACGACTTTGAGTTCTATCCTGTTGAAGGCAAGATACCGTTCGACGTATTAGTACCGGCGCTCGATCCGGCGGTTGGCATCGAATTAGACTTGTACTGGATTGTTAAGGGCGGAAAATCGCCTGTGGAATATCTAAAGAAATATCCGGGGCGCTATCCTGTTTTACATGTCAAGGATATGCCAAAGGATGTAAAGTGCGGCCTTGGACCTACTAACTTCGACCTGCTCTCCGAGAAAGATTTTTCTCCAATTGGCAGCGGGGCCATCAATTTTGCTGAGATATTCAAAACAAACAGTATATCAGGCGCCAAGCATTTCATGGTGGAAGCCGATAAGCCGGGCGATATGGCAACGTTTCTTGAACTATCGGCTAAATATTTAAGTACGGTTAATTTTTAAAATTCACACCCTAATAAATTAATAAGAAATGAAATGGATTAACACCACCCTTCGAATGGCTATAGGCTGGCATTTTTTGTACGAAGGAGCCATCAAATTATTTGCCGAAAAATGGTCGGCAGAAGGTTTTTTGAATAATACTTACGGATTCTTATCGGGCTTTTTCCATTGGCTTGCCGCCTCGCCTGTGCGTATGGAAATCATAGATTTCCTGAATATCTGGGGATTGATACTGATAGGATTGTCCCTGTTCTTCGGGTTGTGGTCGCGTTGGGCTTCCGCTTTTGGCGTCATGTTGATCACCCTTTACTACTTAGCTTATCCGCCCTTTGGCGTTTCGTTGTTAAGCAGCGACGGGACGGCCTATATTATCAACCCGTTGCTTATCGAAGGCATCATCTTAATATTCCTTTTCTTCTATAAAGAACCAGGATACGGGCTGGATGACTTGATACTACTACTAAAAAAACGCAAAAAACCGGCTACTTTCGGAGGGCAAGCGGCGACGGCAGAAACGCCAACACAGGTGAATACCCGCCGGGAAGTATTGAAGAACCTTATCTCATTGCCCATCTTCGGGCTGATAGGATGGGGCGCAAACCGGAGTAGCAAACTATATGGCATCGATACGATGTCGGGAGCAACTATCCAGATCAACCAGACGTTGCTGAGCGAACTGAAAGGCGTACTACCCAAAGGAAAAATAGGCAACCAGGAACTGAGCCGATTAGTCGCAGGCGGCAACCTGATCGGCGGATGGGCACACGCACGCGACCTTATTTACGCCGAGAAATTGTTTAAAGCCTATAATACTGAGAAGAAGATTTTCGAAACACTGATGCTGTGCGAACAAGCCGGTATCAACTGCATCAACATCGGCTACCCTACCTGGGAAGCTATGGCCAAATACCGTAAAGTTACAGGCAGCAAGATAAAAGTCATCATACAGGTGAGCATCAACGATGGCGCCGACGACATCTACCGCGACATCAATGAATCAATTGATAATGGCATGGACATCATACAGTTGCAGGGCAATTGGTGCGACAGGCTGGCGCGCGACAAAAAGTTTGACATCATCGACAAGTTTCTAAACCGCGTACGCAGCAACGGACTTGTGGCCGGCATGGGCGCACATAACATCTACACCATGATAGACTGTGAAGAAAACGGTATCATCCCCGACTATTATATGGCGACGATGCACCACGACAACTATTGGTCGGCGCACCCGCGCGAAAACCGCACGCCCTACGAGGTAATCGGCAGGAACAGCCCCGACCACAACAAGTATCACGACAACTGTTTCTGTACCTTTCCCGATGCTACTGTCGAATTTGTCAATCGTATAAAAGTACCGGTGATGGGATATAAAATACTTGCAGGGGGCGCTATCCACCCCAAAGACGGTTTCAGGTGGGCGCTGGAAAATGGCGCCGATTTCATCTGTGTGGGCATGTTCGACTTTCAGGTGGTAGAAGATGCCAATATTTGCATTGATACACTCCAAAATCTAAAAAACAGACAACGCGCCTGGTATGGATAGGATTCGATATAACTATTCTAGGATGTTGATCGTTTTTATTTTTTCAACACTTCTGCAACTTTATTCTTGATATCTTCCCCCCGCAGGTTACGAGCCAGAATGGTTCCGTCCGGCCCAAAAAGGATGATGTGCGGAATACCCTGAATGCCGTACAATTCGAGCGGCTCAGCTTGGGCGTCATATATTTGCGGCCATGTATAACCGTCGTCATCTATTGCTTTGACCGTCTCTATGCGTTTATCCATCACAGCTACGCCCAAAACTTCAAAACGGTCGCCTTTGTATTTTTTATAAACCTCCGCGATGACCGGCGCTTCCATACGGCATGGCATACACCACGACGCCCAGAAATCGACTAACACATATTTACCTTTACCTATATAATCGGAAAACGATACCGAAGAACCATCCCTATTTCCATACGCAACAGTAAAATCAATAAAAGGCATTCCGACCGCTGTTTTTTCCATCCTGCCCAAAAAAGCTGCCATCTCTTTGACAGGGCCAAAATTCAAAATAAATTCGCCTGCATCTTGACTGGCTTCAACAAACTGTTCGTATGTAAGGTCAAACTGATTTTGCAACCATGTATAAAAAATCATTGCACCTAACACATCATTCGGATGTTCGGTGAGATAAAACTGGTGTACAGCGTCTAATTCTTCGAAAAAAGTTTCAAAGACTGCATCTTCCATTTTGCCTCTTTCTTCATCGGAAAGCGATTCGTCTATTTCAGCCAATTTACTTTTTGTCAATATAATTATCTCCCCGCATGTCTGGTAGAACTCATTGAGTTTCTCAGTCATAACGTTACCTGTGGCGCTGTAAGGGTCGGACATATCTATGGTCATCGTCCCTTTGTCTATAATAATATCGGCTTGCAGTTCGCGGAGTGTCAAGAGCCTTGCCATAGCGCTGTCGGCCTCGCCTCTAAACACAAATTTCCCATTAAAAACCTTCGCGCTATCAACAATCTGGCTATCATTATAGTCAGTCATAAACACTATCGCTCCGTTTTCAATACCTATGGGAACAGTACCTTTTAAAACATACATGTTTTTATTTTCGTTACAAGCGCAAAGCACTACTAAACAGGCTATAATTACAATAAAATTAATTCTTCGTTGCATATACTAAAAATTTTTCCTGCAAAGGAAAGCATTTTATTTTGAATTAGCAAAAATCGGGTTTATTCCACATATCTATATAAATTTGAATAGATATGGCGAAAAGTCGCGTTGTATTCGAATGCTTTTTTTGAAGTCGATCTTTCAAATAGCATAAAAAACCTCTGACATAATAAAAAAAGTGGTATTTTTGCACCATGATTGGAGAAACGTCGGCAACATCGCCTACCTCTCCGGTATGAAAATGTTAACATTTATACATCAAAAAAAAGATGGAATTATCAGAAAAGAACTCAAAAACGGAAATAGATGAATGTAAAGATTGAAAAAAGCTGGAAGGATTGTCTGGCTGATGAATTTGAAAAACCGTACTTTCGGCAAGTGACGGATTTTGTGCGGGAAGAATATGCAAAAGGTACGGTTTATCCGCCAGGGTCATTGATTTTTAATGCTTTCAATCATTGTCCGTTTGACAGGGTGAAAGTAGTTTTATTGGGGCAAGACCCTTATCACGAACCTGGTCAAGCGCACGGATTGTGTTTTTCCGTCCGAGAAGGAATACCTTTTCCCCCCTCGTTAATCAATATTTTTAAAGAGGTACAATCCGATCTTGGGACGCCGATACCAAAAAGCGGCGACCTTACCCGATGGGCAGATCAGGGTGTGTTATTGTTGAACGCTACGCTGACTGTACGCGCTCATGCAGCAGGCTCGCACCAAAAAAAGGGGTGGGAAATTTTCACAGATGCGGTAATAAACTGTCTGGCAACACGACGCGAGCATCTTGTCTATATCTTATGGGGCGCTTATGCACAACAAAAAGGCGCTATGATTGATACAGGCAAAAATCTTGTTTTACAGTCGCCTCATCCCTCTCCCCTATCGGCGAGCAGAGGATTTTTTGGTAACCAACATTTCAGTAGAACCAACACCTACTTAGTTTCAAGCGGGCAAACGCAAATCGTATGGTAATCAGTAATTTGTAATTAAATAAAAGTGGAATTTACATATCAAGAACCGTTCCCTGTGGGGGAAGACACGACGGATTATTATCTGTTGACAAAAGAGCATGTTTCGACAGCTTTGTTTGAGGGGAAAGAAATCCTCAAAGTCGAAACAGCAGGATTGACCAAGTTGGCCAATGCGGCTTTTCGCGATGTAGCGTTCTTACTGCGGACGGAGCATCAGCAACAGGTGGCAGACATTATGGTTGATACAGAAGCAAGCGAAAACGACAGATATGTAGCGCTTACCTTTTTGCGTAACGCCGAAGTATCGGCAAAAGGGCAGTTACCTTTTTGTCAGGATACCGGTACCGCTATCATCATGGGTAAGAAAGGGCAGCAGGTATGGACAGATGGGAACGATGCAGAAGCACTATCGAAAGGGGTTTTCATCACTTATACCGAAGAAAATCTGCGTTATTCGCAAAATGTGCCATTGACAATGTATGAAGAGAAAAATTCGGGCTGCAACCTTCCGGCACAAATAGATTTGTATGCCACACAAGGATGTGAATATAAGTTTCTTTGCATAGCCAAAGGAGGCGGGTCAGCCAACAAAACATACTTGTTTCAAGAGACCAAAGCCTTGCTGAATCCCGATACATTGGCTCCATTCTTAGTTGAAAAGATGAAAACATTGGGTACAACTGCCTGTCCGCCCTATCATATTGCCTTTGTCATAGGCGGTACATCGGCAGATACAAACCTTAAAACCGTAAAATTAGCTTCTGCGCATTACTACGATAGCCTGCCGACAGCCGGCAATGAAGGCGGACAGGCCTTCAGGGATGTAGTGTTGGAACGAAAAGTATTGGAAGAGGCTTATCGGATTGGTCTTGGCGCCCAGTTCGGCGGCAAGTATTTTGCGCATGATATTCGCATAGTACGTTTACCTCGACATGGCGCGTCCTGTCCTGTAGGAATGGGCGTTTCCTGTTCGGCCGACCGTAATATAAAAGCTAAAATCAACAAAGATGGTATATGGGTTGAGCGATTAGAAACCGATCCCGGTCGTTTTATTCCGAACTCTTTACGTCAAACAGGAGTCGTCAATAGAGGCAATAACAACGCTGTACTAATCAACCTGAATTGTCCAATGTCGGAAATTTTAGGCGACTTAAATAAATATCCGGTAGCCACACGCTTATCGTTGACAGGCACGATTATTGTCGGGCGCGACATGGCTCATGCCAAGTTAAAAGAGCGTATAGACAGGGGTGAAGGGCTTCCGCAATATATGAAGGAGCATCCTATATATTATGCAGGCCCGGCTAAAACGCCCAGAGGGTTGGCTTCCGGCTCTTTTGGCCCGACGACAGCCGGACGTATGGATGCGTACGTGAACCTGTTTCAGTCGATGGGGGGCAGTATGGTGATGATAGCCAAAGGAAACCGAAGTCCACAGGTGACGGAAGCCTGCCGCAAGTTTGGCGGTTTTTATCTCGGCAGTATCGGCGGCCCAGCAGCTATTCTGGCGTTAGAAAACATCAAAAAAGTCGAATGTCTCGAATATCCCGAACTGGGGATGGAAGCTATCTGGAGAATCGAAGTAGAAAATTTCCCCGCTTTTATTTTGGTGGATAATAAAGGAAATGACTTTTTCAAACAGTAATGATATTTGCTGCGACTATTTCAGCGATGTCTTTGACATTGTCGGTAGCGCCGTGTTGAAAGGCTTTCTTGCAGAGGGGGCAGGCGGTGGCTATCGTGTCAGGGTTATTCTTCGTGAGGTTACGACGGGCGGCATTGCGTAGTTTCATCTGTTGTTCGAGCGTCAGCACGGTGATACCCATATTATAACCACAACATACACTATCCTTGCGCTCTTTTTCGATAGGGACAAGTTGGGCGACAGCTTTCAGTACTTCGCGCGGTTCGTTGTAGATGCCGCATCCGCGTCCCAGTTCGCATGGGTCGTGGTAGGCTACTTTTTTATCGCTTTTATTGAGGCTTAACTTGCCGTTTCTTATCATCATGGCGATATATTCTGTGTGATGTATCGTCCTAATTGGCAAGTCGTACTCTTTTTTAAAGGACTGGTAACAAATTGGACAGGATGTAACGAGGAGTTGAGCGTTGGATTCTTTAAGCAGGGCGGTGTTTTTTTTGCGTAGCTCGGCGGCTTGCGTATTGAAACCTTGCAAAAGCAGAGGGCGTCCGCAACAGATCGTGCGGTCTTCGTCCATCATCCAGTATTTTTGTCCGACAGCTTCAAAGATTTTTTTCATCGATTCGGTGATAGCTGGCGTCAGGTGCGACATGCAGCCCTCGAAGTAAGCTACACGTCCGATGGCATTAAACGGCCTCAACGGTTCTATGAAACGGTAATTATCTTCGGTATTCAGTCGCCCTTTATTCCTTTCCTGACAACGTATTGCAGATATTTCGATGCCAACCGGACAATCCGTCTCGCACTTGTTACACATCAGGCAATTTTCAGTCGCTTTACGGTGGAAGACGAAGTTACGTATGTCGCGAAGCAGATATACCGCTTGCACGTTTTTGATGCCCAACTCGGAATGAAGGGGGCATCCGTCAATGCAGATACCACAACGCGAACAGGCTGACAGTTCAATACGCGTATAACCTGTATGTACTTCGCTCTCGCGCACACCCAGACTGCGAAGTACAATTAGCAGCGGTTCGGTGAAGATATGCATATATCTCGTGAAAGGAAACATCACAAGGAAAAGACCAAGCGAAAACGAATAAGTTATCCAGAAGGGCAACTCGGTGATTTGAGCAAAGTATTTATTAATCAGGTTACCAATAAACTGTGTCAGAAAACCGCCATTACCGGTGATTGTCGCAGTCACGCTTTCGGCAAGCAAGCGCAAGGGGAAGATCAACCATAAGGTATTACGCAGGACAATATCGAACACACGAAGTTTGGTTGTACTCTTCATGCCAGTCATACGCGCATAGACAGATTTTAGGACAGCTATCAAGATACCCGATAAGACGATTAAAAGCAAGAAATCCATGATATGGGCATACGCCACGATAGCAGGGGTATGGTAATCGCGCACAAAATAACTAAAGAAGATACCGAGCCAGAAAGGATGTTGCGATACTTTCAGGTACGACCAGTTGAGCGAGAAAACAACGCCTAAAGTACCTACTACAATCAGCAGAAACCATCCCAAAGCTATACTACAGTGCATGTATCCTAATAACCAGTTGTGTTTGAATACCTTGACATGCAACAACACCTCTTTAAACACTTCCTTCATCATTTTCCATAACGCCGGAAATATTTTGATAGTAAAAAAAGTATTTCGCATAACCGCTCTTTGTTTGGCATCCAAGCGTTTTATCCACCGATAAAATTTGATGGCAGTGATGCCGAAAAGGGCTATCGTACCAATAACAAAAGGCAAGACAAAAGGGTCGTAAAAATTTCGCATTACTTATTTTGTTTGGAAAATATTTTTCGTAAATTGATGATTAAGTCGCGTAAGTTGACGCCTCGCGGACATACTAAGGTGCATTTTCCACAAAGCATACACTTTCGCAATTCTTCTTCTATTCCGGTCAACTCACCCCACTGATAGAATGAATGAATCGTTCTTATGTTGAACGGTGTAAAATGTCCGGTAGAACAGGTCGCAGTGCAACCTCCGCATTTGATGCATCTTTTGATGGATGGGACTCTTTTTTCAAGTCGCTGCAACCGGTCTTGAAAGTTGTTAATCACCTCAATAGTACGGGGTTGCATGATGTTAAATCCATACTTATCCATTGTGGAGGTATTTAATTATTTCTAAGGAAGCAGAGCGGGCGTCGGTAATCGTTTCGCGGATGCTCATCGGGCGTTTGCAGGAGCCGGCAAGAAACAGCCCCGCCTGATTTGTCAGGTTGTCGAGTAGATGATACCCTTTACTCAGGGCAAAACCGTAGTCGCCGCCTATCTTACAGCTTTTTACCAGGTTTTTAGTACCTTCTGAAGGCTCCATGCCGACCATCAGCACGAGGAGGTCGGTCGTAATCTTAAGCGGCTGGCCAATAAGGGTATCTTCCGCCTTTATTTGTATGCGTCCGTCGAAGGTGGACGACGCTTCGGAAATACGTCCACGTACATAACGGATATTATATTGCTCCTGCGAATCGCGGTACATCTCTTCGAAATGTTGTCCCCACATACGCAAATCCATATAAAAAATAAAGACTTCGGCTTGCGGCGCTATTTTTTTCACCTCGATAGCCTGCTTGACAGCCGTCACGCAGCAAATTTTCGAGCAGTAATGATTCCCTGTTTTTTCGTCGCGCGACCCTACGCACTGTAAAAAAACAATCCTACGCGGTTTCTCTTGAAACATGGTATTAATCTGTTGCGTTTGAAGGAGTTCCTCTAACTGGAGCGATGTTATCACACCTTCATAAATGCCATAGCCAAACTCCTCTTTCCGAGTGGCGTCGAACACATCATGACCTGTGGACAGCAACACCGCTGAGGTCAAATATTCGTTTTCATTCGCATCTTTCAGTATCCAGTAATCTTTCACTTTCGACAGATGTACAATTTCTGTATTCAAGTATTTGGTCACGGAACTTCGATCAATTTTCGATGTTAACAGATTATATAAATCTTCAGCCATAGAGAAATCCGGGAAAATCTGATGTTTATTGCGCAGGTTAATCGCCCAGTCATCCTTTGCTTCGAACAGCGATACGGATAATCCGCTTTCAATAAGGACGCTTGCCGCTTGAAGACCTGCCGGTCCTCCGCCAATGATTGCTACAGGGTGTGTTGGCTTCATAATAATTGGGAATTTAAATATTGAAAATTAAAACTTAAACTAGTTCCAGCTTTGACTATCGCGGACGATACGCCAAACAAGGCTACAATTTTAGTAACGATGGAAAAAAACAATCATACCAGCAGATTTCGGGGTTTTTCGGGTTTGGGGAGCGTCTTGCCGGAGTGACCTTTGTATTTGTCGTCCGGGTTATATAGAATCCCAATCTTATCAAGCAGGCGTTCTACCTGTACCTGATGCAGTTGCAATCCTAGTTCCCAATGGTCAAAACCGAGTAGTAGCGCGGCCAGTTCTTCATACGTAAGTACCGGAATACCATACCCTTGCTTGTCGTATGTTTTGTTTTCCATCTCTGCAATCGTATATTGCCATTTATCGAGAAACAAGGTACATCCCGGACAGTTAGCCACGATGAAATCAGGCTCGTACGGCTCCATCGATTCGAATTTCTTTTTTGTATTCGCTATCGAATAGCCGCGATTGACTTTGACAATATATTGCCGGAAGCCGAATCCGCAACAATGGCGTCGTTCGGGGTAATCGACCGTCTCTCCGCCCCAAGCCTCAACCATGCCGCTAAGCACACGTGGGAATTCTGCGCCTCCTATCCCATATTGAGGGAAAGATTTAGCATAATGGCATCCGATATGGTCTACCACTCGCAACGGCTTACCTGTGAAGCGGTTGACAATCGAATATTTCATTTTTTCTTTAAGTATAAAACGGAATTTAAAAATCAAGTCTGAGGGATGGGCGATGTTTTTGGGGGTCTTGAATGTTCTTCCTACAGATTGATAAAGCATGTCGCGCGTTTTATCCAAAAGCGCTGGATGTTCTTTCCATGTCTCCATAATCTCGGTAAAAAGTCCGAATGAGGTCACGCAGGAAGGCACAAAATTTTCATATCCCGCTGTGGTCATCAGAGATAATATACGCGCTACCATTGTCATCGTTGTTTCAAACGGTACAATATCCGTATGATAACCAATGCCGGTACATGTATGCAGATTGGGTTCATCAAAGATGTCCTTCCCCAGTACATCGCGCATAATCTTCAGGAACGCGGCTTCCGAGCCTGGAAAAAAAGTTTGGCGAATACAACTTCTTTCGTAGAAAAAATGGTCATCTGCAATCTCTTTTTGATAATCATTCCAAACTATCTTATTTTCTGTTACTTTCATACGTACATTTATTATTTTTTATATTTCGGTCGTATGGAACTCGCATGTTCATTTACTTATGTGTATTAAGGTACATGCTCGTTTCATATACAATCAATATCTACTTTGCCGGTTAACCGGAATAAACGTTTTTAAAAAGCTCATCATCATCTTTGACGCCTGTTTTATTTTTGGCATAATGCT
>Ga0082212_10002569_pt1 | contig 26361 bp, 25 predicted proteins | sample TergutNt197P3_FD_71548 | JGI IMG/M metagenome (GOLD analysis project Ga0082212, IMG submission 71548) | Neocapritermes taracua P3 segment gut microbial communities from Petit-Saut dam, French Guiana - Nt197 P3 | ecosystem: Host-associated > Arthropoda: Insects > Digestive system > Gut ...
AAATAAGCAGAGAGTAATATATTCTTTATAGAAAAAGCAAAAAACAATAAAAATATAAACGAAATATATGAAGAGATTTCAGATAATATTGAAATTAAATTTCAAAGTAAAAAACCAAAAAGTAAATCCAAAAAGAAAACTATAAACCTTGAAAATACTACTGTTTCTGGATACACTGTTTTTATTGGCAAAAATAATATACAAAATGATTTTTTAACTTTAAAATTCGCAGAAAAAGAAGACATTTGGTTCCACACCCAAAAATTTCATGGAAGCCATGTTTTGTTGAAAACTAATGGAGAAACAGATATTGAAGATGATGTTTTAATAGAATGTGCTAAAATTGCAATGCAAAACAGCAAAGCATCTCAATCTTCTAATGTTCCTGTTGATTATTGTTTTGCAAAATTTGTAAAAAAAGTAGCAGGTTCAAAACCACGGAATGGTGGTTTACACCAACTACAAAACTATTTTTGTAAAGTGAAGTGGACGGAACTCACTTCACTTCACAAAATTTTCGCACTGGGCATATGTTGCACTTTGGCTTTCTGGCCACGCATGTATTTCTTCCATGCCATACCAACAAATGATTTACATCTTTATAATATTCTTTTGGAATTTTTGATAACAAATCTCGTTCTATTTTCTCTGGCTCACTCTTGTTTGACAATCCCAATTTATTCGATATTCTTTTTGCATGTGTATCTATTGCAATTCCTATCGGTTTATTAAACGCTTCTAACATTATAACATTTGCACTTTTCCTTCCAATTCCTGGTAGCTTTTGCAATTCTTCAATATCGTCTGGAACAATTCCATCATATTCTTCTAATAACTTTTTACTGCACTCTTTTATGTTTTTAGCTTTGTTTTTGTAAAACCCACATGGGTAAATTATATCTTCCAATTTTTTCAAATCAATATTTGCCAGTTTTTCTGGTGTATTGTATTTTTTAAATAATAATGGTGTTGTTTTATTTACTTTTTCATCTGTACATTGAGCGGAAAGCATAACTGCTATTACCATTTCAAATGGAGTTGTAAAGTCCAGACTACAAGTTGCATCTGGATAATACTTCTTTAAAATTTTTATTATTTCTATTGCTTCTTCACTTGTTTTCATTTATTTCTCTTTCTTATACTGGAACGCTTTTCTCATATAATGTATCTGGGCAAAAATCTTGTTTGTCATTCCATGATACTGTTCCATCAAGCACTTTTGCTGACATAAAATATACTGGATTTTTAAGCTCAACAAAAATGCCTTTATCTAAATATGGTTTCACATCAAATATTTTTACTTCATCATTATCAAATGTAATTATTAATGTATAATCCTTATTGTTCGGTTTTACATCTACTACTCTTGGGTTCATTCCATTGCTCCTATTATTTTAATGGGTCTATTTTATATACTTCTTTTTCAGTAATTGCCAATTCCCAGTTTGCAATCAATTCATCATTATGTATTTCTATCCACGCTTTTACTAGATTGGCTTGCTTCGGCGGAATCTCACCTTTTATCATTTCTCCATCTTTAATTGAAAACACCGCTTCTTTCTCCGCATACTTTGCATGAATATGTGGTGCATGGTGTCTTTCATTGTCAGATGGATACATGTAAATTATAATTCCATAGAACATACTTATTGAAGGCATATTATTAATGTCACCTACTTTCATTTTTATAATCACCCCCTAAAAAGTATTTCTTATGTATGTTATCTTAACACAGATTATCCATTTTGTAAATATTTCTAAATAAAAAGAAACATATCTAATTAATAATGTTTCTTTCTCTTTCTTATATTATTTCCTTAACAGGTATCCCTCTATTCTTATATTTTCCACGTTATCTAATTTTTCCGAATCTTTGTCTTTGCATCGAATATTAATATTTTCAATTAATAAATCTTTGTTTTCATTTATATTTATTAAATTATTGTTTGTAAAATATTCTCTGCCTATTTCTTTGTCTATAAAACATTGGTATAGCAATTTACTTGTCCATTCTTCAATATTTATTGTTTCTACACGGTTTCCAGCCCCATAACTACCACTATATAAGATTATTTTTTTCAAATCTGGTTTGCTATATTCACTTGCACTCACATGAATAACATAGTTATAATCGCTCACATCTATTTCATTTAAAGTTACTCTAAAATCAAAATATAACGTATCATTATAATTATATCTATTGTTATTTACATCTTTTTTATATTCGTCTATTAATTCAATATCTTCTTTAGTCAAATTGTCAATATATTTCTTGCCTGTTTCTTTATATTTTAAATAGTTATATGCTCCAATCATTTTCGCTTTGTCTTCATTATTTATATTACCAGTTTTTGCAATCTCTAAATATTTAAACAATCTATCTTTTTGGTTAACATTCGATAAATCTATACAGTTCCATGGCGATATTGTTGATATTAAAGCTAATACCACAAATACGAAAAATATATTTTTTAATTTTTCTCTTTTTTTGTATATGCTTAACATTATTGCAAACACTTCAAACACTATAAGCATATATGACAAATATCTAAGTGGCGTTAATCCATATGTGCCTGACCTTAACCCCATTGAATATATTTGTAAAAATATAAAAGGTATAAATGCAATTGGCAAAATTTTACTTAATTTATTAACTATTTTGTTTTCTTCTATATAATTAAATGCCATTACCCATATTGGAAAACTAAGTACAAATAATATTGCCAATATTCTAAATATTTCATTTGACGGCATTTCGCCCGTAACAAGTATTTTCCCAATATACATATATATTATTACTGTTGCAATACATACCAATGTAAACATTATATATAATGTTAATACTTTTATAAATTTTGATATATTTTTTTCTTTATATTTTTCAGATATCCCAGAAATTATTAATGGTATTAAAACAAGTCCAAACAATATTATTTCCATTCTCATTATTAGTTGATATTTCATATCTCCTAATATTAGATACATAAACAATAATATTACAAGCGTCACCCCCGTATTGGTTATTCCAAATAGCACTACTGTATTTATTGCATTTTTAAACACTTCTATTATGTAATGTTCCAAATTTAATTCCGACTTTTTATATAATTTATATACAGTAAGTGCAAATACGCTTATTAAATATCCTATTAAAACCCTTACAGTTATTTCAATAGTTATTTCATTGTTTCGGTATTGCTCATTTGTAATATATCCTCCATTTGTGCCTTTATAGCCCTCATCAAATACTCTAAATCCTGTGTTTAAGAATATAAGAAAAGTAAAAATTAAAGCAATAATTGTAGCACATATGTATCCACCTAATCTGCCAAATTTATTTTTAACCCATGTCTCTACAAAAAAGCTTTGCAAGCCAAATACGCCTGCAAATATCATTACTTTTTCTATTATTTCTGTTTCAAATTTTGTATCAACAGTAACTGCAAAAAATAAAGTTGCTAGAAATATTGTTATCATTGTAACTGGAATATCTTTAGCAAGATTCTTTACCTTTTCTATTAAGTTTTTTAAAATACTTTTTAATTTACCCATATTACTCTCCATTTTTGAACACTTTCCTCCGTCCCCAAGTGTTCACTTTCTTTTTTTAATTTTTCAATCTCCTTACTGTTTCTGCATAGTTTTCAGAATTTGTTAAATGGCTTCCTACAGCTATTATATTTGCTCCCGCTTCTACTACATCTTTGGCTGTACTCTCATTTATTCCACAGTCTACTTCTATATCAATATCTATATGGTTTGCTGTTACATATTGTTTTAATTCCCTTATTTTATCTAATGTTTCAGGTATCAGTCCTTGTCCACCTGCTCCTGGCATAGCTGTCATTACTAAAACCATATGTATATATGGCAAATATTCTTTTACCGTTTCTAGCAATGTGTCTGGATTTAACGCAATTCCAACTTTTATATTGTTTTCTTTTAGCTCATGAATTATGTCCATAATCCTTTGTTTATCTGTTATAGCTTCTATATGGAATGTTATAATATGTGGTTCTAACATAATGTAATCATCCATAACCTCTTCTACATTTTCTACCATAAGATGCACATCCAAACCAATGTTACTTATGTGAGAAATTGTTAAAGCATATTCCTGCATATCTTCCATTGTATTTCTTTTAACAAATTTCCCATCCATAACATCAATGTGAAAATAATCTATTTTTGCAGTCTCTAAATTGTAGAATGTGTTAATTGCATTTTCTTTTTCCATTGAAAGCAACGATGCAGATACTTCGACCATTAGATTTTATCCTTTCATCATTATATAATTTGACAGATTTTAGATGAAATACAAGGCAAAATTAATTGAAAATACCGGAAACGTACAAAGGTACGTTGAGGATTTTTCAATTAATTTTAACGTAGTATTTCGCTAAAATTTTTCAAATTTACGGTATGTTTATTGTTGTATCCCCCTTACTAAAGTCCACCGCCTGATTGTATTGTGTAACTCCATCAACAGTTACTTTTACTGTTTGAACTCCAGATGAAGACCATGTTTTAGTTACTGTGCTTGTTATATCTCTAGACTCATTTAATATTGTATCACTACCAACTTCTATTTTAACTGTCGCTTTTTCTATTGGTGGTGTAACTGTATTTTCATCTTCAGGGTCTGGAGTTGCTACACTACCTTTTATAGCACTTAAATTTACATTAATTGTTAAGTTTGATTTAAGTGGCTGTTTATTAACTGTGATTGTTATTGTGTCTCCTTCTTTTACTACTGTTCCTGCATTAACGCTTTGTTCTGTTACTAATCCATCTGATTTACTTGGGTTTTCTTCATATACTACACTTACTTTTAGCTCTAGTCCAGATAGCGTTTGTTTTGCAACTTCTTCTGGATTTCCAAGCACACTTGGAACTGTTACATCTTTAATTGCACTTCCTATGCTTACAGTAAGTTTTACAATTGTAGCTGAAGACATATCTTCTCCTTCGTCTGGGTCAACTGCAATTACTATTCCTGCTTCAATTTTCTCGCTATTTTCTTCTATAACTTCATATCTTATTTCTAATTTATCTAGTTCATCTTTTACTTCTTCTAATTTTTTACCCACCATTCTTTTTGGTAGCGTTACTATTTTTGAACCTTTGCTCACTACTAAAGTTATTTCTTCTGTTGTGTTTATTTTAAAGTTTTCTCTGAAATTAGGTAGCTGAGATATTACATAATCTGCTTCCATTTCATCACTATATTCTTCATTTATTTTTACATTTTTAAATCCTGCATCTTTTAATTCTTTTTCTGCATCTTCTAAAAGATATCCTACCACGTTTGGCAACACTTCCTGATTTGGCCTGCTTCCTTTTAGTGCAGCCATTGTTCCAGCCATTGCTGTTATAAACAGGATTGCACATATCCCAAGTATACTAAGTATTTTTAAGAATGGATGTTTTTTATAAAATTCTTTTAGTTTTCCAATCGCTCCTTTTGGTTTTTCTTTGTCTTTCATTTTTGGTGCGTTTCTGTCGTTGTTTTTCTCCATTTCTATTTCAAAAATTGTTGGTATTTTTTGAGTTGGTGAATCTGCTCCTCTTTGTGTTAAAACAACAAAATCTTCATTCGGTTTTTTTAATGCCAATGTTAAATCTCTAAGCATTTCTGTAGCACTTTGATATCTTATATTTGGATCTTTTTGCATTGCTTTTAATATTATTCTGTTTACACTAATTGGTATACTGCTATTGTATTTCATTGGGTCAACTGGCTCTTCTTGAACTTGCTTTAACGCCACAGACACAGGTGTATCTGCATCGAATGGAACTTTGCCTGTAAGCATTTCGTATAAAACTATACCTAGCGAATATAAATCTGATTTCGCATCTGTATAACCACCCCTCGCATGTTCTGGAGAAAAGTAATGAACAGAGCCTATTGTTGTACCAAATGCTGTTATTGTTGAATTTGAAACAGCTTTCGCTATACCAAAATCTGTTACTTTTGCAATTCCTTCTTCTGTTATTATTATATTGTGTGGTTTTATATCTCTATGTATAATATTGTTTTTGTGAGCTGTTTCTAATGCTGATGCAATTTGTATTGCTATATTAACAGACCATTTCCAAGAAAGAATACCATCTTCTGTTATTATTTCTTTTAATGTTTTGCCTTGTATTAGCTCCATTACTATATAATACAGATTATCTTCATTTCCTACATCATGTATTGATACAATATTTGGATGAGTTAAACTCGCAGCAGATTGTGCTTCTGAATTAAATTTTTTAATAAACTCACTATCTGTAGTAAACTCGTCTCTTAAAATTTTAACAGCTACAAATCTATTAAGCACATAGCATTTGGCTTTATACACTGTTGCCATACCGCCAATTCCAATTTTCTCAAGAATTTCATACCTATTATTCAACATTTTTCCTATAAGATTCATTTCTCTATTCTCCTTACCTTATTCTCTAGTCTCTAGTCTCTAGTCTCTAGATATTGTCTACAATTATGGTAGTTATATTGTCATATCCCCCTAATTTATTTGCTTTATTTATTAATGCTTCTACTGGATTTTCTGGATTGTCTAATAATATTTTATATATTTCATTGTCTTTCAGCATGTTTGTTAGTCCATCTGAACACATTAAAATTATATCGTCTTTCAAAAATGCCCTATACATAATATCTGGTTCTACTAAGGTACTGCACCCAAGTGCTTTTGTTAACATATTCTTTTTTGGATGATTGTATGCCTCTTCTTTTGTAATACTGCCATCCTTTATAAGTGTTTCTACATAGCTATGGTCTTTAGTTAGTTTTCTCATTATGTTTTTTCTAATCCTATAAATTCTGCTATCTCCAACATGACCTATATATAGCTTATTATTATATATTAGACAAACATCTAAAGTAGTACCCATATCTTGTAAGTCTTTATCTTCGCAAGCTCGCTCATATATAATTAAATTTGCATATTCTATTGCACTTCTTACCAAATTAAGTATGGACTCTTTGTCTCTTGGCGTATCTTTAAGATTATTAAGTATATAATTTTTAGTGATATTTACTGCCAAGCTACTTGCTATTTCTCCACCTTTATAGCCACCCATTCCATCTGCTACAATAAATAATTTTGGCAAGTCTCTTTCTTCTGATGCAAAGAAATAATCTTGATTCATATCTCTTGCTCTTCCTATATCTGTCTTTCCTAAAATTCTCAAAACTCTTTTCACCTCTTCTATTAGACTTGTTCCACAACATATTTATACAAGTCTATTTAAATTTTGTCTTCTTAACTGGCCACAAGCGGCTTGAATGTCTGTACCCAACTCTCTTCTTATAGTTGCCACTATCCCATTATCATTTAAATAATCTCTAAATTTTATTATGTTTTCATTTGTACTTTTTGTATATTTACTATTATTGATTTCATTAATTGGAATTAAATTTACATGTGCAAGCATTCCTTTTATTAGCTTTACCAATTCACTTGCATTTTCTAAGTTATCGTTACTGTCTTTAATTAATGCATATTCAAAAGATATTCTTCTATTTGTTTTATTTATATAATATTTACATGCTTTTATTATTTCTTCTATTGGATACATCTTATTTACAGGCATAATTTCATTTCTTATTTCATTATTTGCACTATGAAGCGATATAGATAAAGTGCATTGTATTTGTTTGTCTGCCAGCTCATAAATTTTTGGTACTACACCACTTGTTGAAATACTTATATGTCTTGCTCCAATATTAATTCCCTTAGAATTATTTATTATGCCTATTGCTTTCATTACATTGCTAAAGTTATCTAATGGTTCTCCTATTCCCATAAATACAATGTTCGATACTCTTATGTTTTCTTCACTTTCAATTGCCATTATTTGTTCTACAATTTCACCTGGCTCAAGGTTTCTGGCAAACGGTATTCCAGTTGATGCACAGAACTTGCACCCCATTTTACATCCTATTTGTGAAGAAACACAAACTGTATACCCATGATGATATTTCATCAATACTGTTTCTATTATATTCCCATCTTGTACCTCAAAAAGATATTTTTTAGTGCCATCTACAGATACCAGCTTTTCCAAGATTTTAAATGAATTTATTTTGTAGGTTTCATTTAGTTTGTTTTTTAATTCTAAAGATAAATTTGTCATCTCATCAAAGCTACTTGCTTTGTCTTTATAAAGCCATTTAAATATCTGTTCAGCCCTAAATCCCTTTTCTCCTATACTCTCAAGCTCATCTTTTAAGTCACTTAAATCACAATTTTTTAAATTTTTCATACCCTCTAGCCCCTAGTCTCTAGTTTCTAGTCTCTAGCATATCATATAACTCTTTCTTCTTCAATACATATCCTCTCGAATTTTGAAATAAGATGTCAAATCCGCTCTTATCTTCAAATTCGTCTAAATCGTAGCTTTCATTGACTCTTACTATATATTTTGTTTCTGGGTTGTCTAATCCCAACTGTATTGTATATTCAGCATCATCATAAATTATCTCTCCAAAGCTCTGTTTCTCACTTGTAAGTTTTCCTATTGCAATAGTCCAAGCTCTTTCGTTATGGCTACCTGATATTAAAGTTATATTATCTACTGTTAAATCTTCTATTCCTCTCATAAATTTCACTACTTCAATTTCAGGTTTTGCAAAGTTTCTGAAAGAATTTATTAACCCCCTGTAATGAACATTTTCAGTATAATATATTCCAACATAGTTTGGTATGGTAGCTTTTCTTTCAGGGCTTAAATATGGAGTTGTTTTTAATACAATTACACCTATTACCAATATTACCACACCTGAAACATATGCTGTTATAATTTTCGGGAATACTTTTTTCTCTATATATTTATTTACCAATGTTATTGAAATCGCTAAAATTGCCACCCACAATATATTATATGATTTATAATAATAATAATCAGAAACATATCCAAGTTTCATGCCTAAAACCAATGCTCCATATAGCACTCCTGTAGATATTGCAAAAACATCTAGAAATTCAATTTTCCTTTTACTAAATGTATATGTTATTTTTGATTCACCATTATCGCTTACACGTTCTCTTTTTGAAATTTCACCATAGAATAAATAAATTATATATAATAATGCAAATATTTTATAAAAGCTAAATCTCGATACTCCATCGTATCTATATATTCCTCCATTGTTTAGCAATGCATCTACTAAATTTTCCTGGCTTTGTATAAAAAATGTTGGCAATACCAAATACAATATTCCAGCTATTGTTATAAGTAGCAATAGCCCTGTTATTATTAGAGTTTCCTTTTTAAATATTTTTAAATATGTTTTTCCATCTTCTTTTAAATCTTTTAGAAATGCATAAACACAAATTGCAGCAAATATAGTAGGTACATATAAGCAATATGAAAAAATAAGCCCCATTGCAAGCAATGCAATTAAAGTTATTGTAAGTGGTAAATTGATTTTTACTTTTTCATACAGCAATTCTACAACTATTACCATCATTGTAGCAATAACAATTCCAACCGAAAGATACGAAAAACCATACATATATGCATTATATGGATATGAATATATATATAATCCAATAAGCATCATTGTTGCAACAAAGCCCATTTTTGTTTTAATTTTATCTATTACTAATACATAAAGTGATAATCCTGCTAGAAACAATATTAATGTTTCAAACAATAAATAGCTATAACACGGCTCTATCCCTGTAATGCCTGTTACAACATTCATTAAAATACCATCATTTATATATGCACCTGTTTGCATTACATTAAAATCGAATATTGTTTTATCTGGAACATTAATAAATATCATCATGTTCTCTGAAAAGTGTTCAGCTGCCCTGTAATGTATTGCAGCATCCATTTCTGCAAACTTCAACGCTCCATCAAATGGCTTAATATCTTTTATTAAAAGCACCATAAAAATTGTTATAAACACTAAAACGCCTGCTATATCTTGCTTTCTTACATAGTATTTCTGGTAATCTTTGCTTTTTATTGCTTTATACCCTAAAACAAAAGCAAATATTAGGTTTATAATTGAAAGAAGCCATAAATAGCTAACAATCTTTAACAGCCCCAATATCATGCATATAGTAACATTATACCCCAATAATGTTACTATAAATATGGTTATCCATTTTATAAAATTCTGTTTTTCTTCAGACTTCTTAAACAGCATAAAACATATGCCTAATGCCATTATGGTTAATATATATATAATTCTCACTTTAAATTACTCCTCCATTTCATTATTTATATCACTAAACCATTAAATTTGCAAATTTTTCATATATATGTTATAATATTAATGAAAATTAACTTATAGTTCCATTAACCTTTAAAGGAGAAACCGCATGAGACATGGTCAAACTAGTGGTGGTATTGGCTTTTGTGGAGTACTAACAATCGTATTCATCATACTTAAACTGTGTGATGTTATAGATTGGTCATGGATTTGGGTGCTTGCACCTATTTGGATTCCAACTGCAATCGGATTGTGCATGGTTATTATCCCAGTTATTGCTGTTGGAATTGGTTGTCTTATTGATTTACTTTATCGTCGTAGAATTCGTCGCCGTTAAGAATCTTATGACAGAATTCTTCGCAATTTTCTCCGTGCAAAAAAGAAATGAATAACATGGAAAAATGGGCCCCAAAATTTGGGGCCCAAAACTTTTACCTATTCAAAAATGACTAATAAGCACTACCTATAGAATACATGCTAATTGAACCCCAAGTCCATCGGTTGCTTTTATAAATTTAATTTAATACATTTTATGTTTGGAATATTTTCAAAATAGAATTTAAGTTTTATTGAATTAAGAAGCTTTTAAAAAATTTGTCCATATCTCTTGAATTATGTACTACAGCCAAAATCAAAATTTTGTTATCATAAATGGTGTAGAGAATTTTGTGTTTTCGATAAATGAGTTGCATCATGTCTACTAATATTGGCTTCGGGTAAGATTTTCCCATATACGGGTTGTCCTTTAATGTTGTAACATAATCTATGAGATTAAGAATATAATTATTCGCCGACTTATCAGTTCCTTCATGAATATTGTCTAAAAAACACTGCAAGTCGGCCCTACTGTGTTCAGTCCAAATTATTTCCATGTTTCAACCTCTTTTCTTAAATCTTCATGAGATATCACCCTGCCATGTTTTATATCATCTAAACTTAGAGCAACTTTATATTGAATATAAATATTGTAGATTATATCTTCAAAAGATGAGTTATCTGGAAGTGTATTTATTACTTCAAGAGATTTCTGTTTTGCATTAACCATGTTTTCACAACCTTCTTTCTTTTTTTATTTATACAATAATAGTATACCACAATTCTTTCAAAAATTCCAGTAAATTCAGCAAACTTACCTATTCAAAAATTTCCTAATTGGGATTTCAAATAACAGTTCTACATGTCTAACCATATAAAGTAGTTCAAATATTGCAATTTGCCATAACTTTATTTTGTTATATTGTTTTTGATAATACATTTTGCTTTTATGCAATTGTTTTACTTTATTGTAGTAGCTAAACATCTTTCCTATGGTCTTACTTTCATAATGTATAAAACTCACATCATTTATACTATATATTTTATAGTCTAGCTCTTTTAATTTCTTGCCTAAAATATCTTCTTCATAAAACAAAAATACATTTTCATCAAATAATTTTATTTCTTTAAAAATATTACTTTTTATAATAAAGAACGAGCCAGATATTGCTTCTACTTCAAGTTTTTTATTTTCATAATCTTTTTTACTGTACTCTCCTTTTCGCAAAAAAAAGTAAAATATTAGTTCTGTTATTCTTGTAGAATGTATTACATCTAGCCAAAATGTTCTTAGCCTCCATCCACTTCTTCTTACAGGTACATTGTTTTTATTGTGCATTCTTGGTGCGGTAACAGCAGTATCGTCGTTTCGCTCCAAAAACAATATACATTCCCATATTGCATTTTCTTCTATTTCAATATCTGAATTGGAAATTATTGTATAATCGTATTTTTCTCCTTCATTTTCCAAATATTTAACTCCAAAATTATTTCCATAAGAATATCCTTTGTTTTTCTCTGAGTGTATTACAGTAGTTTTGCTGTCTTCCACTTGCTTTAGGTTTTCCAGCTCGCCAATTCTTGTAGAGTTATTGTCCACTACTATTATTCTGTTTATTGATTCATATTTGGTTATTTTTCTTACATATTTTGTTGTGTCTTCAAAGCTGTTGTAATTTACTACAATAACTGCTATCCTCACTCGGCTCTCCTTTCTTCCTTATGCAATACTATTTTTGTTACTACAGTATATAAAATAAACTGGATACATAATGTAACTGTACAAGAAATCGCCGCACCTTGTATTCCATAATTTTTCACTAAAATATTTGAGCCTATAAAAGCTATTATCATTGTTATTATATATATAACAAATTGTATAAAAGTATTTCTTGTTGTTGTGAGTAAAACCAAGTTTATATACGACATACCATAGAAAATATATGCTGTTAATATAACACACAAGTATATTCTATATTCATTATCTAACAACTGTTCAACCCCATATATTATTTTTAGTACTTCTGGTCCAATCCAATAAGCTAAAGCCACCGAAAGCGCTCCAAATCCTACTACAAACGTCTTTATTTTAAGTGCTAGTTTATTAAAGCCCAACATGTCTCTATTTTCATACAGCTCTTTTAATTTATTTAAATATGGCATAAATATAAATTGTGTAAATAAAATAATTACTGTTGCTGGCATTATAATATACCCAAACATAGCTTGCATATCTTCTTTTAAATAATTATCTATTGCATACTTTGGAGCATTTAACACATATATTCCTGCAAATGAATTTGCAAATACAAAAAACTCATTTTTGAATATTAATAAAACATTGCTTATATTAATTTTCTCTTCTTTATTAATTAATTTTCTTACTATTATAAAATCAAATACAAATATTGTTATAACATTAACTATAATAGCAGACAAGATCGCAAGAATTAAATCTTTTGTTATATAATCTACTGCTAAAAATACAGCTAGTCCACCTAATGATTTTATTACTAGCGACTGGCCGGTTTTATATAAAAAATTGTTTTTCTGCATTATTCCATAAAGAATTTCTGAAAACGCTTCTGTACATTTATATAAAGTTAAAAGTATACAAATTAAAAGTTTGTATGTTGTATATCCTTTAATAAATATAAATGCAGTTCCAACTAAAACCATTATAATACAAGATATTGTTCTGTTAAGTATGTAATCTTTATCTTTTATTTTCTTTTCTATATCTGTTACTTGAAAAAGCCTGCCTGAATATAGCCCCAATGTATATAATATAAGCGCTATTGCATATGCAATAGAAAAAATTCCCGCATCATCTATTCCATTAATTCTAGTTACAATAATTAAAAAGAATAATGAATTAAAGGAATTTAATCCAGTTCCAAAACTATTCCATATGAAATTCTTAAAAAATGCTTTTTTTTCTTGTTCCATAATATTTTATTCTGTTTTTTCTTTTCCGCAAACCGAACATATTGTTTTAGTTTCGTCATCTATTTCTATTTCTTGCCAAGTATGACCAAGCTTTGGTATAGCGGTTGTTTTTTCGTCTCCACATAAATCACATACTTCTGTTTTCGAGCCATCTGTTTCACATGTAGCATCTGTTCTTCCAGTTTCAATATAAACATGCTCACATGGAATAACAGGTTCTTCTTCTTTTAGTTTTTCTATTTCTCTAGTTTCAGCTTTTTTACAGTTATCGCAAACTCTTTCTTCTAGCCCAGTTTCAGTAACTGTGGCTTCTTTTGTAACTTTCCATTCTGAATATTTATGCCCTAACTTAGGAAGTACCGTAACCTGCACATCCATACAAGTACTAGAAGCACATCTCATGGTTTTTTCGCCATCTGCTTCACATGTAGCTGGTATGTTTTTTACAACTTCCCCACCTTCAAAATTATGTGTATGTTTAGGTTGAGCAACTGCTCCATATCTAAAATATGCAACATTCATATCTACATTTCCGAGCTATGCCTGGAACTGATCCACTGCTTGTATATTGCCACATATGGTAGCTTCCTGCATAATCGGTTCTAGAAGTATAATGTGCAAGCCAGAATTTATATTTAGATAAAGCAGATTTTGAAAATCTGGTGTTTATATCATTTTTACATGCATACATCATAGGTGTATAGCCTGCATTTGCAACATAATCCAAAAATGCTACAGCATTTCTGGTAGCAACTGCACCATCTACACCACCACATCTGTATCTTCCAAAATCTTCAAAATCGTAAACTACTGGATATGTAATTGCATATGTTTTAATAACACTAACAACCCATGCAGCTTCTTCTAGCGCTTCTTGTTCACTAATTGCAGTAGAATAAAAATAAATTCCAACTTTTATTCCATGTTTTATTGCTTCTGAAATATTTCTTTTGAATTGTACATCTTCAGTTATTACTCCTATAGAATTTCCTCTGTAACCTACTCTTATCATTGCAAATTCAATTCCAGAATCTCTAACTGCTCCCCAGTTAATAGTACCATTATGATAAGAAACATCTATTCCAACTGATTGGCCTTCATTTTCAAATTGTTGTACCGCTTGTTCTGCTGAAACTGCATCTCCACCTGTTTTTTGTTTTTGCCCATCATCTTTAGTAGAAACAGGTGCTTTTTTTACTTCAATTTCTTTGTCTTTATATTTTACAACCTCTTGTACAACTTCTTCTTCCGGTTCTTCAGCTGGTAGCTCTTCTTCTGGTGCTTTTTCAACTATTTTAAACCAGTCATCTTTAATTTCATCTTCAACTAGACAAGCAATCTCTTCTATATTTTTAGGATTGTTTATAGTTAAACTGGCAAATGCAGTAACACCTAAAACAATTACACTAATAACAAATATAATGATAACTCTTAGCTTAAGCTCAAGACTTAGAAAATTATTATACACTTTTTTCATGGTTGGTCTCCTTTATTTTCTGCTTGTTATATCTCTAAATATTATATATTATCTTTATTTGTTTGTAAAGTTTAATGGGAGGATTGTATTCAAAATGTAATAAAGGACATTGTTTTTTTTGCATTTTGTTAATTTCCCTGAAAAGTACTTCGTTGACAAGCTAAAATTTCCATAGTATAATCGCTTTTATAGAAAGTGAAAATACGCAGATGTGGTTTGCCATCTTAACATTACAGCAACAGCTGAAGGAAGTGAGGTGGTTCTATGATAGAAGGTGCTTTATTAGAAATAATTTACTTATTATTGTTTGCTCTAATTGGAGCAACTATTGTAGCAATTACATTAATTATTACTTTGGTAATAATTTTGTGCAATGAAAAAACACATCTGTAACTTTGCCGGTTGAGATGTGTTTTTTATAAATACATTTTATAAAGGCAAACCACGTTTGTGGTTTTTCACTTTCTATCTTTATTATACACGAATTTAATATATTTGTCAATTGCCTACAAAATACCTAAAACAAAGAATATTCTAACAGCTATTTCATCTGTTAACTTTCTTCTAATCTTATTTGGATAAAATGCTTTTCTTATAGCTTTTATAAAACTGTACTTCTCATATATAAACAAATCTAAAATTGATTTATATTCATCTGAAACTTTATTATAAAAGTGGCTCTTAAATTCAAGTTGTTGTCTTTTTATTTCTTTCATTCCGCCACCAAAAACAAGCTTCTTTATTCGCCAAGCTAAAACAGCCAATACTCCTCGCCCTTCTGCTGTAACATTTTTTCTATCTCTTCTATATTTAACTGTTGTAACATCATCATAAGCGATTTCACCTAAACTGCTACATATTATATATATCCACCATTCATGTGAGAAACATTTTTCGGGCAAATTATTTATTGTTATATTCCTAGCTGTTTTATTTATAACTATTGTCATTCCTTGAGTTACACATTCATATAAAGAAAACATAAAAGAATATGCTTTGTTTTTTTCCGAGGCTCCTATAAAATTCATTTCATTATCGTAATAATCTGAATTTGAAAATGCCATATTAGGCTTTTCGTTATTTAACTTATTTAAAGAATTTACTGCAAGCTCTATTTTGTTTTCAATCCAAATATCATCTTGGTCTGCAAATGCATAATAATCTGCATCCGCTATTTTTAGCAATTCAAAAAAACTATTTATATAGCCTAAATTCTCTCCACATTCTAAAATAATATTGTTATATTTTTGCATATATTCTTTTATAATATTAACAGTATTATCGCTTGACCCATCATCTCTTATAACAATTTCTATGTTTTTATAAGATTGGTTTAATATAGAATCTAACTGTTCTTTTAAATATTTTTCGCCATTATATGTTGACATTATAACAGAAACTTTTTTGTTCATATCTTCTTCACCACTTTACTTCAATTTTCAGGGTATCTCCTATAAATCTATTCACTTTTATAAATACAATTGGTAATCCCATTCTATATAATAAGTGAACACCCCAAATTCCAATATGTTTAAATCCTTTTGGAAAACAGTTTAAAAATTTAAAAAATTTATTTTTTCTCCAAGTTATAAAATTTTGATCCATATATTCAATAATTTCTTTTATAAGTTTTCCAATTTTAATATCTGAATTATAAGAAACCAAGTACCCCCAAGCTATTCCCAAATGTATAAATACCATTGCAGATAACATATTTTCAAATTCTTTGTATATGTTTTTTTCTATTGCACGCTCTTTTATTACTAAAAAATTTGCTTTAAGATTTCCTATATCTTTTTCAGTTAAGTTATGTATTTGAGAGTTGGAACGCAAATAATAATGATACAATACATCTGGTATAAATGTTAGTTTTTTCAAACCTTCCATATATGAGCTTATTAAAAACAAAGTATCGTTGCAACCTCTAAATGGCAAAAACTCTAAATGTTTTACTTTTTCCAGCCTATATATTTTGTTCCATAGTGAAGGGTTTGCATACAGCATAAGTTCATCATTAAAATTAACTTCGTATGTGTTTGTTCCATATTTGGTCATTTCAACTGAAACTGTTTCATTTGTGTCCATATTTACTCTGTCATATCCACAAAATGCAATATCTGCATTGTTTTTCTTTGCAGCTTCATAAAGTTTTTCAGCCCATGTAATTTCTGGAACATCATCACTGTCCATAAACCCCACATATTCTCCAATAGCTTGTTTTAGCCCATAAGTTCTTGCAGAAAACTCTCCTCCATTTTCTTTATGGAAAGTTTTTACTTTATTTGGGTATCTTTTTTTATAATCTTCTATAATTTGTGGTGCCGAATCTGTTGAACCATCATTTACACAAAGAATTTCTATATCTTCCAATGTTTGGTTAACTAATGCATCTAAACATCTTGGAATATATTTTTCCAGATTATATATTGGTACCACTATTGAAACTTTCACATTAGACATTTTTATTTCTCCCTGGCTATATATTTTTGTTCTACTCCAATTAACATCATCTCAAAATTTTGTTTTGAATTTTTTATTATATTATCTAAAATTAAACCTGCAAAGAAAGACTGTACTGCACATAGCCAAAACAATGTACTAATTACTAATGTTGGTATTCTTACTAAACCAGTTTCCAAATATCCAACCAATACTGGTATGAAAAATGCCAGTCCAATTATAGCTATTATTCCAGCAAGTATTGTAAAAAATGCTAATGGTTTGTAGTTTTTGTAAAATCCAAATATTGTTTTTATAACTCTAATTCCATCTGAAACTGTGTTTAATTTCGATTCACTTCCAACTGGTCTGTCTCTATATTCTATTATTATATTTTTAAGTTTTAAGTTTTTATCTAAGCAATGAATTGTCATTTCTGTTTCCAATTCAAAACCTTTAGACATAACTGGAAATGTTTTTATAAATCTATAACTAAATGCTCTAAGCCCTGTCATTACGTCTCTTATATCGCTTTTATATATTCTGTTAATTAACATTCTAACCAATACATTTCCGAAATTATGAAACCTTCTTTTATTTTCCACAAAATATGTTGATGAAAGCCTGTCTCCAATTACCATATCTACATTTTCTTCCAAAACTGCAGTTGCCATCTCACGAGCATGTTCTGCTGGATATGTATCGTCTCCATCTACCATTATATAACATTCTGCTTCAATTTCTCTAAACATGGTTCTTATAACATTCCCTTTGCCTTGCCTGGTTTCATGCCTAACAATTGCTCCAGCTTCTTTTGCCAGTTCTACTGTTTTATCTTTTGAATTGTTGTCGTAAACATAAACTGTTGCTTCTGGCAGTTCTCTTTTAAAATCTTCTACTACCTTTTTTACTGTTTTTTCCTCATTATAACAAGGTATTAATACTGCAATTTTATCCATATTTTCGCCCTCCTACTTATTAAAATTATAGTTCATAATAATAATTCCTATAATAATCATACTTGCTCCAATTATGCCTTTTATTCCAAATTGTTCTTTAAATATAAAGTGTGCAGATACTAATGTTAATATTTGCACAATACCAGTACACAGTGGCATAATAAAGCTTAAATCAAACATTACAACCATTCTGGTAAACAATAGAAAACTACAAATGTAGCAAATAAAACCTGCCATACTAACTAAGCTCATTCCAACATTTATATCTCCATTTGTTAATGCTACTGTACCTGGGTTGCCTCCTTTTTTCATTAATATTAGACCTGTTAATGTAAAACATAAATATATTATTATTAATCCTACTTGCATTATAATCTTTCTCCTTTTACTCATTTTTTCTCTCCTCTTACCATACAAAAAATACTGATACACTGTCTATAACATATAAATTTATTATTGTCAATATTAGTGGTACATATAGCTCTATGTTTTTTAGCTTCACATAATTGTTTTTCATACACAAACACATTAATGGCAATATTGCAATAGGTATAAAATACCTGCCTTGTATTCCCTTTACAGTTTGTGCCCCAACACTTGTCCATGCTATATATAATGCCATTAAAATTAAACATAATGATGCCATAAATAAAATCATAAGCCATAATCTTTGTTTTTTATTTAGACTATATTCATGGTTTTCAAAGAATATAGATAAAATAATTACCAACACAAACTCTAAAACTAGCAAGTTTGATACAGGTATATCTAGCCATCCCAAAAGCGAACCCACCATTGTAAATACATATTCTTCTCCGTCTATAGTAATAGAATCGTATATTACTTGAGGTGTTTTGAATGGATGTTCTTTAAGGAATTTTAGTTGTTCAGATGGATTTACATTAGCTGCTTTATAATAATCAAGATGTGCTTCTGGATTGGTTGTGTATTTTGTTGTAACTATATACCAGCTACATGTAGCAATTACACTAAGTGCTATAGTAATTCCAATAAATATTATTTTGTTTCGCTTTTCCATATTTTTAGAACTTATTAACAACAGTGTTAATCCAACCAATGGAGCATACACAACTTTTGCAGCTCCTACCATTACAGCAAACACTCCATATATGATTTGCTCTTTTTTTGTGATTTTTTCTTTTTTAAATAATAAGTACATGCTGTATGCTATATAAAATATACAGATAGAGTTTGCTACCGAGTCTGCCGAAATCGACATTGCCTGTTGCAATACCATTGGCATAAATAAAAATGCACTCAAAAACAGCTTTCCAAATGGTATTAGTTTAACTGAATAATATGCGAAAATTAAAAATACTATATAATTAAACATTCTGGCCAAATATTGGGCCATTATTCCATTTAAACTAAATACTCTTCCTAAAAACAATCCCATACTACTAAACATATATAATATTGGGCTTGTGGTTTGCATTCCATGTATTACTTCTACTTTATCATTATAATCTGTTTCTTCTGTTATTACTTCATTTAATATAGAATATTTTCCAATTTCATCCCAAAAATTTTCTGCCATAAATCTTGGCACACTTGTTTTATAATTCCCATCTTCATCTATTTTAGGCAACAACCTTCCTTCTGAAATTTCATAACTTTTCCAAACATGTGCCGCCTCATCTGGTACATATGTAGGGATTATAAATACCAAATACATCATACCAATTGGAATTAAAAAACTTAAAAATATTTTTTCTATTTTACCTTTGTTTTTTATAAGATTAAACATAATTACAAATAATAATAATATCCCAACTATAGCAAACCTTATAAAATAACCTAGGTTCCATCCAAAACTGTAAAATTTGTCAATTCTTAAAACATACCAAAAATACACAGCTATAACTGAAAGTATAAATTCAACTATAAAAATTAATACAGTTGGCGTTTTTTCCATTAACTTTAAAAACTTTTCTTTCATTTTTTTATCCACTCCTACCATATGAAAGCATTTAAAATGCTTACTAATGCATGTATATTAACAAATACCATAAACAGCATAATATATCTGTATGGCATCTTTTTTTCTATTACAATAAAATGATTATAACACAATAATGCTATTAATAACAGTATTGGTATAAAATATCTGCCTTGAACTCCTTCTACTGTTAAATTTCCTACTGCATTCCATTGAATATAAAGGCTTGTAAAGATTAACCCCATTGTTAATAAAACAATAAAAAGTACCAATATTTTAAACCTATTGTCTATTACAACTTTTTTATAGTTTTCACATACAATAGAAAAAGTTAGCAACATTAATAATGGTAATTGAAACAAATTTGAAAGTCTTATATCTAACCAGCCCATCCAAGTTCCAATAAGTTGGAACGGATAATCCCATACAATCCAATCCATTTGTCTTAATGAATTTATAATAATTATTAAATAACATGTAGGATGATGTAAAATAAATTTAAGTTGCTCACTTGAATTTACATTTGGATTGAACTCCATTAAATATCTGGTAGCATATATTAACCAAACAAGATTAAGAATAGTTATTGTTCCTATTATAGTAGTTATTTTAATAAATTTATCTTTTTTGTTTTTAAACCTTTCCTCCGGTATTCCATATAACAATAAGCATAACGGCAAATATACAATCTTGCTCATTGCCAATACCAAACAAGAACTAATAAGTATAATGTAATCTGTTTTATTTAACTTATCTTTCTTTTCATATATTAGATATAAAATATATGAAGCAACTAAAATTGCTGTAGATATTGTAATTCCATCTGCTGAAAGTGATCCAATTTCCTGAAATACCATTGGTAAAAATGCCATTATAAGAAATGTTAGCTGTTTAAAAGGTAGCTTCTTTAATGCAAAATACATTATAGAAACAATTACAATAAAATTAAGAATTCTTCCACCATAAACTTGTAATAATATATTTGATGTAAATATTCTGGTTATAGCAATCCCTAAGGCTTGTGGTAAATAACACAAAAATGAATACAGTGCCATATGTGGGAAATGAGTAAACTGAGTTTCACTTGTTGCATTTAATGTTTGCATTTTTTCCAGCCATGAACCATATGTATCTTCTTTATAATCAAAAATAACTTCTGCTAACTGGGCTGGTAACTCTCTTCCACCCACACCTTCTTCATTTATATCTGATGTTATATGCCCCAGCGATACTTCATAAGACCTAAATATATGACGAGCTTCATCTGGCACTGTACCTATTGGCATTAAAACCATATACATTATTCCTATAGGAACTATTACCAATAAAAATATTTTTTCTATATTAAGTTTTCCTTTATTATCTATGTTTCTAAATAAAAAGAAATATATTAAACTCAAAACAACAGTTATTAATGTAGCTATTTTTGTAAATAAAGATGCACCTAAACCTGTAAATCCAACTGTACCCACATTTATTGTTCTTACAATTGCCAAACTAACACATAATAATATAATGTAAAAAAGTGCATAAAATAAGTTGCTTTTAATTTTATTATCTGAATTTGGATATACTCTTTTTAGTCTCTTCTCATTTTTTTCTATTTTTTCAATAGGTTTAGTTTCTTGCAATTTCGCCATATTTTACCTCTTTTCTTACTACATCAATTATTCTGTCACTATTCTAAAATCGCAATAATCTCTTGAGAAATTTACATTATAATATGGGTCTGGTTTATTTAATAAGTCACTCCATTTTTGTTTAAATTTATTACTTTCCCTAATAAACCTTTCTTCTTTTTTCGCATTATTTTCATATCCTCTTGTTTTAGACTCATAATGAATTAACTCAATATATGGGTTATATATTATTCTATATCCTTTTCCCATTGCTTTTAAGCAAAAATCAACATCATTAAATGCAACTGGCAAGTCTTCATCCATATACCCTACTTCTTCATATATTTCTCGCCTTGCAAACAGGCATGCTCCAGTAACTGCAGATACATTTCTAGTTGCCACTTCTCTTCCAAAATACGCATGTTTTCCATAAGGTAAATTAACTAGTAAGTTTCCTGCTGTTCCTCCAATTCCATAAGCTATTCCTGCATGTTGAATAGACATATCTTCATAATAAAGCCTTGCTCCAACTATTCCAATTTCCTTGTTTTGTGCATATCCTATAAATGTTTCCAGCCAGTCGCTTGAAATTAATTTTGTGTCATTATTTAATTGTAATATATAATCACCATCAGTGTTTTTTACTCCAAAATTTATTATTGCAGAATAATTAAATTCTCTTTCTGGGTAAGTTAATATTTTTACTTTTTTATTTCCATCTAATTCATTATATAGTTTAAGTGTTTCTTGTTTCTCACTATTGTTTTCTATAACCACTATTTCATAATTTTCATATGTAGTTAGTTTTAAAATTGAATTTATACATGCATTTAACAATTCTTTATTTTCTCTGTTTGGTATTAATATACTTACTTTTGGGTTTCCAATTACTTCATAATTTATTTTATATATTCCTGGCACATCTTGTCCAATTTCTACAGGTCCCTTTTTACCTGTTCGCTTCAAATGTGCTTCTATTGCTTTTTTCCCAGCCTCATATGCATATGGTTTTGCATCTGCCACATTTGCAGTTGAAGTTTTATGTACTCTCCAATGATAAAGTACTTTTGGAATATGTATTATATTTTTTGTATGTTCTGTTATTCTTAAAACCAAATCAAAATCCTGTGCTCCATCAAATTCGCTATTTAATGTTCCTACTTTCTCCAGCAACTCTTTTTTTACTAAAACAAAATGAGTAATATAATTATTACATTCTAGCGTTTCTGGTGAAAAATCTGGTTTAAAATATGGGTCAAATCTATTTCCTTCCATATCAATCTTATCTTCATCTGTATAAATAAATTCCACATTCATGTTTTTATTTATTACATCTACAATTTCAAATAAAGTAGCTGGAGCTAATAAATCATCATGATCTAAGAACCCTATATACTCTCCTGTTGCCATTTTTATTGCTTCATTTGTGTTCCCAGAAATCCCTTTATTCGCATCTAAAAACTTATATTTTATTCTGCCATCTTTTTGATAATATTTTATAAATTCTTCATTTTGTTTTTCGCTTCCATCTGCCAAACAGAGTTCCCAGTTATGATATGTTTGGTTAAGTAAACTATCTATAAGCTCACTTAAGAACTTTTCATTCGTATTATACATTGGTACAGCAATGCTAATTTTTGGTTTAAAATCAAACCAGAATTCTTTTTGTCTTTTTATTTCTTCTTCGGTTAAAATATTTTTCTCCATATAATTAATATATCTCCTTTTATTTTCTTTTTCATAATCATTTGAAATATGAAATATTTTTATAAATATTTTTTTAATAATTCTTATAAGTCCATACTTTTTATAATAATACAAAATTTTTTCTAACATTTATTTCTTTCCCTCTAATTTATTTTTTACATCTCTACTGTACACTTTATATTGGTCACTATCGTTTCTAAAATTGATGTTGTAATATGGGTCGCCTTTTTCTATAAAGCTCTTCCATTTTTCTTTAAAGAGATTAGATTCTTCGTTATATCTTTTTTTCTTTTCCATATTATCTTCATACCCTCTGGTCTTTGATTCATAATGCATTAACTCTATATATGGATTATATACTATTTTATATCCTTTTTGTATAATTTTTAAACAAAAATCAACATCATTAAATGCCACAGCCAATCGCTCGTCCATATATCCTACTTCTTCATATAATTTTCGCTTCGCAAACAAGCATGCCCCTGTAACTGCACTTAGGTTTTGAGGTAGGTTTTCCCTCCCGAAATATCCATGTGATTTATATGGTACATTTTGCAAAACATTTGCAGCCAGTCCACCTATTCCTACTATTATTCCAGTGTGTTGAGTTGTTTTATCTTCATAATATAGCTTTGCTCCCAGAGCTCCCATATCTCCCCTTTGACAATATCCAATAAACTGCTCAAGCCAATTTTTAGTAATTAGTTCGGTATCGTTATTTAATTGCAATACATATTCAGAGTTAGCATCTGAATTTCTAACACCAAAATTTATTAGTTTTGAATAATTAAATCCTTTCTCTGGATAATATACTACCTTAATTTTTTCATTTTTTTCTAATTCTTTGTAATATGTAAAAGTTTCTTCTTTTTCGCTATTGTTTTCAACAATTACTATTTCATAATTGCTATAAGTAGTTAAGTTTAAAATTGATTCTATACATTTTTTTAGTATATTAACTGCATCTTTATTTGGAATTACTATACTTACTTTTGGGTTTCCTTTTACTTCATATTCAATTTTATATACTCCCCAAATGTCTCCGCTATGTTCTACTTTTGCTTTAAGTCCCATTCTTTCTAAATGGTCTTTTATTGCTTCCAATCCTGCTTCATATGCATATGGTTTAGCATCAGATATTTTAGCTGTAGATGTTTTATGAACTCTCCAATGATAAAGTACTTTTGGAATATGTATAATGTTTTTTGTCTCTTCACTCATTCTTAAAATTATATCATAATCCTGTGCTCCATCATATTTGCTCCTAAAACCTTGCAATTTATCCATCAATTCTTTTTTAAATACACTAAAATGTGTTATATAGTTATTTGTCCTTAAAGTATCTATTGCAAAATCTGGTTTAAAATGTGGGTCAAACCTGTTTTTAGCATTACCTTCAATTTTATCTTCATCTGTATAAATAAATTCCACATTTGGGTTTTCATTTATAGTTTTCACTATTTCATATAATGCAAATACAGGTATCATATCATCATGGTCTAATAGCCCAATATAATCACCAGTAGCTAGTTTCAGAGTTTCATTGCTATTCCCTGAAATTCCTTTATTCTCATTTAAAAATTTATATTTTATTCTATTGTCTTTTTTACAAATATTTTCTATTTCATCATTTTTATTTTCACTTCCGTCTGCTAAACATAGCTCCCAATTAGAATAGGTTTGGTTTATTAAGCAGTTTACCAATTCACTAAAAAAATCCACAGGTGTATTATACATAGGCACTATTAAACTTATTTTAGGTTCTAAATTAAATTTGGTTTTTTGCTGTTCTTCCAATTCTTTTAAGTCTGGCTCGTTATATTTTATCCAATTCTTATAATTATATCTTTCTTTTCCACTTGGAATAAATATGCTCCAGAACAGCACTATACAGCTTTTCAATATAGTCTTGAAAAAACCATATTTTTTGAAATAAAACTTCAATTGATTGCCTATATCCTTAAATATACTTATCACCTTATATTACTCCTCTTTTTCTTTTTGAATTTATTACTAATCTTTTCCGTTATTGCTTTAGTTGTCTTTGCAATACCATTTTTTCTGGCATATTTAATTGTCTTTATAAACATTTTTTTTATGTCTTTAGGATTTACTATCTCTACACTGCCTTTAATTAGCTTGGTTACATCTCTAATAGCTATTTTTCTACTTTTATTAAAAACTTCTACACTATTATATAATTCCTTATATTTATTTTGCATCTGATTAATTGTTTCTAAATTTATATTATTTATATTGTTTTTTATATTGACATATTCATCAGAATAATTACTTATCTCTATTATTTTGTTTTTCAGCTGTTCGCCAGATATATCTAAATCTACAACTATTCCGCAATTCATTTTTTTTATTCTATTTCCTACTGCTCCCACATCAAATGCCATAACAGGTATCTTTGCATTTATGCTTTCTGATAACACATAAGAAAAAGTCTCATGACATATAGAAAGTATACAAACTAAATCAATTTTATTTTTTCTTAGTTCCATCTCTATATCGCTTTTGTTATATGTACCATGATATGTATAGTTATCTGCATTTTTCATCAATTCTTCTTCGTCAGTAACTCCAAATAAGTGAAATTTTATATTTTTATTATTAATATTATTAATCAGGTATTTCATCTTATTTTTACCTTTTATTTTTATAAGAACTCCTACAAAAGCAATATTAAAATT
>Ga0082212_10002570_pt1 | contig 26361 bp, 22 predicted proteins | sample TergutNt197P3_FD_71548 | JGI IMG/M metagenome (GOLD analysis project Ga0082212, IMG submission 71548) | Neocapritermes taracua P3 segment gut microbial communities from Petit-Saut dam, French Guiana - Nt197 P3 | ecosystem: Host-associated > Arthropoda: Insects > Digestive system > Gut ...
GTGAAATGCGCTCTGGAGGGCGGGTATCCCTCCCGCCGCGCAGGAGTTGTTAATTATGCATTATGAATTGGCACAAGGCTGAAACATTCAATATTCAAAATCTTGTGAATCCTGTCTAAAAAATCTCCGCGCCTTTGTGTGCACCACTCGTCACACGTCGCGCGAGCGGGGACCCCTGCCCCTGCGCGAAAACAGCCTTGCCCAATCAATCCTCATCTTCCTCTGCGAAAGAGAGGTTCGCGACGAGCACTTGCCCATAGACGCGCCCTTCGTACTCCGTCCACACGATCGCCTTGTACTTTCCTTCTTTGGCCACCTCACCGAGGTAGCCGCCTTCGCCGCTTCAGGACGGGCACAGCAGGCCGAGCGCCTGCCGTGTTCGGTCAACGACGTTCCCATCCGCGTCCAGCACGGCGATCTCCGCCTCGCCGTCCATGATGCTGTACACGTTCACCATCCGCAACACCCGCACCAGCTGCGGGCGCATCTCCGCCGCGCCCGGCCAGCCGAGGTCGCGGGCGCGAGCGTCCTCAACGGGCTTGCGCCCCCAAGGGTCATCCCAAGGCTCATCCTCGTGCCGCGCGAAATTGACGGAGACGGCGAAGGGGATTTTCCCGCGCGCACGGAACCCGTCCATGACCTGCGGCCTGAGACGCGCGACGCCGAACGTGACATCGAACCGGATCGACTTGTTCCCGTCCTCCGGGTCCTGCCAAAGCGGGATGAACGCCGCGATCTCCGCCTCCGACGGGATGTCCGCGGCCTGTTGCGGCGGCGGCGCTTTTGTCTGCTTGGTCTGCACCCGCGAGCACGCGGCGCAGAGCAGCAGCAACAGATATGGCAAACACCGTTTCATACTACACCTCTTTTTCGGCGAGGATTAATTCCCGCACAGTTTGTTTATGCGTTGCGACGGAACGCAAGATGTTGTTGAGCGTCCCGATTTTTAACACAGGATGATTCGGCACGACAATGCGCTGGCGGCTAGGGGTCTCTGTTTGCAGGACAACATGACTGCCCACACAGTGAACAACAGAGTATCCCCAACTCTTACACAGGCGTTTGACCATGTCATTCCCGGACATATCCCGCGGCATTTTCATGTTAGAGCAAAAACCTCGTTACGGGAAAAATGCAGGCGGATCATGGCGTTTACGGGATTGTCATAAAAATATCCCATCGTCGCCTCCCGAATGTTATCACGAAGCTCTTCCCATGACTCTGCCTGCGTGAAGATGTCATAGCCGAGGGCTTCGGCGGAGAATCCGCCACCTGTTTCTTGCGTAATATCAAAAACGATTTCCTTCATTGTCCGCTTCCTCGAAAGGGTTACCTGTCTTATGGTCAAAACTTATTCCGTCTTCTCCCCCGGCAGCGTCAGTCCCGCCTCGATGACCGTCCCGAAAACCGCCTTGTCCGTCTTCACCCTGAAAATCGCCTTGTACTTTCCTTCTTTGGCCACCTCACCGAGGCGGCCGCCCCCGCCCCCTCAGGACGGGCACAGCTTGCCGAGCGATTCCCGCACGCGGTCAACGACCTTCCCCTCCGCGTCCACGATGAACACATCCGCGTCCACGTCCTGAACGATCCCCCCGTCATGCGTCAGCACGGCCTGCAGCTGGTACGGGACCTTCCCGACCTGCCGGTACAGCGGCCACACCGTCGCAGGGAACGGCGGCAGGCCGAATGCCGCGCGGAACGCATAGTCGCCGCTGCTTCCCGCGCGCGCGGACGCTTCGGCGTAGTGCGTGACGAACGCGTCGATCTCCGCCTGCGACGGGACATCGTTCGTGCCAGCGCCCTGCTCTTGCGCGAGACACACGCAAGCGGCCGCGGGCACGAAAGCCAAAAGCAATTTCCAATACGCCAATTTCATGCAACAAGGATAGCTCATCCCAAGGCAGTCGTCAACAGAAGAATGTCCGCCGTATCAAAACAAATTCCTCGGGTATTCCCCTGTCTCGACCAGTGCCTGAATCGCGTCGATGACGGCCGGCTTGTCCTCGCGGTAGGTCACGCCGAACCATGAGCTTTCCGTCGGCAACACTTCGACGTCGATACGGCGCTCCCGAATCAGCTCGTCGATGACGAACGGGATGTACCACTCCGCCGCAAGGTTGCCCGCGGTCGCGTCGAGCCATGCCGGGAAACGCTCCTCCAGCATCCCGAACAGGCGTGGCGTGAAGCCCCATGTGTTGAGCGACACACGCTCTGCACCCGTGAGGCGCAACGGCGCGGCGGGATCCTCGCGGTTCTCCACGCCGTCCCCGACCCGCACGAGGCGCGTGAGCTCGACGACGCTTTCGAGCAGCCCCCCTGCCGTCACCTTGCACACGCCCCGCGCCACCGTGCCGTTCTCCGACAGCGTGCGGCCGAGGCGGTAGCCCACGAGCGCGAAGCGCGGGCGCACGCCCGAATCCTGCGCGCGCCCGAGGAACGCGGCGAGCGAGCGGAACGTGTCCTGCCCGTAGAAGTCGTCCGCGTTGATGGCGGCGAACGGCGTGTCCGCCGCGTGGCGCGCGGCGAACACCGCGTGGGCGGTGCCCCACGGCTTGGCGCGGCCGTCCGGCACGCGGTAGCCGACCGGGAGGTCGTCCAGCGACTGGAAGGCGTAGCCGACCTCCAGCAGGCCCGCGTACTTCGCGCCGACGCGCTCGCGGAACGCATCCTCAAAGTCACGGCGGATGACGAACACCACGCGGCCGAAGCCCGCGCGCGCCGCATCGAAAACGGAATAGTCCATGATGGTCTCGCCCGAAGGCCCAACCGGGTCAACCTGCTTCAGCCCGCCGTACCTGCTGCCCATCCCTGCCGCCAAAACCACGAGTGTCGGTCTCATCGCTCTTCCTTTCTTTTCATGTAAAATCCTGTTCACCTCTGAAAACGAATGTGCTATCATACCACACATGATTAAATTTTTAAAGCAACAGTTAGGGCATGATGCGCATCCGGTGGCGCAGTTCATCAAGTACGGGTTTGTCGGCGGGCTGGCGACGGGCATCAACATTGCCGTCTTCTTTGTGCTGGGCTGGACGCTGCTGCCGTGCCTGACGGAGGACGACATCATGGTGAAGCTGCTGGGGCTGGCGGTCGAGCCCGTCACGGAGGCGGTGCGCAAATGGAACGCGGGTTTCTGCAGCGGGGTCGGCTTCGTGGTGTCCAACACGGTGTGCTACATCCTCAACCGCCTGTTCGTCTTCAAGCCGGGGCGGCACGGGGTGGTGAAGGAGTGCGCCCTGTTCTTCGCGGTGTCCGGGGTGAGCTGGGGCATCGGCACGGCCATCCAGACGCAGCTTATCGCCGCGTGGGGGGTTCAGACCTCGCTGGCCTTCGGCGCGAACATCTTCACCGCCCTGCTCATCAACTACGCCATGCGCAAGTTCGTGATTTTCAAAGGTTGAGCGGGGCGGGACGGGATTCGCATGGCGTTTGAGATTTGCGCAAAATAATATTGCGCCCCCCTCCGCGACTATGCTTTACTAAATGCCTTGCGCATCTCATTTCAGGAGGTCTTATGAGCGACACAGGGAAGTGTGTTTTTTGCAAAATCATCGCGGGGGTCATCCCTGCCGCGAAAGTCTATGAGGACGGGCAGACGCTGGCGTTCCTCGACATCGCGCCGTTCGAGAAGGGCCATGTGCTGGTCGTGCCGAAGCGCCACGCGCCGATGCTGACCGACCTCCCGGAGGAGGACGCGCAGGCGGCCATGCGCGTCACGCGGGAGATCGGCGCGCGCCTCTTGGCGCGGCTGCCGTGCGACGGCTTCAACGTGCTACAGAACAACGGGGTGTGCGCGTCGCAGACCGTCCCGCACGTCCATTTCCATGTAATCCCGCGCCGCAACGGCCAGCCGTTCCATTGGACGCCAGGGCAATACGCCTCGCCCGAGGAGGTCGGCGCGATGCAGGCCAAACTGAGAACCGACCCATGAACCCCTCATTCCGCGAAACCGTCAACGTCATCTGCCAGAAGGACAGCCGCTACCAGCCCGAGGCGTACTCGTTCCTCGTCGAGGCGCTCGACGCGACCGTCAAGTCGGTCCTGAAGGACAACCCCGAGCACAGCAAGCACGTCACGGGAAAAGAGCTGCTGGAGGGCATCCGCGCCCATGCGCTGACGGAGTTCGGCCCGCTGGCCCACATGGTCTTTGCCGAATGGGGCGTGCGCGCGACGATCGACTTCGGCGCGATCGTCTTCAACCTCATCGACGCCGGCCGCCTCGGCAAGACGGACACGGACTCGATCGAGGATTTCCGGGAGGTCTTCTCGTTCGAGGAGGCGTTCCGAATGCCGTTCGAGCTGAGGCTGGAAACAGGGGGCGAATAGAGAAGAAGCGGATGGCGAGCAAACTGAAAAAACTGCGGAGGCGGATCTTCGCGCGGCTGGAGTGCGTGCCGATCGCGCTGGGCTTCCTGATTGTGCCGTGCCTGCCGCGCGGCGGGGTGCTGTGGCTGGCGCGGGTGATGGGGCGCGTGGCGTGCGCGTGCGACAGGCGCGGGCGGAGCTACGCCGTCGCGAACATCGCCCTCGTGTTCCCGAAGCTCTCCGAGCGGCGCAAGCGGCTCATCCTGCTGGGGTGCTACCGCAACATCGCGCGCGTGCTGCTGGACATGTTCTGGTTCGGGCGCGACAGCGCGGCGCGGGTCAAACGCTGGACCTCCCTGACGCCCGTCTGGAAACACTACCTCGACCTGCCCGGCGCAAAGGTCATCGTCACCGCGCACCACGGCAACTGGGAGATGGCCGGCCATGTGGTCGTCTCCAACGGCTACCCGCTGATGAGCGTGGGCAAGCCGCTGGGGACGCCCGCGACCACGCGCAAGCTGAACGCGTTCCGCCGCCGCCTGGGGCAGGAGATCGTCCTCGCGGAGGGCGCCGTGCTGCCCTTGCTCCGAACGCTCAAGAAGGGGAAGAACATCGCCGTGCTGGCGGATCAGCACCTCGGCCCCAGCGAGGGCGGCGTCTGGGCGGATTTCCTCGGCATCCCCGCGATGACCGCGCCCACGCCGGCCTTCTTCGCCCAGCGGGTGAAAGGCGCGATTGTCGGCGTGGCCTATCTGCAGGCGCGCCCCGACGGCTCCTATCGCTGCGCCCCGCCGATCATCGTCCCGCTGGTCGAGGGCGAGACGATGGAGGCCCTGACCCAGCGCATCACCGACGCCTCGTCGAGGCTCATCCGCCGCTTCCCCACGCAATGGCTCTTCGCCTACAAGCGCTGGTGCGACATCCCCCCCGGCACCACCCCCTCCGCGTTCCCGTTCTATGCGCGGCCTGCGCGGCCGGCGCATTCCTAATTTCCAATTTTCCGCTTCCGTTTCCGTTGCGGATGGGTGTATAATGTGCGCACTATGAACTCAAAGAAATACCTGATGGGGATTGACGTGGGCGGCTCGCATGTGACCGCCGCGATGATTGACGCGGAGACGTTCGAGATGCTGCCGGGGAGTGAGGCGCGGCGGCACATCGACTCCTGCGGCGAGGTTGACGCGGTCTTGTCGGCGTTCGTGGAGGCCATCCGCGCGAGCGCGGGCGAGCAGTGGGACAACGTGGAGGGCATCGGGGTGGCGTTCCCCGCGCCGTTCGACTACCCGAACGGCATCTGCCTCATCACGCCGGAGCAGAACAAGTTCACGAACTTCTACGGCGTGAACGTGAAGCAGGAGCTGGCAACGCGCCTGAGCTTCGCCAAGCCGATCAAATTCCTGAACGACGCGGCGGCGTTCGCCATCGGCGAGTATTTCGCGGGCGGCGCGAAGGGCTCGGCGCGGTCGCTCGTCATCACGCTCGGCACGGGCTTCGGCGCGTCGTTCCTCGCGGAGGGTCGGCCGGTCGTGACGGGCGGGCTCGTGCCCGAGGGCGGCGAGCTGTGGGACCAGCCGTTCAAGGGCGGCATCGCGGACGACAACTTCTCCACGCGCGGCATCGTCAAGGCGTGGAAGGCCGCGTCCGGCGAGGATGCGTCCGGCGTGAAGGAGATCGCGCAGGCCGCGCTGAAGGGCGATGCGCGTGGCATCGCAATGTTCAACGCGTTCGGCGAGGAGCTGGCGGCGTTCCTTGCGCCATGGCTCACGAAATTCGGCGTGGACCGTTTCGTCATCGGCGGCAACATCGCGCGCGACTGGGATTTGTTCGTCCCTGCGTTCGAGGCGGCGCTGCCAGCGCACGGCGCGGGCGGCGTGACGGTCAGGCCATCGCACCTCGGCGAGAACGCACAGATCGTCGGCGCGGCGTTGTCGCTGGCATTGGTCTGAGGACATTTTTTTCGACTGAAATCGACTGAAGTCGAAAGATTCGACTCAAATCGATTTCAGTCGGGTTCAGTCGATTTCAGTCGGGTTCAGTCGGGCAAAAAAATGATAACCACCACATTACATTGGGCACTCTGCGGCATCTGCGCCTACCTGCTGGGCGCGGTGCCGTTCGGTTTCCTCATCGCGAAGGCGAAGGGCGTGGACATCCGCACGGTCGGCAGCGGCAACATCGGCGCGACGAACGTGTTCCGCTCGGTCAGCAAGCCGCTGGGCATCCTCACGTTCGCGCTCGATATGCTCAAGGGCTTCTGCGGCGCGAAGGCCATCCCGCTCGTGCTGCCCGACGCGGGGATGGGGCTGGCGGTGTTCTGCGGCGCAATGACGGTGGCGGGGCATAACTGGACGTGCTTCCTCGGCTTCAAGGGCGGCAAGGGCATCGCCACGAGCGCGGGGATGCTCCTCGGGCTGTCGCCGCTCGGCGTGGCGATTGCGCTGGGCGCGTGGGTCGCCGCGTTCGTGACGACGCGCTATGTGTCGGTCGCGTCCATCATCGCTGCCGTCGCGTTGGGCGTCGCGGTGTGGCCGTTGCACATGAGGGCGCAGGGCGCGTGGTTCCCGGCCGTGCTGACGCTCCTTGCGCTGGTCGCCATCTGGAAGCACCGCACCAACATCGCGCGCCTCCGCGCCGGGACGGAATCGCGCTTCAACTTCAGGAAAACGAAATGAACATCACCATCATCGGCGACGGCGGCTGGGGCACCGCCATCGGCCTGCTGCTCGACGGCTACGGTCACACGGTCACGCTCTGGGGGCCCTTCCCCGGCTACCTCGACGACATCCGCGCCGCGCGCGAGAACACGCGCTACCTGCCGAGCATCGCGCTCCCCGACACCCTGCGCTGGACGCCCGACCCCGCCGAGGCTGTTGCCAACGCGGAGATGGTCGTGCTGGCCATGCCGTCGAAATTCTTTGCGGACGTGTGCCGCAGGTTCACCGCGCTGATTCCTCCCGCCACGCCCGTCGTCAGCCTCACCAAAGGGCTCTGCGAAGCCACCCACTGCCGCATGAGCGAACTCGCGCAAGACATCCTCGGCCTCGAGCGCATCGCCGTTTTGTCCGGCCCCAGCCACGCCGAAGAAGTCGCCCGCAAGATGCCCACCGCCGTCGTCGCCGCCTCCACGGACGATGAACTTGCACGGCACATCCAACAGGTTTTCAGCGGGCCATTCTTCCGCGTCTATACCTCCGCCGACCCCCTCGGCGTGGAGGTCGGCGGCGCGGTGAAGAACGTGATCGCGATCGCGGTCGGCGTGTCGGACGGGCTGGGGTTCGGCGACAACACCCGCGCCGCGCTCATCACGCGCGGGCTGGCGGAGGTCACGCGCTTCGGCATCGCGCTCGGCGCGCGCCCCGAGACGCTTGCGGGGCTGAGCGGCGTGGGCGATCTGATCGTCACCTGCACCAGCGCCCACAGCCGCAACCACACGGTCGGTGTACGCCTCGGGCAAGGCGAGGCCATCGGGGGCATCCTGAATACCATGGACATGGTGGCCGAGGGCGTGTGGAACGCGAAGGTCATCCACGCGCTCGCGTGCAAGCACGGCATCGCCATGCCCATCACCGAGATTGTCCATGGACTGTGCTACGAGAACCGCGCCGCCACGGCTGCCCTCGCGCAGCTCATGTCGCGTGATGTGAAGCCCGAGCACACGGCGGGTGTTTCTGGAAGAGAACGTTAGAAATGAGGATATGAACGGAGAATGAAGATGCTTACACGACGGAGATTTTGCGCGGCGGCGATGGCCGCGCCGGTTGGGCTGGCGCTGACAGCAAGGGGGCAAGAGAGGACGGCGCAAGGGCAGGATGCGCGGTTCCGCTTCTGCCTGAACACGGGGACGATACGGGGCTACAAACTGCCGCTGGAGGGGCAGATTGATTTGGCCATCGCCAGCGGGTACCAAGGCATCGAGCCGTGGGTGTCCGACGTCGCCGAGGCGGCGAAAGCCGAGGGCGCGCTCAAGCGGCTCGCGGCGCGTTGTAAGGGCGCGGGGCTGGCGGTCGTCAGCGCCATCGGGTTCGCGCCGTGGGCGGTGGATGACGACGGCGCGCGCGCCAAGGGACTGGAGCAGATGAAGCGCGACATGGCCCTGATCGCCGATCTGGGCGGCACGCACATCGCCGCGCCCCCGGCCGGCATCAACGGCGGTGACGCGCCGGCCGTCAGCCTCGACGTGCTGGCGGAGCGTTACCGCGCCGTGCTGGATCTCGGGCGCAGCATGGGCGTGATCCCGCAGATCGAGTTCTGGGGGGCGTCGAAAAACCTGAGCCGCCTGGAGCAGTGCGTCTATGTGGCCGCGCACGCGGACCACCCGGACGCGTGCGTGCTGGCGGACGCGTTCCACGCCTACAAGGGCGGGAGCAGTTTCGGCGCGTTGCGTCTCCTCGGGCGCAGTGCGCTGCACTGTTTCCACATCAACGACTACCCGGCCGACCCGCCGCGCGAGACCATCCGCGATTCGGACCGCGTCTGGCCCGGCGACGGCATCGCGCCGCTCAGTGACATCCTCGGTCACTTCCGCGCCAACCATGCGGACGTGTGGCTCTCGGTGGAGGTGTTCAATCAGGAATACTGGAAGGCCCCTGCGGAGGAGACCGCCAAGACCGGGCTGGCGAAAATGCGGGGTGCCGTGGAAAGGGGTAAGGAATGAGGAGGATGGCGTAAGGGGTAGTGTAGAGGGGAAACGTGATGTTGGTGCAGTTGCAAAGAGACCACCCCGTAAGAACCACCCCGTCGGCCTGCGGCCGCCACCCCTCCAAAGGAGGGGAATCCTGCTCAGAAATTCCCCTCCCGTGGAGGGGTGGCGACCATAGGCCGACGGGGTGGTTCCCCCAGCACTCAATTCCCCTCCTTTGGAGGGGTGGCGGCCGCAGGCCGACGGGGTGGTTCCCCCAGTACCCAATTCCCCTCCCGTGGAGGGGTGGCGGCCATAGGCCGACGGGGTGGTTCCCCCAGCACCCAATTCCCCTCCTTTGGAGGGGTGGCGGCCGCAGGCCGACGGGGTGGTTTCATCTCATACGAAACGTGTTGATGCGCGTGGCACTGTGCGGAATCCTGCTGGCGTGCGCCGCACGTGCGCAGGTCCCCGTGACGGTGACGTTCCTGCAGGGGTATGACCCCGATACGCCGGAGGGGCCCGTCACGCGGCAGATCCTGAAACTGGCGCGGGAGGAGCCGCGCCTGAATCCGCAGAAGTGGGGCGGGCTGACGCTGCCGGGCGCGGGGGGGCGCGCGCCGTTCATGCTGTCGCTCGCGGGCGGCACCGCGCCGGACATTTATTACTGCTGGTTCCACATCATGCGCCACGACATCGGGCAGGGCTTCGCGTATCCGCTCAACGAGTGGATCGGCGACGACCTCGACGGTGACGGTCACATCAGCGACGGCGAGGCGCGTTGGCCGGGCTGGAAAGATGTGCCGCCGCTCTGGCGGCAGGTCGCCACGCAGGACGGCAAAATCTACGGCGTGCCGGAGGCGGGGACGAAATACTACGGCATCGTCTACCGCAAGGATCTCGTGCGTCAGGCGGGGCTTGACCCCGAGGTTATGCCGGAGACGTGGGATGCGTTTTTCAAATGGTGCCAGCGTCTGACGTTCCCGGGCCGGCAGGTGGCGGGCGCGCGTGTGCAGCGCGGGCAACGGGCGTTCGGCGCGGAGAACCGCCCGTGGGGCTGGCTGCCGTGGATGCAGGCCGCGGGCGGTTCGCCGATCGTGAACGTGCGCGTCTCGCCGACGACGGGCAGGGCGCACTGCTTCGCGATGGAGGAGACGCGCTTCATCGCGCCCGACACGGGCGAGGATTTGTCGGGCGTGGAGGGCGTGTGGCGGGCGAACTTCGACTCGCCCGAGGCCGTCGAGGCCGCGGCGTTTTTCCACCGCATGATCTGGTCGCCGTGGGTGCGCGACCCCGTGACGCGCGAGCCGGTCGATGTGTCGGAGGCGGACATTGCGGCGGGGCGTGTGACGCTCGCGGACGGGCGTGTGCTGGCGTTCGCGCAGGGGGACGTGATCAAGGGCGTGTCGCGGGCGTTGCCGCGCCTGACCACGGATCTGCCGCAACTGTTCGCGCAAGGAGAGGTCGTGGCGCTCTTTGCAGGGCTTGACCTCGTGGAGCTGCTGACACGCGACGCGAACCTGCCGCCCGACGTGATCGGCATCATGCCCTTCCCTGCGGCGCGGCCGGGCATGAAGCCCGTGTTTCAGGCGCACAAGCATTTCTACAGCATGACCGAGGGCGCGGCGCGGCGGCCGAAGGAGGAGCGCGAGCTCATCTGGAAGTGCATCGAGCAGCTTGCGAGCGAGGAGGTCAACGACGAGGCCGTGCGCCAGAAAGTGCTGGAGGGTCATGCGCGGTGGTGCGTGCCGTCCGACCTCGTGCGCCTCGGTTTGGGCGAGTACCTTGACGAGGTTCCGGTGGGCATACGGCGCAACTACGAGCGCATCGCCAGCGGCGAGATACTGGCGCGGACGGAGCCGTTCGCGGGGTTCTGGCAAGCGGTGTCGGATTTGGTTGACCGCCGCTTCCTTGGGCTGGTGCTGGCGGACACGGGCGAGCATCTCGACTACGCCGCCGCGCTGCGGAGCATCAACGACGACGCTAACCGCGGCCTGATGTTCCGCGCCCCCGAGGAGGTGCTGGAACGCCAGCGCCCCCTCGCGCGCGTGGTGTTCGGCATCGCGCTGATTGTCGCGCTGATATGCGGATGGATGATAATTAGGAATGAGAAATTAGGAATTAGGAATCAGCCCCAACAAAACAATCCTGTCAATCCTACTCATCCTGTAAATCCTGTCAAAAAAAATCACCCCCAACAAAACAATCCTGTTAATCCTATCAATCCTGTAAATCCTGTCAAAAAAGACCAGCCACCAAAAAACAATCCTGTCAAAAAAAATATATCACCGTGGCTGATGCTCGCCCCTGCCATCATCTCCATTGCGCTGTGGAGTTACTACCCACTCTTCCGTGGCGCGGTGATGGCGTTTCAGGATTACAAAATCGTCGGCGAGACGCACTGGGCGGGGCTCGACAACTTCATCCTCGTGGCGACCGACGCGGGCTTCTGGGCGGCGTGTGCGCGGACATTGAAATTCGTGGGGTTGACGTTGCTGCTGGGGTTCGTCACGCCCATCCTGCTCGCGCTGATGCTGTCGGAAATCCCGCGCGGGAAAATCTTTTTCCGCACCCTCTACTTCCTCCCGCACCTCACGAGCGCACTGGTCATCACGCTGCTGTGGAAGATGATGTACGACTCGACCGAGAACGGGATGTTCAACCAGATTTTAGGCTTCTTCGGCGTTGCGCGGCAGTCGTGGCTGCAAGACCCCGCGCTGGCGATGGTGTGCTGCATCCTGCCCGGCGTGTGGGCGGGCGCGGGCATGGCGAGCCTCATTTATGTGGCCGCGCTGCAATCGCTCCCGCCCGACTACTACGAGGCCGCCGCCATCGACGGCGCGGGCATCCTCAGCCGCTTCCGGCACATCACGTTCCCGCAGCTGCTGCCGCTGATGGTCATCAACTTCGTGGGCGCGTTCATCGCCGCGTTCCAAGGCATGGGCGGGATATTCCTGCTCACGTTCGGCGGTCCCGGCGACACCACCAACGTGCTGAGCCTCACCATCTGGAAAGAGGCCTACAACAACCTGCGTTTCAGCACCGCCACGACCATGGCGTGGTTCCTCGGCGTCGCGCTCATCAGCTTCACCTATTTGCAAATCCGCATCCTCCGCAAAGTCGAGTTCCGCCGCGCGAACATCAACTGAGCGCTTTTTTATTGGAGGGGATAGAATACAGATTTCACGATGGAGGGCGAGCGTCCTCGCGAGCCGTTAGGCACATTGCGACGGCTTCCTGCCCCATTGGCCGCACGCCGCGCCAATGGGATCCCCTGTCTCGCCCTCCATGTCTCGCCCTCCATATCACGACAGGTTTTGGTAGAGACGGATGATTATCCGTCTCCCCGTGTCATTGCCTTCAGGAGACGGATAATCATCCGTCTCTACGACGCTTGCCATTGAGGCGCTCAGCGGTGTCAATGTTGTTGATAGGCACTATATTGTAATTTAATGTTGATTGCATTTACGATAGCGCATTCACATTGGCGTTTGCCGGCGTAAAATACAGCTTTACAAGCGCGAAAGAATCTGCGACACTGGTCGCGTCATTGTGCATTCGGCAGTGGTACGAGGGTTGATCCCCTCTTAGTGAACGGGTGAGTGAAAACGAAAGTTCACACCTTTCGGGTCATCGGACTGGAAGGTGGGGAAATAAGGCCTTCCAGCCGAATACTTCACGCCATTTCACTATGGGGATCAACTTCCAGTCGCCAGGTTGGCGGTGCGGTGAAGGATGAAAACGGAAGGACGAAAGATGATGAAGACGTGTATGACGAAATGTAGGACGAGAGACAGAAGAGGGTTCGGCGGCATCGTGGCCATCGCGGTTGCGGTGTTTCTTGTCGTGCCGTTCCCGCAGACGGGGGCGCAGTTCTCCCTGAGGGACATTACCTCGCAGGAGAGCTTCGACGCGATGGTCAGGGTGGCCAGCCCGGAGCAGGCGCTGGAGTTTGCGATTTATTGCCCGTTTTGGGCAGTCTCCCATTTGGATTTGTGGGCGCTCATCACCGCGCCGGCCGGCGCGAGGACGATGCCAGAGGAGGGCGGTGTCATGCGCGGCGGGGGCGTTCCCGCCGGGTCCATCATGTCCTCGCGGATCCGCCCCGGCAACCAGTCCGTCACGCTTGAGGTGGAGTGGGCAGAGGATTACCCGATGCCGGGGGACGCGGTGGATGTGTTCGGGACCGACGACCTGACTGGCGGGTGGCAACGGATATTGGAACGCCCGTTGTCGGGGACGGAGCTTGCATTGAGGCGGTGTGAAATCACGATTGACCTCTCTGATTTAGGATGGACGCAGTCTGGGTTTTTCAGGGTGGCGAACAAGCTGGATTCGGATGGCGATGGATTATCTGATGCGTATGAGGCTTGGGTGGCGGGGACAAATCCAAATGCCTGGAGCACGGTTGGCGATGCCATACCTGATGGCTGGAAAGTAAAATACGGGCTGGATGCATTCGACCCCACGCTTGCGACCCAAAAACGTTTCGGCATGACCATTCTGGAAAAATACCTTTACGGATGCGATCCGAACACGGATGATACGGATGGCGACGGCCTGCCGGATTGGTATGAGCTGATGATTGGCACGAGTCCGACGAACCCAGATTCGGATGGCGATGGCCTTACTGACTACGAGGAACATGTGATCTACATGACAAACCCGCTCCGCTGGGATACGAATGGGGATGGACTATCCGATGGTGAAAAAATCGCGCTCGGGCTCAGTCCGTTCTGGGATGACACGGACGGGGATGGCCTCAGTGATTACCGGGAGGTGAAAGAGCTTGGCTCAAATCCGCTGTCCGTTGACACGGATGGCGATGGGATTGATGATTACACGGAATACCTTTACCGGAATTACGGGCTTGACCTCCTCAGCCCGTCGGATGCAGCAGATGATTACAGCGGGGACGGACTGTCTAACCTTTTCAAGTACACATGGCGGTGGAGCCACATCACGCCGGCCTCGACGAACGTCCTTGCGAGCTATAAGATTCTCTTTGTCTCTACGGGGCAATACCCTTACCGCTCTTCCACGCTGTCGGGCGAGGGCGGCGCCAGCTCCCGCATCATCGCGCTGGGGAGCCACCCGACGCTCTCCGCGCGGATGCGCATACCCACCAGCACGCCGCTGAACCACACGAACGTCGCCAAGCGCCTCTACTTCACGCCCGTGCCGGGAATCTATCTGGACGGCGCACCGCTCGACTCCCTGCCCGAGCCCATCGTCATCTCGGACAGTTCGGGCAACAAGGAGTATGAGGTGACCGCCACGCCGGACGCGGTGGGGCAGGTCGCTTCGTTCTGGCTCGGCGACGACACGGGCAAGACGAACACCCTTCCGTTAAAAGTGACCGTCCCGAAAATCACGAAGGCCGAGCTCGTCGTGTCCCAAAACCCGAACAGCTACGCAAGGACGAACCTCGTCCCCGGCGTGAAGGGCGTCATCTGCGCACGGTCAACAGACCTGCGCTTCGGCTTGCCGCGTGTCACCATAAGCCCCAGCATTCAGAATGATTCGCCCTATGGCGGCCCGCTCTTCGTGGATACGGACTTCCTGCTGGTGCGCGCCTCCGGCGCGACCAACGGCACATGGACGCTCAACTGGAAACGCTGGGACAGCGCCTACAATGCACGCCACGGCATCCCCGTCCCGCCCGGCCGCACGCGCATCGACATCGGCATCGACTTCAACTTCGACGGCGAGCTCTCCGAGGAGGAGATCGCCCTCTCCTGCGACGTGTGCGTCATCGACGGCGCAATCGTCCCCGACTACGACCGCAACCGCGCAATCGACGACGCCGACATCGAGGCCGCCGCCGCCGGGAAGGAACACCGCTGGTGGATCAACGACGACAAGGACAACGGCGACTTCAGCACCGACGGCTCCTCCATCCCCGGCCAGTCCGGCAACAACCGCAACTGCGCCGACGCCGTGGTGAACGGCCGCGACGACCTCGTTGACTTCTTCCCCGTCTGGCTCGACATGGCGCAGATCCTCGCCAGCGTCCCCGAGGACTCCGGCTTCACCTACAAGCTCCGCTCGAGCTACGGCAACTTCAACGCCGTCTGGACATCCCTCTCGCGCAACGAGGCCGGGAAATTCCTGACCGAGGACATCGGCGGCTGCGGCCCGTTGCTCAACCAGAACGCTTGGGAGGCCGCGACCACCAACGTGCTGAACGCGGGCATCGTCATTCCCGATGCCTTCCTCAACCTCATCCGCAACGACCCCAACAAAGGCGTCGTCCTGCTGGAGGCGCGGGGGACCGGGGTCAACGACCTCCACCTGAACGTCTGCCTCGGCAACGTGACGAAATGGACGACCAACATCACGTTCCGCACCTCCTCTGTCGAGAGCATGTACAACCACTTCAACTTCCGCCCGGACAACGCCGGGCTCAGCACATACACCAACATGCCTCCCAACTGCCCCTTCCCCGAAAGCGACAAACACGTAGTGTTCCTCCACGGCTTCCACGTCCCAGCGCAGGAGGCGCGCGGCTGGAATGCCAAGATGTTCAAGAAGCTCCACCAGTCCGGCTCAAACGCACGCTTCTGGGGCACCACGTGGCAGGGCGACCAAGGCATTTTCAGCGGCGGGCTGAACTACTTCGGCAACGTCATCAACGCCTTCAACATGGCGTCGAACCTCGCCGTGCGCGTCAACGCCATCCCCGGTCCCGGGGCGAAGAAGACCGTCATCGCGCACAGCCTCGGCAACATGGCCGCCGCGCGGGCGATCCAGCGCCACGGCCTCCAGACGGACAAGCTCCTCGCGCTCAACGCGGCCATCGCCTCCGAGGCGTTCGACGACTCCCTGTACAGCGTTGACAGGCGGAGCATGCGCCACTACACCTGGCGGGCCTACGAGTCGCAGACATGGGCGTCCGAGTTCCACGCGCTCTTCACCGGCTCGTCCGACTGGCGCCGGAACCTGACATGGAAGAACCGCTTCCCCGCCGTGCGCCCGAAGCTCTACAACTTCTACTCCACGGGCGACGAGGTGCTGGAGGAGTACACGGAGCGCGGGAGGCTCTGGGGCACGACGGGCGGGATACGGCGCTACGCCTGGCACAAGCAGGAGCACTTCAAGGGGCGCGGGGGCCCCCACGGCTCCTACTACATGGGGTGGGATTTTGAGTTGTACGACCACGGTGGGGGATTCGCGCCGTTCACGCCGCAGCAGGCGAACAAGCTCTCCCCCGCCCAGCTCCGTGGCACGCCCGTCTTCATGTGCACCCCGAGCGCGGTCCTCTCCCCGACCCGCCCCCCGCAAACGACCGTTGACATCATGCTCGCGCACGGCATCCCCGCACTCTCGCAGGCCACGGGGGTGAGGAATGTGAATACGGAAATTGAGGCGCGAAATTTCGACATGGATACGTTTCGTACACCCAACTGGCCGAATTCAAGCGATAACAATAGGTGGTCAGACCGATGGCTTCACAATGATGCGCATAGTGTGGCATACCGTTATGCGTACAAATTGTTTGACAAACTGGTTGACGAGATTAAAGGAGAAACAAAATGACGAGGAAACGTTATCTGATTATTGTTACCGTATTATTTTGTGCTGTGTGCGTGTGGTTTCTATGGAGCGATAAAAGGAAGAGCCTCATATCGGATGACACTCCTAATAAAGTAGAAAAGATCAGACGATTACCGCCCAAGGGTAATGTCTTTCCTCTAAAAGGTCATGATGATGTGGACATTGAAATAGAAGGGCACGGTTACCGCCCTTCCTCTAAACAAGAGCGCGAGGAGCTTCGGAAGTCATACCTTCTTGCCCGCGACGGTGCAAATGTAAAGCTGACTTTCCATGTCATGGACTCTAAAGGCCAAGATGTCCCCAATGCGCTTGTTCGCGCGTGTTTTCTTAAAAATGACGACAGGAAAGGGGAGACCGACGAAAACGGCCTCTTCACTACGGAAGGGAAGACCGACCATGAGATGATTGGCTTTGTGAAAAAAGAAGGTCACTATGACACGCGTGTTGTTTATTCTCTTGACCCAGAGGGACAAGAAGACGTCAAGAACGGCAAGTGGGTGCCTTGGCACCGGACGGTCGAGGTCACGCTGAAAGAGAAGCGCAACCCGATACCGATGTATGTGAAGGAGGCGAGAATATTCCTGCCGAGAAAAGGCGAGGCTTTCGGCTATGACTTTGAAAAAGGGGATTTGGTTGCACCCTACGGGAAAGGGGAACAAGCCGATTTGTCCTTTATGTGCCTCTTTGAGGAACGCGGAGACCTCTTGGATTATAAGTCCGAACTTTTTATCACTGCGGCTCAGGAAGGGGGAATAATTCTCAATGCCAAAGATAAGGCCAGCCAATTCGTCAGTAAGCATGAGGCGCAAGAGGACGGTTATGAGCCACAGTTTTATTTGGTGAGAGACAGGGTGCAGTCAAAGGTACTGCAAAACATCGAATTGGAGGAAAACGAATATTTGACGTTCCGCTCACGGGTTACACGGGATAACGACGGCAACATTATTTCCGCAAATTTCGGCAAGGTTTACAGGATCAGTTATGGTCGAAGAGACGCAACTTCGGGGAATGTCAGCGTCACTCTTGTGTACTACTTCAACCCCACCCCCAATGACCGTAACCTCGAATTCGACCCCGACAAAAACCTCTTTGAAGAGCGTAAAAGGGGAGGCGTGTATTTATCGCCGTGATTTGTTCACCTTCGTGTCCTTTGTGCCTTTGTGTGAGGGAAAAAGAATAGTAATTATGCGGGCAGATGGCTTCACAATGACGCACATAACGTGGCATACCGCTATACGCACAAGGCATTTAAGGACATGGTTGACAAGGGAGGACTGAAATGAAAAGGGTTGCGATGTATGGAAGCGTATTGGCGTTGGTTATGCTTGCCTTCTGGCTGTTCAAGGGGTCAGATAATACTGTGGAGGGCGAGCGTCCCCGTGAGCCGGAAGGCAGGGCAACGGAACCGCCGCCTGTTGCAGAAGGGGGTGACGATCTGTCTCAATACATGGATACATATATCCCCGGCGGCGTTGTCCCTTCTGGGACACCGCCGCTTTTCCTGACTTGGGAGCAGCAGCTGAACCCTGTGCGGGGCCCGGCGAGAAATGACACACCGGAAGAAAGGATGGGCAAACACAGGGGGGCAAAGGCCAAGTTTAAAATCCTTACCGTGGATTCAGAACGGACACCCGTCCCCGGCGCGAACGTCGAGGCCAGATTCATCACGCGGTATGACATCCCCGTTGACGTTCAGAAAAAGGAAAGCGATGAAAATGGGTTCTGTGCCTTTGAAGGATTATCGACATCGGTTGTTACACTTAAGGCCAGCAAGGAGGGTTATTACACGACGGAGCATGAACACTATCTTTTCGTGCATAATGCGCCCTGGAACTGCGTCAAGGATGGCAGGTGGCAACCGTGGGACGCGACACTGGAACTCGTCTTGAAGGAGAAGCGCACCCCGACCGCGCTTTATGTCAAACATCTCTGGGACATCCACCTGCCCCAAAAAAGGACTCCCTACGGATTTGACTGCGCCGCCGGGGATTTGGTCGAGCCAGACGGCAAAGGGAAAACCGCAGACCTGATATTCACGTTCATCGGCGAGAGACGGAGTAATCTTGATTTCGATTACGAGCTTCGCGTCCAGACCGTCAACGGCGGCGGCCTTATACGCGGCGCACTAGACAAGTGGAGCGAACTGAAAAGCCCCCATGTCGCACCCGAGGTAGAATATGCCCAAGAGGTAGTTTTCCGAGTACATCACACGCCCGATAAAATTTTGGAAGACTCCAAGCTGACAAACAACGAATACCTCCTGTTTGAAACGTATAGCCGGGGCGAAGAACCCTGCGTCGGGAAAATCTACGGCTCTATGCCGTTTTGTGAAGACAGCAAAAATCCTGAAGGCGGATGGCTCCGCCTCCTCTACTTCTTCAACCCTGTCCCCGGCGACCGCCGCGTCGAGTCCGACCCCCGCAAAAACCTTTTCGGCGGAATACCTGCGACAGTCGAATGCCAGCCGTGACATACCGTTACACGCACAAGGTCTTTAAAGACATGGTTGACAGGGGAGGGTTGAAATGAAAAGGGTTGCGCTGTATGGAAGCATATTGGCGTTGGTTTTGCTCGCCGTCTGGTTGTTCAAGGGGTCACGCGACGTAATGGAAGGTGAGCGTCCCCGCGAGCCGAAAGGCTGGGCAATGGAATCGCCGCCTGTTGTAACAGGGGAAGACGATCTGTCACAATACAGGGATCCGTATAATACGGGTGGTGTTGTTCCCACTGGGACACCGCCGCTTTTCCTGACTTGGGAGCAGCAGCTGAACCCTGTGCGGGGCCCGGCGAGAAATGACACACCGGAAGAAAGGATGGGCAAGCACAGGGGGGCAAAGGCCAAGTTCAAAATCCTTGCTGTGGACTCAGAACGGACACCCGTCCCCGGCGTAAACGTCGAGGCCAGATTCATCACGCGGTATGACATCCCCGTTGACGTTCAGAAAAAGGAAAGTGATGAAAATGGCTTCTGCGCCTTTGAAGGATTATCGACATCGGTTGTGACACTTAAGGCCAGCAAGGAGGGTTATTACACGACGGAGCATGAACACTATCTTTTCGTGCATAATGCGCCTTGGAACTGCGTCAAGAATGGCAGGTGGCAGCCATGGGACGCGACGTTGGAACTTGTTTTGAAAGAGAAGCGTAACCCGGCCGCGCTTTATGTCAAGCACCTCGAAATCCACCTTCCGCAAAAGGGCGCTTCTTATGGGTTTGATTGCACTGTAGGGGATCTAGTCGAGCCGGACGGCAAAGGGAAAGCCGCTGACTTGATTTTCACCTACAACGCCGAAGAGCGGACTGCGCAAGGCTTCAACCGCGAGTTACGCATAGAGACCGTCAACGGGGGCGGCTTCATACGCGGCACACGGGATATGTGGAGCGAACTGAAAGGTCCCTACATCGCTCTAGAGTCGGGCTATGTCCCAGAGATAGTCCTTAGAGCACGTTCAATACCGGATGTCATTTCCGAAGACTCCTGCTTGAAAAAAAGTGAATATCTCGTGTTTGAAACCTACAGCCGAGGCGAGCAACCTTGCGTGGGAAAAATTTGCGGGGCTTTGTTTACGAACAAATCATTCAAACATCCAGAAGGAGGGAGCACATCTTACTTCCTGTATTTCTTCAACCCCGTCCCCGGCGACCGCCGCATCGAGTCCGACCCCGACAAGAACCTCTTCGGCCGCGCTTCCCTGCTCATCGAATGCCAGCCGTGACAGGCGCAAAAAAAAACTTCGTGTCCTTTGTGCCTTTGTGTGAGGGAAAAAGAATAGTAACTATGCGAACAGATGGCTTCACAATGACGCGCACAGCGTGGCATACCGTTTTACGCACAACTTGTTTAACAAACTGGTTAAAGAAATCAAAGGAGAGGTGGAATGAAGAAGAAGTATTATCTGATTGGAGTAGCCATACTACTTGGAGGCATATTGTGTTTGTTTCTGCGAGGAGGTCACGGAAAGAAGGCCATGACAGGGGACAATCTTCCCGTTGAGACAAAAGGCAGTACCCGTAAACCTTTTTCTTTGAGTGCGGTTATTTCCTCCATCGGTCTCGATCCCGAGGAGCGCGAGATTGAGCGCGACCCCCACATGTCACGGCAGGAAAAAGACGAGCAGCGGAAATGGTACCGCGTCCACCGCGACGGCGCGGACATAAAATTGACCTTCCACGTCACGGACTCGATGGGGCAGGATGTCCCTGACGCTACCGTCGAAGCGGGCTTTTTCAAGAACGACGACCGGAAGGGGGAGACAGACGAAAACGGCCTCTTCACTGCGGAAGGGAAGACGTGGGGCGTGCTGACCTGCTTTGTGAAGAAAGACGGCCATTACGACACGCGCGTTGTTTGCCATTTCGATTCGGAAGATGATGATGTCAAAAACGGCAAGTGGGTGCCGTGGCACCGGACAATCGAGGTCACGCTGAAAGAGAGGCGCAACCCGATACCGATGTATGTGAAACAAATAGGGATTCGAGTTCCTAAAAAAGGTGAAGCGGTTGGGGTTGACTTAAAGGTTGGCGATTTAGTTTCCCCTCACGGAAAAGGTGAATATGCGCACATCATGTTGAAGTGCTGGGGTGACAAACCGATTCCCCTCACTCTCGCCGTTTCACGGTATTTAACGCTTTCATTGGACAACGAGGGCGAAGGATTTATACGTGGGGGCAAAGATTTGCAAAGCGCATTCTATTCATTACATGAAGCCCCAGAGAATGGGTATGAGCAGGCAATCAGTTTCTGCTATAGACGGACAAATGATAAGGTACTCGAAGAGGGCGAACTCCCAAAAAGTGAATATCTCATTTTTCGGACACAGGTTGAGCCGGGCAAAGACGGTGAAATTGAAAAAGCGCATTACGGTAAAATTTATAGTATGTGGTTTGATATTTCCGCCAATGACCGTGAAGGTGCGGCAATTAGTTTAACCTACTACCTCAACCCCACACCCAATGACCGTAACCTCGAATTCGACCCTGACAAAAACCTCTTTGAAGAGCGTAAAAGGGGAGGTGTGTATTTATCGCCGTGATTTGTTCACCTTCGTGTCCTTTGTGCCTTTGTGTGAGGGAAAAAGAATAGTAATTATACGAACAGATGGCTTCACAATGACGCGCACAGCGTGGCATACCGTTTTACGCACAACTTGTTTTACCAGCTTGTCGAACTGATTAAAGGAGAAACAAAATGAAGAGGAAGCATTATCTGATTATTACGGTCGCAGTTTTCTGCGGCATATTGTTTTTGATTCCGCGTGGGGGTGACGGGAGAAAAATTGAGACAGGGGACATTCCACCTGACGCGGCGAGAGCCAGCGCCCGCAAGCCTTTTTCATTGGGCAGGATTATTTCCTCCATCGGTCTCGATCCCGAGGAACGCGAGATTGAGCGCGACCCCCACATGTCAAGGCAGGAGAAGGACGAGCAGCGGAAATGGTATCGTGTCCAGCGTGACGACGCTGCACCACAGTTCAATCAGGCGGTTTGAGGCGGGGGAGTGCGGCATGACCGTCGCCAGCCTCGTGCGCCTGAAGGACGCGCTCGGCTGCTCGTGGGAGGATCTGCTGGAGGGTTGCGCGAGCGCGATCGTCAAGGCCCGCAAGCCGCACCTGCGTAAATGAGGCAGAAGATTTTTAGACAGGATTTGCAGGATTGGTTTCTAGACAGGATTTGCAGGATTGGTTTAGGCAGGATTTACAGGGTTGGTTTAGACAGAATTTACAGGGTTGGTTTTTAGACAGGATTTGCAGGATTGGTTTCTAGACAGGATTTGCAGGGTTGGTTTAGACAGGATTTACAGGATTGGTTTAGACAGGATTTACAGGATTGGTTTAGACAGGATTTACAGGGTTGGTTTTTAGACAGGATTTACAGGATTGGTTTAGACAGGATTTACAGGATTGGGTTAGACAGGATTTACAGGATTGGTTTAGACAGGATTTACAGGATTGGTTTAGACAGGATTTACAGGATTGGTTTAGACAGGATTTGCAGGATTGGTTTAGACAGGATTTGCAGGGTTGGTTTTTAGACAGGATTTACAGGATTGGTTTAGACAGGATTTACGGGGTTGGTTTTTAGACAGGATTTACAGGATTGGTTTTAGACAGGATTTGCAGGATTGGTTTTTAGACAGGATTTACAGGGTTGGTTTAGACAGGATTTACAGGGTTGGTTTAGACAGGATTTGCAGGGTTGGTTTTTGGACGGGATTTTACGGGATTGGTTTCTAGACAGGATTTGCAGGATTGGTTTTGTGTGCGGGCAGGAATTCCCTTGAAGGGGTGCATACAGACCGCACCACCTTAGCGCAAATCTGTGCTGGTCAGGGAGGGGCGGCTGTGCTACACTGATGGAATCACTTGACGGAAAAGTGTAACCCGCCATGAAATCGCAGGCTATTAGGAAACCAGAGATGACGCATGACGCAGATGAACATCATCGGCGAGATTTGCGTCATCGGCGGTTAGAGAAACACGCTGTCTGAATTGTCACAAAAGGAGAACACCATGAACACTGCAAGTAAGTCCATCCTGTCAATCCTGTTGATCCTATCGAGCGTCGCGGCATCCGCCGCAATCCGCGTCGGGAGCTTGACGTGCGAGTATCGCGTGAACCCGCTGGGTATCGATGAGGCGGAGCCGCGGTTGACGTGGAAGCTGGAGTCGTCGGACAGGGGGGCGCGGCAGACGGCGTACCATGTGCTTGTGGCGAGCTCGGAGGCGTTGCTGAAAAAGGACAGGGGCGATTTGTGGGATTCGGGCATGGTGATGTCGGGGCAGAGCGTGAACGTGGTCTATGGCGGCCGCCCGCTCGTGTCGCGGCAGCAGTGTTTCTGGAAGGTGCGCGTGGCGGGCGCGGACGGCAAGGCGTCGTCGTGGAGCAGGCCGGCGTTGTGGACGATGGGGTTGCTTGAACCCGGTGACTGGCAGGGCGTGTGGCTCGGCAAGGACGGGGAGGAAAAGACCGTGACCGCCTTGTCGGGTTGCCGCTGGGTCGGCTTCCCGGCGGCGGGGCAGGAGGGGGTCAATGATTTGTGCGAGTCGCGTTTCTACCGCCGTGTGTTCGACATCCCCGAAGGCGCAAGCGTCACCGATGCGGTGCTGGCCATGACGGGTGACAACGGCTTCAAGTGCTACATCAACGGAGCGGTCGTGCTGTACGGGGCGGACTTCCACAAGGCCAAGGTCGCGCACGTGGCGCGTCACCTGCGGCCGGGCCGGAACGTCATCGCCGTGGAGGTGGAGAACCTCGGCGACGCGCCGAACCCTGCGGGGCTGCTGGGCAGGCTGGACGTCACGCTCGGCGACGGCGCGGTGCTGGCCGTGGCGACGGACGGCAAGTGGAAGGGCGTCCTCGCGAAGCCCGAGAGCTGGAATACGCAGACGTTCAGCGAGACGGGCTGGACGACGCTCTCCTTCGATGATTCCGCATGGGGCGGCGTCAAGGACTTGGGCGAGGCGGGGATGGCCCCGTGGGGGGCGGTGACCTACGGCGACGAGCGCGCGATTCCTGCGCGGATGCTCCGCCGCGACTTCGCCGCCAAGCGCGGCATCGCCCGCGCCACGGCGTATTTCAGCGGGCTGGGCATCTCCGAACTCTACATCAACGGCAGGAAGGTCGGCGATCACGTGCTGTCACCCGGCCTCACGCACTACCCCGAGCGCACCCTCTACGTCACGCACGACGTGACCGGGATGATCAAGCCCGGCAAGCCCAACGCCGTAGGCATCTGGCTCGGCAGCGGCCGCTACTACGCCCCGCGCCTCGACATCCCCACCGCCACGCTCACCTACGGCTACCCCAAGGCCCTCCTCCAACTCGAGATCGACTACACCGACGGCACGCGCGACACCATCCTCACCGACGGCGCGTGGCGCATGACCGACAGCGGCCCCATCACCGCCAACTGCGAGTACGACGGCGAGGCCTATGACGCGAACCTCGAGATGCCCGGCTGGGCCGAGGCCGCCTTCGACGCCCCCGCATGGTCCGCCCCCCAGACCGTCGCCGCCCCCGGCAAAGCGCTGCGCGCGCAGATGGCCGAGCCCATCCGCGTGGTCGAGGACATCAAGCCGCGCTCCGTCACCGAGGCCGCGCCCGGCGTGTTCATCTACGACATGGGGCAGAACATGGTCGGGTGGTGCCGCCTCACGGTCAAGGGCCCGGCCGGCACGGCCGTCTCCCTCCGCCACGCCGAGACGCTGAACGCCGACGGCACGCTCTACATGGCCAACATCCGCGACGCGAAAGTCACCGACACCTACACCCTCAAAGGCAAAGGCCGCGAGGTGTACGAGCCGCGCTTCACCTACCACGGCTTCCGTTACGTCGAGGTCACCGGCTACCCCGGCCGCCCCCCGCTCAGCGCCATCGAAGGCCGCGTCGTCAACGACGACCTGCCCAGCGCCGGCGCCTTCGCCTGCTCCCACCCCACCATCAACGCCACCTACCGCAACATCCTCTGGGGCGTGCGCGGCAACTACCGCTCCATCCCCACCGACTGCCCCCAGCGCGACGAGCGCCAAGGCTGGCTCGGCGACCGCTCCTCCGAATCCAAAGGCGAGACCTACCTCTACAACACCGCCACCCTCTACACCAAATGGCTCCACGACATGACCGACGCCCAGCGCGACACCGGCAGCGTCCCCGACGTCTGCCCCCCCTACTGGCCCCTCTACAACGACGGCGTCACCTGGCCCTCCAGCGTCGTCATCATCCCCGGCAACCTCTACGACCAATACGGCGACCGCCGCATCCTCGAGCGCCACTACCCCACCATGGCCAAATGGCTCAACCACATGAGCGGCTTCATCCAAGACGGCATCATCACCCGCGACACCTACGGCGACTGGTGCGTCCCCCCCGAGGACCCCACCTTCATCCACTCCAAAGACCCCGCCCGCAAGACCGCCCCCGCCATCCTCGCCACCTGCTACCTCCACCACTGCCTCACCCTCATGGCCCGCTACGCCCACGCCCTCGGCAAGCCCGCCGACGCCCAGCGCTACCTCACCCAGGCCCACGCCCTCCGCGACGCCCTCAACCGCAACCACTACAACAAAGACCGCGGCCACTACGACAACGGCAGCCAGACCTCCTGCGTCCTCCCCCTCGCCTTCGGCATCACCCCCGACGCCGAACGCCCCCGCGTGTTCAACCACCTCGTCAATAAGATCGAGAACGAGACCCGCGGCCACGTCGGCACCGGCCTCATCGGCGGCCAATGGCTCAACCGCGTCCTCACCGACGGCGGCCGCCCCGACCTCCCCTACGGCTTCGCCACCCACACCGACTACCCCAGCTGGGGCTACATGACCGAGAAAGGCGCCACCACCATCTGGGAGCTCTGGAACGGCGACACCGCCGACCCCGCCATGAACTCCGGCAACCACGTCATGCTCGTCGGCGACCTGCTCATCTGGCTCTACGAGACCCTCGCCGGCATCGCCCCCGACCCCGCCGCCCCCGGCTTCAAGCACATCATCATGCGCCCCACCCCCGTCGGCGAGCTCACCTGGGTCAAGGCCACCCACAACTCCCCCTACGGCCCCATCGCCAGCGAATGGAAGCGCGACGGCGGCCGCCTCGACTGGCGCGTCACCATCCCCCCCAACGCCACCGCCACCCTGCACATCCCCGCCCTCGGGCAGAGCGACGTCACCGAGCGCGGTCGCCCCCTCACCAAAGCCCCCGGCATCACCCTCCTCGGCTCCGGCAACGGCCGCGTCACCATCCACGTCGGCGCCGGGTCATACCGCTTCATTGTCACCGACTAAAATTGCACATCCCTTTTGTCGGTCGACTCGAATCGACTGGCTGGATGGCGAAAAAACGTAGAGACGGATAATCATCCATCTCTACGCTAAACGTGGCAACAG
>Ga0082212_10002571_pt1 | contig 26360 bp, 25 predicted proteins | sample TergutNt197P3_FD_71548 | JGI IMG/M metagenome (GOLD analysis project Ga0082212, IMG submission 71548) | Neocapritermes taracua P3 segment gut microbial communities from Petit-Saut dam, French Guiana - Nt197 P3 | ecosystem: Host-associated > Arthropoda: Insects > Digestive system > Gut ...
GTTGCTTCGGGTTTGGGGCGAAAAAGGGGGGGGCGGGGGGTTGGGGGGGCTTTGGGGAAAAAAATTTTTAGTTGTTTATCTTTTTGATATACAACTAGATTTGGGGGGGGGGGGCATTCAGCGGTGCGTTTTCACGGCGTATTTTACACGGTTGCCGTACTTTTGCGCTGTTAGCAGTTGTAGCTTTGTGAACTTCAACACAAATCCGCGGATTGTCGCGTATGCAGCATTACGGAAGTCGCGCTCAAGCTGCTTTGTTGAAAACCCGTCGTCTCCGTAGGCAGACAGGACGAAGCTCCACAAATCCTTTTCTTTCTCGGTGATTTCGCCTTTCTCAAGAGCTTCACCGAATATCTGGAGCGCGTCATGCTGCAGTTCCGGCGCCTCCAACTTGTTATATACGTTCTCGATGAAGTATACGAGGAATGGCGTTATGTCAATCACTTTGCTGATCTTCGCATTCTCTGCAATGAGAGTGTATGCTTTGTAATATTTCTGCCTGCTGCGCTCAATATAGCTGGAAAACGGGATAAACAGGGCGGATGAGTAGCCTTGCTGCCGCAAGTACCACATATGAAGCATACGAGCCATCCGGCCGTTTCCGTCGAAGTACGGATGTAGGTATGCAAAGTAGAAGTGGATGACTGCTGCTTTAATCAGGTCGTCCATTATTCTGTCCCGGCCAATGAATGCGGCAAGTCGCTCAATGTAGCTTGGCAGCTTCTGGTGCGGGAGCCCTGTATGTTCGATTGTCTGTCCGATAATATATACGTCGTCATGCCTGTAGCGCGCTCCTGCATTCAGTCTGTCCTCGCCTTGAAGGTACTGCCCTATCGCCATGTCATACAGCGCGAAAATGTTTTCTTCCGACATGGTGTTTCCCGGTTGCGAAATATAATCAAGACCTTTCTTGAGGCCGTATATCCTATTTTCGTGCTCATCTACCGGGGCGTATCCCCGCAGTATCTTTCTTACGCTCTCCCTGTTGAAGTCTATACTTTCTATCGCAAGCGTTGACGCGATCTCTCCTTCCATTGCTTTGAGGCCCAAGGTACTTCCGGAGTTCTGCGGCGTGAGCAGCAACTTGACTGCGCTCATCTTCACTTTCGCGATGTTCTCCATGTATACTATGTCGTTGCCGTTAAAGTCCCAAACGGGGATGCTTTTGTACACGCTCGTCTTCAGCAGGCCGATAAGCTCGCCTATGTCTACGTCCGGGTATTTGTATCCTAGTTTCCTCAGATCGGTGATGCAATCATCTGATAGTATCTTTGCATAGAGAGTTGCTTCCATGTTTGCCTCCGCTGTGATTCTATTTAGTATCAGTTTGTATCATTATAACAGCGTAGCGGTAGATGTGCAAGAGTTTTTAGCGAGGGGTATACGTGGGTATATGATTGCCATACCGGAGGGGGTTGCAGGTCAAGCCCGCAACGACGGCATCGCGCGAAGGGGGCTTGAGGGGGCTATGTGCAAAAAAATTCTAGTTGTCTATCATTTTGATATACAACTAGAATTTTGAGCGGGCGGCCGGGGACCCTACTGTTCTTGTTGTTCGGCCCATTTCGCGAGCTGTTCGGCCAGGGCTGACTTGCCCTCGCCGGCGCCCGCGTTTTGCTTGTTTTGGTTCTGGAAATAATCGTTCAGGTCGCGTTTTGACGCTCCGGCTGTCTCGCGCCGCTTTTCAAAGTCGGAGAGCCTCTCTCTGTAGCCGCAGATGCAGACAAACAGCCGTTTCTCGCCTTCGCCTCGCATCTCGAGCTTCTTGTGACAGTTCGGGCAGCGCGCGTTTGTCTGCAGGGAGACGCTTTTGCGGTAGCCGCAGTCGCGGTCCGGGCATACGAGCATCTTGCCTTTTTTCCCGTTCACGTCGAGGAGGAACTTGCCGCAGTCCGGGCATTTCTCCCTCGTCGCGTTATCATGCGTATACTTGGCGTCGCTCGCAGCCACTGCGGAGACAAGGCCGGCGGCGTAATTGCGCATCTGCTCGATGTATGCGCTTTTCTTTGCCTGCCCTTTGCTAATCAGCGCGAGTTCCTGTTCCCATTTCGCAGTCAGCTCCGCTGAGCGGAGGTCTTCGGGCGCGAGGTCGACAACCTGGATGCCTTTTGACGTCGGGACGATCTCTTTGCCTCGGCGTTCGACATAAAATGATGAAAAGAGCTTTTCGATGATGTCCGCGCGCGTGGCGGGCGTGCCGAGGCCGCTCGTCGACTTCAGCACGGAGCGCATTTCGGCGCTCATCTCTTTGCCGCCCGGGTTTTCCATTGCTGTTAGCAGCGTTGCTTCGTTATATCTGGCCGGCGGCTTTGTCTTGCCCTCGGCAATGGCGCAGGATTGCATCGCGAGCTTCGCCCCTTGCTGAATTTGGGGCAGGGTCTGCTCCTTGACGTCCGAGTCGGCGTCTTCGTCTTCTTCCGCATCCTCCGCTTGCGCGCCGTAGGCTGCTTTCCAGCCGGGAGCTTTGACTATCTTGCCCTTAGCCTGGAAGCGGTCTTTGCCTATGGTTATGGTCAGCTTTGTCTCTTCGTACTCGAACGCGGGCATCAGCACGGCCAGGAACCTGCGGACTACGAGGTCATATATATTGCGTTCCTCCGGCGTCAGGAAGGACAGCTCGGCGGGTTCGTCGGTCGGTATTATCGCGTGGTGGTCCCCTACCTTATTATTATCTACGATATACCTTGTCGAAAGCGGCCGCGTTTTCAAGAGCTGCCCGGCGAGGTCCCTGTAGGGCCCGGTCGCGACTGCGCGCAGGCGGTCGGGCAGCGTCTGGACGACGTCGTCCGTTATGTAGCGCGAGTCCGTGCGCGGGTATGTCAGCAGTTTGTGCCGTTCGTAGAGCGACTGCATGAGGGAGAGCGTTTCTTTTGCCGTGTACGCGTATTTGCGGTTCGCGTCGCGCTGGAGCTCCGTGAGGTCGTAGGCGGCGGGGGGCGGGCTGTGCTTGTACTGTTTGTGGATTTCGGAGACAACGCCTTGCTTGCCGGTTGTACGTTGCAGCACCGCTTCGGCGTCTTCGCGTTTGCTTACTCGCGTCTGGCCGCCTTCGCCCGCCCACGTCGCGGTGAAGCCGGGGAACTTCGCCTTTATGGTGTAGTATGCTTTTGGCACGAACTCCTTGATCTCGCGCTCCCTCGCGACGATCATCGCGAGCGTCGGGGTCTGCACGCGTCCCGCCGAGAGGCTTGCGTTGTGCTTGCAGGTGAGCGCCCTGGTGACGTTGAGCCCGACGAGCCAGTCGGCTTCCGCGCGGGCTTCGGCGGATTGGAAGAGGTCGTAATAGTCTGCGGCGGGTCTGAGGTTTTGGAAGCCTTCGCGGACTGCTTTGTCGGTCTGCGAGGATATCCACAGCCTTTTTGCAGGTTTCTTGCAGCCGGACTTGGTGAGTATCCATCGCGCGACGAGTTCGCCTTCGCGCCCGGCGTCCGTGGCTATCACTATGTCGCTGACGTCTGCCCGCCTGAGCAGGTTTTGCACTATATTATATTGTTTCGACGTTTCTTTGATGACTACAAGTTGCATTTTTGGAGGCAGCATCGGCAGGGATTCCATGTTCCATACTTTGTAGTCTTTACTGTATGTTTCAGGGTCGGCGAGCGTCACGAGGTGCCCCAGCGCCCATGTGACTATATAGCGGTCGCCTGTCATGCAGCCGTCGCCGCCCTGGCGGCAGCCCAGCACCCTGGCTATGTCTTTGGCGACTGACGGTTTTTCCGCTAATACGAGTGTTTTTCCCATGTTTGTATCACGCTCCTTTGCGCCGTTTGCTGTGTACGGTACGATTCTATCAGGGTTTTGCCGCTATGGCAAGAGGGCGCATTTTGAATGGTGTATCATTCAAACTATGCTCTGTGTAAAATCCTCATTTCATTTTCGTTCCATATATGATATAGTCTGTTGTGGAACGAACCTGTGCACCCCCCTAAGCAATGCTTTGAAAGGACGGACGGATATGAGTACAAAGTTTAAACCTGACGTGCAGAACATCAAAGGCATCAGTCTGATTGGTCCGGAGAGCGGCGGCCCGAGCCTTGTCGACTCGACCGACGGAAAAATAACGCGCATCAGGCCTTATTTTTACGACAAAGAGTATACTGACAAATACTGCAACCCCTGGGAGATAAAAGCGCGCGGCAGCCGTTTCCGGGCGCCGGACAGGGTGACGATCTCGCCGTTCGGCCTCGGCTACAAATCCCGCGTCTACTCGAAAAACCGCGTACGCTACCCGCTGAAACGCGTAGACTGGGATCCTAACGGCGAGCGCAATCCCCAAAACCGCGGCAAGTCGGGGTATGTCCGCATTAGCTGGGATGAGGCTGCGCAGATTGCCGCCGGCGAGCTCGTCCGCATGAAGGAGACTTACGGCCCGGAGGCTGTGCTGTGCCAGGCTGATATGCATGGCGAGGGCAAGCACGTAGCGCCGAGCCACGGCTGCCCGAACAGGCTGCTTTCGCTGCTGGGCGGTTACACGCTGCAGATGCGCAACATGGATAGCTGGGAAGGCTGGTTCTGGGGGGCGAAACATGTCTGGGGCTGCGAGCCTGTGGGCGAGATGATGCCTATGACGAACCTTTACCCGGATATCGCCGAGCATTCCGAGCTGCTGCTTTTCTGGGGCTGCGACCCGGAAACGACGCCGCTGGGCGTTGTCGGGCAGCTCCCGAGCCGGCTGTGCTACTGGCTCACGCAGATTGGCCTCAAGAGCGTATATATATGCCCCGAGCTCAACTACGGCGCCGCCGTCCACGCGGATAAGTGGATCCCTATCCTCCCGAATACAGACGCCGCCCTTCAGCTCGCTATCGCGTATATCTGGATGACCGAAGGGACTTATGAGAAGGAGTATATCGGTACTCACTCCTACGGTTTTGAGAAGTTCGAGGATTATGTCCTCGGGCGCGAAGACGGCGAGCCTAAGACTCCCGAATGGGCGAGCCCCAAGTGCGGGGTCTCCGAGTGGACTATCAAGGCCCTCGCGCGCGACTGGGCGCGGAAGGTCGCGAGCATCATCCACTCCAACGGCGGCAGCTTGATCCGCGGGCCGTACGCCTCGGAGCCCGGCAGGCTCGAGGCTATGCTGCTCGGCATGCGCGCGCTCGGCAGCCCGGGCGTGCATCAGGCGAAGATGATTGAGTTCAACCTTTGGAATGTAGATTTCCCGCTGCCTTTCCAGGGCGAGTTCGTGCCGGCGCTGCCCGCTATTGCGGATCCGCTGCGCCCTGTCGCGGGGGATGTATCGCCGGATATCAACATGAAGCGTTTTGAGCTAAACGACGCGCAGAAAGCGCGCGCGCCGGAGCTTGTGGACTTGTTCAAAGTCCTGCCTGCGCCGCAGCAGTTCATTCCGCGCGTGCTTATTCATAGAGCAATCCTCGAAGGCGAGGCCGAGTGGTATGGCCTGCAGTGTTTCTCTTCAAGCCAGATAGCCCAGCCGGGCAACTACAGGCTCCCGACGACGGAGTACCAGTTCGAGAAGATCGTCTACCCCCGCCCCGGCCTGTCTCGCGTACATATGATATGGACGGACGCGCCGTGCCAGACGACTTGCTGGAACGACGGGAACCTTACCATAAAGGCTATGCAGGACGAAAGCATCGAGTGCATTGTGGCGCAGCATCCGTGGCTGGAGAACGACTGCTGCTTCGCCGACCTGGTCTTGCCTGTCGCCACGAAGTTTGAGATGAACGATATCTGCAACGACCTCTCGAGCGGCGCTTTCACATCAATATATCTCGAAGGCCCTTGCTGCGAGCCTGTTGGCGAGTCGCTTTCGGATTTCGACGTCTGCGCGAAGGTCGCGGAGAAGCTGGGCAAGGAGTATTTCGACGCTTACACCGGCAACTTGTCCGAGGAGGAGCGTGTGCGCTTCTTCTACAAAGCGACGGGCTGCGAGGAGCGCATGTCCTGGGAGGAGTTCAGCGAGAAGAAGATTTTCGTGATACCGTGCAAAGAAGGCGCGATTGACCTGCCGCCGGGCATGCGGAAGTTCTTTGAGGATCCTGACGGCAATCCGCTCACGACGCCGACGGGTCTGCTCGAGTTCTCTTCTTCCGCCATTGAGAAGTATATGCCGGACGACCCTGAGCGCCCCCCTGTGCCAAAGTGGGTCGAAAAGAGCGAGACGCACGATGAGCGGATCACGTCAGAACGCGCGAAGGATTATCCGCTGCTTTGTATGTCGAACCACGGCAGGTGGCGCATGCACGCGCAGTGCGACGATATTATCTGGAACCGCGAAATCGAGACGATGAAAATCCGCGCGAAGGATGGCTACCAGTACGAGCCGTGCTGGCTGAATCCTTCGGAGGCGGATAGGCGCGGTATCGCGCATGGGGATATTGTCAAGGTTTTCAATGAGCGCGGCGCGGTGCTCTGCGGGGCGTACGTTACGCCGAGGCTCATGCCGGGCGTGTGCTATATCGACCACGGCGCGCGCGTCGATACGATTATCCCGGGTGTGCTGGACCGGGGCGGCGCCATCAACTTGATTACGCCTACGGGGATGACGTCAAAGAATTCGACCGGCATGGCGACTTCGGGTTTCCTCACGGAGGTGGCTAAGGTAACGGACGAGGAGATGGCCGGCTGGTTGAGGGATTATCCTGAGGCGTTCGCGCGCAGGATCGATCCGGATACGGGCGTTTGCCTGGAGGGCTGGCTCCTGGGTTAGTTAGTAGTTAGTAGTTTGCGAAGGGGGCATGGGCGGCCTATTTCTTGACTTTCTTCACTGCGGCGATGATGCCGTCGGCTGAGAGGCCGTGCTTCTTCATCAGCTCCTCGCCTGTCCCCGACTCGCCGAAGACGTCACGGACGCCCACCATCTCCATAGGCGTCGGGCAATGCTGCGCGAGCAGCTCTGCAACCGCGCTGCCTGTCCCCCCGATTATCTGATGCTCCTCGGCGGTAACGACTGCGCCGGTTTTCTTCGCGGCCGCCAGTATTGCTTCGGCGTCGAGCGGCTTGACTGTGTGCAGGTTTACGACCATCACGCTGACGCCTTCCTTTTCGAGCCTCTCCGCAGCAACCAGCGCTTCGTACACGAGCGCGCCATTAGCGAAGACCACGACGTCATCGCCATCGCGCATCGTGTTCGCTTTGCCGATCTCGAAAGGCGTATCTTCCGATGTGATGACAGGGACAGCTTCGCGCCCGAACCTGATAAAGAACGGGCCTTCAGCCTTTGCCGCCGCTATGGCGGCTTTTTCCGTTTCTATGCTGTCGCAGGGTACGATGACCCTCATATTCGGCAGTACGCGCATCAGCGCGACATCTTCGAGAGACTGGTGCGTCGCGCCGTCCGGGCCGACGGATATTCCGGCGTGCGCCCCGGCGAACTTCACGTTCAGGTTGTTGTAGCACACTGTTGTCCGAATCTGGTCCCACGCGCGGCCTACAAGGAACACGCAGTAGGTAGTGCAAAACGGTATCATGCCGCCTATCGCCAGTCCTGCGGATGTCCCGACGAGATCCTGCTCGCAGATCCCCATGTCTATGAAGCTCTCCGGGTACTTCGCGGCCACCCACGCTGTCCTGGTCGACTTCGCGACATCAGCGTCCAGCGCGATTATGCGTTTATCCTCTTCGATCAGTTTGAGAAGTGCTTTGCCGTATCCGTCACGGGTTGGAATGAGTTCATGTTGCATTACAAAGTCCATTCCTTTCGTTTTACTTCAGGCACAAATCGTCCATGAAAAGGAATGGACTTTTTGTGCATCAAATCGCGGTTCCCCGCGCGTCGCGGATTTCCCCGCGCGTCGCGGATTTCCCCGCAGGGGGAGCGATTGGCACATTCCCCCTATTAGCGTGATTTTTCACGCTAATATGCCTCCTTTGCGCGGACTTCCGCGAGCGCTTCGGCAAGTTGCTCGTCGTTTGGCGCGTTGCCATGCCAGTTTGCGTCGTTTTCCATGAATGAAACGCCTTTGCCCTTGATTGTCCTCGCGATTATGATCGACGGCTTGCCCTGAGTGGCTGCGGCAGAAGCGTAGGCGTCCATAACCCGGCCAACGTCGTGGCCGTCGCACTCGATGACGTTCCAGCCGAACGACGCCCATTTTTCCTTGACGGGTTCGACTTCCATGATATCCGACACCCGCCCGTCGAGCTGGATTCCGTTCGAGTCGAGCATGGCGCAGATATTGTCGAGTTTGTGCTGCGAGGCTGTCATAGCCGCCTCCCATATCTGCCCCTCCTGGATTTCGCCGTCCCCCATGAGGCAATAGACGCGGTTCGTCTTGCCTTGCTTTTTCATCGCCAGGGCTATGCCGTTCGCGATGGATAGGCCTTGCCCGAGCGAGCCGCTCGAGCAGTCGAAGCCGGGGGTGTGCAAGGCGTTCGGATGCCCCTGCAGTATCGCGCCAAGCTTGCGCAGCTTGCCGAGTTCTTCAAGGGGGAAGAAGCCGGCGCGGGCAAGCGCGGCGTACACGACGGGGCAGGCGTGGCCTTTTGAGAGTATAAAGTAGTCGCGGCCGTCCCAGTCCGGCTTTTTCGCGTCGTAATTGAGTATGCCTCCGAAGTAGAGCGCCGTGACAAGTTCTGTCGCGGACAGGGAGCCGCCCGGATGCCCGGACTTCGCTTTGTTGATCATGACCAGGATGTCTTCCCTAATCGTTTTGCACATAGTTTGCAGTTCGTCGTTGTTCATATGTGTTTCTCCTAACTCACATTGCGATGACGGATTTGACAATGTTCTCTTTGTCTTTGATGCTTTGCTCCAGAGCGTTTTGCAGATCGTCAAAGTCAAAGTAGTTCGTGACCAGGTCGGCAAGTTTCACCCTGCCGCTGCTAACAGCTTCAATCGCCATGGGGTAAATGTGCCTGTACCTGAAAATAGTCTTGAATGTCAGTTCTTTGTTGATCGCGACGTTCATCGGCATATTGACGGTCTCCCCCGAGCTGTAGCCTACGAAGACGATTGTCCCGCCTTTCTTCACAAGGTTGATCCCCTGTTCGATCGTGACGTCAGCTCCGGCTGTATCAATCGCAAGGTCGCAGCCGTGCGCGCCGGTCAGCTTGCGGATCGCTATGACAGGGTCTTCATCTTTCGGGTTGATGATCCCTGCCGCGCCGAGCTGCAATGCCTTCTCGAGCCTTTTTTGCACTACGTCCACGACATAGACTTTGCTGACGCCTTCGGCATGGAGCGCGAGCATGGATACGAGGCCGATGCAGCCTGCGCCGAACACGACGGCTGTCTGGCCGATATGCGCCCCGCCCTGGTTGGCCGCGTGGAAGCCGACAGCGAGCGGCTCGATGAGCGCGCCTTCAACTGTAGTCATGTTGTCCGGGAGCTTGAAGCACAGCGCCGCCTCGTGCGCTACGTATTCGCAGAACACTCCGTCGACCGGCGGGGTCGCGAAGAACACGACGTCCGGGCAGAGGTTGTAGCGGCCGCTTTTGCAAAACTCGCACTCGCCGCAGGTTTTCCCGGGTTCGAGCGCGACTTTGTCGCCGGGTTTCAGGTGGCTCACATCCTGCGAGACTTCGATTACGGTTCCGGCTGCTTCGTGGCCGAGGACGAAGGGCGGTTCGACTATGAAGTCGCCGATTCTGCCGTGGTCGAAGTAGTGCAGGTCCGATCCGCATACTCCGACGTGGTCGAGTTTTATCAGCGCTTCTCCGGGTTTGATCTGCGGTATGTCCCATTGTTCGTATTTGATTTTCCCTATGCCTTCCATTATGGCGACTTTCATTTTCCCTTGCATATTGTTTTTCACCTTTCCTAGGGTGTTTTGCTTCGTGATTGTTTGTTTATTCGTTTATTGCTCCAAGAATACCATATACGTTGCGAAATAGCAAATTGCGGGGCATTTGCGGTGATTTTCACACTTTTTTTCACACTTATGGAGGCTGCTCTAAGCCTTGCGATTGCTTGATTTCGCCGAGGTGAAGAAAGAGTAGATTTTGATTGAATATTCGACACAACTGTGCTATGCTTTCATTCGTTGAATACAAGACAAGGAGTTTCGGGTATGTACAAAGACTTCAATGACTGCAACGCGCTGATCTACAGCACCGAAGGCGAGCAAATCGCCAACGTGAAGATAAAGCAGCACCACAAAATCGAAAACTACATCGAGCTGCATGAAACGCAAGAACTCGTCACCGGGCAGCAATACGAAGTCCTCATACTAACGACCCCGCTCCCATACGTCTACCAAGGCAGATACCAGAAACTTGGCGGGCGCTCGATACTGAAGCTATTTAGAGAGAGCCGGAAAGAGAATCGCAGGGAGACGCGATACAGCATAAACCTGCCTGCGCACATTTCCAATCTCGTTTATGAAGATAAGCTGCACGCTTTGCACACGCCGCTGACTACCCAACTCATCAACATCAGCAAAAGCGGTATGCGTTTTCGCGCCGTGTTTAACGCCCTTACCGTCGGCAACAAATTTCAACTGCACATGAAAATCGGCGATGATGAAAAAGTGCTGACCGCAGAAGTGGTATTCTGCCTGGATTCACCGCCTGACTTTTCAGAATTCGGTTGCCGGTTTTACTGAGTAGGGGGGGCAGCTTTTTTGGATTCTTTCGCTGAGTCAAGGGGCGAGACGACCGCCACGATGGATCTCCTTTTCGATGGCATGGTCACTCCCCATGATATTTACGGTTCCGACGGTTCCGTCCTGCTGCTGAGGCAGGGCCGGACGCTCCAAGTGTCCCAAATCGCCGCGCTCAAACGCCTGAACGCCGGTGAAAATATAATCCGCGTGTCGATTGAAACGCGGAAAATGCTGCTGGAACACAACCTTTCATGCAAGCTCGTGAGCCAAAGCGAACAGGAGATGGAGACAGGGTATGTAGACGTCGTCGAAGAGACGCTCACCCTGCTCGAGGAGATTACCGATACAAGCTCCCTATCGCATGAGTCGCTGTTTGAGGTTTCGGAGGAGCTCTCGGACTGGATCTCAAATACGAATCCGGATAGGATACTGGAGCTGGTCAACGCGATCGCGCCTGCGGACGAGTACCTCCAGCGCCATTGTACCGACGTCAGCCTGCTAAACGGCCTCATCGGCAAATGGCTTGAGCTGCCTAAGGACGATATCGAAGTTCTGGTGCTGGCCGGCCTTGTGCATGACACGGGGAAGGCGATGATCCCTCCCGAGATCCTTCACGCCCCGCGCAAGCTGGCTGTCGCGGAGTTCGAGGTTATGAAAACGCACCCCTCGTATGGCTACGACTTGCTGCCCGCTTTTTCGGACGCGGTGAGGCAGGGCGCAATCGGGCATCACGAAAAGTTCAGCGGAAAGGGCTACCCGCATGGCGTCACCGGGGACGGGATCCCTTTCGAGGCCCGGATCACGGCCGTTTCCGATATTTATGACGCCATGGTCTCGCGGCGCGCTTATAAGGACGCCAACAGTCCGTTTCATATTATCGCGATGCTCAACAATCAGTTCGCCGCCGACCTGGATCCCAGTCTTGTCGATTTGTTCATAAGGAACATGCCGGGCGAGCTGGTCAACAAGCCTGTCATGCTGTCAAACGGCGAGATCGGCGCTATCCACGCGGTCGATGCCGACGATATCGAGTACCCCTATGTGCGCGCGGGCGGAGAAGTGATAAAGACGAACAAGCACCTGTTCTGCGCGTATATGTACTACGAAGAATAACTTTGTTAGTTAGTAGTGAGGAGTTAGTAGTGAGGAGTTAGTAGTGAGGAGTTAGGTTCTTCAGGCCTTATGCCAGCTACTGAGATATACCTACAAATGGGGCGGGGTGAAGCTCAATATGAGCTAGACCCCGCCCTACGGCGTTGTGCGCCGCCCGCATCCAACTACTAACTACTAACCACTAACTATTATCTACGGCAAGGGGTGCAGGCCGATCCAGATTTCATCATCGGCAGCATCCAGCTCGAAGTCATGCCCTGTCGACGCTTCCATTACATGCCAATACGCCCAGTGTGAATCGTCGATGTCTGAGTACGTTCTCGGCAGCGCGTCATAGTTTGTTTCCACGTAATTAGTGTCGCATCTTCTGTCGGTCATACGATTGACAAGCGTGACGACCTCTGCGCGCGTTATGTACCCCTCCGGCTTGAACGTCCTGACTCCACCGTTATCGTACCCTTCAACCCAGCCTTTGGCTGCAGCGGAGTTAATGTACTTTACCGCCCAGTGGTCGTTCGGCACATCCGTAAACTCGTTAGTATCGGTATAGGTCAAGGTGGCGAAATGGGACGCGAGAGTCGCGAACTCGGCGCGGGTCACCGGGTCATCGCCCCGGAAGTTCTCATCGCGCGAGTAGTCCGTGAGAGTACCGAGCTTTTGCAAATATCCAACCTCGTGCACGAACCAGTCAGACGGCAAGACATCGGGGAAGAACGCTGCGTCCTCCGAGTAGTCGTCATCCGTGTTCATTTTCTCCATGAGCAGCCGGGAGAACATGACGACGGCTTCGGCGCGGGTCATGCTCTTCGAGGGCTTGAAGTCGCCTGTCGGATACCCCTGCATATACGCGAAGTGGTCGTCATCGAGCGTCGGTATCGGGTAGTTGACGAATATTAACGGATCATACTTGACGACGTCATTGGCTCCCCTGTCAATGAACACGCCGTCCGGGGTAACGACGATCTTGTGAGTATCGCCGGATGCTATGTAGTCCTCCGGAGCCTTGAACTCCGAGACTGTGTAGGTTCCGTCTTCCAGATAGTACGTCGCAACGCCGTCGTCGTCCGTCGTCTCGTCGTATACCCTCGGGACTCCGGCAGCGGTCAACCCCTCTATGCGGATTACCGCGCCGGCGAGAGGGTTCCCCTCATTATCGACCTTCAGCACGTCTATGCCTTTTCTCGACGGCTCGGGCGTCTTTTTGTTGACGAATGTGATGGTCTCATATTCTTTGAAGTTTTGTGTCCTAATGTCAATTACTTCGTAAATGACATCACCAACCCAGATAGTGTACTCATCGCTCGAGGCCGTATAGCCTTCCGGAGCCTGCTTTTCGCTGAGTATGTATGCGCCTTCGGCAACATAAAACAGCGCAAGCCCGTTGGCTTCCGAGACAGCTTCATACGACTCGCTTGGCCCCCAGGTTTGCGCTTCATCCGGATCCAGCGAGAATACCGCGCCCTCAAGGGGATTGCCATCCTCGTCGACTTTCTCGACCAGGAACCTGTACATCTGCGGCTGAGGAGCTGCACCCACTTCGACCATCGCGGGGCGCGTCACGGCGTACCTGGTTTCGACGTTGGTGCCGATATGCGTGACAGCGGGGGCCGCCACTTGATACTCCAGAACCGCAAAGTAATACCTGACTCCGACTGCGTTCGTCGGCGGGGTGTACTTCGTTTGGTGTTCGTACGGCGTTTGCCCGGTCCAGTCCGTGACAATAGTCTCGCCAAGCCCGTTATCGCGGTTTTCGTTCGAATTCGTCAGGCTCCAATACCACTGCACTTTTATCTGAGAGTCCGTGGGTTGTGTAAAGGCTACCCCTGCGGGAACGTAGAACTTCGCGCTGAGTGGGACTGCGGTCTGGTTGAGCATGTACGACGCTCCGACGGGGTGCTCGGTCACTTGAACCGGGCTGCTCTCCGAGCCTGTAGCCAGAGGCGCGGTAGCGAGCAGGCTGATCGCCATCATCAGCGCCAGCAGGATAGCCAGGCTCCTTTTCTTTCTCTGTTTCATCATATACACTCCTTTGAGTTATTTTTTGCGGCCGGTGCGGTCGCTTTCGGCCGCGGAAGGTCGCCTTTATGGTTTATAGATGCAGTATACCACACTTTGGTTTTACGGTGTTAGAATTTTTTATATATGTAGGTTGGTGGCGGGATTTCTACAGGTACTTCTACATATCCCAAAATTTTCTCACTTTTTTTCAAAATTCCCCTTGACCTTCAAGTTCCTTCATACCTTATGCTGGATTTATCGGTAATGATTGGGTTTTGCCCAATAAACGCCGAAATACACATAAAGTATGGGAGTTCATCATGGAAAACATCATTATCGACAAAGATTTTAAGGCGTTATCGAACGCTCTGGACGCCAAAACCTTCAAGCTGCTCGAAGAAAACATCGTCGAAAATGGCTGCCTCGAGGCTCTGGTTGTGTGGGGCGACACCCTGATCGACGGTCACAACAGGTACGCAATCTGCAAAAAGCACGGCATAGCGTTCAGTACCGTCGAGGTCAACCTGCGCAGCAAAGACGAGGCGCTGGTTTGGATTATTGCTACACAGGTCGGGCGGCGCAGAAGGCTGCGTAGTTGATGCGCTGTTGATGTGCAGTACGGGAAGCCGCACGGCTTATCCGTAATGCAACAGACTGCGCAGTTGCAGCGCAATTGCAAGCCGCGCTCCACGGCGCTTACAGCTCTTCAAAATCCCGGTACGTATCGTTTCTGACGCCATTTGAGTAGTACGCGTGGATTGCCGCCTCGAACTCCAAGGTCTCGACAGATGGTAGCAAGTCGAGGATGAAATCATCTGTCTTTGCCGGTGCGGGGAGCCACATGGCATTATGCCACAACGCTCCGCGAAGCGGGACTATCAGCAGCTTGCCTGTTTGCATGAAAGCCGCTTCGATGCTTCCGTCTTCCCGGGGGCAGGCGTTCTCGAACATTTTCATATCATCGAAACGCAGGCGAAGCGCGGCACTCCCGCGCCCCCTGATGCGCATGAGCGCCGGGCCTTCCGCCCTGAACTCGATGCTTCCCGGCATTGAAGAGAGCAGCTTATTATCTATCAGCGCTTCGATGTATATGAGGCGCTGCGTGTTGTATTCGCTGTTGCGAAGGAGCAGGTACGGGGAGCCGTCATCGGCCCGGTGTTCCAAAGTTATTGTACTCATATTATATCGCAACCTCCTGTAGGGGGGCGGGCTTCGAACTCGACATGCTCATAGGAGCCTCGTTTTCGTAGAGAAAATTCGCGCAGGCAAGCCATTGCGCAGCCGATAGCGCGCTCATGCTCGTGAACTGATTCGTTCCGAGGTTCGAACCGTCCTCGGAAAAGAAGAACACGGGATCGTGCTCCGCCCCGTGGTCGACGAAGCCTCTCAACAGGCGCAGCGCTTGCTCGCGATGCCCGGTCTCGAACAGCCCGGGCAATATCTTCACCTGAGAAAAGCCCATGATTGTGCCGGGTTTGCCGTCTTTCGGCCGGGAGAGTAGGCCGTGCGGCGAGGTGTAGCTTGCTTGAAGATCTGCTGCCATTTTGCCCGCTATCTCCGGCGGGAGGCGCTTGCCCAGCATAAACGGCAGATATGCTTCGAGCTCATCGAAGACGACTGTTTCGTGCAGCCCGGAGAGTTTCGCGATGAAACGCTCGCCATTCCAGAACTCTGTAAAGAGCTTGCCGAGCAGGAAGTCTGACTTCTCGCGCCATTTGGCTGCGTCGCCGGGTTTCGACAATCCGGCAGCGAGTTGCGCGAGCGCTTCGGCCAGCAGCGCGACGTAGCAGATGATGTCGGGAGTCTCCACGGGGACTCCTTTGGCGAACATCAGCGAAAAATCGTATCCGCTCTCGCAGCCGTGATTGTACTGTGGTACGCCGTCGTTGTCCGTGTCGCGCAGGGTCGTCCAGAAGCCAAAGAGTTTCGTTAGCCCGTCGTACATGCGTTCGCGCTACGGCGGGGCGAGTGTAGCCTGCGGCGGTGCGGGTTCAGCCTGCGATTGGGCGAGTGCAGCCTGCGGCGGTGCGGGTGCAGTCTGCGGCGGTGCTGGTGCAGCCTGCGGCGGGGCGGGTGCAGTCTGCGGCGGTGCTGGTGCAGCCTGCGGCGGGGCGAGTCTGTCACCGAACCGCTCCATCATGCGCAGCAGACCGTAGCCGTGTATCGGCGGCTTCGTCGCTGTTATATTAATGTAGTCTTCCGTCATGAGGTCCGGCAGTTCGCCGAACTCGTCTTGATTGGGGAACATGTTCATAAGCGTCGCGGCGGCCAAATCCGCATTGCTCATAGTCAGCGCGAAGTAAACCTGATGCCACGAGAAGCAGTTGCGCTCAGGCGGTTTCGAGAACCGTATCATCGGCTCTTTGATATATCCGCCGGGCTCCGCGCGCGACTCCCATATGAAGCGGACGGCTTTGCGCTTCGTCTCTTCATACTCCGGCGCGACCGGCACGAACATTTCATACCATTCTTCGTAGTTCATAAAGGTGCAATCCTTTCCGGGGGGCTGTGTAGAAAGCCGCGTGATTGGATGGTTGCGAGACTTTTCACACAGGCTCTTAATGGTGGGACTCGAACTCAAACGATTCGAAGTCTAACCCCCTACTCAAATAGGTCGTTCAACACGACTTGCGAAGCTATCTCGGCGCTGTAGATGTTCTTCTTAAGACCGAAGGTAGTCACCATCGTGATCATCGCTGCCTTCCGCGAGTCGGTTGCGCTCGCGAAAACGCTTCTCTTTCTTCGCAGCAGCTCGGAATACTTCTTATCAATCTGGTACTCGCCCGAAGAAAATTTGATCTCACACAGGTTTATGACATTGTCGCTCCTGTCTATGACAAGGTCGATCTGCGTCCCCGAATCATCGTCTTTGCCAACCCAGGAGAAAGCGGAAGTCAGGACGCCGGAAATGCCAAGCTTTTTGCGGATCTGCGGCAAGTGAAGCAAGCAGAGCTTTTCAAATGCAAACCCGCTCCAGGCGTTATACGCCGCCGTTGTCGAGAATCTCAGCCAAAAGTCGCTTGAGTGCTCCGCCCGCTTCGACCGGAACCTGATGTCAAAAAGAGAAAAGAAGTCAACCAGTTGATAAAGGCTGTCTTTTTTCTTTTTGCCGAAAGATGTATACTCCCGGACGAATCCGCTAAGCGTCAAATCGCGAAGTATTCTTGTCAAAGTGCCTCCATCAGATATGCCATCCGCCCCGGTTAGCTCGCAGCGCGTCATGCCGGAGCCTTTTTTTGCCAACGCTTCGACGACGCGCATATACGCATCCGCGTTTTTAAACAATGATCTGTATAGGTTTGCGAACTCATCACGGAGCTCTGCGTTTTGCGCAAAGTATATTGCATCGACATTCTGGTACAGGCTGAGCTGCGGCTGGAATTGATCCATGTAGTACGGTATTCCGCCAAATATCATGTACGCTTCGGCGATTTGGTATCTGGTCATCTGGATGTTATGCCGCTTGTAGTATTGTTCGCACTCGTATAGATTGAAAGGATTGAGATAGATATGCCTTGTGAGCCTGTTGTGCAGCCCCCCGGTGTTGTTGACTATGTTTTCAGTAATCCATGTCGCTGCTGAACCGCAGATTATGAGCAGCACGTCGTCTCTGCCGGATGCCCACCGATTCCAGAAGTAATCGAGCCCTGGTAGAAAATCGGAATTCTGCGTTGACATCCAGGGAACTTCGTCCAGAAAAATCGTTACTTTTCTCGCTGTCCCGCGTTTGGAAATCTGTTCAACAGCTCTGAAAAGATTGCGGAAAGCTTCCATCCAGTTGTTTGCATCAGTTACCCCTTCAAGCCCAAGCTGCCTGATTTCGGAGTTCCATGCGTCAAGCTGAGTCTTTCTGCTCCCGCCCAAGATGCCGGTCGCGTAAAATGCAAGCCTGCCCTTGAACAGCGTTTTTACCAAAAAGGTTTTGCCGACTCTCCTTCTGCCGTATACTGCGACAAACTCGGATCTATCCGACGCATAGCAGTTTTCGAGAGCTTCGATCTCGCGTTCCCTTCCTATAATATCCATAACATCCTCGTATCTCCCGATTTGCTGTTAATGACGCATTCCAGCGGAATGTGCATAATTTCCGGCACTTTCCGCTGGATTGCGCAGCTTATGCTGCTGACAAGCATATCACCAAAATCGTGTATTGTCAATATGTTCAGCATGTTTTCGCCTATTTTCACCCACATCGCTGCGAAACGAATCCAGCGGAATGTGGTGTAAAACAGGCACATTCCGCTGGAAATCATAGCGATATATGAACCCTACCCGACGCCGCCATCGCTCTCCATCAACGCATTGGGGAGCAGTTCACAGAATGCAGGACAAGCAAGGTGCGGCGCATTTCGCACGAAATGTGATCTCGCACGATACCCACACGCACGAAATCCGAACCTTGCGTTATCTGCACCCGTACTGTATAATCAGCGAGTAAAGAGACGCACACCCGCGACCGATGACACGCTAATAACCATATCCGCATTACTTGGCCATATATACGGAGACCCTGAAAGCGAAAACGCTAAAAAGATATTTCTGGAGTTCATTCTCGCAGACAGGCTACCGCGGCAGATATACTTTGGTACTGAAAAAGCTGCGAATCTGCTAACGATTATTGATAGGAGGCCGGTAGCATGACGGTGAACAAGCAGTCTATTGAGTTCGTCACCGATCTTCTTGTCACGAACGTTGTTGACGCGCTCGCAGAAAGAACCGGCAGAACAGCCACGGAAACGCTTCGCGGATTCATGCGCACGCGCACCTACTCATTGCTTATCGACGCAGAGTCGTATCTTTTTTTTGAAAGTCCCCTGTACATACTCGATATGCTTGATGCAGAAGAACACTGCGATTGGGACAGATGGCTGGAGGTGTGAAGGATGACCGGCATAAACAACAGGGTTTACCTACAGGTTATGATTGCTCACAAGTACATGAAAAAGCACGGGCTTTCGCCCGAGCAGTTTCTGGAACTTGATGAAAGGTACGGCATATTGCACTTCCTGGACATCGGCTACGAGCCCTACCACCTGACGGGGAGCGACGGCATCCTTGCGGAGATAGAAGAGATAATCGCCGAGCAGAAGGCGGCGAGCACTGCGGTATAGGAGCTGATGATTAGTACCTGATAGTTACGGCATTGTGATGCTAATGCCGGAAGTGCCATATGCCATATCCTCCCACACATTAGCCAAAAGCATGTCAATGGCCTGCTCGATGCGCTCATCATTACCCGGATCAACTGACGCCACAAGAGAGAGCGCGTCTACTATGACTAGATCCTTTGACAGCAGCGCTGGATTGTAGCACCAAATCTCAATCTCCGCTTGCGTGGTATCATCGATAAGCGTGTCCGTTCCCACAAGTTCACCAGCCTTACCAAAAAACGCAAATGTCTCCGGCGCCGCGCGGAAACGACGCGGCGCTTTCAGTATGGATTGCGAACAATTCGGTGCACATTTGTGTTGAAATCTCATTTGATAATGGTAGAATACATACAGAATAAGCGCAAGAGGCAGATGTCATAAGCGTTGATTTAGAGTTGATTTCTTACGGAACGATCATTGCGCGAAGGAGGTTCGAAGCATTGAGAGTATCAGTAGCAGATTTCGTTCAAAGTCCCGCAATATACCTTGACAAGGTGGAATGTGAGAAGATTACAATTACGCGCGACGGAGTCCCAATAGCTGTTCTTGTGTACACCCGATGCTCCTCCACCCATCAACGCCTGCGGTACAGCCTGCGGTAGAGCGCGGGGCAGACTCGCAACAATAGCAGCAGCACACGGTGCCGCGTGGAAACGACGCGGCGCTTTCTTCTGTCGAGGCTTTTAGATTGATCCCGAATAACCCCGCGGACGACCGCCGCTTCTTCCGCGTGTATCCTCGCCCCGGCATCCATGATCTCAGCCATCAGCCGCATGGCAGCGATCAGACTGTAGCACCGCGCGTAGTCAAGCAGTTCGGGGCAGTGCGCTGCCACGAATGCAAGCGCTTCCCTGCCTGCGTCCAGCCTCTGCATCGAAAGAGGGCTGAGCCCGCCGCTGACAATGCTGCCCGGCCGCCTTACATAGCAGTAAAGCTCATCCGGGCGCAAGCTGACGCGCCCGGCTTTGTAATATAGTATATATGTGGTAGCTGCGTCCTCAAAGACGCGCCCCTCCGGAAAACGGACGTCTCGGAACAGTTCGGCCTTGTAGAGCTTGTTCCACGAAACAACGCCGCCGCTGTTGCTCCTGCCGGAGAGCAGCCTCTTAAAGGCGGTTTCGCCGGTGACAACTTCTGCTGTGGATGCGGGGGCTGCGGGGGTGAGACAACCCCCGCCGTCCGTTGGACGGCTTCCCCCTTCGTGCGCGAAGGGGGCATTAGCACCAGCCCTACTCACGCCCGGGAACTCATACTCCGGCTCGCCTCTCACGTACCCGCAGACCGCAATATCCGCATCTGCAGCTACCGCGTCGCCATACAGCAACTCGAGAAACCGGGGGTGCAAAAAATCGTCGCTGTCCAGAAACGCGATATACTCCCCTGCCGCAGCGTCAACGCCTGCATTCCTGGCGCATGAAAGCCCCCCGTTCTCCTGTCGAACCACGCGAACCCTCCCGTCACGGCGAGCGAAGTCTTCGCAGGCAGCCGCGCTGCCGTCGGTCGAACCGTCGTCCACGACAATAGCCTCGAAGTCCGCGAAAGTCTGCCGAAGAACGCTCTCAAAGCACTTTTCGAGGAATTGCTCGGTATTGTAAACCGGGATTATTATACTAATCAGCGGCGCTTCGATCATTTCGCGATTGCCCCCACTCTCCCCTTCACTCATATACACGCACAATATCCTCTTCCACCAAGTCACCGGCGCCTACCTGCACCTCAATGAGTTCCAGTTCAGTCACAGCCGAGATTGAGTGCTTCTGCCCCATCTTTATCTGAATCACGCTGCCCGGGGACACCGCCGACTCGACGCCATCGATCGTACGGACGCCATCCCCCCTGACCACGACCCACACCTCGCTGCGCCCGTTATGGTACTGATAGCTGATCGACTTGCCCGCCTCAACGCGGATCCGCTTCACGAGCGAAGACGAAAGATCATCCCGAACATACTCCAGGACCCGGTAGCTGCCCCAGCGCCTCTGCTCATACATTGGCCTGAAGTCGATTTGATCCGCGAGCGGTTTCAGATGAGAACTCCCTTGCTTGCCTGTCACCAAAACGCCGTCATGGCTCGTAACGACTACACAGTCGCAAATATCATTGACAATAACCGGAATATCCAGCATATTGAGCACATGCGTATTGACGCAGCTATCAGAAATGAGTATCCTGTCACCCATGGAGTTGCCGCGCATTTCCTCTGTGAGCGTGTTCCATGTCCCAAGGTCTTTCCAGACGCCTTCATATATGACAGCCCCGATAGACTTCTCTTTTTCGACGACCTCATAGTCGAAGCTATTTACCGGCAGCTTCGAGTACTGCTCGATCAGCGAAGCGTAGCTGTCGAAGTCTACATAGCCCCCGGCATGCTCAAGGACATACCCGATTCTCAAAGCGAACACGCCGCAGTTCCAAAGCGCCCCTTCCTGTATCACGCGCTCCGCTTCCGCCTCCGAAGGCTTTTCGACGAACCCGGCGACACGGTTGCCCTGCCTTAGTATATAACCGTATTTTGCCGAAGGGTAAACCGGCAGGGCTCCCAGCAGCCCGATTATACTCTCCCCGGAACTCACTACCCTCTCTACATCTGACAGAAGCTCGAAGTATCTTCCATCTGCATACACATCAATCGGGCATACCACAAACACCTCATCCTCGCCCATGTGCTTCCGGTACTTCAAATATGCCGCTGCAAGCGCGATGGCCGGAAACGTGTCGCGTCGCTCAGGTTCGAGAATCAGCTCGGCTTCCCCGATATGACGGTGCAACGCAGCGGCCTGCGCAGCATTGCTTGAAACAAAGATACCGGCATCGGGCTGGGCTGACAGCAGTTGGCGCATAACGCGCTCGACCATCGACTCATACTCGCCTTGGTCATTTTCAAGCAGCTTCAAGAACTGCTTTGAATGCGCGTCATTCGACAGCGGCCAGAGCCGCTTCCCGGAACCGCCGGATAGTAGTACAATGTTCATATCAGCCTCCGCAATAGCCGCGCCGTGCCTGAGCCGGCCGCTCGTCGCGATCATCTTAAAGATTGGAGAAATAAAGTGGATATAAGCGTGCTGCTGCTGGCTTATAACGAAGCCGAAAACCTGCGGAACCTGCTTCCGAGAATCATCAGCGCAATGACTGACGTCAGTGCAGAGTACGAGATAATCATCGTCGATACGCAGACGCCCACGGACGACACCGAAGGAGTGTGCCTCGAACATGGGGCGAAGTATGTGCGGCAGGACGCCCCGGGGTACGCAGAGGCGTTCAAGACAGGTATCCGCCAGGCAAAATACGGTTATATCCTGAACCTTGACGCTGACGGCTCCCACATGCCGGAAGTGATACCGGCTATTTGCGCTATGGCCGGCAGCGGCTACGACCTGGTTATCGGATCGAGATATACAAGCGGAGGCAGCACCGACGACGTACGCTCATCAATAATAATGTCGAAGCTCCTGAACTTCGTCATGAGGAAGGCAATAGGCACGAAGGCACGGGACGTCTCCGGAAGTTTCAGGCTATATGAAGCGGCGCAGCTCAAGGCGGTGACGCTTACGAGGCGCAATTACGATGTGCTGCAAGAAGTGATGCTGCGCATGAAGCTGAACAACAAGCAGCTAAAAGTTGGAGAAGTCCCGATTGATTTCCAGAAAAGGCTTGCGGGAAAGTCGAAACGCAAACTGCTGAGGTTCATTCTGGGCTATCTGGTCACAGTCCTGGCGCTCCTGAAGCTGCGAGTTACCGGTAAGCGTTAGAAGCCTTGTCCTAAACGTGGGGCTCAATACTACAAGCGCTGTCTGCCGCAGCTCCCTCACTTCCGCCGGTAAACATACACATCCAGATCATCGTCGTGCTCGACCAAGTCATACTGCTGCTCGAGAAACGCCAGAGCCCTGCCGGGCAGCTCACCATGGCCGTCAAAACGGTAAACAATCTCCCATGCATCATAGCCCTGCGTACCAAAACGCGAGCCCGGAACCACGTTGAACCCCGGGCGCGCGCCATCGTGCGTGATATAGTAGTCAATGCCCTCAAGGAGCGCGTTCGTCACCAGCGCCGCGCCGGAGCCGTGCGCCTCTTCTTTGCCGTATATCCACTCAATAGCCTGCTCGTAAGGCTCGCCATGCGGGTATGGCGCGTAGTACAAACTTGTCGCTGTAGCAGTGCCAAGGCTTATCGTCAGCGCGGCCAGTATCACGAAAAAAGCCTGCTGATACCTACTCTGCGAAAAGTGGCCGAGAAATACCTTCATCACGAACTCGAGCCCAGCAGCAGCCACGATAAGCACCATCGGCAGGATGCTGACGAAGTAACGCCTTACGAAAATCGAACCGGAAGGGTTGATGAACCTGCTGTAGATAATGACGACCACAAGCACGAAAAGGCTGACGAACGAAAACTGCGAGAGCATAAGCCGCTCCTTATCTTTGAAATACTCCTTGAAATACGGCAAGGCTTTGCCAAAGAACAACACAATGACCATGACGAAGAAAAGCACGAGCAGCAGCATCGAGTCGCCAAAAAGCTTGACCAGCAGAACCCATATCTCCGCAACAGTAGGCACAGCCGGCCAGAACGAGCCGCCTCGCTCCATGAGCCGCATCGCCGCGTACACGAGCAGCGGCGAGAAAAGTACCCCGGCCAGCATGTACGAGACTCCGCAGCGAAACCTTATCCTCTTGCGTATCAATAGATACAGGTCGCACAGGAAAAAACCTGCCGCTACGATAAGGCCGTAGTAGTGCGTGTAGAACAATAGCGCCATGGCGAGGCCATACGCCAGTATGTCGAAGAGCCGCTCCCTCCCGGCGTCGCTCCCCCTCCTTATATAAAACCAAAGCAAAAGGTTGACCAAAAGGAACATCAGCCCGTATGCGCGGTAAGTCAGCGCGCCCTGGGTGATGAGGAAGTACGAAGTACCCGCAAACATAGCGGCAAAGACTGCAACGCGGTCGCCACATAGCCTCTTCGCGTTCAGCCCGCAAACAAAAACGCCCGCAGCGGCAAACACCATGCTCGGCAGCTTCAGCCAGGCAGTACCGTAGGGCGCGACGCGCATCCAGAAGTATGCGATAATGTAGAACAGCGGCGGAACAGCATGGGCATCAGATAGCATAATATCGAACGCTTCCGAAAAAGACCTGCCTTTCTGCACGCATGTGATTGTCCACAAGTCGTCCCACCACAGGGAGCCTTTCCCGGCGAAAGCAGCCATCAGGACGAACGAAACAATCGCGATGACCAGCAGCGCGGCGTTCGTGCTTACCGGCAGGATCGGTGGGTGAACCAACTCGCTGCGTTTACTCTTACTGTTCATAAGCCCTCCTTAGGAGCCTGGTACAGGATTCAGTCACGCAACGCGAGTATATCACCTTCATTATTGGTAATGCAAGCTGTTCATCTTTCCTGCCGTGCTGATCACAGGGGGCGAGTGCGCAGATTTTTGTTGAAATCTTGCTGGAGTATGGTAAAATACAGACAGGGGTGGTTTATATTGGTGGATGTTGAGAGAAATCAGAAAGCTACATTATTCAAGTACTTGTTCCAAGAGAACGTGCGATTTTTGGACTTATACGAAGCTTGCGCTGGAATGCGTCTCGACGCAGCGGAAATAGAATGCTTCGATTTAGAGTCAGAAGTGGTGCAGCGTGATCGGTACAACGACGTCTCATTTCTTACAAAGGATCACCGCTTGATTTATTTGATAGAGCACCAGAGCACAACAAATGCAAACCTCGCAGTGAAGATTGGTGCGTACTTCTTCGACTTGCTAGAGCTTTGGGCTGAGCGAGAGGGTATCAGTATCCACACAGAAAAGGAAATACAGTTCCCGAAACCGGAACTGTACGTCGTGTACAACGGAAAGAAGCCATATGGAAAAAGCTATGAGAGGTATGACTGCGGGGACTTCATGCAAATTAACGTCCCAGTAATAGATATTCACTTCGGAACGTTAAGCAACAAGAGCGTCAACAACTACCTTGCTGGATACGCATATTTCCAAAACGAGTTTGAAAGCAAGCAGAGCAGTAACGCAACAGCTCTCGAAGCTTTCAACTACGCAGTAATGAAATGCAAGCAGAATGGGTTTCTCAAAGGAATCGTTGAAAAGGAGGATTTTATCGCCGTGTTTAGTAATGTGTTTTCGTATGACAACCAGCTTAGGGCCGAAGGCCGGGCTGAGGGTCGGGCCGAGACTGTTGTGGAAATCGCTAAGAATATGCTCGCCTCCGGCGTTGCGCTCAACATTATTATCACCACAACCGGGTTGACAAAAGAGCAGGTTGAAGGATTGCAGAAGATGTCGCAATCAGAACCCGCACAATGACATTGTCGCATTTGCGACCTACAGAGAACCTAACCGCCGCGCTCGGCTATACCCCCCCAAAGGAGTCGTTGAAAAGGAGGATTTTATCGCCGTGTTTAGCAATGTGTTTTCGCATGACAACCAGCTCAGGGCCGAAGGCCGGGCTGAGGGCCGGGCCGAGGGTCGGGCCGAGATTGCTATGGAAATCGCTAAGAAGCTGCTTGCCTTCGACATTGCGCTCGACACTATTATCGACGTAACCAGCCTGACTAAAGAGCAGCTTGAAGGGCTGCAGAAGGAGCCGCAAGCGGAGGCTGGTCAAATATTGGTAGCAAAGGGTGTACAATATGTATAGTGTTGCGACACAATTAGATTTTAGGATATAGCCATCTTAGCTTATCGCGAGCATTGCCTGTCGTGAAATGCCATTGTACTTGTTTCCCGCTGTCGTTCCGAGCGGATTCCCAAGCTGAAATCTGATTTTGCAGTTCTTCGATGTTATCAATCCTTCTGCCAAGACACTGCTTGGTCATCGCGTTCAGTTCAATCTCAGCGATGTTGAGCCAACTGCCATGCTTCGGGGTATAGTGTATTTCCAAACGCTTCGATAATGCGAGCGCTTTATCCGGCGGGAATGTTTCATAAAGCGATGACAGTCCATGAGTGTTCAAGTTGTCCATTACAAGGCGGACTCGCTTTGCGTCTGGGTAGTGGACTTCGAGCAACTCCTGGACCTGCAGCGCCCAGTCCTTTTTAGTCCTGCGTTCACTGGCGGTGACATGCCGCCAACCACCCAGAGGTTCGGTAAAAACGAAGATGCTGCAAGTTCCGTTGCGAACATACTCATAGTCCTGAATGCGAGGCTTTCCCGGCTTCATCGGAATGGGCTTAAGCTTTTCCCCAAGCAGTTGCACCGGTTGTTCGTCCATGCAGATCATCGGTATTTCCTTGTCATAGGGCATGGAGTAGGTTTCCAACACGTCTTCCATCCGGGCGACAAACTCGCCGCTGTATTGGGCCGGAATGCACCACTGCTTTTTTAGGTGAGGTCTAAGTTCAGTTTTTTTAAAGTTCGCCGAATCGTTTCCCTGCTGGCCGCAGGGAGTATAGAAAGCTCAACGGCTTTCTCTGTCAATAACCGCACCGTCCAACGTGAGAAACCGGCCGGCGGCTCGCCACAAGCCAAGGCGACTATGCGCGCTTCTCTTTCTCCGGTGATAATGGGAGGGCGGGGCGGGTTCTCAGGGCTTTGAAAATTTAGCGTATGCTCTATACCGTTCTCGCAGAAAT
>Ga0082212_10002572_pt1 | contig 26348 bp, 23 predicted proteins | sample TergutNt197P3_FD_71548 | JGI IMG/M metagenome (GOLD analysis project Ga0082212, IMG submission 71548) | Neocapritermes taracua P3 segment gut microbial communities from Petit-Saut dam, French Guiana - Nt197 P3 | ecosystem: Host-associated > Arthropoda: Insects > Digestive system > Gut ...
CCGTAAACATTATCATTAATATATAAATACAGGTTTTGGTTAATGTGGAAACACTGCGATCATCCATTGCCATTGCGCTACTCCTTTCCGCCAAAAATCTTTTCTACGCGCCTGGTAATAATAATCAGGGCAAAACTGATAAGTACCATTACCGTGGAAATGGCGTTGGCCAGGGGATAATTCGGCGCTCCCTGGAATGCCGAAAGGTACATATACAGCGATAAGACACGGGTTTGGTTCCCCGGACCGCCGGAGGTCATAACATACAGCAGATCAAACACCCGTAATGATCCGGAAATGGCCAGTATTGCACAGGTTACAATAACCCCGGAAAGGGCCGGCAAAATAATACGGGTTAGAATCTGCCATTCCTTGGCGCCGTCTATTCTGGCGGCTTCGATAATTTGCGGATCGATGCGCTGCAGGTTTGCCATAAAAATAATCATATAAAACCCTGTGTACATCCAGAGTATTACCACCAGCACAGGGATCATGGGATGGTTGCTAATGGTAAATTCCGCAGTAGGCTTAAAGAAACGGACAATTTCCATATAAACCGAATTCTGGTTCAGATAGAAATTCTTGAATAATATACCGATTATAACCGGCGAAATAATGTTGGGTACATAGATCATCGCCTGGAAAAACCCTGTACCCTTAATCAGTTTCCGGGTCAGTATATAAGCCAGTGCAAAACCCAGAGGAATCTGACCGAACACAGATACAGCAACAATGAGCATATTGTTCTTTAATGACATAAAAAAGTTACCGGTGGGTTCGGTAAACATCCATTTATAGCTGGTAAAACCCACGAACTTTACATTGGGGTTTCCAAAAATCTTGCCCCCGTTGTAATTGGTAAGACTGAGCATAACGGAAAAAATAGTAGGAAAGGCCACTACCGAAAGGTAGATAATCACCGCCGGAAGAACCAGCGCTGCATAGGCAAATTTTTCTTCCCTTCTTTTGGTTAAGTTTGTCGACATGGCCTTTCCCCCTGAAAAATGGAGATGTCCGTATGATTACCGGACATCTCTATTTATAAAGCGTTTGTTACTGAGTTGCCTTCCAGGCTTCTAATGCGGCCTGGGTAAGCTCTGCTACCTGCTGGGGAGTCTGCCGGCCCAAACCCATGGCTTGCAGACCATCGTTAAGCGGTGTGTAGACAGGGCCTTCAAAGGCGGCGTCGATAACCACGGTTGAAACATTGTACTTGGAACCCATCATCGCCATTTCCTGCTGAATAGGCTCAAGATTCAGGGTTGACGGATCAATGTCGGTCCGGGAAGGAGTGGGGAAGATACCAGATTCAGTAAAGAAAATCTGGGCTTCTTTACCAACAAGCCACTTAAGCAGTGTCCAGGCAGCTTCTTCTTTTGGAGAACCTGCGGGAATGTTGGCATTCATACCCCAGCCGGTGGCCAATACTACCGTATTGGATTTGTTGAATTTTACTCCGTCAATATCGGGGAATACATCGATTCGGATGTTTTTCTGCCGGTCGGGGGAAATGAGTGCGACACCGGTAGTTTTGTCGGTAATCAAGTCGCCCTGTTTCCAGTCGCCGTCTATCATATAGGCACCCTTGTTGGTGGCAAACAGACCAGCAACATCCTGGTATTCAGTAGCAAGTGTTGCCTGGCTCAATACGCCATCATCATACATGGTTTTTACAAACTGCAGTGCGGCAACAAAATCCGGGTCAGTAAACTTTGCCTGGCCGGAGAGAATGCGTTTTTCCCATCCTTCTCCGCAGAAGCGCCCTGCAAGTGAGGAGAAAAGGCAGGATTGCATAACCCAGGTCTGGTCGTTGGCCATCAGGACTGTCTCATATCCTTTTGCCCTAAGAACAGGTACCTGAGCTTTAAGCTCTGCGTAGGTCTTGGCAGGCTGGAGACCGCAGTCATTAAGCACTTCCAGGTTAATAAAGAACGCATTGGTCGCTGTCAGACCACGGGTAATCATTCCCATGTACCCTGCGCCCTGCTGGGATGGATCCATCGAAACTGCATTATACAATGAGGCAAGACCGTCTCGCTGTACCAGAGGCGCCAAATCCTTAAGAAGCCGCTGGGTATGCAGAGTGGTAGAACGGCCGGAAGGCCAGCAGAGAATTACATCGGGGAGCTGACCGGATGCGGCATAGGCTTCTACCTTGTGGTGGAAAGGCTCGTTGAATTCATCTTCCCGGAGAATTTTGATGTTTGGATGAGCTTTCTCGAAGGTATCCCAAACAATCTCGTTTTCTTCGGCGGCATTGGCATTGGCCATGGAAAAGTAGTTCAAAACACGGAGTTCAATTACATCTCCTTTTGCTCCGTCCCCACCCCCACAGGCGACAAAACCTGCTGCCAGCATCAGTACCATAAGTATACCGATGATTGACTTTACAGTCTTTTTCATTCAATTCCTCCATAAAAATTAGTTTTTTGCATTATAACCCTGTATCTTCTGGCTGTCAATGCACTGCAGCGCAAAATTACTTTTATTAATATAACGTAGTTTTTTGTAAAAACCCGGAAAATTGAAAAAAAACGGTCAATTAGCCAATTTTTCAACATGTATATCTTATGTATTTCTTCCAGAATTAATAAAATATTTACAATAATATACTATATTAATTGGATAATTTTAGCATCTTTTAAATGCCCGTACCCTGGCGGATGCGCTTGTATTGAGCGGAGAACTATCCCCCCGCAGCAGGTACTGCTCGCCCAGGCCGGCTACCATGGCAGCATTATCTCCGCAGAGTTCCAGCGGAGGAAAAAACACCTTAAGCTCTGTCTGCCTGTTGCTGCCGTCTGAGGTATACATATATTCTTCCAGCCGTGAACGCAGATATGAATTGGCTGCAACGCCTCCGCCTGCCACAATAGTTTGCAGCCCTGTATCTTCCACGGCACGAAAGAGTGCACGCAGAAGAATTTCAACGGCAGTCTTTTGAAACGAAGCAGCTATATCAGCATCAGTGGTACCGGACAATACCCTGAACTGTTCCAGTTGATTTATCACGGCGGTTTTTAATCCCGAATAGGAAAGATCATAACGGTGATCGTAACGAACATTGTTTCCCTGCCTGTCAGGTTTATACAGGTTGGGCATGGGAAACTTAAATGCTTCGCTGTTACCCTTTTTTGCAAGTTTGTCGATTGCTTCTCCTCCGGGATACCCAAAAGAATAATGCTTGGCGATTTTGTCAAACGCTTCACCTGCTGCATCGTCCACAGTAGTTCCCAGGACGGTAACATCGTCAAAATTATCCACCCGGCAAATTACGCTGTGTCCGCCGGAAACAAGCAGGCCGAGAAACGGGTAACCTGCACTGGATACAGGCCCCCCTTCAATAACAAGGCGGGAAGCATAAAGATGCGCCAGGAGATGATCCACTGCAATAAAGGGAAGGCCGCGCGCCCATGCAAAAGCCTTGGCAAAGTGAAGGCCCACAAGAAGCGAACCTAGCAGACCGGGATGGGCGGTTGCTGCTACGCCTTCGATACCGTCAACTTTAAGTCCGGCACGTTTGATTGCTTCGTCTGCAACACTGTAGATCCATTCCGTATGCATACGGCTGGCTATTTCTGGAACTACTCCCTGCCACTGACTATGGAAAGGGATTTGGGTTGCAACTACACTGGAAAGAACGGTGTTATTGTGTACGACAGCGGCGGCACATTCATCGCAGGAAGTTTCGATGCCAAGGACAATCATACAACAAGTATAGATCAGGTACTGGTCTGGTGTTCAGCCTTATTTGCCGCGGCCTGTAACATTAGAGACGGTGGCAAAGGCAAATCCCCGCTGAACAAGTTGAGGGTACATTTCTGTAAGAAGTGCGGCAAGCCGGGGTGTCCAGGCATGGCCGATAAGAATTGCTGATCCGTTTTGTTCTGCCCGTTTACAGCCTGCTTCCAGAGCGGCAAGTATGGATGCACGATCCTGCTCGTTATCAAGAAAGATGTCCCGCTCTGCAATGGTAACGCTAAGTTGTCTTGCAACTTGCGGAGCAACGGTGTCGGCTATGGTTCTGGAATCAAGAAAGACAAGGGCGCTGTCCCGGCTGACTTCCAGGAGTGGCAGCATAATCGCCATATCCATGGTGGCACGGGATCCTTCGTGGTTGTTAAAACCGGTAACCGGGCCAATCTCGTTAAGATTTCGGATTAGGATTTCTTTAACCTGTGCAGGAGTCATTCCGGTTTTTATTGCCCCCGAACCGGGATCCCTGCCATTTAAAGGCTCCATGGGCTGATGAAGGAAAAGCTCCTTGCCTGCTGCTCTGACACGCCTTGCTGCCTCGACCGAGTTAGCCAGCCCCGGTAAAACAGAAATGGTTACAGGGCCGGGGAATTTCAGAAAAGGATCCAGGTCCTGCAAATTGTTTCCTGCATCATCTATTACCAGTACCAGCATACCCCTGTACTGAGCTGGCCTTGCCTGAGGCTGTGCCGGGCCCGGGATACCAGAGGCACCGTTTACGACAGAAGTTTCTATTTCCTGTGGTGCAGCTTCCAAATCGTTGATTTCCTGATCCTGTTCGGGAAGTATTCCGGCTTCCGGCAGGATACCGGGCGGTGAAGGTATTTCTGTAATAAGAGCAGGAGGTTCCCCTGCATCGTCCAGAAGGGCTATTTCGGGTTTACTGCCGCTCGAAAGCACCGACCGTACCGCAAAAAAACCCCCTACACCCAGGACGGCAACAGCGATTACCGCCACCACAACAAGCACCGCACGTACCCCGTCTTCGAACTGGAGCTTTTTCCCGGTACCTCTCTCTCTGGGCGGTTTTTTTGCTTTCATATACACCTGATGCTGTTCCAAAATGTCAGATTTTGGAACAGCTACCTTAGAATTAGGGAAAAAGTGACCCGACTGCTAATAGTAATCAGGGCACTTTTTCCGAAAGCTTATTCCAAAACTAACCGAGTTTTGGAATAAGCTCCACCTATACTACAATAATCGGGAAATTAACCTTCCGTATAGAGGGTTTTTTTCAAAACCATAATCTACCCTTGACATTTTCCTGTAAAAATGCTTGGATTACTTAATGTTATTGAATTTTGGTTCTGACCGTTACTGTTACTCCTATCTTAGCCCCTCGTTCTGAGGGGCCATAATCCACCGTAAATTTTCCTCTGGCATATTTTTGCCAAAAAACCATTTTTTTACAAGGAGATCGATATGCCCAATCTAAAATTTTTTTCCGGGGAAAGCATTCCATTGGAGATGCACAAAGTACGCATGGTACAGAAGATAAATCTGCATCCGGTAGAAAAACGTATGCACTGTATGAGCGAGGCAGGGTTTAATACATTCCTGCTGAAAAATCTGGATATTTTTCTGGACATGCTTACCGATAGCGGCGTTAATGCCATGAGCGAAAAACAGTATGCAGCCATGTTACAGGCGGACGACAGTTATGCCGGCTCGGAAACTTATTTCCGTCTGGAAAAAGTTCTGCAGGACATATTCGGAATGAAGCACTTCCTTCCCGCGCATCAGGGCCGCGCCTGTGAGCACATTATTGCAAAAACCATTGTAAAACCGGGTTCGGTTGCATTGATGAACTATCACTTTACAACAACCAAGGCACATATTTCCCTTATGGGCGGCACAGTCGAAGAACTAATCAATGATGAAGGCCTTAAGATACAAAGTAGTAATCTGTTCAAGGGTGATATGGACACCGGTAAACTTGCCGAAGCTGTCAAACGGCTTGGAAAGGATAAAATCAGTTTTGTACGTATCGAAGCAGGAACCAACCTTGTCGGCGGGCAGCCGGTATCCATGGCCAACCTGCGTGAGGTATCCAGGATTTGCCGCAGCGAGGGCATCAAGCTGATTTACGATGCAAGTCTTTTAACCGACAACCTGTATTTTATCAAGATACGCGATGCGGAATTCAAGGATACAGACATCAAAGACATAACGCGTGAAATTGCATCGCTTACAGACATTATTTATTTTTCATCGCGCAAGCTGGGCGCTGCCCGCGGCGGCGGCATCCTTACATCTGATGAGGAGTTGTTTGTTAAAATGCGCGAAATGGTGCCGCTTTACGAAGGTTTTCTGACATACGGCGGCATGTCGGTGCGCGAAATGGAAGCAATGGCTGTCGGCTTGCAGGAGTCTATGGACATTGATGTAATCAGCCAGACGCCGATTTTTGTAGAGGCATTGTGCAATGAACTTCAGGCAAAGGGAATTCCTGTGGTAACGCCGCCCGGCGGTCTTGGCTGTCATATAGACGCCAGTGAGTTTTGTTCACACATTCCGCAGACCCAATACCGGGCCGGCGCACTGGCATCGGCTGTGTTTATTGCAGGCGGCATACGGGGAATGGAACGCGGCACAATGAGTGAGCAGCGCAACGAAGACGGCACTGAACGCCTGGCGGAGATGGAGTTGTTGCGGCTGGCATTTCCCAAACGCGTATTCACATTGTCGCAGGTTAAATATGTAGCTGACCGTATAGCATGGCTGTTTAATAACCGTAATCTAATCGGCGGACTGGAATTTATCGAAGAGCCTAAAGTGCTGCGCTTCTTCTTTGGCCGCTTAAAGCCGGTAAGTAACTGGCCGGCAATACTGGTTCAGCAATTCCGCAAGGATTTTGGCGATAGTTTGTAGCGTTTATTTTGCCGCAAATTAAGGCTATCCGGCAATGCCGGGTAGCCTTAATTTTTAACGGTTACTGCATATCCATACTCTTTTGTTATTTCCTGACCGAAGACACTGCATCCTGTCCGAATATTTTTTGGGAGATTCCTGGTATTGTTCCATCGGCAAAGAGTTCGTCAATGGCATTATCAAGTGCAGCTGTAAGTGCATCGTTTCCTTTTTTCAGGCACATGGCAATAATTTCGTCAGCAGGACCCTGCCAGCCAATCGTAAAACGGCTGTTTTTTACAGTTGTATAATTATATGCAACCAGGCTATCAGCAATTACGGCATCAACTCTTTGCAGCAGGAGATCGTCAAAACAATTGGTGATTTTATCGTATGCAAAAGAAGAAAATTGCAGGCCGCTGCCGCTTAGTTTTTCTGCAAAATATTGCGCCGTAGTATCCCCCTGAAAGGCTATGCGATAACCGGCAATATCTTCCGGTTCATTAATTTTTAACGGAGCCTCTTTAAGAAGGATAATGGCCATGGAATTGCCGATATATGGTTTTGTAAAATTATATCTTTTCTGCCGCACCGGCAAGACAGTAACATTTATGGCAATATCGTACTTACCAGTATCCAAACCGGATAGCATACCCTCCCAGGCAGTATCTATGTACTTTACCTGAAGGCCGAGCCTGTCTGCCAAAGCTGTTGTAAGTTCAATGTCAAACCCTATTAATGTTCTGCCGTCTGTATCGTAATATTCCATAGGGGGATACCCAATTTCAACGCCTACGGAGAGTATACCCTGTTCAAGGGTAAGGCCGTGCTGTTGTTTTGTGCAGCCGGAAAAAAACATTTGTGCAATAACGAAAAATAATGCCGGTACAGATATTTTCATTTTAGCACCACTAACGAATATTCCGTAAAACACCAATACCGGCAAACACTGTAAAAATCAGCATATTAATTACAACTACACTGGCCCCTGTAGGGGTAGAGCATAGATAAGAAACCACCACCCCGGAAAGAAAACAAAAAACCGAGATAAGGGCGGAAGAAATGGTTACCGCACGGAAACTTTTAAAAAGCCGCATGGAAGAAAGGGCAGGGAAGATAATAAGGCTGGAAATAAGGAGTGCACCCATCATCCTCATGCCAAGTACTATGGTTACAGCAGTTAAGACGGCGATGATCATATTATAAAGGTTTGCTTTTACCCCTGTGGCCCGTGCAAATGTTTCGTCAAAGGTAACGGCAAAGATCTTGTTGTAAAAAACCACAAAGAGCAGCAGCACTGAAACGGAAAGGGCTATGCTTAAATGGAGATCGGCTTTACTCATTGCAAGTATGCTGCCAAACAGGTAGTTGTACACATCGGTATTCATACCTGTTGTCATAGAGATTACCATTATACCGATAGCCAGTGCGCCAGTAGAAAAAAGGGCGATTGCCGCATCTCCGCGGATTTTGGAATGTTCACTGATTCGCAATAAAAAAAATGCCGATGCAATGACTACAGGTATGGATACCGTTAATGGCGCCATGTTCAGTGCGGAAGCAATTGCCAGAGCTGAAAAACCAACATGCGAAAGGCCGTCTCCTATCATTGAATATCGTTTTAAGACAAGACTTACTCCCAAAAGACTTGCACAGAGGGAAACAAGAAAACCTACAATTAGCGCGCGTATTATAAAAGTATAGGAAAACATACTGATTATTGTGCCTGTTATATCATTCATATTAATTGTTATGGCTCGCAATGGTTATGTGCGCCAAGGAAATTTTTTCCCGGTTCTGATTCCCGGTAACTTTCGGCACTGCCGAAAAAAAGCTGTGAGCCTGCCAGATGCAGTACCTTACCGGATGCCGTTCTGCCGCCATTAACTGTGTTTGCAGAACTAAAGCGTAACACACCTTCTATATCATGTGATACCATGATAATGGTTATTCCCAGTGTTATATTTATTTTTTCCAGTACATCGTACAGACCGGCCTGGATAATCGGATCCAGTCCTGAAGCAGGCTCGTCCAAAAGGAGTATCTTCCCTGCGGCGCAAAGGGAACGGGCAAGCAGTACACGCCGACGCTGTCCGGCGGAAAGTTCCCGGAAACAACAGGATTTAAGACCGGCCAGCTCCAGCATGGAAAGGCTTTCTTCGGCGGCATCCTTATCTGTCTTTGTATAAAAAGGGGCAAGCCCCCGGCGGTTTTGCCTTCCAGAAAGAACCACTTCAAATACTGCGGCAGGAAAATCTTTTTGCTGCGGAGTTTCCTGCGGCAAATAACCTATGTCCCCCGGAGCAAGCTCATAATTCTTTATTAATTTTCCTTCCATGGGATGAATAAGAGAAAGCAGGCCTTTAAGGAGTGTAGTTTTTCCCGAACCATTTTCCCCTACCACACAGAGTTTATCTCTTTCTTCTACAGCAAAATTCAGGTTGTCCAGGACGGTGCGTCCTTCGTAGCCAAAGGAAAGGTCTTCGCAACTTAAGAGTGTTTTATTCATTATTTGTAATGGAATAATTTAAATTAATACTGACATTATTATCTGCCGGGGGAAGATCTGCCCAAAGCCCGTCAAAGACATATTTCTGCCGGCTGTAGATAAATTTGCCCCAAAGTCCAAGGCGGGATTTATCAAAAGACGGACGGAGGGCTGGATTTTCGTCTCCTGCATAATGGGCGTCAAATGCGTCCCCAACATGACTGGCAATATATTCGGCATCTTTAGCACTGACCCTATATCGCCTGAGCGTATTAACGGCTTCCAGCATAACAGTTTTCTTTACAAAGGCCCGTGCGTTTACGGCAAAATCCGTGCCGGGGCGGATCTTGTCTACAATTGTTTCGCTGCGGATATTTAAAGAATTGTTCTTTATATCTACAAAACGGATTGGGCAGGGGGCGGTTACCAGCGAACCTGTTTCTATATCATATATAAACTTTTCGCCAAAATCGCCGCGTGTAATATCCTGGGCATGATAATGCCCGGTAAAGGCAAAGCGCACATTCCATGATGCAAGAAATTTTCCAAAGTCCTTATACCCTGTTATTAGATAATCCTGATGAAGTTTTGACTGCCCTTTCCAGTGTTCAACAATACCGTGATGCATCATTGCCATAACAGCTTTATTTTTTTTATTCGCTTCCGACAAAACTGCAGCAATCCATCCGGCAGTTTTCCGGCTGATTCTGCCTGAAACAATTTCATGCATACCGGATTGATTTTCCCGGTAACGGCAGTCGTCGATGGCAAGAAGCCAAAGGCCTTCTACAGGCTCTGCAACATAACTTAATGAATCATCATCACGCATAAGGGCGGCGTTATAACCAAAACTGCCGTAGATTTGTGCAAATTCATCTGCACTTACTGAAGGAACAGGGGATGTGCTGTCTCCCGAATAACTAACAGCATCGGGATTATTAATGTCATGATTACCGGGTACCACATAGACCGCAATACCTGCATCCCTGAAAATATTAAGTTTTTCCGACATTAATTGATGATTGATTAATTCGCCGTCCTTGGTTAAATCTCCGCTAATCAAAACAAAACCGGGTGCAACATCAATAATTGTTTTAGCCGCATAATCCAGTAAATCTATACTGTCCAGCAAAAGTTTTCTGTCAGAATTTAAGGTGTTTTCAAAAGCAGCGCCAGCAGTGCCAAGCGATGGATCGTAAATGTGAATATCACTGATAACAGCAAAAGAAATATCAGGGTAACGAATTTCAAAAACTGTCTCTTTGGGGAAATCGTATTTAACTTTGTCTCTGGAACACCCTGAGTTTAAAACAAGGCCGGCTAAAAAAACCGCTGTAATACATCCAATGAGTACCTTTCTCATATTTTCATGAAACCTTTCTGGCGCCCAGCACCTAAATACTTAGGTGCTGCTGAGCGTTACCTATTAATATTCGGCTTTACCTTTACGGTTTTTCTTCATTAGTTTGCGGGCAATGGCTTTCTTTTTCCGGTTAAGAATGGTAGATGGTTTCTCGTAATACTCTCTTTTTTTAAATTCCCGTATGATGCCTTCTTTTTCCACCATTCGTTTAAAACGCTTAATGGCTTTTTCCAGCATCTCGTTATCGTCTACGACAATATGAGCCAAATGATTTCACCTCCTTTCCTTGTTGGTAAATATGTGATAAGTTAGCGCAAGCTAACGCCTAGTTGTTTAGTATAGCCAAAATCGCATCTTTGTCAAGAATTGTCCTGCCCTGGAAAGTGGCCGGATCAGTATTTTCCGTTGCAACCCGTATTTCATAGTGAAGATGAGCGCCTGTTGCAAAACCTGTGGCTCCAGCATCGCCGATGCGGGTCCCGGCTATTACCATATCCCCTACAGAAACCCAGAGCTTGTCCAGATGGTAATATAATGAGTAGACCCCGGGCATATGTTCAATTACCACTGTATTGCCTGTTGTGATGCGTAACATTGATAACACAACTTTGCCGGCGGCCGGGGCCATAATAGGAGTTCCCGTAGGCGCCCGCCAGTCAACCCCTGCATGGATTGAAGTACTGGATCTTCCATTGGGATAAACATATGTCCGGCGATTGCCGAAAATACTGGTTTGATAGTTTGAGAAAACAGGCATGACAAAATTTCCCGTCGTATAAACATCGCTTCCTGTTCTGGCCCAAATTGTCCACATTTGTTCCGCCTGCCGGGTTTTTTCCGGGTCAGGTGTGGTAAGAATATCTGACATGGCGCTGGTTATATTAAGAGTTTCTGTTTTAAATTCACGGTGTTCTATGGTTAACTCCAGAGTATGAATAACCCTGCCATTTCCTTCTATGCGGAGAGTAGCCTTGCCTGATCCGGCTGTGGTTGGCACCGCCATTATTGTTGTATGCACCGGCCCTCTGCTGGAATCAATAGTAAAGTTAAAAAATGTACCCTTATTGAGCTGTTTATCGTCTTTTATTAATACAGCCTGCATACGGGTGTTTCCCTGAGGTATACCCGCCCCGGCTGCTGCAACCACAAAAGGCTCGCCAGGCCGCAGGGTTCCCAATACTGCAGCCTTAAACGGTCCGGTAACACCGTTCCATGCCGGCTTTTCCTGAACAGTTTGGTTTCGCGTCTGGCAGGATACAGGCAGTATTGTATTAAGCAGGAAAAGGAGAATTACAAGAGTCCGTGTGAATCCCCGGAATTGAGCGAAAACCATGTATTGATTGTATATCGGAACGATATAATTGGTCGAGGGGGGAATTGTCTGCTTATGACAATAAAATGACTTGATATTAACAGAAAGCCGTTGCATATGAAAAGGCAAGTGAAAGTTGGCAATTATATCCAGAGGCAAGCAGAAAGAGTATTTATTTTCCATAAAATTTCATAATTAATCATCAATTTTATTATTAAATAGATTCTGCCATTTACAAATAATCGTACAGTTTGCATATATTTCTCCTGTTTTTGATATTTACTACGTTCTATATCCTGTCAAGATCTTTTTATAAAAATGAAGCCTAATTATAAAGAATTCAAAAATGGCGCTTCAAATCTTTTACCATTATTTGCGGGGTTAAGGTTCCGTTAAACCAGTTACGGCTTACCGTATATACCAGGTCTACCGTGTCTCCCTTGTCAAATTCCACTTTTACTTTTTCTGCGGCATTCCAGTAAATGGCAGGCCATTTAAAATTTCCTGTGTCAAGCGTAAGTTTTACATGCTTTAAAGCATCTTTCCCCATAAGCATGATGTCTGTTATTTTCAGGCCTCGCGAAAGAAATAAAAGCGGCCGGTTTTTTTCACCGTATGGTTCAAAACGATCAGCCAGCTGAAGCAGATAGAGGTCTTTTTTGCCGCGGACTTTTGGATCATCTTCTTCCCGTGACAGGTATGGAAGAGGAATTTCCGCATCAATCTCCAGTGTTTCTCCGGCAGAGGCTTTTAGCTCCATATTGGCGGCAATGGTTTTAAGGCGTTTCTGTAAAGCGCCCCAATTTTCCTTTTCCATATCAAAACCGGCAGCAAAATCGTGGCCGCCGTAACGGAGAAAAAGATCAGCGCATTGTTCCAGCATAAAATTTAAATCGTAATCACGCACTGAACGGAGGGATCCTTTTACCCTGCTGCCGTTAAACGAAGCAGCAAGGGAAGGTATTTTAAAACGATCGGAAAGACGGCTGGCAATAAGTCCCATAAGGCCGGGGAGTATGTTCTCTCCGGCATAGACTGCCATGTTTCCGCTGTATGCCGGAAGGTTCTGGTATGCTTCCGGTTCTGCATTCCGGTACAGGTCTTCTACCATGGATCTGCGCCGATCGTTTAACGCTATTACTTTGTTAGCCAGCGATTCACGCTGTTTTTCAGACTCCTCAAGCAGCAGTGAAATGGCTTTGTCCGCCTCTCCCATACGCCCCGATGCATTAATCGCCGGGCTTAAAACCCAGGAAATATCCTCTGCAGAAAGCGGCCGCCCCGCCAGATCCAGCTTAAAGAGGAGTTCAGAAATGCCCGGTCGCGGTTTTTTTTGCATGGCCTCTATGCCCTTTCTGACAATAAGGCGGTTTTCGTCCCGTAAGGGCATAATGTCGGCAATGGTTCCCAGGGCGGCAAGCTGAAGTCCGGTATCATTTTCTTCGTCAAAAAGATTTTCTTTTTTATGTACAAAGCTGATAAATAGATTAAGAAGAACATCAAGTTCGCCAGTGATTTTTCTGCTGTACTTACTTATCCTGGACATTTCCCTTAAACGAAGAAGGCTTTTTCCGGCAGTTTGAGGAATAGCCTTGCCGATTTCTTCTGCAATATCAAGCATTTGGATTTCCACTCCCGAACCAAAAACCCTGGCAAGCAATTTTTGCTGAACCGGAAGATCCCAGCAGAGTATTTGCTGGCCGGAAAGAAATTCGGGAAGCCGGGTACTGTTTATCCCGACCATGCCGGGAACAACTGTTTCTACAAGGGTGTCGATTAGGCAGAGATTTCTGGTTTTTGCGATCTCTATAATCATAGCATTATTGCTGGGCCGTGCATTAAGCAGACAGATAGACTCTCCGTAGACTTCACTTTTCATGGCAAAGCGCAGTGCAGTAATAAGTTTGTATGCCACAGCACATCCGCTTAAATGCTGAAACGAATAGCGCCCCGGCAGTTTTGGGTTAACCAGCGCGTCTGCATCGGGCAGGTGTTCACTGAGGTTGTGATGGTCGGTAACAACAACACCGACTCCCAGCTCCGCGGCACGGGCAATCTCGTTCCGGTTGGAAATGCCGCAGTCTACAGTAATGATAAGCGTGCCATAATCTGCGGCAAAACGTTCTATGGCTTTTATGGAAAGCCCATAAGGTTCGTCTATATCGGGGAAATCCCACCATTGTACATCAAAACCGGAGCGGCGTAAAAAATCCGTTACAAGAACGGTTCCGGTAATCCCGTCAACATCGCGGTCGCCGAAAACCAATACCTTTTCGCCTTCTTCTTTTGCAGCAAGAATACGTTCTACCGCATCTTCCATGCCGGGAAGGTCAAAAGGGTTACGTAAATAACGAAGATCGTCTTCCAGAAAATAAAGAGTTTCTTCGCCGGTATTAATTCTGCGGCGAAGCAGGATGGAGGCAGTAAGCAGATCGCAGCCGTATTTTTCTGTAAGGGCTTTTACATCATCCGGCGCCAGTTCTGATTTGTACCACTCCTTCATTATTGTTTCCCTAACATTTTGATTAATGCTTTTATTTCTCCCAAAGAAGCTGCATCCAGGGATAAATGGCAAAGTTCCAAAGGAGGTTTGTCTTCGACTGCACAAAGCCAGTGTCTGGCGCCGGGACTCAGGACAGCTTTACCGCTTAACCCGTTATGATCACTTTGGCCTGACCATTGTAAACGGTCATGACTATGCTGAGTGTTCAGACAATTTTTACAAAGAAACCCCTCCCCTGGGATAAACCATAATACTGCATCGCCGGCGAATTCACAAGTACAGGAGCTGCAGTACCGCAAATCTGCACCGCGGTTTCCCAGAAGGCCGGCCCAGTTCCACAAAAAATGGACAAGGAGCAGTTCGCAGCATGCTTCGTCTGCGGTATCAAGTGCATCCAGAACAGCATCGGCAAGAGCAAAGGCCGCACCGAATGTTCCGCCGCTGCCATGCCCGCTAAGAATTGTCCCCGCAATAATGGATGCGGTATCGCTTCGTTCGTAGAGTTCCCGTAGCCCCGGCCTCCATGACTGTACGTCAAAGTCGCTGACTTTACGGAAATCTTTAGCTGGATCCCTGTATGTCCACAAAATGCCGGAATTAAAAGGTGATACATGGGATCGCAGCTTGCTCTTTGGCCCCCCAAAGAGGGTTGCCCTGACAAGCCCTTCATCGGCGCTCAGAAAAACCGCTTCCCTGTTGGATTCGCCCGAAGCCCTTACCCGAAGAACCAGCGCAGGAGAAGAAAACGATCGCTGCATGCACATGCTGCCTCCTGGCAGCGAACAATAATAATTTCCTTACGCTCGTGGGCTGAAAGCACACATAAGGAATTATATCACAGAAAGGCGGCAAGGATGCCGCCACACAGTAAACGACCAGTTTGCAAAACAAACTGGATTGACATGGATGTCACTACCAACCCTGTTCGGTTTTTTCTATATAACTGATAATATCTTCTGCCGGAGCGCGGAGCCTGATAAGTGATAAAAAATTTTCGTCATGGCAAAAAAAGGAAATACGCTGCAAGGTAAACAGATGCGATTTGGCTGATGCAGAAACTACAAGGATAATGGTATGCACAGGTATGGCGTCCAGCGCGCCCCAGTCCATGTGATTTTCGGGAAAGGCAATGGCGGCAAATTGATCTTCTTCTTTTTCAACAAGGGGGTTTCGCGGGTGGGGCAGGGCAATGCCGTTTCCCATGGCTGTCGGCATAAGGTCTTCCCGTTCAAGGATTGCCTGCAACAATTTGTCTTTGTCGCACCTGGCAGGAATTAATGCAAGGAAGGAACGAAGTGCTTCTTTGGGGAGTTTTCCGGGTACATCATAGTAAACACCAGCAGCGCTGGTGCCATCAGCAAAGCTGGTACCATCGGCTTTACTGATGCCGCCGCCTTTCTGCAACAGGGCGGATAAACTATATACCTGCGCCATGGCTGCCCCCGTGGATGGCCCGGTTGCAGGAATCAATATCAAAACCTAGCGGATCATAATCCCTGCCCAATTCATTTAATGCAAGATGACGTTCCCTGTCGCTGCCCCGTTCCAGTGCAGAAATAAAACGGCGAAAACGCAGCGGTCCGTCTATAAATCTGGGCGGCGGGGCGCCAGCACCGGCAACACAGCGAACCCTTTCATCCGGTTTTGCCTGATACCAGGAAAGGATGATGATCTTAACCGTCCATTTTGCGCCTATCTCGCAGGTAAATTCGCTGACTCCTGTACGGCTTAAGTCTCCAATGGTTTCCGCATTAATGCTGCAATTCACTTCTTCTCTATCCCAGTTAAAAATGGAGGGAATAAGGGCTACCAGCCCGGTTATTGTATATGTATCGGGCAGTACAAGACGGCGCCAAATGTCTGTGCCTCCCAGACTGACTTGAATGATACGCCAGGAAGAATTTTCCGGGCTTTCGGTTTTTTGCCACAGGCCGATATTGTTTTTCCGGTAATTATCCATCGCTTCGTTAATAAGATCCCGTACATCCTCGTAGGTTTCGATCATCGAATCTATGGAATTGTCCATGGCATCCAGTTCTGCCTGGACGGGACTTTCGTCTGTGTCCAGGTCTTCCAGTATGCTGGCAGCATGTCCCTGGATTTGGGAAAGTACAATAAACGTATGTTTTGGAAGCCACGAAGGATCCATATCGCTTTTCTGGAGTTTTAATGCAAGTTCTACAACAGCGGTATGGAGTTCTCCAACCCGCTGACGTATTGCGCCCATAGCATTGTCGGCAAAATAGGAATATGTTGTTTTAAATTCCATGAACACTTCCAGAATATAATCCGCCAAATATTCTTTGTCCCGGCTGTTAGGCAATGCAGAAGGCGGGATAATCCTATCCATAATCTGTAAGGTAACTTCGGTACCGGCTGGCGGGGTATCGTTGTTCAGGAATTCGATAACATTTTGACTTTCTCCGCCGCGGTACAGGGCATCCCGCACATACGACTGAACCACATATTCCGAAATGGGTACCCCGCGGCGGTAGAGAATTTCTTCTATTACTGTCCTGTCCGGCAGGCTTCTAATCCCTTCCAGATCTTTTCTGTCGGGAATATCCTTGCCGGCATACCAAAAGCGTGTTTCTATACCGTAGGGGACAGTCTCTATGTGGTCGGTAATTTCGTAAAGAAAACATTCCAGAGAATACGCCGGAAGTGAACGCATACGCTTGCCGCCAAACCAGTATGCATAGGCAATTTGCTCTTCTGTCGAAGACCCGGGGCCAAGAAAATCAAAAGATGATTTAAACCCATTTTCGGCAGCAGCACACCAGCTATCCAATTCATCCCGGGTCCACGTTTCTGCGTTTACCTTTTCCAGTTCAAAGATACCTTCTTTCCAGTTAATGGTGGTTACTGCAAAATGATCGCCCGGTACAAAAGAAGATTCCCGGTAGATGTTTCTCATGTCCAGGGTATGAATTGAAACTTCGGGCGGGTCTTCGAAAGGATCGCAGTTAAAAGAAGCTTCGTTTTCCGGGTTATCCCGTGCTATATATTGAGGGGCGTATTCTTCGCCATAAAGTGTATAAAACGGGTAAAAATCTTCCGGCGGGCTTTCTGTAGTCGTGGATGGAATATCAATTCCGTGCGGAACATCTGCTCCTTTCCAGCGGAATTGGTATTCCTGGGGCAGCAGGATGGGATTGGCAAAGGGCAGGCAGCGGTGGCCGGGGACGAGTATGCCGTTGGCAATTTCCAGCCGTGTCGGGCTGATAACAAAACGGACCTTCTCGAATGCACCGCGCCGGGAAATCCAGCGTTTCCCTTCCAGGGGAAATGCCATGTGCCTAGTTTCGATAAACGAAGCGGTTTCTGTATTTAAGCGGCCGCTTTTTTTGGGTTCGACCAGGCGGACAAAAGCACAAATATCATCCAGGGTAAAAGGTTCTGTTACATTTTCGAGAAAGTCGTAGAGCGCATCTTCCTGGTTGATTGTCATTATATATAGTATGATTCCTAATCGGAAAATTCACAAGGTTCTCTGCCTGCAAAGCCCGGCAACTCCAAAAACCCAGGGACAATGTCAACATCGCCTGTTGCAGGTATCGTTATGGTACTGTCTGGTATTGTTTTTAATTTATTTCAGTGCCGGCAGGTAGAAAAAGCTCCATGCTTGCTTTGGGTATAAGATTTACTCAGCAATTTTATATACTCTAAATCCAGTATCCAGGTTCAGCCCTCTTTGCCCGGTGTTTTCTTTAATTTTGTTTCCTGCGCGGCGTATACGTTCCTTGCCGATTTCGCTGATTGTTTTGTATCCTATCCTGGCTGCTTCGCTGCCAGGAACACAAGTTTCGGGCATTTGAACCATAATGAATTGCCGCTTTCCGCCGTCTTCGGCATTAATCTGCATAACTGCATGGGCAGTTGTTGCAGAACCTGAAAAAAAGTCCAGGACAATATCATGCGGCTTTGTTGTAACACGCACCAAAAACGCGATTAGGGTTTCCGGTTTGGGACTGGTAAATACTTTTTTACCGTTAAACAGATTATAAAGTTTTTCTGTTGTTGCCTTTGTTGCATAAAGGCCCAATGATGTAACAAGCTGCTGTTTGTTTTTATATTCATGCAGGAATTCTTTCCTGGCGGGATACTGCGATTCGTTTTTTGGAAATAGTATTCTGTTTTCTTTTATCCAACGATTGATTTTTTCCTGGGTATACGGTGTTTCGATGGTAAAAATCCTTCCGGTTTCCGGGTCTTTTATTTCTCTTCTGGGAAGTTTTTTGCCCAACCGCTGCAAATACTGCCGTTTCCAGGGGCCGCGCGGATCATTATCGGGATTAGAAAACCCGTTATTTTCATCACGATCAATACCCAAAAACTTAAACAAGGAGCTGTCTTTTGCATATACAAGTACATATTCATGATTGCATACGATTAGATTTTGCGTTGCCATACCCTGTGCAGCTTTTTTGGTATTCCAGTTCAAACAGGCAACAAAATTATTTTCTCCGAATATATCATTGCATATATTTTTTAGATTAGCAGCTTCATTATCGTCAATGCTGATAAACACAGCCCCGTCTTCAATCAATAAATCCCGGGCAAGCAACAGCCGGGGATACATCATCGAGCGCCAGGCAGAAGAAGTGAGTAAATCATCTTTATACACGAATTTATTCCCGGTATTATACGGCGGATCTATATAGATCATTTTTATTTTGTTTTGACAGGTTTCCATTAGTAGTTTAAGGGCTTCCAGGTTTTCTCCTTCTATATACATATTATGCGTTGTCTCCCAGTCGGCACTTTCTTCTTTACAGGGAACCAGACTTTTTTTACAGGGCTGAGCTTCGATTTCCGGCGCTTCCCTGTCTTCGCAGATAGTCCCCGGTTTAATAAAACCCGCATTAAGAGCGCCACAATGTATTCCCAATCCAACTGCTTCTTTTAGAGAAAGACCATCATTAAGAGCGGCTGCCAGGCCGGCAGTAAAAGCGTCGCCGGAACAGGTGGTATTAACCGGCTTTACAATCTCTACCGGAACTTCGGCCAGTGTATTGCCGTCCGTATACCAGACTGTATTTTTTCCGCGGGTTAGAACAATTTTAACGCCATGTTTTTCGGCCAGCTCCAAAGCAAGCGATGCAACGTTTTCCTTTACCCCTTCTTCATCTCCCGATAGTTCACCAAAGCTTTTGTAATCCGGCGGAGTTTTACCCGATTTTAATGCATGGTGTTCCAGTTCCGCAGCAAAAGTATCGGCAAACTCAAAAAGGTTTGGCTTTATCACATCAGGCCTATATGGAAGGCTTTGCCTTAGATCATTTCCCCGAATGTCCAGGATAATTTTTATTCCCTGGTCCCTGGCCAGACGAACCATTTCAGGAATTAGCATTTCACTGAAACCGCGGGCTTTTGTACCGCTTATTATCACCGTTTTAACAGAAGAGAGCAGCTGCATATAAGCGGCCAAAAGCTGTCTTTCGGTACTGTCAGCGACAGGTTCCCCTTCTTCAACCAGTTCTGTTACAGTACGGACTTCTCCGTCTGCAAGCCGTTCAATGATTGTATAACAAAACCGGATTGCACTGCCGCTATCTACCCAATGTACATTAATATTATCTGTATTACAGAGTTTTAAAAAAAACGGCCTTAGATCGCCTCCAAGCTGTGTTAAGTGAATAACATCCTTGTCCAGCTGTGAAAGCACCCTGGCAACACTAAGCCCTTTGCCGGCAACATCAACCCTGTGAAAAGCAGTACGATTTACTTCATTTGTGCTTAAACCGTTAAAACACAGGGTTTTTTGCAGCGTTGGATTCAAACTGATTGAAAGCAAACGGCTCATTATTTTACTTTACAATAAGCACAATGGTGGTACAATACAAATATGGAAGCATACCTCCGGCCCAGCTGGGATGAATATTTTATGGAAGTCTGTGAAGCAATTTCAAAAAGGGCCACCTGCGATCGCGGCAGGTCGGGCTGCGTTATTGCCAGAGACAACCAGATACTCGTAACAGGCTATGTGGGCGCCCCGGCAGGACTCCCGCATTGCGACGAAGCAGGGCATCAATTAAAAAAAATGGTTCACGAAGATGGCAGTGCTACCACCCATTGTGTCAGAACAGTTCACGCCGAACAAAATGCCCTCTGCCAGGCTGCCAAACGAGGTATCGCCATCGAAGGCGCAACGCTTTACTGCCGCATGACTCCCTGCAGAACCTGTGCAATGCAGATCATTAATTGCGGAATTATCCGTGTTGTCTGCCAGCGGCAGTACCATGATGCTGCCGATTCCGAAGATATGTTTTCCAAAGCAGGAATTATACTGGAATATGTAATTAATGAAGTTCAGAAATACTGAACTGGGGCATGGTTTAAAAACCAGTGAAAAAACAGTGGTTTTTATGGTGATTTGCATATATATTAATGATGTGGAGGCATGAAAAAATGGCTGTTGATACAAATGAAAAGAAAAAGATTCTTTTGGTGGATGATGATATAATTCATCTTACTACTGCCGAACTATTTTTAAAAGATGAGTATGAAATTCACAAAATGAAATCCGGGGACGAAGCATTGGAATATCTAAACACCAGCAAATTTGTTCCACATATAATACTCCTGGATATAATAATGCCAAATATGGATGGCTGGGCAGTTCTTAAAAAGATAAAGACCATGGATTTTCTTAAAAATGTCCCAATAATATTTTTAACATCAGTAGAAGACGAAATTGACAAAAAAAAGGCATATAAAATGGGAATAACAGACTACATTATGAAACCATTTAATATGACAAACTTAAAAAGCAGGATAAAAGAGGCGCTTAAGAAAAAATAAGGCTGCTGCCCTAAATCCCTAGAGAGTCATGTGATATTTTAAATATATTTCTTCCAGCGTTTTATGGGGACCGGGGCTATTAAGGCGTTTACGGAAAAAAGCAGCATCTTTTCTGTCCATATAAAAATCATGTATATGCCGCGGATCCGAATTATTTATAACGGTGTAGGCCGGAGTAGTTCCCAGGTAAGATTTTATCTCACTATAATCAGCAGCCGGAATACCAAACTTTTTTAACCGGGAACGCACAGAAGTTAATTCTTCGTAAGAAAGACCAAAAAGGAATTCATCCAAAGCCCATTTGGTTTCTTCGATACCTATCTGGTTTAACAAAAAATCATTCCAGTCTTCCTGCAAATCAATTGAAATACGGATTAGTTCACTGGTTCCGTCCATGGTACCAAAACTTGGAGGAGAATCATTGCGGGCAATCCAAAGATTTTTTAGAAAAGGAAAATGCTGCATCATCGCAGGCTCAGTCCCTGAATCCCATAAGGAGACAAGTTCATCTGCCAGGCGAAATTTTATTTCTTTCGGGACGGAAGGATCGTCCAGGCAAGAAAAATAGACATTCTCTGTCATAATGGTAAACATTGTGGAAAAAAGGACATCCTTAATGTCTTTATAGAGCTGCGTACCGGGATCGAGCAGTTTATTAAGCAAAGAAAAACTTTGAAATTTGGTAACTAAAAAACTCCTGACTGCCTGTATGCGGGCAGGTATGCGTAACAGGTTAGAAGCAGGGGCAAGTCCAACTAAAGCCTCAATAAGCTGCTTTTCATTCCTGACATACCCCCGTAAATTCTGACTTTCCCTTATGGAAGGATAGAGGGCTATCGCATCCCCAAAAAGTTCAAGGCAATTAATCCGCTGTTTTACCAGCTCCGCTTCATATGAACCGGGATTTTCTGTATATGGTTCATTAAGCCATGATCGTATGGAAGCTGATTCTGGATCGCTGCTATACGCAGCGTGTGCATGTGTCCCTTCGGGCCACGAGCGTAAGGAAGCTGATTTTGGATCGCTGCTATACGCAGCGTGTGCATCAAGCAGGGATAATGCTTCATCAACCAGGGACATTTCATATTCGGTTAGAAACGATGTCCGCCTGGTTCCCACGCTTAATGCAGCAACACAAGACATAATAAAAAATTATACATTATATCCGGCAAAAATTCCAGGTTTTTGGTTATTATATTGTAAATTTCAATTTAGACTTGACTGCTTTAGACCAGCTGGAATATTATATTAACACGGCAAAATGCCGGGGGTGCACCGGTTTCGACTGGTACGATTCGGGGTACAGGATGCAGGTGGAGCGCCCATCTCCTGATTGGGCAAAAATATTAACTGCCAATAACGACAGTTACGAATACGCCTTAGCTGCGTAATCGCGTGGAACCGTTCCGCCGCTCTGAGGAACGGCTTCCGCGTCGCAATCAGAGCTGGCCTTTCCGCCGCTTTCGGAGGCGGCTGGGTAAGAACAACCGGAATAAGAAAAGGCCGCGCGCTGTCTAGCCAAGCCTTTTCCGACAATCCAATAGACGGCTAAACCTGTAGACGCTTGTATTTCGCGTATTAGGACGCGGGTTCAATTCCCGCCACCTCCAGAGATTTTTTTTACGGTTTAAGATGCGGGAATTGAACCTGAGTCCGCGCCGAACTAATGTGAGGAAAAGGCGCCATGGTATACTCAACCGAGCTGCAAAGCAGCGAAGGTTCCCCTCTTGATGGCGCTGGAAACCTCATCATTCCCCTAAATGATATATTGCAGACAAACCATAATCATACAACAATTATCCGGCCAGCCGTATTTCAATACGTTTGAGTAATACAGACGGATGGTAAGGTTTGATAATATAGTCAACTGCGCCAAGGCTCAGGCCTTCCAGTTCATCGGCGGCTTCGGTGCGGGCAGTAAGGAATATTACCGGAATGTTTTTCGTATTCGGCTGTGTTTTTAGGACCTTAATTGCCTCGTAGCCATTCATTTCGGGCATATCAATATCAAGAAGGATCATGGCAGGGCGGTTTTTTTCCAAATAACGAAACATTTTTTCCGCAGAGACAGCAGTGGCAACAGTGTATTTATCTGACAGAATATTTTTCCCAATGCGGAGACTTGTAAGTGTATCGTCTACCAGAAGAACGGACACTTTGTTTTTTCTGTTGCCCGCCGGCATTCCGGTATCATCATAGTCATCAGCATCTTTTCTGCGGTCATTAATTACCCTGCGGTCATTAATCTTCCGGCGGTCTCCTTCCTTTCTGCGATCCTCATCTTCCTTGCAGCTTAATCCGGCGTTCGCAGGCTCTCGCAGCTCATCGTCAGAATTAATGTACTTCGTATCTTCTGACATTTACATCTCCGTTTTCTTATTTTAGTATTGTTGTTGCACTAACTGGAATATTGCTGTTGTAACAATAGCAATTGCTTGCATCTTTCATAATCCCCCAATAGGATCTATGTAAATATAGCTTTGTCCCGGAAAAATACTATCATAGCAAGTAAACAAAAAGTAGTAAATATATCACTTTTCGGTTAGATTTTAAGGCATCACATATATGATGATTTTCTAAAATATACCTGATAATTATGGATTGCATATATGTGTTGTTTATTTAGCATCAATCACTTATATTGCAGGGAAATTTCCTTAAAACGATCCTGTATCTGAACCACCGCATCAACCAGGATTGGATCAAACTGTGTGCCCTTGCTGTCATTAATAATTTTAATTGCTTCTTCATAGGACATGGCGGCTTTATATACCCGGGCGCAGACCAGAGCATCGTAGACATCCGCCAGGGCTGCAAGCCGCGCTGTCAGAGGAATATCCTCTGCTGCAAGACCGCGTGGATAACCTTTACCGTCCCAACGTTCGTGATGACCGTAACAAATATCTTCGCAATGTTTTAAATAAAGGGAAGTATTAACATCCCCCAGTTCACCGATAATCTCTTTGCCCCGGACGGTATGGGTTTTCATTATGTCATATTCATCAGGATCCAGTTTACCCGGTTTAAGAAGTATTTTATCGGGAATGGCAATTTTTCCGACATCGTGCAGGGCCATGGCTTTCATGATTATATCCGGTTCCAGTTTTTTCAGGGTTTCGGCATACACCGATCCGGTACGAATAAGGTATCCTGTAAGGGCCCATACATACAGCTGGGTTCTTTTTACATGTTCGCCGGATTCCAGATCACGATGTTCAATTACATTTGCCAGACCCTGCAGAGCGCTGTCCAGTGTTTTAGTGGCCTCGGCTGTTTTTTCGGCCACCATAACTTCCAGACTGTCGCTATAGGTCTTCAGTTCAATTTGGTTTTTTACCCGGAGCTTAACAATTTCCGGTTTAAACGGTTTACTGATAAAGTCCACAGCCCCGGCAGCCAGCAGCTCACTTTCCGAATCTTCCTCGGCAGTAATAAAAATTACCGGAATCCGCTTTAATGTGTTGTCGGTTTTCATGATCTCGAACATCTCGCGGCCGTTCATTTCCGGCATCATTACATCAAGCAGGATTATTGTAGGATGCCGGGATTTTAGGGTTTCCAGCGCATTTTTTCCGTTATCTGCGGTAATGATTGTATAATCATCCTGAAGGATTTCTTCGAGGATCATCCGGTTCATGTCTATATCATCAACTACCAAAACAGCAGGTGTTTTTTTTGAATTAAGCATTTTCGGCGATAACCTTTTCTACTTCCGGCAGGGTAGCGGCATAAGATATTTTTACCGCTTCAATAATTTGGGGATCTACGGATTTGGATTTAATCTGGGCTTCCAGTGCTACTATCTTTTCGTTCAGATCCATAATGGAAAGATTGGCTGTAATGCCTTTAATGGTATGGGCAATACCCTGGGCTTCTTCGTAGTTTTCTGCATCAAGTGCAGTAAAAATTGGATCAATACTGGTTTCGTCCTTAAATTTTCCCAGGAGTTTTGCATAAAGTTTTGCATTGTTCATTACACGTTTTTTTCCGTCTTCCTGATCTACATATACAATATCCGCCATATAAGTCCTCGATTTTTATGTAAAATGTTTTTTTAAGTATAATCCATATTTATAACACCGTCCATAGCTATTTAGAATTTTACCCTTAGCCCTGCAGTTACATAAGCGTTAAAGCTATCTTTATTCAAAGGGGCGTTAACCCTGAGTGAAAATATCATACCCTGGATAAATTCATATTGCCAGAAAACAAGCGGGGTGCAGGAAAAGCCTTCCAGGTTAATGCTGCAGCCCAAAGTAATGGAAGAAAAATCGCTCCATTTCCATGTTCCCGCACCATAAAGAAAATGACAGCCAGTATAACTGTCAGGCAGGGCAGCGTTACTGGTTTCCGCCTGTTCGTTGCCCACAAAAAGATATTCTGCCAATACATAAAGTTTTCCGTCAAATAAAGAATAGTCCGCTCCGAAGCTGGCGGAAAAAGTTTTTATGCCCCTGTTCTTTGCTGGATTAAAGGTATAAAACAATTCGGCTATTAACCCTAATTCCAGGTCTGCTTTAAAAGAAAGCCCTGCCCGGTGAAGCCCCCAGGCATATTCATTGACAGGGCTTTCGAAACAATAGAGGAGCTGCATGCTAGCCCGTTGCCAATGGTTTTCCCAGCTAAAACCTGCCCTGGTCCCGCCTGAGTTAAATGGATCATGAGGGGTAGCGGCAAAAACAAGAAATTTCATGTCAGGATACTTTACCGGAAAAAAACTGCTAACAATACCAAGAACTCCCCTAAACCGGGCGTCCGGCTCAAGAGGGTTTTGAGGATTAAGAAAATCTATTGGCTTCCAAACCAGACCATAGCCGAATGGAATACGAAGAAGCCCGGCGCTTAGCCCTAAAGTGTCGCCGGAAATCTGAACATACAAGCGTTCTAATTCCATAACAGCCAAATAATTTTCTTCAATATAATAACTGCCAATACTTCCTGTTCCCGAAGCGTTTTTTATGTAATTTGCCGAAGAACCAGCTGCAGCAATCAGATTAAATGCGCTGTAAACAACGGCGTATTCCCCTGCCGGTATTTTTAACCGCAGATTGGCATATTCCTCGGCGCCGTAAAAAAAATCAGCCTTATTCCCTGCCCCAAGGGTGATTTTTGTATCCAGATTCCCCGACAGCGTTTGGGCAGGAAGAGAAAGAACACCGGTGAATAAAAACAATAGAATTAAAATTCTCCCCAATTTTTCACGCAAAAGCACAAAGGTCTGAAAAGAAATACTTATATTTTTTCTTTCTCTGCGCCTTCGTTTGCTTGCAAA
>Ga0082212_10002573_pt1 | contig 26346 bp, 19 predicted proteins | sample TergutNt197P3_FD_71548 | JGI IMG/M metagenome (GOLD analysis project Ga0082212, IMG submission 71548) | Neocapritermes taracua P3 segment gut microbial communities from Petit-Saut dam, French Guiana - Nt197 P3 | ecosystem: Host-associated > Arthropoda: Insects > Digestive system > Gut ...
ACTCCCAACTCCCAACTACCAACTACAAACTACCAACTACAAACTACCAACTACAAACTACCAACTACCAACTACAAACTCCCAACTACCAACTACCAACTACCAACTACAAACTACCAACCACCAACTACCAACTACAAACTCCCAACTACCAACTACAAACTACCAACTCCCAACTACCAACTACAAACTCCCAACTACCAACCACCAACCACCAACTACCAACTACCAACTACAAACTACAAACTACCAACTCCCAACTACCAACTACCAACCACCAACTACAAACTACAAACTACAAACTACAAACTACAAACTACCAACTACAAACTACAAACTACAAACTACCAACTACCAACTACCCACTACCAACTACCAACCACCAACTACAAACTACCAACCACCAACTACCAACTACCAACTACCCACTACAAACTACCAACTACCCACTACAAACTACCAACCACCAACTACCAACTACAAACTACAAACCACAAACTACCAACTACCAACTACCAACTAGCAACCACCAACTACAAACCACCAACTACCCACTACAAACTACCCACTACCAACCACCAACCACCAACTACCAACTACCAACTACCAACTACCAACTACCCACTACCCACTACCAACTACCAACTAATATCCCCAAGGAGGAAAAAATGGAAAAAACATACGATGTAGTAATTATCGGAGCAGGCCCGGCAGGGCTTGCGGCAGGGATTTACTCAGGCAGAAGCTTACTCAAAACACTAATAATCGAACGATCGAAGACAGGGGGACAAGCAGTTGTGACAAACGAGATAGACAACTACCCCGGTGCGGAGGGCGAGGAGACAGGTCCAACGCTCATAGCCAAGATGGTCAAACAGGCTGAGCATTTCGGCGTAGAGCGAGTAGCGGACGAAGTCGTGGACGTAGACTTTGAAGGCGACTTGAAGAAGGTGACATGCAACAAAGGCGAATACCAGGCGAAAGCCGTAATCATAGCCAGTGGCGCATTTCCGAGGCTGATGGGCTGCAGGGGCGAGGCGGAATTCACGGCAAAAGGCGTGTCGTACTGCGCAACCTGCGACGCGGCGTTCTTCGAAGAGCTTGAGGTGTACGTTGTCGGCGGCGGCGACAGCGCCATACAGGAAGCGCTGTTCATTGCACGATTTGCAAGGAAGATAACCATCATCCAGAACCTGCCGGAGCTGACGGCAGCCAAATCCATGCAAAAGAAGGCTTTTGACAACCCGAAGTTCAGCTTCGTATACAACTCGGTGGTGGAGGAGGTAAAAGGGGAAAGCGGCCTTCTTGACACCATCATCATCAAAAACGAACAGACAGGCGAGCTTACAGAATTCAATGCCGATCCGGAAGACGGGACCTTTGGCCTTTTCGTCTTCATCGGGCTGGTACCGCGCACTGACGTCTTTGAAGGCAAGATAGCAATGGACAGGGGGTACATCCCAACTGACGAAAACATGCGTACAAATGTGCCGGGCGTATACGCCGTCGGCGACTGTAGGATAAAGCCACTGCGCCAAGTTGTCACTGCGGCGGCTGACGGCGCTATAGCGGCAGTTCACGCGGAAAAATACATAGAAGGAGGTGAGTAGTAGTATGATTGCAGTGAACAAAGAAACTTTTCAGGCTGAAGTGAAGGATACAGGCGGGCTTGTGCTGGTCGATTTCTGGAGCGAAAGCTGTGAATCCTGTAAAGCGCTGATGCCTGACGTTGAAGCGCTTGCGGAGAAATACGCAACGCAGGTGAAATTCGCAAAACTGGATGTCGCAAAAGCGAGAAGGCTGGCAATCGGGGAAAAAGTCCTAGGGCTCCCGACAATAGTCCTCTACAAAGACGGCGAAAAAATCGACGAAGTCAACAAAGACGACGCAACGGCTGGCAATATTGAAGCCATGATTCAAAAAAATCTGTAAAGGAGGTAAATTCATGCGTCTTGAGCTAGGAAAAATTAATATCAACGACGTGCAGTTCGGCGATGAAATGAAAGTTGACAAAGGAACGCTGTATGTCAACAAAGCAGCAATCGCAGAACTTGTTTTGGAAGATGAACACATTAAAAGCGTAGAGGTAGAGCTTGCAAAGCCGGGCGAAGAAACAAGGATCACCCCGGTGAAAGACGTGATCGAACCGAGGGTAAAAGTCAGCGGCAACGGAGGCGTATTCCCTGGGCTGATAAGCAAGGTGGCAACCGTCGGGGAAGGGCGCACCCATGTGCTAAGCGGGGCAGCAGTCGTAACATGCGGAAAGATTGTCGGCTTCCAAGAAGGCATCATCGACATGAGCGGGCCGGGGGCAGAGTACACGCCGTTCTCCAAGCTAAACAACATCTGCCTAGTCATTGAACCCGCAGACAACCTGCCGCAGCACGATTATGAGGCGGCCGCCAGGATGGCAGGGCTGAAAGCAGCGACTCTGATCGGGAAGGCGGGGATTGATGCCACGCCGGATGAGGTAGAAGTGTACGAAACGAAGACTCTCAAGGAAAGCACGGCAGAAATGCCAGAGCTGCCACGGGTTGCCTACGTGTACATGCTCCAGACACAGGGCCTGCTCCACGACACCTACGTGTACGGAGTGGACGCAAAGAAAATAGTCCCGACGATCCTGTACCCCACTGAAGTGATGGACGGCGCGATCGCATCAGGCAACTGCGTTTCGGCATGCGACAAAAACACGACCTACCACCACCAGAACAACCCGGTCATCAAAGAGATGTATGCAAACCACGGGAAAGACTTCAACTTCGTCGGCGTCATAGCCACGAACGAAAACGTGTACCTTGCCGACAAGGAAAGGTCCTCTGACTGGTCAGCAAAGCTCTGCGAATACCTTGGTTTGGATGCGGCGATCATTTCACAGGAAGGTTTCGGCAACCCCGACACCGACCTTATCATGAACTGCAAGAAAATTGAAGAAAAAGGCGTAAAAACAGTAATCATCACCAACGAATACGCAGGCAGGGACGGCGCTTCGCAATCCCTCGCGGACGCTGACCCCAAAGCTGACGCTGTCGTAACAGGCGGCAATTCAAACGAGCTGATAATCCTCCCCGCCATGAAGAAAGTGATCGGGATGCTCACCTACACCGATAAGATCGCAGGCAGCTTCGATGGGAGCATGAGGCCTGACGGGAGCATCGAGGCAGAGATACAAGTCATAACGGGAGCAACCAACGAGATCGGCTTCAACAAAATGTCAGCGGTTTACTATTGATATTTAAAAAATCAGAGAAAGGAAGAACGATTCATGAACATGTTTGACGGAAAAAAAGTAGTCATCATCGGAGACAGGGACGGAATCCCCGCGCAGGCAGTAATAGAATGCCTGAACGGCACGGGAGCAGAAGTGGTGTTTCATTCCACGGAATGCTTTGTCTGAACGGCCGCTGGGGCAATGGACTTGGAAAACCAGAACAGGGTGAAGAACATGACGGAGAAGTACGGGGCAGAAAACCTTATAGTGCTTCTTGGCGCAGCGGAAGCGGAAGCAGCCGGACTGGCCGCCGAAACCGTCACAAACGGAGACCCTACCTATGCAGGTTCATTGACCGGAGTCCAGTTGGGACTCAGAGTATACCATGTTGTAGAACCGGAATTCAAAGAAGCGGTAGACAGCGCTGTCTATGACGAACAGATCGGAATGATGGAAATGGTGCTTGACGTAGACGAAATCATCGCCGAAATGTCCTCAATGAGGGAGCAGTACTGCAAGTATTAGCCGCAAATTTGCGAAACTAGAGAAAGGAAGTAGAAAATGAGCGAAATCAAAGTCGTGCATTACATAAACCAGTTCTTCGCCGGAATCGGCGGGGAAGAAAAAGCGGATGTGAAGCCGGAACTGCGAGAAGGCACAGTTGGCCCAGGGATGGCTCTCGAAGCAGTCCTCAAAGACGAAGCCAAAATAGTCGCCACCGTAATCTGCGGAGACTCTTATTACAATGAAAACATTGAAAGCGCCACGGCTGAAATCCTCGAAATGGTAAAACAGAACAATCCCGACCTGTTCATTGCAGGCCCTGCTTTCAATGCAGGCAGGTACGGCGTGGCATGCGGTTCCGTGTGCAAAGCAGTGCAAGACGAATTGAACATACCTGTTGTCACAGCCATGTACCCGGAAAACCCAGGGGTGGATTTGTTCAAAAAAGACTTGATCATTGTTGAAACGGGGAATTCCGCAGCAACAATGAGAAAAGCAGCGCCGCTGCTTGCGGGAGTCGCGCTTAAGCTTGCAAGAGGGGAAGAACTGGCGAGCCCTGAAGAGGAAGGCTACATCCCAAGAGGGATCAGGAAGAACGTATTTTTGGAGGAAACAGGGGCAAGAAGGGCTGTCGACATGCTTGTCAAGAAAATCAAGGGCGAGAGCTTCAAGACCGAATACCCGATGCCCGAATTCGACAGGGTGCCACCAAACCCGGCGGTCAAAGACATGTCAAAAGCCAAGCTGGCACTGGTGACATCAGGGGGCATCGTCCCAAAGGGGAACCCCGACCACATAGAATCCTCCAGCGCTTCCAAGTACGGCAAATACGACCTTGAAGGGTTTGACGTCCTTACATCGGAAAGCCACGAGACCGCGCACGGCGGCTACGACCCGGTCTATGCGAACCAAAACCCGAACAGGGTGCTGCCCCTCGACGTGGTGAGGGACATGGTGAAAGAAGGCAAAATCGGTTCTTTGCACCGCTACCACTATGCCACTGTCGGCAACGGCACATCTGTCGCAAACGCAAAGAAATACGCTGCGTCCCTGTCAAAAGACCTGATAGCAGACGGAGTCCAAGCAGTCATCCTCACATCCACCTGAGGGACCTGTACGCGTTGCGGTGCAACGATGGTGAAAGAAATAGAACGTGCGGGGATCCCCGTGGTGCATGTCTGCACAGTCGTGCCTATTTCACTGACAGTTGGAGCAAACAGGATCGTCCCGGCGGTGGCGATTCCCCATCCTCTTGGAAATCCAGCCTTGACGGCAGACGAAGAGAAGAAACTCAGAAGGAAAATTGTTGAGAAGGCGCTGACTGCCCTGCAAACAGAAGTTGAAGAGCAGACGGTCTTCGAGCGGGATTACTAAGCAGCTGCGCAGCAGCTGAAAACACGGAGCACGGATGCTCGCCGGCAGCGCCGGCGAGCATCCGTAGCGACGTTGACGGAGGTTAAGAAATGGTTTACCCTGTATTGAAGGGCGCAGGATACGCCCTGATCAACACGCCGGACATGATAATGCAAAACGGCACCACCCAGACAACGGAAAAAATAGTGAACCCAGGTTCAGAATACCTGAAGGCGCTCCCGGAGCATATAAGGAGCTACGACCAGGTAGTGAACTATGCTCCGAACCAAGTTTACATAGGCAACATGAGGCCCGAAAGCCTCAGAAGCTACGGAATGCCTTGGCATGACAAAGGTGCTGAGAATGCCACCCGCTTTGGGAAGTTCGGGGAGATCATGCCACAGGACGAATTCATACTGCTGATGAAAATGGCGGACGCCTTTGAGCTCGTGATGATTGAAAAAGACTTCATGGAGCAGGCAAGGGAGAAGCTGTCGGGGCACCCGCTGTTCAAAGATGAAGCAGCAGCACTGCCGGGCGGCGTGGAAATAAGCGAAATAGAAGCAGCCCTAGAGCAGCATGCAGAAGCAGTTTACCACGGCGGGAACCTTGTTGGCTGCGTGAAAAAAGCCCACGACGTGGACACAAACCTGTCGGCACATGTCTTGTTTGAGAATATCGTGGCGAAAGCATCAGGCACCTTGGCTTTCAAACACTTGATTGATAAAAACGGAATCGACGTGCGAGACGTCCAGTATGTGATAGAATGCTCCGAGGAAGCATGCGGCGACATGAACCAGAGGGGCGGAGGCAATTTTGCGAAATCAATAGCGGAAAAGTGCGGGGCGGTAAACGCCACAGGCTCTGACACCAGAGGATTCTGCGCAGCGCCGGTCCACGCCTTGATTCAGGCAGCAGCCCTAGTGCAGAGCGGCGTATACGAAAACGTAGTAGTCGTAGCAGGCGGCGCCACGGCGAAGCTGGGAATGAACGGGAAAGACCACGTCAAGAAGGGGCTGCCGGTACTGGAAGACGTGCTGGGAGCTTTTGCAGTGATGGTAAGCAAAAACGACGGTGAAAGCCCAATAATCCGCACGGATTTGACAGGTAGGCACACGGTGGGAACAGGATCGTCGCCACAGGCCGTCATCACGTCGCTTGTAACGGCGCCTCTGGACAGAAGCGGGATGAAGGTCACAGACATAGACAAATTCTCCGTGGAAATGCAAAACCCAGACATCACAAAACCGGCAGGCGCAGGGGATGTCCCGGAAGCGAACTACAAGATGATAGCGGCATTGTCAGTAAAAAGGCAAGAACTGGAAAGAAGCCAATTGCCCGAATTCATTGTGAAGCACGGCATGCCCGGATGGGCGCCGACTCAAGGGCACATTCCGTCAGGAGTGCCGTACTTAGGGTTTGCCAAGGAAGACCTGACTTGTGGCGATTTGAACAAAGTGATGATAGTCGGCAAAGGCAGCCTGTTCCTTGGGCGCATGACAGACCTGTTCGACGGCGTCTCCGTGGTCATTGAAAGGAACCCTGGGGAGGCTTCTGAGGAAGCAGGAGCGCTGCAGGTCGAATCGAGCGGAGCATCACAGCCAGGGCAGCCGGCAAAAGTCAGGATCGGCCTTACGACTCTGGGCAGCGAGCACGGCATTGAAAACCTGGTCGCGGGGGCTGAGCTGGCGGCAAAGGACAATTCGGGTTTCGAGATAGTGCTCATCGGGCCGAAGACAGGCACGGAGCTTGAAGTGGCAGTTGCTGACACGGAAAAAGAAATGTACAGAAAAATGGAAGAACTTCTGGACAAAAATAGCATACAGGCTTGCGTGACCATGCATTACGACTTCCCAATCGGAGTATCCACTGTAGGCAAGGTGGTGACCCCAGGTGCCGGGAAAGAGATGCTTTTAGCAACCACGACGGGCACAGCTTCAACACAGAGAGTTGAGGCCATGGTGAAAAACGCGCTGCACGGCATAATTGCAGCAAAAGCGACAGGGATAAAATCGCCAACAGTGGGGATACTGAACTTAGACGGCGCCCGCCAAGCTGAAAGGGCGCTAAAAGAACTAGCCGCCGGAGGGTACGAGATCAACTTCGCAGAGTCTGGGCGGGCAGACGGAGGAGCCGTCATGAGGGGCAACGACCTGCTGCAGGGCACGGCAGACGTAATGGTGACGGACACATTGACCGGGAACATAATGATGAAGGTTTTTTCAGCCTACACCACAGGCGGAAGCTATGAAGCCACAGGCTACGGCTACGGGCCAGGCATAGGGGAAAACTATGGAAGAGCCATTTTGATCCTGTCAAGGGCGTCAGGCGCACCGGTCGTAGCCAACGCAATAAGGTATGCCGCAAAACTGGCGCAGGGCAATTTGGCTGGTGTTGCGAAGAAGGAATTCGCAGACGCGAGGAAAGCCGGGCTGGACGGAATACTGAAATCGGTCACCAAAGACGCAGGAAAGGCCAAAGAAGGCAGCAGCGGCGAGGCAAGCCCTCCGCCCAAAGAAGTGGTGACAGGGGAAATATCCGGCATAGACATTATGATACTTGAGGACGCCGTGCAGGAATTATGGAAAAACGGCATATACGCGGAGAGCGGAATGGGCTGCACCGGCCCTATCGTTAGGGTTGCTGAGGACAAGGTAATGGCTGCAGCGGAGATACTGACTAGGGAGAAATACATAAATGCCGAGTAAAAGCGACCTGCTCAGGCTGATCCCGAAAGTGGACGATTTGATAAACAACGAGAAGATAACCGAAGCGGCACAGAGCATGTGCCGCCAGGTTGTCTTGGAGTCCATAAGGGAACAAGTAGACGAAACGAGAAAGAAAATCCTGCTGATGGAAGAAAGCGAGACGGCAGAACTTGATGTGGGGAGGCTGGTTGACGAAATCATTGCGAGGGCACTGGGCAAAAATGAGATGAGCCTGAAAAGGGTGATAAACGCCACAGGCGTGATCCTGCACACGAACCTAGGCCGGGCGCCTTTGAATGCCGGCGTCAAGGATGCGGTATGGGAAATAGCCGAAAACTATTCGACGCTGGAATACAGCATAGGCACAGGGTCGCGGGGGTCACGGTACGACCACGTCCAAGGCTTGATAGCGAAGTTAGCCGGGGCAGAAGCAGCGTTTGCCGTCAACAACAACGCAGCTGCGGTTTTGCTTGTCTTGAGCACGTTGGCGAAAGGCTGCAAGGTGGCTGTTTCAAGGGGCGAGCTTGTGGAAATAGGCGGTTCCTTCCGGGTTCCGGAAATCATGGAGCAAAGCGGGGCAAGGCTGGTCGAAGTCGGGTCGACGAACAAGACACGCATCTCAGACTACAGGAAGGCGATGGAAGAGGGCGATGTGGGCGCACTGCTGAAAGTCCATACGAGCAACTACAAGATTGTGGGGTTCACCGAGGAGGTCGAGCTGGCCGAACTGGTAAAGCTTGGGGAAGAATACGGCATCCCGGTAATCCACGACCTAGGGAGCGGTGCACTCATAGACCTTGGAAAATATGGGATTTCAGGTGAGCCGACCGTCCAGGAAAGCATGCTATCTGGGGCAGACGTGGTCTGTTTCAGCGGGGACAAGCTACTGGGGGGGCCGCAGGCCGGAATTATAGCAGGCAAGAAAAGCTTGATCGACAAAATGAAGAAAAACCCTTTGACAAGAGCATTCAGGATTGATAAACTATCACTGGCAGCGCTGGAAGCGACGCTCAGGCTGTACCTTGACCCGGACAGCGCCGTCAGCAGCATCCCAGTCCTGTCGATGATGACCATGCCCATCGAAACCATTGAAGCGAGATCCGCTACGCTGTGCAGCCTTCTTGCAGGCAAGCTGCAAAACTGCGATGTTTTCGTTGAGGATGGGCATTCCCAAGTTGGGGGCGGGGCTATGCCGCTGCAAAACCTCCCGTCGAAAATAGTCAACATAAAGCCTGCAAAACTGACGGTTCAGGAACTGGAAACCCGGTTGAGGGGCAGCAAGCCTCCAGTCATAGCGCGGATACACAAAGATCACGTCTGCCTCGACGTGAGGACGATGCGGGATGAGGACTTCCCGTTGGTGGCAAGCGCCTTTGAAGAGGCACTGGGCAAAATATGGGAATAGATGGGTGCTGGTGTGCCTTCCGGTCTTCAAAACCGGTGCGGGGAGTGAGCAGCTTCCTGGGTGGGTTCGATTCCCACGTATTCCCGCCATATTTCAAATCCCAGAGTAAACACCCCAATGGAGGTGATTGACGATGAAAAAGCCCGATACAATCTTGGACGAGATACACGCGACTCGTCGTAAACTTAATGAGGCGACGAAAGATATGACATCATCAGAGCGGACAGCATACTACAATCAAGCCGGGGAAGCCGCCGTAAAAAAATACGGTTTTTTACGTGTTGCGAGGGCGAAAGATGAAGTATTATCCCAAAAGACAAATTATCACATATAGCAAATAACACTATCAATATTTGGCCCAATATTTTCACGATAGGAGAATCGACCGTCATTATCTTCGAAAAAACCTAGAGAGCCTCTCTCGATTAAATCCAAATAACGAAAAAGAGAAAAAAAGTTCATTTCCATGTTGACGTCAAAGAGAAAAAATGATATTATAGTGTTGAGCAAGATGCTTTGCTTGTTATCATCTGAGAAAATACTTTAAGATGAAGAGATTAATCTACTGATATTTACCAAATCCACTTGACGCCCTCCCAGCAATTGTTACCATTGCTAGGAGGGCGATTGAGTTGTAGCAGTTTTTGTATTCCAATGTCAACAGGTTAAGCCTGAACAACCTCAACATCACCAGCTGCCCTGATATCGCTCCTACATCACACCAATTCTTTCATGAGATCATCAAAATAGCGATCGAAAATTGTTTAATAAATGTTGACAATATTTTTTAACACTGATACAATACAAGAAGAGCTGCGAAAACGGTAGATATATCGATATTCGATAGAAATGTGCGATGAAAACTAAATAGAGATAAACACACTAACAACATTGAAAAAATCCAGTGAAATGTCTAAGATACAGCGACAAAAGAGATAAACAGAAATTCAGGTATTATTCGGATTACCTCCTAATACCATTCCATTGTAGACCTCCCAGCCTCATCTCTGGGAGGTCTACAACGTAGAGGGCATACGGTAATGCAACGAGCAAGAAAAGAAACAAAGCACCAGACGCTTTTTTTCCTCGCAATAATGGATTGTTCGTGATATAATCGTTTTGTCCACATTGAGGAAAGGAGCTACTATTTATGTTAATTAGTTTTTCAGTAGAAAATTATCTGTCATTTAACGAACGAGCTACTTTTTCTATGGCTGCCAGCAAAATAACACGCCACGGCACTCATGTTGCAAAGATGGGTGACAGGAGGATTTTAAAAGGCGCGTTTATATTCGGTGCAAATGCAAGCGGAAAGTCGAATTTAACAGCAGCCATTTTTTTTGCGCAATTTGTAGTAACGAACGGCATAGAGCAAGTTGACTTAAAGAACAAGCATTTTCGGATAAACAAGGAAAACCACAGAAAACCGGGCGTTTTCGTATTCGAATTCATGCTTGACGATTCTGTCATTACATATGGCTTCAAAATATCATATGAAGCGAAGGAAATCCTTGATGAATGGCTCTACAAAGGGGATGTATGCATTTTCAGTATAGAGACCGATGGCGACCGAAAAATGTCTGTTAAATCAGGTTTGAATTTAAAAGGCACAGATGCAAAGAGGTTCAAAGTCTACTGTGCAGATATCACCGGCAGCAAGATGAGAAAAACCCTCTTTTTGTCGGATGTGGCGAAGCGGATATACGATGGCTCTGACACACTTGGCATTTTCAAGAAGGCTAGGGAATGGTTTGACAAAATACATGTCATGACTCCGGACTCACATTATCACCATTTCGAAAGTATCATTAGAAATACATATGAGCAGAACCTTTTTGGGCATGCACTTAATTATTTCGACACTGGCATAAACGGCGTATCGATTGACTACAACTCAATGCTGTTTGATCATGGGAACAGAGACGATTTGTTCGAGGCGGCTGACGAATCCCATGGCACCTTAAGGCTAATGAACCTGCTTCCGCTTTATTACGCAGCTGGCGACGACAGGATTTTTGTGATAGACGAATTAGACCAAGGCTTGCACTCAATGGCTGTCATTACTTTTATCAAAAAATTCTATGAAGTAAACGATACGCAGAAATCGCAATTGATAGCGACAACCCATGACACTTCAATTATGGATTTGGATTATCTGAGGCAGGACGAGATTTGGTTTGTGGAACGAAAGGCAGACCACAGTTCCCGCATATATTCGCTTGACCAGTTCAGAATAAGGTACGACAAAAAGGTGGAAAAGGACTATTTGGCCGGCAATTATGGCGCAATCCCCGCTATTGACGGCAGATCAGCAGTTTATGATCGGGGCAGGGCGGAAAAGAATAGCAGCATGCAGAAATTGTCAGCAAAGCAAAAATACCTGCTCATTGGCGCCGACAATTTCAGGGAGATACGGGAATGCAACAAGTATTACGCAGACAAGACTCTTATTATCAGCGATTTTATCCAATACGGTGACGAAGTTACGATTATTACCCGTCCCAAGCACTTTGGCAAGACGCTCAACATGACCATGATAAGGGAGTTTTTCGACATAACGAAAGACAGCAAAGGCATATTCGACGGGCTTGCCATTATGAACACGGATTATGCAGACCAGATCAACTCCCGTCCGGTGCTGTATTTCACGTTTAACGACTGCGGGGCGAAAAAAGCGGATCAGCTGCTGTTCAAAATCGCCAATGACGTACTGAAAGAATACTCGAAGTACAATACTGTTTTCAAAGACAAGAGGGACAAGGCGAGCGACGCCTATTTCACGTTTGACATGATTTTTGAGGGGCTAAGAAGCCGCAACATAGACGAAGGCTTGCTGGCGATTTCAATTGAGGAGCTCGTGCAAGCAGTTTACGAGCATTACAAAATAAAGCCCATCGTCCTGATCGACGAGTACGACCAGCCCATCTTGTGCGCTGCCGAGCATGGCTACCTTGACGAGCTAAAAGCCTTTTTCTCAGGGTTCTACGGCGGGGCGCTGAAAAGGCAGGACTGCGTTCACCAAGCGCTGCTGACTGGGATACAAAGAGTGGCAAAAGAAAGCGTTTTCTCGCAGATCAGCAACTTGGCAGTGTACACTGTCATGGATGAGCCGTATTCGAGGCGTTTCGGCCTGATGGAAGAGGAAGCAGAAGAACTTCTGCGCCGCTTTGGCTGTGCCTTTGACGAGCCGGTGAAAAAGATGTACGGATACCAGTTCGGCAAAGAAGAGGTGTACTTCCCGTTGTCGGTTTTGAAGTATGCCATAAAGGGAAAGCTTGAAAACTACCGGCCCAACACCTTTGCGGACTTGCTGTTGAGCAAGTTTGTTTCGGAAGCGGACGACCTGTTCCACAAGGGCTTCAACAAGCTGGTTGCTGAAGGGGTGGCAGAAGTCAGCGCCGACCTGACATGCTCCTTCGTCGAGCTTGCGCACGGCGACACGCTCTGGGGCCTTTTTATAAATTCCGGCTATCTGACAGTAGTTGAAACGGAACTAGGCGCGTTCTTTACGACGGTGCGGATACCGAACGGGGAAGCACGGTCCGAATTCATCAAAATAATGGCATACTCAGCAAGGGTCAACAGCTGGGACATCGACAAGATGTACCAGTACCTGCTTAAGCCAGACTTGGAAGGCTTCATGGACATATACCGGGAACTGGTGCTTTCCTGCACGAACCAATTCGCCGAAAAGGAAGAAGCGTACCACAAGCTGTTCCTGTGCATGTGCCTGTCCCTTTCCGACATGTACAAAACAACGAGCAACATCAAGCCCTCGCACGGTTGCTTCGGCATACGCTTGGAGTCGTTGTCCCCCGTCAGGCCCCACATACTCATCGAGTTCAAGGAGGGCGAGGACGTGGATGCGCTCAAGGGTGAGGCTCTTGTTTACATCTTCGAAAACCAGCGTTATGCCGGACTCGAAGGAGAATGCATGTGCATCGGCGTTGCCCACAGCAATACAAGGTGCAGCCTTGCAAGCGAGGGAAAAAAGCTTTGAGCGGCTACACAGTGCAAACCGAACCAGGCTTGAAAGAGCGCAGCTGCTATTGGAGGACAGCCATAGGGCTTCAGCAGGTTGACGGGCTTGTGCCGTCACAGCATCTGCTTGACACCGCAAAGGCAAACATAGAAGGGAAGATATCGCTGCTCGAAGCGGGCAAGCTCGTCGACAGTTACTACGAACAAAAGCCTGCAGCTACGGATGAGGAAAAGCAGCAGGAGGAAGCAGACAAAGTCTCGTTGCGCATTACCGGGCTTCTGGCAGAGAGGGCGTTTACGCTGTCACCCGTTGAACTGGCGTCAATCCACAAGCGCCTGTTTGCAGACATTTACAAGTTTGCGGGCAAAATCCGTAATTGGAACATCAGCAAGAGCGAAGAGGTGCTTGGCGGTGCGTCTGTTTACTATGCAAGCGCAGGAAGCATCCGCGAAACATTGGATTACGACTTCGCGCAGGAAAAGGCGTTCAGCTATGCCGGGCTCGATGATCGCGCAATAGCCTTGCGGGTTTCAAATTTCATCTCCGGGCTTTGGCAAATACACCCCTTTGGTGAAGGGAACACCCGCACAATCGCCGTATTCACGATACAGTATCTCCGCTTGTTCGGATTTGACGTAACAAACGACACGTTTGAAAAGCATTCTCAATATTTCCGAAATGCGCTGGTCAGGGCAAACTACAGCAACGTTAAGCTTGGAGTAACGGCAACGCAAAAGTATTTGAACCGCTTTTTCGACAACCTGCTGTTTGACGGCAGCTATGATCTGAGCGGCCAACCTTGCGCAGAGGCGGCTTTTTTTGAATTGTGAGAACTCTGTCGAACCCCGTAAGATTCATTTAAGGAACATGATTATTGCATCTTTCCCGTCGTTATGGTATGATATCTAACATAAATCTAACAAAAGGGGAAGAATATGAGAAAATTAGTCAACTGTAGGCTTGACGATTGCGTGGGCTGCAATCGTTGCGTTAGAGCGTGCCCTGTTGATGAAGCAAACGTCATGGTCCATGCAAATGGAAAGGTCGCCGTAACAATCGACGAAAACAAGTGCATTGCATGCGGCGCATGCCTTACGGCTTGCCATCATGGAGCCAGGCATTACGAAGACGACACCGAGAACTTTCTCAGAGACCTTGAGAGAGGCGTAAAAATCGACGTTCTCGTGGATCCTGAAGCATGGGCGAGCTTCGGGGCAGCCGGAGGGGCAGAGAACCTTGCAGCGTGGTTGCGTTCGCTGGGAGCTCAAAGGATTTTTGACGCGTCGCTGGGTGCTGAAATATGCACTTGGGCGCATTTGCGCTACATGCAGGGGAAAAGCCAAGAGCCGATCATATCCCAGCATTGCCCAGTTGTTGTGAATTATGTCCTGACGTACAAGAAAGAGCTGGCGAAGCGCTTGTCACCGATACATTCGCCAATGCTTTGCACGGCGGTGTACATGCGCAAATACGAAGAAACGGATGCTAGGATTGCAGTGCTGTCGCCATGCGTTGCGAAAGCTCATGAATTTGAAGCGGCAGGATTTGTGGACTACAACGTGACAATAAACCATTTGATGAAACGCGTAAATGGAAACGGTACCGGCATGTCAAGCCATAAAAGCGGTTTTGACGTCTTTAAAGCAGGCCTCTGCTCATTGCGGCCGTCTCGAAGCAGCTTCGGGGACAATATCGGGCATTGCATCGAAAAACCGCTGCGCATCGACAAAGCAGAAGGCCGAAGCTTGGTTTACAAGGCTCTTGACGAATACGCAAGTCAGCCTGAGCAGGTGCTGCCCGCTCTGTTCAATGTGCAAAGCTGCATTGGGGGGTGCAGTTTGGGTACAGGGTGCGGAGGCGGAGGCATCTTCGAAGTCAACGCCGTGATGGACGGGTTGAGGCAGTCTCCGGCTCAAAATGGCAAGAAGCGGCATCTAGAAAAGTTGTTTGAAATTTTCGACTGCAATTTGCAGCTTTCGGACTTTTTAAGAAAGCATGAGCAAAATCCGGTTAAAAACATCAAAACAACACTGGAACAAGTGGGAGAGGCTTTCGCCTGGCTCGGAAAGTTTGACGAGGAGTCGATGAATTACGACTGCGGCGCTTGCGGGTGCGACACATGCCTTGAAATGGCGGAAAGAATAGCAAAAGGCGTCGCCACACCAATCCTCTGCATGGAAAAAGCGAAGCTGGAGGCACAGAGCGCCTGGGTTTCTTGACAGGAGCAGCATATGATTATTGAATTGCCAAGCGAAGCAAAACACATCATTGATACACTGGGGGAAAGCGGTTACGAGGCTTTTGCCGTAGGCGGCTGCGTGAGGGACAGCCTGATTGGGAAGCCCCCCAAGGACTGGGACGTCTGCACGCCTGCATTGCCTGAGCAGACGAAAAAATGCTTTGCAGGGCAGCGCATTGTTGAGACCGGGCTGAAGCACGGCACCGTAACGTTGGTGCTGAACCAAAAACCCTTTGAGATAACCACGTACCGGATAGACGGCGATTATTCCGACAACCGCCGCCCAGACAAGGTAGAATTTGTAAAAAGCCTGAAAGAAGACCTGTCGCGCAGGGATTTTACGATAAACGCCATGGCATACAGCCCAAAGTCAGGGATGGTGGATTTTTTTGGCGGCGAAGAGGATTTAAAACACGGCGTGATAAGGTGCGTGGGCGACGCCGGCAAACGGTTTTCGGAGGACGCCTTGCGGATCATGAGGGCGCTGCGGTTCGCTGCAGTGCTGGGGTTTTCGATCGAGACCGGCACGGCAGAGGCAATGCGCGAAAGCAGGGGGCTTTTGAAAAACATATCGGTTGAACGCATAGCTGCAGAACTCAGTAAACTGGTGACAGGGGCAGGCGCCGGCCGCATCATGACGGAGCACATGCCGGTGATCGCAGAAATAATACCGGAGCTTGCGCCGGCAATAGGATTTGAGCAGAACAGCCCATTTCACTGCTACGACGTGCTGACGCACATCATGAAGAGCGTCGACAGCGCCCCAAGCGACCTGCACCTGCGCCTGACGATGCTTTTCCACGACATCGGAAAGCCGGCGAGGTATTCGGAAAGGGACGGGACCGGGCATTTTTACGGGCACCCTCAGCTGAGCACAGACATGGCCAAAGGCATACTGACCCGCCTGAAATACGACAACAATACCATCGACGCGGTGACGCAGCTGATCCTCTACCACGACGCAGACATCCTGCCGAAAAAGAAGCACATCAAGAGGTGGCTGAACAGGATAGGGGAAGAAAGGCTCAGGCAACTGATCGAAGTAAAGAGAGCAGACGCGGCGGCGCAGTCGGAAAGGTACTATGAAGGGAAAACAGCCATACTGGACGCTGCATTGCAGGCAATGGATGAAATCATCGGGCAGCGGGAGTGCTTTGCGCTGAAGGACCTTGCTGTCAACGGCAGGGATCTGATTGAGGCAGGAGTGCCGGAAGGCAGACTGATCGGAGCAACGCTGAACCGGCTAATGGACATGGTTATCGACGAGGAAGCACCAAACGACAGAGCGGTTTTGCTGGAAATTGCAAGAGGGCTGAACTGAAAGGAGGTGCGTTTGGAATGCGTGACATCAAAGAAGTAGTTATTGGCAAGGAATACGAATTTCTCCGCACGAACAAGCACCTGAAAGACAAGCTGGTGTTTCTCACATTTGGCGGCAGCCACGCCTACGGCACAGCCACGGCAGAATCCGACGTGGACATAAGGGGGTGCGCTTTCAACAGCAGGGAAGATTTGATAGGGCTGGGCAGTTTTGAGCAGGTCGTGGATACGAATACCGACACGACCGTCTATGGTTTCAACAAGCTTGTAAGCCTGTTCGCAAACGTAAACCCGAATTCGATTGAAATGCTCGGTTGCAAGCCGGAGCACTATGTGATTTACAGCCCTGTAGCGCAGGAGATGATAGAAAACAGGAAGATGTTCCTGTCCCGGAGAGCGGTAAATTCGTTTGGAGGCTATGCGAACCAGCAGCTCAGGAGGTTGCAAAACGCCGTGGCGAGGGACGCGCTTTCCCAGCCTGAAAAAGAAATCCATATGCTTGGATCGGTGAAAAGTTCGATGATGTCCTTTTGCGACAGGTACGAGAGCTTTGATGAAGGCACTGTCAAACTCTATATCGGCAAGTCGAACAAGGAAGGCTTGGAAACCGAGATATTAATGGACGTGAACCTAGCCGGTTACCCGCTTCGCGACTACAAGTCAATGTGGGCCGAGATGAACGAAGTGGTGAAAGTCTACGGCAAGCTGAACCACAGGAACAACAAAAAAGACGAACTGCACCTCAACAAGCATGCACAGCATTTGATAAGGCTGTACCTGATGGCGATCGACATCTTTGAAAAAGAGGAAATCATCACGTACCGCACAGACGACCTTGCACTGCTCGCATCAATCAGAAGCGGGAAATACATGAACGAAGACGGGACTTACCGGAAAGAATTTTTTGAGCTGGTCGACGAATATGAAAAAAAACTGGAATACGCAGTGGCCAATTCAAGTCTGCCGGAGCAGCCGGACTACAAGCGAATAGAGGATTTTGTGATGTCTGTGAACGAGAGAGTGGTGTCTGGAGAGTATTGAATGGCTACAGCCCGCCAGTAATGCCAAAAAATGTTAGTTGACAAGCTGCGAAGGCTACATTATAATTGACATAGATGAGGAGCCTATAGACGGCAACCTCGGTTCGGGTTAATCAAAAGAAACCCGCCTATGGTGGTAGGCGGGTTACTTCCTTAGTTCGACGAAAATCGCATAAAGCAATGTCAATACGATAATGATTACGATTTCCATGAGAAATAACAATCACGATTTTCAACGGTAGCAACCGCCTGCCGTCTCGGCAACGCCACATCTATAATATAACATATATGGAATATAATGACAAGCGGACTTCCGCATGTTTTGTCCCGCCCAAGCAAAAACAGTTTGACATCGGTGCCATTATATAGTATCCTAATATAAAGAGGCGCTGCCGGCAAACGGTCAGCCCCGGTTTTGGTTAAGAAATAACCGCACCGTGCTAATTAAATTAGGGCGGTTGTTTCTTTTTTGCAAGCTTTTTGCAAAGCTTATGAATTTGATCACCAGATCAAGAAAGCCAATAACTACTAAGCATATGGTGAGAACCTCCATGCATGTTAACATACGCATACCCCCTTTCCGGGGGCAAGAAACCCCCTTTTAGGGGTCAACCGCCTGCCGTCTCGGCAGCGCCATATCTATAATATAACATATATGGAATATAATGTCAAGTGAATTTCCGCATGTTTTGTCCGCGTCCAAACAAAAACAGTTTGACATCGGTGCCATTATATATAGCATAAAACAACATCAATGTCAATACATGTAAATAAATAATTGCAAAATGCATAAAATACTTGTTGACAAAACACAAGGGCGGCATTATAATTAGTTAATTCAATAAAAATCGCATACAGCAATAATAATACGAGAATGATTACGATTACCATGGGAAATAACAATCACGATTTTCAACGGTAGCAACAACTCACATAACCCGCCTGTGGGTCAGGCGGGTTACTTCCTTTCCTGATGGAACATTTCACCAGATAATTCGTCAAAAAACAATATACACCAAATTTCAACAGGAGGACTCAAGGTCATGAAAAAACGCATAAACTATTTTCTGATAATCGCATTGGTAGCAGCCCTTGCGATTCCTTTTGCGTATGGCAGCGCAAATACGGGGAAAGAGGCAGAAGGCAACTCAGCCCGCGATGCAGGCGGCAAGCTGGACAACGCAGTGGCGATGTACATTAACAGCGGTAGCGCCATAGTAAATGACAAGGACGTGCCCATCGACGTCTCGGATTTGACGGCGGCGCCGCTAATCAGGGAAGGGAGGACCTTCATACCGCTGAGGTTCGTCTCCGAGAGCCTAGGAGCTACTGTTTCATGGGACAGCCGAACGAAGACGGCGCAGATAGCGAGCGGGGCAAACAAAGCGGAGTTCACCATAGGGGAAAAGTTCCTCAAAATGAACGGCAAGCAGGTGGACATGGACGTATCGACTCTCCTGATTAACGGCAGGACCTTCGTGCCGGTCAGGGCGCTTGCTGAAAACGTGCTGGGCAAAGAAGTGTTCTGGCACAAAAACCTGATAATAATAAGCGGCATCAAAGACATATTCGACCCAGCCAAGGACATGGCAGAGATATCGGGCATAGTGGCAAGGGTCAACCAAATCCCCGTCGTAGGCACGAAAGAAAGGCTGGCAGAGATAATAAAAGAAAGGGCGCCCAAGTACGATGAGGAATATTACGTTTTTGGCGAATCCGTGGAAAGAATAGCGATGGACGATGCAGCCCCACCAGTGGATGCAGGAGGTGCTACGCCGATATTTTCGACTTCATCAGAACCGCAGATGAACGCGCCGCTTTTGCCGAGGACAGACACGGACACGCAGGCAGATGCGCCTGAAGCACCGATGCTTGCCCCGGCGGCAGACATGGCGGTGGCGGAAGAGGCAGAGACAGCAGGAGAAGCCGGCGGCGGAGGAGGCGCGTCAAGCGACTATTCCGCCACGAACGTCCAAGTGGCAGGCGTGGACGAAGGCGACATAGTGAAGACCGACGGGAAGTACATATACCAAGTGAATTATGAGAAGATAGTGGTGATTCAGGCTTACCCGGCAGAAAACATGAAGATAGTCTCCGAAATCGAATACAACAGAAACGACATGCTTAACTCGGCTTTGAGCCCGGCAGAAGTCTACGTGGACGGTGACCGGCTCGTGGTGATAGGGAACATGTGGTCGGACAAATCCTATGCAAAAGCCATCGTCTACGACATAGCTGACAAGTCGAACATCAAGCAGATAAGGGAAGTGGCGCTGGAAGGGAGCTACCTGTCGTCCAGGAAGATTGGCGACTGCGTGTACATGGTGTCAAACAAGTACATGGACTATTACATCTACACGAGGGGCGGGGCGCTGGCAGTTGACGAAGCCATCCCCATGTACAAGGACAGCGCGGCAGAAGACAAATACGTGAGGATAGGCCTTGCAGACATGCATTATTTCCCGAGCGACAACGACACGAGCCATACGTTCATCGCGGGCTTCAAGATCGACGACCCAAGCGAGCCGGCAGACATTACGTCATATTTGGGCAGTGGGCAGCACATCTACTGCAGCAGGGAAAACCTGTACATAGCGAAACCTGTGTACAACTACAGCAGGTATTCGGGTGTTGAAACCACGGAAATCTACAAGTTCAACCTGAACGGCGGCAAAGTGGCCTTTGAGATAAAAGGCGCAGTCAGAGGGCAGCCCCTCAACCAGTTCTCCATGGACGAATACGCAGGGCACTTCAGGATAGCCGTGACGGAGAACTCTTACGCAGAGAGCGATATGTTAAACCACCTGTACGTGCTGTCTGCGGACACCTTGGAAACGGTGGGCAAGATAGAAGGCATGGCAAGGGGGGAAAGGATATATTCCGTAAGGTTCATGGGGGCGAAAGGCTACATGGTGACTTTCAGGCTTGTCGACCCGCTCTTCGCAATCGACCTGTCAGACCCGGCAAGGCCGGAAGTGCTCGGTGAGCTGAAGATACCTGGGTTTAGCCAGTACCTGCACCCATACGACGACAACCACATAATAGGTTTCGGCAAGGACACGGAAGTGGTCAGGGAGAACTGGAACGGGCATGTTTCGGAAAGGGTGCTCGAAGTGGGGATGAAAATGGCGCTGTTCGACGTGACGGACCCCACCTCGCCAAAGGAGATGTACAGCACGAAGATAGGCGACAGGGGCACTTTCTCAGAGGTGCTGGACAACCACAGGGCACTGCTGTTTTCGAAAGAGAAGGATATCATAGCCTTCCCGGTGATGGTCTACAAGCAGAGCGGCAACGCATTCGACTACGGCAGGCCTACGTTCCAAGGGGCGATCGTCTACGGGCTGGATATTGACAGGGGCTTCACGATGAAGGGGAAGATATCCCACACTGACGCCCAGTCCGACGGATATTGGGACTACATGAATGCAGTTGACAGGATATTGTATATCGACGATGTACTGTACACTTCGTCAAAAGCCATGGTGAAAGCCTCAGAAATGAACAGCCTACGAGAGATAAAGTCAGTCAGCATAAAAACAAATGAAAAGTATTGGCCGATGATCGAGATGGTCGAGTAGGGGAAGCCATAGGGCAAGAGCCAAGCTAGACCACAACGTCAAATATCCGCCTCGCGCCAAAATCCACCCACTCGGCGCGGGGCGCTTTGTTTGTCGGCTTGCGGAAATCGAATGTCAGCAGGTAGCCGGTGTCGGCGTTCTTGCTGCTCATGTAGCCAAGGAGCTGTTCGTAAGCCTCCTCGTGTTTTGATTTGCCGCGCCACAGCTTGAGCTCAATGATGAATTGGTCCCGCCCGAAGTCCACGACCACGTCCATGCGGCGAAAATCCGTGAACTGGCTCTCTATGTGGTAGAAGCCTTGACCGTTGATGAGCGGTTTCAGGTACGACAGGAACAGCAGGCGCCCGTGGCTTTCAAGAAACTCGCAGTCACGTTCGTTGAACAGCTCGGCGTAGTGCGAGGCGAACTTGCGCAGGCACAGCTCCATGTCGAACCTGCCGCCTTTCACCACGTCGTGCTGCTTGACGCCTTTGACCTGTTTGTCTGCGTTTGAGCCCGACTCTTTTGATATGAAATAGTTGGCCATCCTTATTTCAAATATTTTGTTGGATACGGTGGCTTTGCCGCTGGCATTTTTCAAAAACCCGAACATGGCGCCAATTTCAACAACAGGGTTGTCTATGACAAAGTCGCTGTTGTCGCCTTTTATCAGTATTCCGTAAATAAAGTTGTACAGTTCTTTGTTGTTTTCCAAATTCTTGAACATGTCGACGAACAGCGTGTTTTGTTCGACAAGCATGACTGCTGCGGCGCTCCGTACGCCGCCGGGAGTCCAGTCCCGCCCGAGTTTCTCGTCGATGCGCTTGCAGATTCTTGACACCAAGAAAGGGTAGCCGTCCGTGTAGCGGTGGATTTCATCAGATATAGCGGGTATGTCCATACCCGTGCTGTGGTCAGCTTCGTACTGCGAGAGAATGGTGGCTATCTCTTCTGGGCTGAAGGACATGTCAACCTCGAAGTCAGCAGCGATGTTCCAAGGCGAATTGTACAGCTTGTTTTCTGTGGCTGACGCCTCATACGAGCCTTCGTTGATCATTTTCAGCTTGATGTTCTTTATGTCGTGGACGCCAGCTAGTATCACACTGTGAAACGTATGAGATTCCTCGTCTTCCCTTACAAGGTACTTGTTTCTTAGCATGCCGATGAAGTTCAGGAACACTTTGTTGTTGCTCGTCCTGTCCACTTCGTCGATCAGCAGCACGATTTTCCTGCCCTTGCATAATTTATCCAGATGAAAACTAAGCAGGTCAAAGTCTGTGACGCTTTCGTCAAGCCAATGGTTGGCGAATTTCTTGTCCCTGCTTTCAAGAAATTTGCTGACGTGCAGAAGAAACCTTTGGCAGAACGAGGCAGAGCTTCCAAACATGGTGTCGCCGACGCCCTCGAAGCTCAAGCGGATGCAGGTGTACTCGCTCGGTAGAGTTCGTTGGATCATCCTCAGCGTCGTGGTCTTGCCGTACTGCCTTGCGCGGTTTATCGTGAAATAGCAGCCGTCGTCTATCAGTTCCATTATTTGCTTTAGCTTGCCGCTTATGTCCACCATGTAGTGCTTGTCTGCCACACACGGTCCTGTTGTGTTGAATCTGCGCATTTTACCTTCCTCGCTCATTTCAAAAATCCTTATACTACAACGTCAAATATACGTCTGCCATCGAAATCCACCCACTCGGCGCGGGGCGCTTTGTTTGTCGGCTTGCGGAAATCGAATGTCAGCAGGTAGCCGGCGTCGGCGTTCTTGCTGCCCATGTAGCCAAGGAGCTGCTCATAGGCCTCCTCGTGCTTGGACTCGCCGCGCCACAGCTTGAGCTCAAGGATGAACTGGTCTAGCCCGAAGTCCACGGCAACGTCCATGCGGCGCAAATCCGTGAGCTGGCTCTCGATGTGGTAGAAGCCTTGGCCGTTTATCAGCGGCGCAAGGTACGTGAGGAACAGCAGGCGGCCGTGGTTTTCCAGGAACTCATAGTCGCGTTCGCTGAATATTCTGGCGTAATGCTCGGCAAACTTGCGCAGGCACAGCTCCATGTCGAACCTGCCGCCTTTCACAACGTCGTGCAGTACGCCGCTTATGCGCTTGTTTGTGCCTGAGCGCGACTCTTTTGATATGAAATAGTCGGCCATCACCAATTCGAAAATTATGTTTGAAACGGCCGCTTTGCCGCCGGAGCTCTTGATGAACCCGAACATGGCACCCAAGTCTATAAGAGGGTCGTTTGCGACGAATTTCTTTGCTTCGCCTTTAATCAGGATGCTGTAAACCAGGTCGTGCAGGTCTTTGTTGCTTTCCAAGTTCTTGACTATGTCGTCGGACAGCGTGTTTTTTTCCGCTGAAAGTATTTTCACCGCGTTGTACACGCCTTTCGCTGTCCAGTCCCGCCCGAGTTTCTCGTCGATGTGCTTGCAGATTCTTGACACTAAAAACGGATAGCCGTCCGTGTAGCGGTGGATTTCATCAGATATAGCGGGTATGTCCATGCCCGTGCCGTGGTCAGCTTCGTACTGCGAGAGCATGGTGGCTATCTCTTCTGGGCTGAAGGACATGTCAACCTCGAAGTCTGCGGCTATGTTCCATGGAGAGTTGTACAGCTTGTTTTCCGTGTCTGACGGTACATACGAGCCTTCGTTGATCATTTTAAGCTTGATGTTTTTGATGTTGTACACCCCTGCCAGTATCACGCTGTGAAACGTGTAGTCTTTACCTCTTTTCTTTTGAAGGAACTTGTCGCGAAGAACCCCCAGAAAATGAAGGAAAACCCGGTTGTCGCTCGTCTTGTCGACTTCGTCTATCAGCAGCACCAGCTTTTTGCCGTTGCACATTTTTGTGATGTGCTCACCGAGCGACTCGAAAGATTGAATACTATTGTTTGCCCAAGACATTCTGTAGTCGAGTGGGACATCGGCGAATTCTAAAGATTTAGATATTTTCCTTAAAAACATCGGGCAGAAGGCTTCCGGCGACGCAAAGCTCTCGTCGCCCAGCCCTTCAAAGCTGATTGATGCGGCGGTGTATTCTTTTGGCAACGCCTTTTCAATCATGTCCAGTGTAGTTGTTTTGCCGTACTGCCTCGCGCGGTTTATAGTGAAATAGCTGCCGTCGTCAATAAGCCTCATTATTTTTTCCAGCTTTCCGCTTATGTCCACCATATAGTCCTCTGATGGGACGCAATGTCCGGCTACGTTGAATCTGCGCATTTTACCTTCCTCGCTCATTTCAAAAATCCTTATACTACAACGTCAAATATACGTCTGCCATCGAAATCCACCCACTCGGCGCGTGGAGACTTGTTTTCGCCCTTGCGGAAGTCGAAGGTCAACAGGTAGCCGGCTGAGGCGTTCTTGCTGCCCATGTAGCCAAGGAGTTGTTCGTAAGCCTCCTCGTGTTTTGATTTGCCGTGCCACAGCTTGATCTCAATGATGAATTGGTCCCGCCCGAAGTCCACGACCACGTCCATGCGGCGCAGGTCGGTGAACTGGCTCTCTATGTGGTAGAAGCCTTGACCGTTGATGAGCGGTTTCAGGTACGACAGGAACAGCAGGCGCCCGTGGTTTTCAAGAAACTCGCAGTCGCGCTCGTTGAACAGCTCGGCGTAGCGCTCGGCGAACTTGCGCAGGCACAGCTCCATGTCGAACCTGCCGCCTTTCACAACGTCGTGCTGCTTGACGCCTTTGACCTGCTTGTCTGCGTTTGAGCCCGACTCTTTTGATATGAAATAGTTGACCATCCCTATTTCAAATATTTTGTTGGATACGGCTGATTTGCCGCCGACACGCTTCAAAAATCCGCATGATGTGCCAATTTCTACAACTGGGAGATAGTATTCAAAGCTGTGGTAATTGCCTATTATCAGTATGCTGTACATGTATTCGTACAGTTCCCTGTTGTTTTCCAAGTTTTCGACCATATCGTCAAGCAGCACGTTCTTTTCAGCGAGCATAGCCGCTACGGCGTCCCGTACGCCGCCGGGCGTCCAGTCCTGCCCGAGTTCTTCGTCTATGCACTGGCAGATATTTGACACCATATACGAGTAGCCGCCTGTGTAGTCGTGGATTTCATTTGATATAGCCGATATGTCCATGCCTGTATTGTGGTCAGCCTCGTACTGCGAGAGCATGGTGGCTATTTCGGTAGTACTGAACAGCATGTCAACATTGAAGTTGGTAGCGATGTTCCATGGTGCGTTGCGTATCGTGTTTTCCATGACTGGTGCCGAAGGCGAGCCCCCGTTCTCCGTTTTGAGCTTGATGTTCTTGACGTCGTGAACTCCGGAAAGTATCACGCTGTGAAACGTGTAATCCATGCCGTCTTTTTGCTCTAGAAATTTTGCACGCAAGATTCCAAGAAAGTTCAGGAAAACTTGGTTGTTGCAATTGCTGTCCACATCGTCTACTATAAGGACTACTTTTCTGCCTTTGCACATTTCTGTGACGTGACGGCCCAAATCCATGAAAGATGTCACATCGTCGTTCGCCCACTCTGCTGCGTAGCTAGGCATAGCGCCTGCGGACTCCAGTGCATTTGACACTTGCCTCAAAAACGCTGGGCAAAACGTCTTAGAAGACGCAAAGCAACCAGCATCCAAGTCTGCAAAGTTGATTGAAATGACGGTGTACTCGCTGGGCAGCGTTTTCCCTAGGAGGTTCAGCGTCGTGGTCTTGCCGTACTGCCTCGCAAAGGTTATCGTGAAGTAGCATTCGTCGTCTATCATTTCCATTATTTTTTCAAGCTTTCCGCTTATGTCCACCATGTAGTGCTTGTCTGCCACACACGGTCCTGTTGTGTTGAATCTGCGCATTTTACCTTCCTCGCTCATTTCAAAAATCCCTACACTACAATGTCAAATATCCGCCTGCCATCGAAATCCACCCACTCAGCGCGGGGCGTTTTGTTTGCACCCTTGCGGAAATCGAATGTCAGCAGGTAGCCGGCTGAGGCGTTCTTGCTGCCCATGTAGCCAAGGAGTTGTTCGTAAGCCTCCTCGTGTTTTGATTTGCCGTGCCACAGCTTG
>Ga0082212_10002574_pt1 | contig 26345 bp, 24 predicted proteins | sample TergutNt197P3_FD_71548 | JGI IMG/M metagenome (GOLD analysis project Ga0082212, IMG submission 71548) | Neocapritermes taracua P3 segment gut microbial communities from Petit-Saut dam, French Guiana - Nt197 P3 | ecosystem: Host-associated > Arthropoda: Insects > Digestive system > Gut ...
ACCGGCCATGGCACCAAGCACGGCACCGTTGCCGACATGCACATGATCCCGCACGCCGACCCGGCCGGCCATGACAACGTAATCGCCGGTAGTCGAACTGCCGGCGATACCGGTTCCGGCACAGATGAGATTGAATTTTCCGAGACGGCAATTGTGGGCGATCATCACCAGATTGTCGATTTTCGTTCCGTCGCCGATGAAAGTCGGACCGTAAGTTCCGCGGTCGATCGTGCTGCAAGCCCCGACTTCGACATCGTCACCGAGGACCGTGTTGCCCAACTGTTGAGAGAGAATGTGTGTTCCGTTTGACGAATCATAGCCGAAACCGTAAGCCCCCAACACGGTACACGCGTGAATGAGGCAACGTTGACCAAGTATCGTGTTTTCGTAGAGTACGACATTGGGAAAGATCATCGAATCTGAACCGATTTTGCAACCTGCCAAAATCCGCACGCCTGCACCGATTGTCACGCGATCACCAATTTCGACATCATTTTCAATGACGGCGTAAGGACCAATGGAAACGTCTTTGCCCAGAATAGCACTTGTGTCAATGATCGCCGTGGGGTGAATTTCCCGCTTGCGAAGTTCGCGCGGCGGACAGAATCGGCGGACGATCATTTCAAAAGCGGCCACGGCGTCATCGACTTGAATCACGGCAAACCGATCGGATTGCACATCGCGAGGAACGACGATTGCCGATGCGCGGCAATTTACCAGATAAGAAGATTTGTCGGCATGGGAAAGAAATGTTATCTCTCCCTTTTCGGCATTATGCACCGGGGCAGCCCCGGAGATGACGAGAAGCTCATCCCCGACAATGGTTCCGCCGACCAGTTTTGCCAACTCCGCCAAAGTATGTGTCATGCCAGTGCCGCCTGAATGACTTGAAAAATTTGTTCCGGTTCCGCCATGCGTCCCATCCCGACTTCGCCGCAACTGAGTCGCCCGTTCTCCGGTCCGACAAACAGAACGCCATCGTCCTGCAACTGCGCAATATTACGTTGCACCACTGTTTTCTCCCACATTTCGCAATTCATCGCCGGAGCAACGACGACCGGCCCGCGAAACGAAAGGTAAACCGTACTGAGCAAATCATCCGCGATACCATTTGCCATCTTGCCCAGGATATTCGCCGTTGCCGGCGCGATGCACAACAATTCGGCTTCCCGGGTCAATTCAATATGAGTGTGTATTTTCGTCGCGTCGAACACTTCCGTACGAACGGGACGACCTGTCAATGCCTCGAAGGTTCGTGGGCATATCATTTCCGTCGCCGAGCGGGTCATAATGACCGTCACGCCAACCCCGACCTGCACGAGCCTGCTCACCAGCATTGCCGCCTTATATGCCGCTATACCACCCGTCACGCCCAGCAGGATTTCGCGCCCTTGCATGTTGTTCATAGTGATGAGTTGCGAGTTGCGAGTTGCGAGTTTCTGGTGGCTCGCAACTATCTTCCCTACAATCCGGCGTCGCCGAAATCCGAATCAAGCATTCCCGAATCAAGCCCGGCTGGATGCGTCGTTTGCAGGTTGCCGTCCATATCAAGGTAAATTTTGTCCTCGATGATTTCCTGGATGACGACCGACAGTTTGTCCTTCTTGTCCGACTCAATAAACGGTCTCGCCCCTTTGTTCAGGTAAACGAGTCGTTTTTGAATAAGGGTGGACAGCTTGAAACGACCACCGACTTTTTTGATCAGTCTTTCTTCTTTGAGTTCTTCAATCATAGCTGTTCCCTCGGTTTATTTGCTGCGTAAACACAGAATTTCACTGAAAAATACAAAAATTCCTGTTGCTTTTCCGTGTCATCCGTGGCAAAAAAAATCATTCAACATTTTGCCCCATTTCGCGAATGCGTTCAATCAGGGTTTTCAGCTCAACCACCACTTTCGTGATTTCCGGGTCATTGGCCTTCGAGCCGATGGTGTTGACTTCGCGAAACATTTCCTGAACTAAAAAATCAAGCCGACGTCCACAACCGTCTTTCGGATCGGCATCGGCAATCACACAGTCAAACTGGTTCAGGTGGCTGCGAAACCGCACGATTTCTTCGGAAATGTCCGAACGATCCACAAACAAAGCCACTTCGCGTACCAGATCGGCAGGGTCAAGCGTCAAATTCTGTTCGGCCATGACACGTCCGACCCGTTCGTTAAGTTTTGCCCGATATTGCTCGGCCACGCGCGGCACGTATTGTTCGATCCGGGTGATCAACTCAAGCAACTGGCGGCTGTTTTCGCGGAGGTCGGCCGCCATCGAAACGCCTTCCTTTTGTCGCATCGTCTGCAATTCGTCAATGGCACGTGAGACCGCCTCTTCGATAATGGGACGAACGATTTCCGCCTTGTCGTCCGATTCGATCGTTTCTTTGACAACACCCGGCAACATCAAAAGTTGCGTCTGCACAATCTGAGTGTTGAAACCAAGTTTGACCGGTATCGTTAGTTTGTTTAGCTGCTCTACATAATGCGACAAAACCTGTTCATTGATTTCATAATCGGACACATTGCCCTGCCTGACGATTCGCACAAAAACCGTAACCGTCCCGCGTCGCAAGGTTTCTCGAAGCCGGTTTTCGATCCCAGTCTCCAGCGAGGCGTAACCGTCCGACGTTCGCAGTGAGATTTTCAAATAGCGGTTGTTGACGGCTTTGATCTCGACGGAAACGCTGATGTTGTCCCGCCTGACCATCGCACTTCCGAATCCGGTCATACTGAGTAGCAAGGAAACACCCTTTCTTGAGTTCAGAGAGCAAAGTGCAGAATGCAAAGTATTCTTGTTTGAAATTCAAATGGCAAGGAACAAAAACCACTCTGCTCTCTGCGATTTGCACTCTGCGCTGAATTTTATGGTTCCGTTCCTGAGTCCGTACCGGTTCCTGTATCGTTTGACACTGAAACCGGTTTCTTGTCAAAGCCCATGCCGCTGTCTTGCGTACCTGGTTTACTGACGATATGGATTCCGATGCACAAAAGAAACCAGACCGCAACAAAAACGATCGTGATCCGCATAAATGTATCACCGGCCTTGGTTCCGAACGCACTTTGACCGCCCATTCCGCCGAACGCACCGGCCAAACCACCACCTTTTCCCCGCTGAATCAGGATCAACAGGATGATAATCACACAGAGCAAAGAAAGCAGACTCGAAATGAAAAATGACAACATTGACATGATATTGATTTCCTCTATTTGACGCCGTTGATGATTCCCATAAAAGCGTCAACTTTCAATGACGCACCCCCGACCAAAGCACCATCGACATTCGGCTTGAGCAGGATGTCTTTCGAGTTTTCCGCCTTGACACTGCCGCCGTATTGAATGCGAACGACTTCGGCGACCTCTTTTCCATAACGTTCCGCGATCAAGGCACGAATCACGACATGCACTTCTTCGGCCTGTTCCGGCGTGGCCACTTTGCCGGTTCCGATGGCCCAAACCGGTTCGTAGGCAATAACGACTTTTTTCATTTGCTCGGCGGTAACGCCGGAAAGCGAACCGTCGAATTGCCGCCGAACGACCAAATCGGTCACCCCGGCGTCCCGTTCGGCAAGCAGTTCACCGACGCAGAGAATGGGAATCAACCCCGCCGCGAGTGTCGCAAGGACTTTCTGGTTAATGAGTTCACTCGATTCGTGCAAAATATGGCGGCGTTCGCTGTGTCCCAAAATGACGTATTGACAGCCGATATCCTCCATCATGCCGGTGCTGATTTCGCCGGTAAACGCCCCTTCCTTCTCAAAGTACACATCTTGCGCACCCACCCCAATATTCGAACCAGCAAGTACCTCTTTGACCGATTTAATATAAACACTTGGGGGACAAACCGCAATATCAATATCCGCAACGTTTTCCGCAGCACTTTTCAATCCCTCTGCCAAAGCGATGCTCGAAGCGAGGTTCAGGTTCATTTTCCAGTTACCGGCAATCAGAAGACGTCTCATGTTTATCGATTCCTAATCAGGTGCAAATCCTTATGCACAAGGGCTTTCCGCCGAATTTGTTTATTTTTGAACAATTATTTATACTTTAAAACTCAACAGGGGCGATAAGAACGCCCTGTTCCACCGCCACTCGTAATTTGAGATAAACACTATCATTATAATATCATGCAGGAAAAATGGGAATTGGGAAGGGGGTTGTAATGGCTTTTTTCGAGTTAATTTTGTCTTCAAAATCATTTTTTCTTTCTTCTGGGGACCTCTAATAATTCCGGGATCGCGGGCATCTTGCCCGCAAGAACTCTGGAAATAACGTGTGTTATTGACATTTGTTGAATCAAAAAATGAATTTTTAGAGGTTCCCTTCTGTCACCCAATTGGTGGCCTTGTATGCACCGTACATTTTAGATATATTTGGTTTACTGTGGTAATAAAACTGCAAAATTACCATCAATATCACTTGTGTGATTTCCATTTCACTTTATCTCAGGAGAAGCAAACATGTCCCGCTTGAATCGACGCCAATTTATTCGTAACGCCGCCGCCGTCACCGGAGCCGCTTTTGCCGTAACCCATATTCCCGCAAGCGCGTTCGGCGCGAACGACCGTGTGGGGTTCGCCGTCATCGGCACCGGTAGCAGGGGAGGCGACCACATCAATGACTTCGGCAAGAATCAGAATGTCCAACTCTTATGGGCGGTGGATGCCGACAAAAGCCGCGCCGAGGCTGCAAAAAAGAAGATTTCCGAAGCATTTTCCACTGAAGTGAAAGTGGAACAGGATTTGCGTAAGATGCTGGACGACAAGTCAGTCGATGCGGTTTCCGTGGCAACGTGCAATCACTGGCATTCATTGACAAGCATCTGGGCACTCCAGGCCGGAAAGCATGTTTTTGTGGAAAAGCCCTGTTCGCAAAATCTTTTTGAAGGCCGTCAATTGGCCCGCGCGGCGGCAAAATACGGCAAATGCGTCCAGCACGGCACGCAACGTCGCGGTGACAACAATATACTACGAGGAGCTGTTGCCTGGGCGTCCGGCAAATATGGAAAGCCGATCGCACTTCAGGCGTTTGCGAATCGCCCGCGCACCAGTCTGGGGTTCAAACCGGAAGGAAACCCGCCTGCTAATCTGGACTGGAATCTCTGGATCGGTCCAGCGGCCATGGTGCCTTACCACGCCAATCTCGTTCCCTATAACTGGCACTGGTTCTGGAATACCGGAAACGGCGAAATCGGAAACAACGGAGTCCATTATTTCGACCTGTGCCGAATCGCCCTGACCGCTTTGAATCCCAAAGTGCAACATCCGCAAAACGTCGTGATGTTTGGCACGCGATTCTTTAACGACCCGAAGAATAACAACCGCGACCAGGCTGAAACACCAAACATCCAGCTCGGGATTTACGATTACGACGGCATTCCACTGATTTTTCAATCATGCAACTTTGATCGTCAAGGTTGGCACAAACGCGAAACCGCCTGGTTTGTCACGGAAGACGGGTACATTGAGGGCGAGAACTTTACTTCGAAATCCGGAGAAAGATCGCGGATCACCGGTGTGGACATCACCAACCGGGAACCAGGCGGAATTGTCGGAAACTTCATCGACTGCGTGAAAAACAACTCACCGGAAAAACTCAATGCGCCGATTGCCGAAGGACAGTATTCCGCAGCGGTGTGTCACCTGGGCAACGCATCGTATCGCATGGGCGAACCGGCATCGCTTGCGAAATGCCGCGAAGCCGTGGGTGACAACGCGATCATGCAGCAAATCGTGGACGAAACGCTGGTCAACGTGAAAAATGTCCTTGGTGAAAGCATTGACCTTGCGAAAGACGTTCCCTGGACGCTTGGCAAAAAACTCTCGATCAATAACGACACCGAGGTCTTCGACGGCGACGAAAAGGCAACCGCCCTGCTGACCCGCCCCGAACGCGAATCGTTCATCGTGCCGAAAGAAGTGTGATTCGCAAGATCAGATGCCGCCGTTAGTCGCGTCGCCCTGCGACGCGCAATAGTAGCCGGGAGCGTAAGCAACCGGTTTGTCATACTAAAAAACTATCTGTCAAATCTATAAAAATCCGCGTCATCTGCGTGCAAAAAATATCCCACATAGAGAAAGGCACCCCCATGTCTCAGATTAACTCCAAACTCATCACGTTTGTCTTTTGTATGTTGCTGACCACAATTGCATCGCATGTTTTTGCACAGGACGCGGAACAATATCGGGCGAAGCTCCGGCAAATGGCCGAAACGCCGTTCTCGGGTGACGTGACGGAATACAAGGCGTTTTCGCAAAACCTCGGCGATTTGCTGGTGGCTGCCGCCGATGAAATGTCGGCACTGCCCGATCTTTCGCCGGACGACATCCGTTTCGCCATTCTCATGAAATACTGGGGACTGGTGCGAAAATTCGGGTTCGACCGAAACGAATTCGATCAACATCTGGAAAAGTTCGCAAAGAGTATTGAAGACATTGCAGAAGTGAACGATCTTTTCAAGACGATTATGCTGAGTCTTTATCGTGCTTCGCATGATTCATTGTTTGACATTGACGATCCGAAAGAAAAAGCGGAAGCCTTCATCCGACACCGCGACCGTTTCATTCCCTACATGACTCAATACTGTGCCGAAGAAGACGACCGGCAATTGACGATTTACATGGGGCAGATCATGCTATCCTGTGACATTGATGGTTCGTTCGGCCTGGTCGAATCGACGGTTGAAAAACTGATGCCGCTCCTCACAAAACAGGAACAATCCCCCTCACCGGATTCGAAATCGACTTCGAAAATGGTGCAGGGAATGGGGCACCGCGTTCAGTTGACCGGCAAGGAAATCAAATATGAGGGTGTTTCGACGTCCGGCGAATTGATCGACGTGAAGGACTTTCGCGGCAAAATCGTGTTTCTCAATTTTGATTACTTGCGCGGCAACGCAGTGGAAACTCACAAGAAACTTTATGACGCCCTTCACAATTCCGGCCTGATCGTGATAACGCATGACCCCATGGATTCGCGGGAAGTCGCCCGGAAAAAAGCGGAAGATGCCGGGATTCCCTGGATCATCACCTGTCGCTCCGCGCGTTACGAGAAAAACCTTGAGGATTATTACCAGAATTGGGGGCTGACAAGGGCCTTGTTTCTCATTGACCGCGACGGTATCGTGATTCGCTCATGGTCGCATGGATTTTGTCCGGCGGCTTGTGAGGAGTTGAAAAAGCTGTTTCCCGATAAGGCGGATGTGCTTTCGGGTATCGCCGCCGAGCTTGTGCAACAAGAACGGGAGTTGAAAAACGAAATGGCGAAGTGGAGGGAAAAAAGTCCGAACCCGCAAGCCAACGAGTTGAATGAAATGAGAAGTGCCATGATGTCTGCTACGGGTGACTCGCTCTTTTCGGACGTCTTGACACCACAAATTTACGCCCATACCTTGCTTGAGTTGGCAAATGCCCTGCTTTCGACACCTCAAACGACTCAGGAACAGTGGGGAGGGGGTGCCAGGTCAAAATTGGAAGCATTGGAGTCACTGGCCAGGCAACAACTCGTTGATCACTCTGACATGGACCCGGTCGAAGCGTTCAAGGAACATGAACAGGTCGTTGACGAATTACAACAATCGCCGAACGCGGAATATATGTCGAACGTGTTGTTCCATGCAAAAATTTCCATCTTGTTTGAGATGAGGAATTATCTCAATAGGATGACGGATTCTAAAGCCGATTACGCCGGGGAGATTCTAAAACGCTGGGTCGATCTGCTAAACAACGAAATCGATTTTCAAAAATCCCGACCAAAAGACAAACAAAACACTTTTTTGCTTGTGCATTACAACGACATGATGACTCGCATGTTGATTGACGCGATGGAAGAAATCGACGAGGACGGTTCACAGGGTTTGGTGGCTTCGCTGTGCGATGAACTGGCGACGCTCTTGGAAGCGTCGGGATTTTACGAACTGCAAGAGAACGCAGAACGTCTTCGCAGCATCGAACGTCGCGTGAGCAGCGTGGGCAAGGAGTTTGAGTTCGAGTGCGTTTTGATGAACGGCGAGACGATCAACGTGAAAGACCTGCGCGGCAAGATCGTGCTGGTCAATTTTTGGGCGACCTGGTGCGGGTCCTGTCTGGGCGAGTTCCCGAACATGAAAACGCAGTACGAAAAGTACAAGTCGCAAGGCTACGAGATGATCGCACTGAGCACCGACGCGGAAGTCGAAAAAATCGCCGAGTTTCAGGAGAAGAACGATTACCCGTGGCTCGTCGGATCGCTGGTCAAGTCGCGCGACGCCGGCCTCGTCGATTATCATGCGTTTTACGGCATCCAGGGCATCCCGACGTCGTTCCTGCTCGACCGTGACGGCACAGTGCTTTTCCGCATGGTCGGCAGCGACGACGAACGGTTGAATCGCGAATTGGAAAAAGCATTTGGGGAGTGAGAAACGATTATTCATCTTTGTGTCCTTTGGATGATTCTTCTTTGTGCCCTTTGTGAAAAAACTTTGTGAACTTTGTGGTAAAAACTTAACTACAAAGAGCACAAGGGGTTACACAAAGGACACAAAGCTTGCCTCATACCATTTCAATCCCATTACCATTACCCGCCATGACACACGACAGCATCACGTATTTAACACCCGCGAGTGTCCCACGATTTATTGAGCGTAAGCGTGATTCCCACAAGGGCGATTACGGTCGCGTGTTGTTGATCGGCGGGTCGTTCGGCATGAGCGGCGCGATTGCACTGGCCGGTCGCGCGGCACTGGTCACCGGTTCCGGCTTGGTCAAGATGGCCGTGCCGAAATGCGCTCTACTAATGGCCGCTTCGTACACACCGGAATTAATGACCGTCGCATTGCCGGAAAACCGGTCGGGCAAAATTTCGCTCGACGCATTTGCAAAAATCATGACGCTGGCCGAAGAAGCGGATGTCGTAGCCATCGGCCCCGGTTTGGGACGTTCGGCAGGATTGGACGCTCTGGTCATGCGTCTGCACCGCGAAGTCACCAAGCCGATGCTCATCGATGCCGACGCTTTGAACGCATTGGCCTCCCATTCGTTTGACCGCATGGCCGAATCGTTTGCGGAAGCGGCGACACGCAGTGCCTGGCGTATTCTCACGCCACACCCCGGCGAGTTTGCACGGATGAACAGGCATCAGGTTTCAGGCTTCAGGTTTCAGGACGAAGCTTCGAATACTAACCCTGAAGCCCGAAGTCCGAAGCCCGAAGCCCGTACAGAACGTGTTACCGCCTCGCGTGATTTTGTTGCACAACTGAACGTTTGTCCGCAACATGGAAATGGCGGCGTTATTCTTGTATTAAAGGGTAATGCAACCGTTGTGACGGACGGCCAACACGTGTTCGTCAACACGAGCGGCAATCCCGGTATGGCAACGGCGGGCAGCGGCGATGTGCTTTCGGGTATGATCGCGTCGCTGATCGGGCAAGGGTTTTCGCCGCTCGATGCCGCAAAACTGGGAGTTTATCTGCACGGACGTACAGGTGACATTGCGATCACCACTTCGCGTATCCCACTCGAATCCGTCACCGCTGTGACACTCATCAACCACATCGGCCAAACTATTAGCGAATTGAATATGGGCAATTCTTTATCGTAATACCGGCATAAATTGTAGCGATTATATCAATTTCAGCAGCAAGACCGCTGTATTGCCGTCGAAATATTCTTTTTCACTGAAATGGCTCTATCCTTTTGACCGAAATATCAGCAAAGGCGGTGGAACCGTCTTTTTGGTATTGCTTATCAAAATCGTAATGTATCTGTGCAAGCATTATAAAGGGAAGAATCATGCTTCGAGTGTCAAAATTACTGTTGATGGGTGCATTATTGTGCCTATCTGTTTCCGAACTCGCTCAAGCGCAAGGGATATTGCTACGCGGGATCGGAGCGGTCAATGATTCGATGGCCGGGACAGCCATCGCCACACCGTTGGATGCGGCGGGTGCCATTTACGCCAACCCAGCGTCCATTTCCGGATTGAAAGAATGCCAAATCGGTTTCGATTTGGGACTCATCTTGCCGCATTCGACTGTTGCGTCGGAAATCGACGGAACGCCCACCACTTGGGGTAAGGCCAACAGCGATGCCGGGCAAATTCCCGCACCAACCATGTCGATGGTTTTTCGCGAGTGCCCGCATTCCCGTATGACGTTTGGGCTTGCGATTGCCGGCGTCGGTGGGGCAGCCTCGCTGTATCCTGCTCCATCCGGTCGATTACCAACCAACCCTATACTGGGTGGCAAAGCCCGTGCGGCCAACGTCCAGATTTTTCAAATTCTGCCGACGGTTTCCTACCGGGTGACGGATCGTCTGGCACTTGGCGTTTCGCCGGTCATCGGGTTGGCGTCGCTGTCGATCAACCCCATGCCGCTGGGAATGATGGCAGGGCAACCGATGGATAACTATGGGACACGTTACACTTGGGGCGGTGGGTTCAATGTAGGAGCGTACTACGATTTGAGTTGCAACTGGAAAACCGGTTTCACGTTCAAAAGTCCGGTCTGGACGAAGCCGTTGCAATTTATTGGAACAACAACAACGGGGCCAGCGGGTACACCTGTCCCGAGCGATCCGGAATTCGCCATCGACCTTCCGATGAGTCTCGGCTTGGGGTTTTCGTATAGCGGCATCAAGAGAACGATTATCGGATTCGATGTTCGTTACATGGATTACGCTCATACGCAAGGGTTCCGGGGCATTATCGACCCCAACACAGGCGAAGTCATCGGCCTCGGTTGGGACAGTGTTACGGCCTTTTCAACCGGCATCGAACACACGCTCACCGACCGCCTGAGGCTTCGCGCAGGTTACTGCTTTAACACGAACCCGATTCCATCGACAAGCCAGTTTGCCAACGTTGGTTCGCCATTGATGATGCAACACGTTTTGGGACTTGGTTGCACCGTCACTTTGCCGAAATCAATTGACGCACACTTGGCTTGGACACACGCTTTCCAAAAAACGGAGAGCGGTTATTATGGCGGCGCAGTCAAGGTCACGAACACCGCGTATGCCGACACGATTATTGCCGGCGTCAGCAAGCGGTTTTAGAACAGGTAGGGCGGCCACATCGTGATCGCCATCACGCTGTGACCGTCCTGTCTTCGTGAAATTAATTCCGCGTACCGGGAAAGCGAACGGGTGCGGAAACGGGGGGGGACGTTCCCGCACCCGGTATGACGGGTTGAAGCGGCGTTGCAGATTGCGATGTTGCTTGTTGCGATGTTGTTGTCGGTTTGTCCAATTCGCTTTCGAGGCGTTTTTGCAAGGCTTCGGCCTCGGCCTTTTTCATGAAATTGGTATTGGAACCGGTTGCGATTTTCACCAAGAGGAGGGCTTTGTCCGTTTGTCCGACCTCGGCCATGATCTCTGCAAAATAATAAGCCGACAGCGGCGTCATTTCCCCGGTTGCCAAGACCACATTGACCAAAAATTCGGCGTCGATCATCTTGTCCGATTTGAAGAACACCCAAGCCAGCGTGGCCACCGAATCGGGCGACTCGCCGGAACGCTGTACATTGTTTTTCGCGTAGGCCACGGCACGATCTTTTTTCAAGGTGTCGTCCTGTTCGACCAGGGCTTGCGCAAGCCCTTGCGATGCGGCGTAACTGTCAGGGTTGATGAGAATGGCATCTTGGAACCGTTTTTCGGCGGCGGGATAATCCTTTTTATACAAGTCGATTGCACCGGTCAGGATCAGATTGTCATAATTGTTGGGTTCCGCCTTGATCGCCTGTTGAAGCAACCTGTCCGCTTCGTCGAGGTTTCCGCGACGGAGTTGAATTTGCACGGCGACCCGGAGAGATTCCGCGTCAATGTTCGGTGTCTTCATCACTTCGTTGAAATACTTGTCGGCAACGTCGGTTTTTCCCTGCTGGTCGGCGATTTGCGAAACAATCAGTTTGGGCATGGTGAGTTTGGCACCTTTGGCAACGGCTTTTTGATACCAGACGATGGCTTCCTCGTAATGCTCCTGGTTGGCCGTGACGAATCCGAGTCGAGTCAAAATGTCGACGTTGTCCGGGTCAACGGCGGTGAGTTTCTCGAAGTACAAACGCGCCTTGTCCCAGTCACCGCGAATTTGGTAAAGCCTGCCCAGCACGGAATGGGCAAAGGTTTCGATGGATTGGCGGCGATCTTCGTTGGTCGCAAGGTTTCCGAGCAGCGAAATACCTTTCTCGGCCAGCAGTTTGGCCTCTGCGAAACGGTTGTCATTCATCGCAAACTCGGCCAGCAGTGCATAAGCTTCCGGGTCATCCGGGTGTTCCCATGTTGCCTGGTCAAGCCAGAAGCGGATACGGTCGTCCTGCCCGGTGGTAGCGGCAAACTGCACCAGAAATATTCCCGGCGGCGGAAGTTTTGTGTCATTTTGGCATATTTCTTCGAGCATTTTTTTGGCTGCATCGAAATCACTGCGCCGATAGAGTTCCAGCGCAGCGGAAATATCGACCGGCATATCGCTTCCGGCTTCCGCTTGAGCCGCGTGACTTGCAGGCTCCTCCGGTTTGGGCGGTTCGGCCTCTGCAACTTGAGGCGAACGCGTTTCAACGCGCGGTGCCTGCTGCCTCACTTGCGGAATCGGTTCGGCAATCACGGGCCCCGGCTGTTGATGGACAATTGGCAAGGTCAAAGCCGGCAAAGCCAAGAACGAATCCTCGTCCGTTTCCGGTTGAAGCGGTAGAGCCAATTCGGGTGCCGGTTCTGTGATCCATTCGGAAAGAATCCGCAAATCGTCTGTGTCGATATTCTCATCTTCAGCTTCGATAACCGTTGATCGGATGGGTTTGGGAGGCGCAAGACGCGGTTCTCCCGTGGAAATGGACGTCGGTGTTTCCGTAGTCACCGGAGTGGCCGTAGTCGCCGGTGCAACCGGAAGCGTATCAATCGACGAACCGGCATTGTTCTGCTGTAGAGTCGATTGGGAAGGCAATACGGTTTTCGATGGATTCACCAATGACTTGGGAACCACTGCATTCACGATGCGCTTGGCACTTTGTATGGGACGCAAAGGTTGTGCCGAAAGTTGATTCGACGCAAGTGTCGTGACGACAACAATCATCACGAGGGTTTGAACGGGGCAAAATGATTTTTGCATGGGTGTGACTTTATTCTGATTGTGGAATATTGATCGGCGGTCATGGTGTGACCGCCTGTCTTAGTGCTTTATCGTGAAAACACGAGGCTAAGGTGCGGACGACCAGAGCCGCGGTTGTTGGGAACATTTCTGTTGAGTTGCCAGCCGTAGTCAAACTTAATCTGGAAGTACGGGTTCAAACTGTAGCGTACTCCGACACCGATGCTGTTCATGGAAACATGCTTGTAATCAAACGGATTTGCCGGGTCAATGTGGTTGTTCCAACCCAGCCCGTGATCGTAGAACGCGACCGCCTGGAACATGTCCTGTTCCTGTGCGCGGAAGTATCGTGACAGTCCGAGTGATTTTGGTGCTGTCTGCAACTCAGCCGTAAAGAGCAGGGCATTGTCAAAATTCGTCTGGTAGGAATCGTAACCCCGGACGCTGTTGGTTCCGCCCATGCCGAGTTGCTCGGTCGTGAACAGATTTCCGGTTGCCGCCTGACCCTCGCCCTTAAGGTAGAGTTTGAATTTGCGGTTGAAGATGTCGCTGTAACGTTCGAGTCGGAGTCTTGCATACGTGTATTGGCTTGTGGCACCCCAACGGTATTGCTGCATGACGTCGCTGTTATTGTTGCTTGAGAAGCCGCCGGGACTGATGTAAAGGTTGGCACCAAGCGACCAGAGGCCGGATTTGTCAAACAGTCGGGAATTGTACCCCAGAGCAATTTGCGCCACTTGAGCCGGGTCGTAGGAGTATAAAGGCAACAAGTCCGGGAAGCCGAAGTCAATGACGCTTGTGACTTCCTTGAATTGGAAACCGGCATTGACCCGGTGCTCATACCAACGATCGTCGCTCAGATAATGTGTTCGCAATTTTTTGTCATACAGGAACCCTGTTTCGTAATAATACCCGCTCTGCCAAAACGGATTGATATACGGATTATTGTTGGCGTAACTGCCGTACATGACGAACTTGTCGCGGTTGGCACGCGGGATTGAATAAACGGCCGTGTGAGCCACCGTGTCCTTGAAATTGGGACTGGCAGTCAACTGGTACGAAAGCGTATGGTCGCGGTTGAAGGCATTGCCCCAGATCGCACCGAAGGAAAGACGTTCCAGACTTGTCGCACGCGTTCCCGTGTCGTCATATCCGGTATAAAACTGCAAGGGCAGACGGTCTTTGACTTTGTAAATGACGTCGGTTTCGCCGAAGTTTTGCCCCGGTCGCAATTCGACGTTGACCCTTCGGAACGGACTTTCGTTGTACCATCGTAACTCATCAAGCATCTGCCGTTCGGTCAAGTGTTGGCCGCGTTGCAGGGTGTTGTATTTCCCCAGAACATTGGAATTGAAATATCGATTGCCTTCAAACCCAACCCGTCCCAGCCGGGCTTCGGTGATGACGACATACACGACGCCGTTGGTAATGTCCTGTTCGGGAACACTGACATCAACAACCGGTCGTCCGTTGTTTCTGTAGTACATAATCACATCGCGAGCCAAGGCGTTCAACGACGCAATACTGACCGGTTGGTGGAGATACTTTTCGACAACGCGATTAAAACTGCCGGTACGAATGAACTCGAGGTCTGCACCGTCGATCATAATCCCAACCCGGTCGGGGGCCGGCGAGCTGACCATCGCCTGGTTGTCAACAAAGATCACTCCATACAGTGACGGGACCAAGATGTCCGTACTGCCGGTTGCCTCGATCTTATCTTCGGGCAATTTGATTTCGCCGACATTTCCCAAAGGAGAAATCGGCTGATAGCGCATGTCGAGGTCTTGCGCAAAAAGAACGGGAGTGGGAATGATGAAAAAGTTCAATACGACAAAACACAACATTGCACTTTGTCGAACAAGCGTCCATTGACTTTTTCTCTGATTGAGGGGGGATGTTGTTTTCATCTCATCGCCTTACATCACTGAGAAGTGACCTCACCGATCGTTCTTGACAAAGAACAAATCAATGAAGTGATGATTAAAAGCATCCTGCTGAACACTCTACCATCCATGAAAAGGCGACTGCGCGACGTCTTGTTGTATTGACATCAGACAATGACACGCTGCCACATTCAAGTTATCGGCGTGCCAAGAAAAAAGTGCCAAAGATTCCTGTCGCTCTACAGAATAATTTCCATTTGCCTGGATAATCGTAACACTTGTAGGGGATAGGGACGAGGAGTGTGAAGTGGGGAGTTGTTTCACTTCTCACTTCTAAACTCTAAGTTACACCAAATATCCCTGTTCTCCCATTGTTGTCAGAAATTCCGCGTAACGCTCTTTAAATCCCGCCATGCGTTCCGGGTTGGGAAAGAACGATTTTTCGATGTGAATCATCGCGTTGGAAGCGGCTTCCAGCGAATGAAACCTTGTCCCCATTGCGGCCACAACTGCCGTTCCGAAATTCGCGCCATGAGTCACCGGCAGTCGATGAACCACACGTTCCGTCACATCGGCGCGACATTGCATCCACAAGTCCGACAGGCACCAGGCCCCGATTGTATAAACAGAACCTATGTCCGAATTTTCGGCCAGGTCGTTGATTTTTTGGTAAATCATGTTTTCGACAAAGGCCGTCCCCTGAATACAAGCCGCAAACTGAACCAGCCGATTGTCCGTCGCAGGCGAAATGAAACCCTCCGCCGAATTGGAATTGAAAGGAAAAACCTCACCGCGTCGCACATTGGGAAATGCCAAATAATGGGTCGGCAAAAGTTGGTCAACGTGTTCAATATTCTCGCGTGCAAACTGCTCGTTGAACCAAACGTTGATCCATTCGGTGCCTGTGTTGGTTCGCGTCGAGAAAAACCATTGCAGGTCGGGCAACCGATTCATTTTGACAATGCTTTGCGGATAACTGATAAAGCTGTGTGTAATCCCGTCGATTTGCATTGTTTCGTCAAAGATCGTGAAAAAGTCACCCGGCTTTTTCGCACCGGAAGCAAGAAAAGCCGCCGTTTGGGAATTACAACCCAGTATAACCGGCAGCCCTTCCGGAAGCCCCGTAGTCCTCGCGGCTTCTGCGGTAACTTGCCCCACGATCCGGCCGGTTTGACCGATTTGCGGCAGGCGTTCACGCACGCTCAAGTGCATTTCGTAATCAAGCCAATCGGGCCAGCAATTATCACAGGGATCACAGCCGGTTGTCGAAGCGAGTGTCGGATCGGTCACATCCATTCTTCCCTTGAGACGACCGACAATATAATCCGCCTGATGGGCAAAGACCGCGTTTTCATACAAATCCGGCTCCGTTTCCTTGAACCACACAATTTTAGCGAGCGCGTCGGTTGCCCGAAACGAACAGCCGACCTTGCGAACATGTTCTTGGCCAATGAGATTGAGGTGTGTCGCCTGCTCTTCCGCCCGTGCGTCACCGGCCATGATCGCCGGATAAAGCGATTCGCCGGCACGGTTGAGAATGGCAATTGTTCCCGGCTGACTTGAAACGGAAATCCCCATGAGTTGCTCCGAACCGTACCCCTTCGTGCGGAGTTGGCTTGTGAGAAGCCCTAATACATGGGTGGTGGCTCGCCACCAGGCCTCGCAGGGTTGCTCGATACAATCTTTCGGGGGATTGTTTTTCGTCAGATCATATTTACAGATCGATTCCGCAATGGTTTGCCCTGCTTCGGAAACCGCAACTGCACAAACGAATATGTCGTCAAGGCTAACGCCGATAAATAACTGGGTGGCTTTTTGTTCGCTCATCGCCCGAACCTGATACTGTGCGTGAATCGTAGATTTTTGCCATGAATACGCCGAAATATTGCTAAGTCGATGAAATATAGCATATTTAATGGCGTTATGCCGCTTTTCTGGCAAAACTTGGAAATCAACACTGGGGAGTCGATTTTGCTTAGATGTTGCAATAATAGCGATTGTACCGGCCAGAGCAAGCGTAAAGGTCAGGCCGACATAAGGAATTTGCCGGAAAAGTTATAACAAACCGTCACGAAACTTCCCGGCGATAGCATGAACATGATTTGATATAACCCACGATTATTCAGAAAAATATTCATACACGAGCAGTTTTTGGCCGGTCATTTCTTTTGACGTGGGCATTTGGTCTTGACAACAAATCAGCAAAAATATATCTTTTTATAGAGGCTAGAGGCGAGGAATTCCAACTGCCAACCATATATAACGTATTGCGGAGACGAAATCATGAATGCAGCCATGATCGAAGCGGTCGGTTTGACCAAATATTACGGGGATTTTGCGGCCATTGACGATGTGACGTTTCGCGTTGACAAGGGCGAGGTCGTCGCGTTTCTCGGACCGAACGGGGCCGGAAAAAGTACGACGATGAAACTGCTGACCGGCTATTTGGCCCCCAGTCACGGGACAGCCCGGATTGCAGGACACGACATGGCGTCGAACCGGCTTGCTGGAGCGGCGAAACTCGGCTATTTGCCCGAAAACGGCCCGCTTTACCCTGACATGACGCCGCGTTCGCTGTTGCAGTTTTTCGCAAGTGCCCGTGGTCTGCCTAAACCACAAGCCCGCAATCGCATTGACAAAGTCGTCGAAATTTGCGCCCTCGAAACGGTTTATGAAAAACCGATCGGCAAGTTGTCACGCGGGTTCCGGCAACGGGTCGGCATGGCACACGTCCTATTGCACGAGCCGGAAGTGCTCATCATGGACGAGCCGACCGCCGGGCTTGATCCGAACCAGATACACGATGTGCGGCGTATGCTCCGCAAAATCGGCGAGCAGAAAACGATTTTGCTCTCGACGCACATTTTGCAGGAGGTCGGTGCGGTTGCGTCGCGGGTTGTTTTCATCAACGAAGGTCGGCTGGCCTTCGACGGCAGCATTGACGAATTCCGCAGCGGCGGCACCGACCTCGACGCAAAATTCCGGAAACTATCCAGAGGAAAGTGAGACAGACGTTTAGCCATGCATCTTAGACGCGGGATGATTACCGGCTGGGCGATCACGCCGTGACAGCCGTTAGCCGCGTCACCTTGTGGCGTGCAAATAACAGTTGGGAACGTCAGTGGCCGATTCATCGACGATGGATTTTCCGAAAATTCAAACGTCACCATAACGCGAACCCGTCGCTTACACTCCGGGTTGTATTGTGCAATCTTACGATTACGTCTCTGATCGTACTTAATCACGTGCCAGCGGAGTGATGAAGAAATTGCGGAACTCAATGGGGCCGCCTTCCGATTGCAGGCCGACCGCACCGGCGATGTCTTCGACGTCTTTCGTCCAGTTGACGATTGTGCCGTTGACGCTCACGACCATGCTTCCGCCCTGGCAGAGAATGTCATAAGTGTTCCAACTTCCGGCGGGACGTTCGGCATCGACCAGTTTTTTTGTTCCGCGAGTTTCACCGGTTGCTCCACCGGTGTTTGTGTTGTGCGTGTAACGAGCCTTGTCAAAGCCCTCAAGCCCCATGCCGTGGAATGCCCAAAGGTCGCCGGCACTGCCGTGTGCCAGTTGCGCCTCAACGCCGCGCGGCAGGAAACCTTTCGAGTCGCCGTTCATCCGCAGGAACACGCCGCTGTTGGTCGGCTCAACGCCTTCCGGCCAACGCCATTGCACGGTCAATTTGAAATCGCGGTATTTTTCTTTTGTGCTGAGATAGCCAAAGGGTTTGCCTGAGCATTTGAGAATACCTTCATCGGTAAACGAAAAAACGTCCTCTTTTTTCACGCCGTCGAGCAGGAAAAAGTCCCAATCGGCGAGGTTTTTACTCGCAAAGAGGTCGATACTACCTTCCGGCCTGACAGGGACTTGCTGAAAGGGAGCGGCACCCGGGCGGCGATTGGCACCACCTTGCGGGGGTTGGGCGAATGAAATCACAGTCAACGAACACAAAACGGCACACACGGCCAACAGAGTCAATGTTTTTTTCATGGGAATACTCTCCAAACGGGGTGAAAAACATCATTTTCATAGTCACGAATCCCCATTATGACGTTTTTTCAATCGAATTGCAAGATTATCAGAAAAGAAATTCGCAAGCAGATGACGCAGATTTATTTGGATTTGCGCAGATTTTTCTATGGTAGAGGCAATTTTCCCATCTGCATAAATCTTGAAAATCCGTGTCATCTGCGTGCAAAAAAATTACCAATACACGTACCGCAACGAGAATCCTATCCCAACGACGATGAACAATACGCCGGAGATGGTGCGCATCCACCAATCGATTCGGTTCATCACCGCGAAGGTGTTCCCGAGACGCTTGGCATTCAGTGCGATGACGCCCGCGAAGATCAGCACCGGAACCGCCGCGCCGATGCCGAACGCCATTGGGAAAAGCACGTTCGACCGGAATTGCGCGGCCACGGCAATCATCGCCAGAAACGTGGCCGCCGTGGTCGGACAGAACGCCATTGCAAAAATCGCACCCAGCGGCAACGCACTTCCCAGGCCGAGTTTGTCCGCAATTTTCTGCATTTTCCCGCCCTGTACGCCGCCGAAGTGGAACGAAATCATACCGAGCAGCATCATTCCAATGACAATGAACATCGGGCCGAGATAGCCGTGAATTCGCGTTTGTATCAACCGGGTCATTGTCTCGCCGCCGAGCGACATGCCCGACAAAATCAGCACGGCCAGCAGAACGTAAGCCAGCGTCCACCCCAGCGTATAAAGCAGCCCGGAAAGCAACACGTCGCGGGTTTTGCTCACCTTGCGTGCGATGTACGAAATGGCAGCAATGTTGATCGTCAACGGACACGGGCTGATCGCCGTTTGCAATCCCAAAAGCGTGACGCCGCCGAGGGCAAACCACCATTCCGTCGTCATGGCGAGTCTTCCTTAAGTTCGTCCAAATACAGTTGCACGACCTCCTCCACGTAATCCATGAATTTTTCCTTCTCGGCGGCCAGCGACCAAATTTGCCAAGCCAGAATCGCCCGTGACATTTTGCCGTCCTTGATTCTGACCAGAGCAAGCGACGGTGTTTTGATGCCGAGTTTCTTCACGAGTGCGGCGTTTTTCTCATCCTCGAAATCCCGATAGCGCAGGGAAATGTGTCTGCCTTTGATTTCATCGGCGAAGCGTTCCGTGACCGTTTCCAAAACGAGCTTCGCCATCAACTGGCAGGTATCGCAACCGGGTTCGCGAAAGAAAAACACGAGACAAACGTATTCGTCAGGCACATCGGTCTTAGCCGTGATGCCGAGTTTCTTATCGAGTTCCTCGTCGGTCAGTTGATACGGCAGTTTATTCTCCACGTCCTTCGTTTCCTGCCCCATGACCTGTGACGCGGCGAAGAGTGGTAATATGATGAGCATGTGTACGAGAAACGGTTTCATGGTTTTGCCTTTCTGTGGTGCGATGGTTACAACGACAATTCAAAATCATCATCGTCATCATCAAAAATGATTTCGTGCCATTTGTCGTCGGGTTCGAGTGTGACGCCTTGCAGCATGGCGTCGATTTGCGTCTTGAGCATTTTTTTGAACTCCGGTTCGTCGGTGTAAAGCCGCCATGACTCATTGACCAGGTTTTTGCCGGCGATCACCTTGCCGTTTTGCACATTCACCAAGACAACCGTCGCCGTAGCCACTTTGAACTCCCCGGCAAATGCGGCGATTTCCGGCTTTTCGTAATTGACCGTGCGAAACACGATGTGACCGGCGGCCACGGCATCCCGGTACGATTCGTCAAGCGTGTGTCGCGTCAGACTTTCCACGGCCACACAGGTCGGGCAACGCTGCGTCGCATGGGTACATACGACGTTCAAGCCCTCCGCAAGTTGCATCGGTTCAACGGTGCGAAACTCTTTGGCCACTTGCACGGCCAAAGTCATCCCGGCAAACGCTAAGAGGAGAAACGCCAGGCTTGCTTTGAATTTCCGTTTCACGCCGTTGCCTCCCTTTTCAGCATGGCTTCGATTTGAGCGACGCTTGGCACGCTGCCGGAACATTTTACCTGGCCGTCAACGACAAGTGCCGGTGTGACCATCACGCCGAACGCCATGATTTGCTCAATGTCGGCGACTTTTTCGAGCGTGTAATCGATGCCGGCTTTTTTCGCGGTGGTTTCGGCCAGTTCGGCCAGCTTCGTGCATTTCGCACAACCGGCTCCGAGTATTTGTATCTGCATGGTTTTACCCCCGAAAATCAGGCTCCGACGCTTGGTACGGACGAGTGAGTTTGGTCTTGTTCGCGAAGCCGCTTCAGCCCCCTGTCGCCAAGGTTTTCGTCCAGTTTAATCAACATGGGCCAATTCCTCCCAATCGACCAAACGGCGTCACGACATTTCGGAGCCGTAAGCGATACACGCCAAAATGTCTTCCCTCTGCAAACCGGGATACTCGGCGAGCAGTTCTTCAATGCTTGTGCCGGAAGCGAGGAAATCAAGAATCAGCGTGCCCCAAATCCGGTGCCCCTTGATGCAAGGTTTGCCGTGACAAATCGCCGGATCAATGCTGATTCTGTCCATTAAAATGTCCGTCGTGTCCATCGTTCAAAATTCTTTGAGTGTATACTGTCAACGGGAGCAAATTACTGTTTTTTCCTAAAAAAAATACCTCACACAGAGGCACGGAGTTACAGAGAGAATTGGTCTTCGTGCCTCTGTGGTTTTGTTGTTGCGCTGGTGGCTACAGTGTGAAAAATACAATTTGTTGCCATTTTGAGTATATATCCGGGAATGTGTGACGCTCTGTTTCCAATCTGTCATTTTAGCAAAAACGAGGAAGCATGTCAAAACCGGCGAGCAAGTGTCCCGTCGGCAAATATCACACAGAGACACAAAGGCACGGTGAAATGCTCCCCTTCGTGCCTCTGTGCCTCCGTGTGAAACATGGTTTTACCCCAGAAAATCAGGTTCCGACGTCTGGTACGGACGGGTGAGTTTGGTCGTGTTGCGGTTATCGGCACGAAGTCGCAATCCATCGCACTTGGTACCATCTGGCCAGTTGCAAGCGTTGAGTGTAGCCAGCCGTGCCAGCGTGATGACATGTAACAAGGCAGGCAAAACCAAATCGCGCCAGCCCAGCGGCAATGGTATTTTGGGCAGCGGCATTAGCTCTCATTGCGGTTCGAAATCGGACATGTCCTCATCGCTATCTTAATGCTCATTACCATTTTACACGAAAAATGTACAGCAAATGAGTTTTGGTACAAAGGTCAAGCAAAATTCAATGTCGCCCTTGAAAATCGCAGGTGCGGTGATATAATATTGTTATGAGCGAAAATGATCCAAATAGCGTAAGGTTTTCGCCAAAAAATAATCGGACAGGATTTACAAGTTCATTTTTTCTGACAGGATTTACAAGATTTTCAGGATGAAAGGATATTCCTTAGTCCCTCTATCCTAATAATCCTGTAAATCCTGTCTTGGTATTTTCTGGCGGAAGCGTAACGGGTACCAATTCCGAAAACGGCAAAACTTAATCCTGGGAGCCGATTCCGGCCTATCGGGACACGTTCGTGCATTTTTTGTTTGGTTCGCCGGGTAACGAGTCGATCCTGCTGTACTTGGTGCGTGGGTCACTTTTTTTTACTATTCCCACCTGAAAAGCGAGGCAGACATGTCGATGCAATTGAAAGACCATTCGGAACTCGTGAAGGCTTGCGAGAAATATCAACAGTTCAACCACGATGAACGACTCCGTGCCCTGGACGAAGCGCACCAGCGTTACCTCCACGATCTGGCCACCGACATCGAAGCAGCCCATATAAAGGGACGTCATGAAGGACGGGTTGAAATCTTGTTGCGAATATTAGCCCGAAACTTTGGCAACGTGCCACCCACTATCCGTGACAGATTACTCGCCATCCATGACATTGACGTTCTTGGCCATCTGACGGATGTTGCTTTGAATACCAAGTCGCAGGATGAGTTTGAAAATGTATTGAAAAAGTAACCACTGGTGTTGAAATATGTCGATACGCCTACACCCATGATTTATGCGACAGAGTCCTTTTTATTACCCTAACCCATGAGGAGAACCCCAATGGAACGACGTGATTTTTTGAAAACCGCTTGTGCGACCGGGGCGATGGCTGCCGTCGCGACCGGAACCACTTTGGCACAACCCCCCGCCGGTGGCAGGAGTAACCGTGCTTTCATCGAATTTCGCGAGTATCACTGCGCGAATACCGAAAAGAAGCAGCAGTTGATCAAAATTCTTGACAACGCGATGATTCCGGCACTGAACCGCTTGGACATCAAGCCTGTCGGAGTGTTTGAAACCAGTGCCGAACTGAACGCCGGTGATCGCAACTATGATGTGGCCAACAATCTCAAGGTGTATCTGCTTTGCCAGTACACCAACATGCGGCAAATCGTGACCGTGAATTCCCGACTGCTTGCCGACGAAGCCTTCATGGCCGACGCAGGCGAGATTTTCAGTGCCCCGATGAACACGCCGATTTACGAAACCTGCGAAAGCACGCTGATGTACGGTTTTCCGAATTGCCCGCAAATCGAGGTGCCGACGCTCGATGCTGCCCGCGTGATTCAAATCCGGTTCTACAAGAGCTACAACATCGAGCGCAACGCCGCGAAGGTCGCCATGTTCGATCCCGACGGCGAACTCGCACTGTTTCGTAAGTGCGGTATGGACCCGGTGTTCTTCGGCGAAACGCTGGCCGGTCGTATGATGCCGAACCTGACTTACATGCTGAGCTTTAAAAACCCGGACGAAAAAGACGCCGCATGGTCCAAGTTCGGTGGCAGTCCCGAATGGAAGGAACTCAGCGGCAACCCGAAATATAAGGACACAGCCAACAAGATCGTCAACATCGTCCTCAAGCCGTCGCCAAAATCTCAGATTTGATTATTGTATGCGGCATTGCTTTCGGCGGTCACGGAGTGACTGCCCTGGCACAACGCGTGGCAAGCCACGCCGCTGTACCGTACAACGCCATAAAGATGACATTTCCGTTTTCAACTTTGTGTCCTTTGTGTAAATCTTTGTGCCCTTTGTGTTTATGAAAAACGTCTTCTCAAACACAAAGCACACAAAGTTTTTTCACAAAGCTCACAAAGACAAAATGTCAGTTTAATAGCGTTCCGCAGAATACAAGCATGTAAAACTTGGGGGTTATGACCTTTATCGAACCACGGAATATGCTATATTACTTTGCAAGTTTGCGGCGTCGCGAGAGGTTTGAACACAGTCACACTCAAGGAGTTATAGCATGATGGCCATAGCCGAAAAAAAACTACAGAATAAAGTCGCCGATATGTCCCTCGCCGATTGGGGACGCAAGGAAATTCAACTCGCCGAACACGAAATGCCCGGCCTCATGGCACTGCGGGCGAAATACGGCAAAACCAAGCCGCTCAAAGGTGCCCGTATCGCCGGGTGTCTGCACATGACGATTCAAACGGCGGTTTTGATCGAAACGCTCCGCGAACTCGGTGCCGAGCTGACCTGGAGCAGTTGCAACAAGTTTTCGACACAAGACCATGCAGCGGCGGCGATTGCGGCAACCGGCGTGCCGGTGTTCGCCTGGAAGGGCGAGACCGACGCGGATTACGACTGGTGCATCGAACAGACGCTCATTTTCCCGGACGGCAAGCCGCTGAATATGATCGTTGACGACGGCGGCGACTTGACGCTCATCGTACACAAACCGGAATACGCGGACATCATCGGCGGAATTCGGGGGCTGTCGGAAGAAACAACGACGGGTGTGCATCGGCTTTATCAAATGTACGAAAAAGGCGAGCTGAAAATCCCGGCCATTAACGTCAACGACTCGGTGACCAAGAGCAAATTCGACAATTTGTACGGTTGCCGCGAGTCGCTGGCCGACGGCATCAAACGGGCCACCGATGTCATGATTGCCGGAAAGATTGTGGTAGTCGCAGGTTACGGCGATGTCGGTAAAGGTTGTGCCCATTCGATGCGTTCTTACGGTGCGCGCGTCATTGTTACGGAAATCGATCCGATTTGCGCCCTGCAAGCCGCGATGGAGGGCTTTGAGGTCACGACAATGGAGGAAGCCTGCAAGTTCGGTAATATTTTCGTTACAACAACCGGTTGTTGCGAAATTATTCTGGCCGCTCACATGGCCCAGATGAAAAACGACGCCATTGTGTGCAACATCGGCCACTTCGACTGCGAAATCGACGTGCATGGGTTGGAATCGTACAAGGGGATTAAGAAGACGAATATCAAACCGCTTGTCGATAAATACACTTTCCACGGCGGCAATTCGATTTTGCTGCTCGCCGAAGGCCGCTTGGTCAATCTTGGCTGTGCGACGGGGCATCCCTCGTTTGTTATGTCGAACTCGTTTACCAATCAGGTCTTAGCACAAATCGCCCTTTGGACGGAGCCGGAACACTACCCGCTGGGCGTGCATGTTCTGCCCAAAAAGCTGGAGGAGGAAGTCGCCCGCCTACACTTGGCTCAAATCGGCGTCAAACTGACCCAACTGACGCAAAAACAAGCCGATTACCTCGGCGTGCCGGTCGAAGGGCCGTTCAAGCCGGAGTATTATCGGTATTGATAAGCATTTCTTGTGTACTTTGTGTAAGTCTTTGTGAACTTTGTGTTAAGAATATTGAACACAGAGGACACAAAGATTCTTCACAAAGGACGCAAAGACACTGTCCTACCAGTCGGTGAGACTTGGCCGTTTCCCCCTCAATGTTGCCCCAAAGCAGATAAATTATCCCGATTTTTTTACTTTACATGGGATGGTTGTCACGCTAAAATTGGGTAAAGAATTGCGAGTTGTTCGTAGCGAGTAGCGAGTTTTCATATTTCCTCGCTACTCGCTACTCGCAACGATAACAACGGAGCGACATCATGGGGTTTGAAGTCATTATCATAGTCTTTCTGTTGGGACTCTTCTGTCTCATTGCCGGGCCGGTTGCGTTTTTTCTTGTCATGCGGCTCTTCGACCGTGTTGATCGGCTGGAAGACGCCAACAATCGTCAAAGTGAATCGCTCAAGCGGCTCACGCAGTTGTGCCAGTCACTCAAAAGTAAAGCGGATGAGCGGGAAAAACTCACACGGTTGCAACAGCTTTCCCAACGGGAAACACCCGACCTGACGGCAGATACAGTAGTTGTCGGGAACACAGTGGAACCCGCAAATCCAATGGCCGCCGGGAACGAAGCGCAGCGCAGTGACCGGATTGAAACGGCGGAACCTTTCTCTCCGTTCATGCCGGTCGAAGACGAATTAATACCGGCGGAATCTGTTGAAATCACACCTGAAGCGATTCAACCCGCCACGTTTTTCTCGGAAATTCCCGAGCCGCAACAAGTTGACGCCCCGTTACAACCGGAAGGTTGGCGACCGCCTATCGAAGACGTCTTACCCGCCGCCAAAGAACAGGCCGAGCGAATTGAAGAGAAACACC
>Ga0082212_10000927_pt2 | contig 26316 bp, 22 predicted proteins | sample TergutNt197P3_FD_71548 | JGI IMG/M metagenome (GOLD analysis project Ga0082212, IMG submission 71548) | Neocapritermes taracua P3 segment gut microbial communities from Petit-Saut dam, French Guiana - Nt197 P3 | ecosystem: Host-associated > Arthropoda: Insects > Digestive system > Gut ...
CGTATCGTCTTTTGTATAAAATATAAAATAAGGAGCGTAATATATTATGAAAAAATATGGATTCAACATGCTTTGGATGTTCTCGTATCACGGACAGGAACCGGGAAAAGCAGACGAAAAACAGCTTGATTTTATCGCGAAACACGGGTTTAATTTTATCAGGGTGCCGACGGATTATAATTTCTGGACAAAAGATTTCGACTATCTTCACCCCGACGAAAAAGTTTTGGAGAATATCGACATATATTTCGAAGAATGCAAAAAAAGAAAACTGCATATGTGTCTGAATTTTCACAGGACTCCCGGTTATTGCATAAACGCCAACGACAGGGAAAAGCATAATCTCTGGATTGACGAGGAAGCGCAGGAAGCGTTTGTTTATCTGTGGGAATATTTCGCGAAAAAATACAAAGGCGTTTCGTCGGACGAATTGAGTTTTGATTTATTAAACGAACCGCCGTCTGTCGGACAGTATCAATTCACGAGAGACAATCACGAATATGTCATGCGTAAAACAATAAAAGCAATACGCGATATTGACCCCGGCAGGGATATAGTCCTTGACGGAATCGGCGGGGGAGGCATAGCGATACCCGAACTTGCCGACGCCGGGGTTATTCACAGCGGCAGGGGATACGCTCCGTTTCAAATCAGCCATTACAAAGCCACATGGTGCGGCGATATGGACTGGCCCGAACCTGTTTATCCGGGCGAAAGCTGGGGAAAAGTATGGGACAAAAACGAACTGCGCGAATATTACAAGCCATGGATTGAAGTCGAGAAAAAAGGCGTTGAAATACATATCGGCGAATTCGGCTGTTTCAACAAAACCCCGAACGATATTGCGTTGCGATGGCTCGGCGATTTAATGTCTGTATTCAAAGAAAACGCGTGGGGATATTCGATGTGGAACTTCGCGGGTTCGTTCGGTATAATAAATCACGGCAGACCCGGCGCGGTTTACACGAATATAGACGGTTTTGAAGTTGACAAGCAGTTGCTTGATATAATGCTTGAAAATATGGTTAAATAAAGTTATGATACTGTGGATAAACGGTGCGTTCGGTTCGGGTAAAACGACGACTGCGTTTGAATTGAAACGCAGGATAAAAAACGTGAATTGTTTTATATACGACCCTGAAAACGTCGGATATTTTATGTGGAAAAATTCTTCGGATATACTCAAAAAAGGCGATTTTCAGAATTATGAACTGTGGCGCGAAATGAATTATAAACTTTTAAAATTAATCTCCGAAAATTACGGCGGTATAATAATTGCGCCTATGACTTTAATAAATCCCCGATATTACGAAGAAATCATCGGGAGATTAATAAACGATGGCGTAGAAATCAAGCATTTTATTTTATACGCGACTAAAGAAACTATTTTGAAACGTCTGAGCAAAAGGGAATTTGTCTCGGTGAAAAAATTAAAAGAAGGCAAGAGAAATCAATTCGCCGTAAACGCAATCGACAAGTCTGTTGATTTTTTCGACAATTATATAACAGACGAAAAAATAATCGTTGACAACAAAAGCATAGACGATATTGTCGCCGAAATCGCCGAAAAAGCCAATATAGAACTATCTGTTGACAAACGCTGGAAGATAAGAAAATTTTTCGACAGGCTTTATACGTTTTTCAAACATATCCGCTGATATATAACGCGGAAATTTTCACCAAAGCCCACTTTTTTAAAGGGGGTGGCACGCGTCAGCGTGACGGGGGATTACGTTTGTCTCCCCGAACAACATCAAATCCATAAAACACTCAAATATACATAAACAAATAAAAATCATGAGGTATATACATGAAAAAATTAAAAAGAAAAATATTTAGCATATTAATTTTCGTCTTGATATTAATTGTCTTTTTACAGCCGTTGCAATCCTGCGACTCTAAAAAAACCGAAAATGAAGATATAAAATCAGACGAAAACGAAAAAGCGGCTCCGGAAAACGAATCGGGTGAAACAGAACCCGATGAAAAATCCGATGAAATCTCAGACGAGATACCCGAACTGGATTTCAACGGCGAAACGGTTAATATTATCTACAGGGATTATATGGCATATGAAACATACGCCGAGGTTGAAAGCGACGAAGTCATAAGCGACGCCGTATATAAAAGAAATATGGCGGTTGAGGCAAGGTTTAACATAAAATTTAATTTTATAGAAGTGCAGGGTGCATGGGACCACAAAGACCAGTTTTTAAAACGCATACGCAATACAGTCGCGGCAGGCGACGACGAATTTGATATAATCGAGGGATATGCCGCGTATATACTTGAGCTTACGACTGACGGATATTTGAACAACTGGTGGGACATCCCGTATGTCGGGCTTGACAAACCGTGGTGGAATCAGGATTTTATTGATGAAATGACAATCAACGGCAAAATGTTTTTTCTGACCGGAGATTTAGCCTTATCAACTATACACATGGCAAACGCGTTGTTCTTCAATAAAAATCTATGGCAGGCTTACGCTCTGGAAGACCCGTACCCAATAGTAAAAGACGGCAAATGGACTGTAGACAAAATGGAAGAATTTACGAAACAGGTTTCTATGGATATTGACAACAACGGCAAATACGACGAAAAAGATTTATACGGTTATGTCACCGACGTTCATAACCAAATGGACGCTTACGTGATTGCGCTGGATATTCCAATCACCAAAAAAGGCGACGACGGACTTCCGGAGTTTGTAATAAACGAAGAAAGGCTTGTGAACGGATTCATGAGGATATACGCTTTCGTCAACGATAATGTTTCTACGTTTGCCGGGGACAAACAGCCTACAGCGACCGATATATACAGCATGTACCGGGAGCCTATATTCCAGCAGGAACGGGCGTTGATACTCGCGGAATATCTCGGCAATTCTGCGCTGATGAGGGGTTATGATTTCGATTTCGGGATATTGCCGTTCCCCAAGCTTGACGAGTATCAGGAAAAATATAAAACTATGCCCCAAAACGGATATACTATGTTTTGCACACCCGTAACGGTTCAGAATACAGAAAAAGCCGGAGCAGTGATAGAGGCTCTTGCGGCTGAGAGCCGCAAAAGCGTTGTGCCGGCATTTTATGAAGTTGCTTTAAAAACCAAATACGCGCGCGATGAAGAAAGTTCGGATATGATTGATATTATACGCGACGGCATAAGCTATAATTTCGGGATAGAATATGCGTGGATGCTCGGAGGCTCGCACCCGTTCAGGGCATTGATAGGCGATAAAAAAGCGAACGTGGCTTCATGGGTAGAAAAAAATACGCCGAGACTTGAAAAAGCCCTCGCGAAAATATTGTCGGTATATGAAGATTAGGAGAATATATGTCAGATAAAATAAATAAATCAAATAAAATCATGTTTATTATCGACGGTAATAGTTTAATAAACAGGGAATATTACGGTATGCCGCCGTTGACTTCAAGGAGCGGCATATATACGAACGCGATTTTAGGATTTTCCAATAAATTAATCAAATATATCGACCAGTTATCCCCGGATTACGCCGCCGTAGCGTTTGATTTGCCCGCCCCGACATTCCGGCATCTTGAATATTCGGGATATAAGGCGAGCCGAAAAGGTATGCCCGAAGAACTTGCCATGCAGTTGCCGTATGTAAAAGAAGTCTGCGGTATATTCGGGTTTTCTGTCATATCGCAGGAGGGCTACGAAGCCGACGATATATTGGGGACGATTGCGAAAAAATGCGAACAATCCGTAGGGGCGGGGTTTTCCCGCCCTCAAGACCGGACCGAAATAAATCAAGGGCGGGATGACCCCGCCCCTACAAAAACATATATTTTAACCGGGGACAGGGATTCTTTTCAGCTTGTTTCGGATAATGTCACGGTTTTATATTCGTCAAATATGGCGGTTGTCGAATATACGCCGGAAAAAATCTTCGAGCAATACGGCATAAAGCCAAAACAATTAATCGACGTAAAAGCGTTAATGGGCGATTCGTCCGACGAAATACCCGGAGTAAAAGGCATAGGCGAAAAGACAGCGTTAAAATTAATACAGGAAAACGGTTCGCTCGATAAAGTTTACGAAAATTTAGACAACGGGACTTTAAACATGACCCCCGCAAATAAACAAAAATTAATAAACGACAAAGAAAACGCGTACATGAGCCGTAAACTCGCGGAAATATATTGCGATACGCCAATAAAATCCGAAATTTTCACAAACAGAAAAGAAATAGACAAACCAAAACTATATGATTTCTGTAAAAATCTCGACTTAAACAGTATTATAAAAAAATTAAATTTATCAGCCTCACAAAATTCAAACGAACAGATTCAAATGCAGTTCGACACAGATATATTTGATACTCTCGAAAATATGGGCGTAGGGCACGACGACCCCGGCGTGCCGTCCAAAACAAATAGTTTGCGTGAATACGCCGACATATCGTCAAATGAAATCGCAAATAAATTCAAAGACGGCGAATTATTATTTGTGAGTATTGATTTTGATTCGGGGATTATGCATATCAACGACAATTCGCAATATTTCAAAATAAAATTTGAAGATATATCAGAATTGCTTCCGGTATTTTCGGGGAAATATAATATATGCTCAAACAATATAAAAAATATATATCTGAAATTCAAAAAAGCCGGGTTCAAAATAAATCCTGAAATTTTTAAGTTTGATTTTGAGCTTGCGGGTTATGTTTTAAACCCGTCAGAGGCAAAATATGATATGTCAAATCTCGCGTATAAATATTTGGGCGTGGATTTGATTGACGAGAACGGCACGCCGGGGTCGTCGTGCCCTACACAGTATTTTTGCGAGCTATATCAGGCTATGTCGCAAAAAATCAAAGATTTGGAAGTCGAAAATTTATATTACGAAGTCGAAATCCCACTCGCTTTTGTATTAGGCGACATGGAATACGAAGGATTTTTAGCCGATACTGACAGTCTTTTAAAATTCGGCGAGGAATTAAATATCAAGGCAAACGAAATGCAGCAGGAAATATATTCTCTCGCAGGGGTTGAATTTAACATAAACTCCCCGAAACAATTAGGCGAAGTATTATTCGACAAGTTAAAATTGCCGTACGGCAAGAAAAATAAAACCGGGTATTCGACAAATATCGACGTTATGCTCAAACTCAAACCGTTACATCCCGCAATCGCGCATATACTCGAATACAGAGCCGTGACAAAACTAAAATCGACATACTGCGACGGGCTTGTAAAATTATCAGACGAAAACGGCAGACTGCATACTTCGTTTAATCAGACGATAACAGCGACTGGCAGATTATCGTCAACCGAGCCGAATCTGCAAAATATCCCCGTCAGGACAAACTTAGGCAGGGAAATACGCAAATTTTTTATCGCGAAAGACGGATATGTTTTAGTTGACGCGGATTATTCGCAGATAGAATTAAGAGTTTTAGCGCACATAAGCGGCGACGAAACTTTAATAAACGCGTTTATTGACAACAGAGATATTCACAGACTGACGGCTTCGCAGGTCTTCGGGGTAGACGAAAACGACGTAACGTCTGACATGCGAAGAAAAGCGAAAGCAGTAAATTTCGGTATAGTTTACGGTATATCAGACTTTTCGCTGTCTGAGGATATAGAAGTTTCGGTTAAAGAGGCGAGGGAATATATAGAGAATTATTTTCTGACATACCCGAAAGTAAAAAAGTTTATGGACGATATAATTTTATCGGCTAAAAAAACGGAGTACGTAAAAACTATACTCAACAGGATAAGATATATCCCCGAAATAAAAATGTCAAACAGAAACACGGCTTCGTTCGGCGAACGCGTCGCGAGAAACACGCCGATACAGGGTTCAGCCGCCGATATAATAAAACTCGCCATGCTTGCCTGTCATAAGCGTTTTGAGAAAGAAAACCTAAAAAGCAAACTTATATTACAGGTGCACGACGAGTTGATATTTGAAACAGAGAAAAACGAAGTCGGGATTGTTTCAAAGATAGTCAAAGAAGAAATGGAGAGCGTCTATAAAATGAGCGTGCCTTTAGTCGTGGACATTGCCGTAGGCAAAAGCTGGTACGATACTAAAGAGTAAAGTTTTATTATCCCACGACAAATAAAACATTATCTGTGAAAATTTCGGTGTTTGTATAATCGGTCATGGTATAATCGCGCAAGAGTTTTTGTTTGGCAAGTTCGTTTAATGTTATCCCAATAATCTCATGAAGAGAACAGCCAAGATTTCCTCTTATCTGGTCGTACAGCCTTTCCGGGACGAAACGCTTGTATTCGTTATAGTTATTTCTTATAAAGCCGGTCAGCAGCGGGATTATTTCGTTTTCATAACGCGCAAGTATTTTATTTATATTGTCAGCGTTGCTTTTAGTCGTTATGGGAATATTAGATTTATATTCGCCGCCGTCTTTTCGCATTATATTGTTTTTAAGTAATTCGGCTTTTAATTCGTCGTCTGATTTGACATATACGCCGTTTTCATCAAAGAAATCGGCTAATAAGCCATATTTATGGAAAAAACGGTTTAATTCGCCCCTGAATGTTTTTCCGAAGTGATAATAATACATATCGTAATGAATTCCGCTTTTTTCTGAATGATAGCTATTGCACCCGGCACCTAAGCTCTCTAAATCAACGCAGTTTTCGCTGACAATAAACCAACCGTATCCGCCGTCTTTTCGTTTGGGATATTCTCCGGTGAGCAAACTTTTATCGGCTTCTCTTGCTTTTCCAATGACATTCCTCAAAAATATCGGAACAAACAAATAACCGAGTTTTTCATCCGGGAAATCTTTGCCGTATGCCAGATTTTCTTTTATTTCCGGCAAAGATTTTTTAACTATATCCCAAACTTTTTCCGGAAGATTTTTTGCCGCTTCAATCGCCGATTTCTGCATTTTTTTGCTGTCTTCGGCAAATAAAATAATAAAATTCGTCGCGTATTTATTGCCGTTTTTTTCTATCGCGTCTCCGTTTATCATATGTTCGAGCGGTTCTTCGAGATATAAAGTCGGGATTCCTGTTTTGAGGCTTATTTCTTCGATGTCAAGAGGCTTTTCGTAGCAAATAAACGCGATTGCTCTGTATATCTGCCTGTTTAAATATTTATCCGAATCCATGCTTCCGTTGCATGTGCCGGTATTCCAGTCTAATTTTTTGTAAATTTTATCTGTGTTCATATTATTTACCCTTTCTTCGATTTTTTCTTTCGCGACATGGAGCCGCCATTTTACGGTCTCTTTCGTGAGATTATATTTCTTCGCTATTTCTTGTATATACATTTCGCCGACATAATAATCGACAAGAATATCCCTGTACAAAGCCGAAAGCGAGTGCAGAGCGTTAAACACGGATTTATATTCCTCAAACAATATTATTTTGTCCTCTGCAAAATTATTGTCGGCTATAGAATATAAAGTCATGTCGCCGCTGTAAAACTCGCGTTTGTTTTGTTTGTTTTTGCCGTCGATTTTTCGCGCGTATCTGTTGTGGGCTATCTGCCAGACATACGCCTGCGGATTTTTGACGTTGTTTTTTCTCATGCCGTCTAATATATGCAGTAATATTTCCTGAGATAAATCCTCTGCGTCTGCCCGGCTGTTCAGCCTTTTCAGGCAAAATCTGAATACCGGCTCGGTATAATCTAAAATATCAAAGTTATAATCCACGGTTTTTTTCTCCATGCGAATGCGAATTTGAATTTTATGTTATTTTTTATTTGAACATGTTCATAATATATAGTGCCGCAACTTACAGAAAAGATAGAAACGGGATAAATAATTTTATATAAATATTATTATAGCACAATTTACGCAAAATTCCCTATGATTATTAATAATCTCTCAATATTTTGATGGTATAATCAAATTTTACAAAACAATATCAATAAAAAAAGGGTTATGAAATAAATATTATGATAGAAATTTCAAATCTCGTTAAAAAATACGGCGTGAATATAGCCGTCAACAATATTTCTTTTAATGTCGAAAAAGGAGAAATAGTCGGTTTTCTCGGACCAAACGGCGCAGGGAAAACGACGACGCTTAATATACTCACAGGCTATCTCTCGTCAACAACCGGCAGCGCGAAAATCGACGGCATTGATATTCTCGACAACCCCACCGAAGCAAAAAAAAGAATCGGCTTTCTTCCCGAACAGCCGCCGCTTTATTTTGACATGACCGTTAAAGAATATTTAAGCTTCGCCTATGATCTCAAGCATTGCAAACTCAACAGGATAAAACACATAAAAGAAATCTGCGAACTCGTGAAAATCACAGACGTATTCAACCGTATGATAAAAAACCTGTCAAAAGGTTATCGCCAGAGAGTCGGCATCGCGCAGGCTCTTGTCGGCAATCCCAAAGTTTTGATTTTCGACGAGCCGACAGTCGGTCTTGACCCCAAGCAAATCATCGACATTAGAAATCTTATCAGAGCGTTAGGCAGAAACCATACTGTAATTTTATCGACGCATATACTGCCCGAAGTTCAGGCAATATGCGACAGGATAGTGATAATAAACAAAGGCGAGATAGTCGCAAACGAAAAAACCGAGGATATATATAACTCTCTTATGTCTACCAGACGATTCATGGTGAAAATAAGCGGACCGCCAAACGATGTGCTGAGTTATCTGCGAAACAAAGAGGGCATATTATACGCCGAAACTTTAAAAGAACAAAGAGACAGCGACTCGACGTCTTATCTTATCGAAGCCGCGCCGAATATAGACATAAGAAAGCCGTTGTTTTTCAGCATGGCGGAAAAAGGCTGGCCCATAGTCGGGCTTGAAAACGTCGGCATGAGCCTTGAGGATATATTTATCAAGTTAATCACGGGGAAATCAAAGGGCAAATCCCGTCAGCTTAACACGTCGGATAACCCAACCCCGCAAAACCCTGCGGATTCTGAGAACGCGTAAAAAAACATACACAAAAAATTTTCAGGAGGATTGCTAAAAAATGCTCGCAATTTTAAAAAGAGAGCTTCACGCCTATTTTATATCTCCCGTGGGATATATTTTTATAATCGTATTTTTGCTTGTGTCGGGAGCGATATTTTATTTTACTAATATACTGGCAAACGAAGGCGCGGACATTGGATTTTATTTTATGTGCGTGATATTTACTTTTATAGTATTAATCCCGTTATTGACAATGCGTTTATTGTCAGACGAACGTAAAACTAAAACGGAGCAAATGCTTTTGACCGCGCCTGTGTCCCTATCCGGCATAATAATCGCGAAATTTCTTGCGGCGTTTATTTTGTTTGCCTCGACTTTGCTTGTATCGTGCATGAATTTTTACGTGCTGTACAGATTCGAAGCCAGTCCGGGACAGACAAATACCGCCGTTTTAGCCGGCAACGTGATAAGCGTGCTTTTGATAGGGGCGGCGTTTATAGCCATAGGCTTGTTTATATCGGCGATGACTGAAAACCAGTTGATTGCCGCGATAATGTCGATAGCGACGATATTCTTTTTATTAATATCGGGGCTGTTTTTCGGCGACGTAAAAATATATATCGTTAGGCGCATCGTTGATTTCGTTTCGATTTTTTCACGGTTCGCGGCTTTTACTTACGGGATATTCGACATCAGCTCTATAATATATTACGCCTCGATTGTGGTTATATTTTTGTTTTTGACAATAAGAATCTATGAAATAAGACGCTGGCAGTAGGGCACGACGACCCCGGTGTGCCGTGTAAAAAAATAGGACACGCCGCGTAAAACAAAACGCCTATATAAAATTTTTAATTTTTAATTTTCAGAGGTAAAAAATAAAATTATGAATAAAGATACGCAGGATATAAACGATACGAACGAAATAAACGAAAACAAAAAAAATCCCGAAAGCTCGTTTAAACGGAAACTGAAATACGGCTCTGTCGCGATGATTTTTACGATTGTGGTTATTGCGGTTATTGTCGCGCTGAACGTCGTGACGACTTCGATAAATAACGTCAACCCGATGATGATAGACATGACAAAAGAGCAGATATACGGGCTCACGGACGCTTCGCGGGAACTGCTTGACGATATAGACGTTCCTATAGAAATAGTATTTTTTATGGACATGGATTTATACGAAAAAAATATCTACGGGAAAATGATTGTAAATTGCGTCAAATCGTTTGCCAACGAATACGACAATATAACGATAAACCAGTTAGACGTAGTAAAAAACCCCGGCGTAGCGAACGAATTTAAAACTTCCGGCATTTCAAAGTTCGCAACCACTTCGATTGCCGTGAGAAGTCAGGGCAAAGCGAAACTTTTAGGGTTTTCTTCGTTTTTTATAACCGCGCAGTCAACGGGACGTTACTGGGCGTTTGCCGGGGAAAGGACGCTTACTTCGGCGATACTTCAGGCTGTGAGCGTGGATTCTCCCAAAGTATATTTCACTCTCGGACACGGAGAATCTCTGCCGTACGAACTCGGAATGCTGTTTGACGATAACGGATTTATAGTAGACGGTATTGATTTAAGCGTAAACGACGTGCCCGACGACGCGAAAATTATAGTCATATGCAATCCCCAAAAAGATTTCATCGGCGCAAGCAATCCTACGGAACAATCAGAAATAGATAAAATCGGGTCGTTTTTGAATCATTTCGGCAGCGTCATGTATTTTTCCGAGCCTGATATGGGTCCTTTCCCCGAACTCGACGATTTAATGAAAGAATACGGCATGGCGTTTGAGCATGAATATAAAATAGCCGACGACAAAACTTCGCTTAATAATTCGCCGTATAACTTAAGCGCGGATTATTATGTGGCGGGCAACGTCGGCGACGAACTGACGGCAAGCATAAGAAATTTGCCGTCGCCGCCAAAAACGATAGTGCCTAACGCAAAACCAATCAAAATTTTGAATATAGCGGGCGAAAGGGACGTTTCACCTGTGCTTATTTCTTTCCCGACGTCATATAAAAACAATATAGCCGACAATTCAAAAACTGCCCCCGAATCAAGCAATTTACTTGTAGTCGCGCAAAAGACCCAATATATAGACAACAACCCCAAAACGTCGCTGTTTTTAGTCTGCGGGTCTTATCAGTTTTTAGGCTATCTGCCGAGTAATTCATACAGCAACTCAGACGTTTTATTAAATGCGATGAGAATTATGACAAGCAAAAAAGTCGTGGTCGATATAAAATTCAAATTATTTGACAGCACGGCGTTAAACATGAGCCTGGAACAACAGTTTAACTGGATGCTGATAACGATACTCTTTCTTCCTGCTATTGTGAGCGTAATCGGAATCGCCGTATGGCTCAGGAGGAGGCATTCATGACAGAAGATAAAAACGATAAAAAAAGCATGTCTCAATTACAGAAACAGTTACTTATCGGCGCGGTATGCGTAGGAATTTTCGGAATATTGCTTGGAGTATTTTTTATTCTCAAGCCAATAATAGAAAAACTCAACGAGCCCGTGACGACTATGATTGAGCCTTTAAACGACGGCACGGGGCGGAGCGTATTAAAAACCAGCAAAGGCGAGATACTTGAAACTTTATTGCCCGGAGAGGAAATCGGACCGGGTAACATGAACAGAATCATGATAACCTCAAAGGTCGAGCGTGGCGACATGAAAACCGTCGAGGTCAAGAATAAAGACGACAATTATAAACTGGTACATCATTTGGGCAACAATTCTTATTATGTTGACGGAGCTGAATCTGTTCCCATTGACGGGCAAACCGTGGCAAGTTTTTTCACAAACGTAGGATATTTATTAAGCATGACAAGGGTTGCCGCTTCGGATATAGACGACGGAAACGAAATACTTGCCGACCTTGAGCCTTTCGGCTTATATCCCGGCAATCCCGAAGTATATTTTATCGTCACGACAACAGACGACGAATGGTATAAAATAATAATCGGCGACAAAATCCCGACGACAGGCGGATATTACGTCATGTACGAAGATAAAGACGGGCTGAGACCCGCTATATATATACTTGACACAATGATGGAAGAGACTATATTAAGCACGAAGTATTCTATAATGTTGCCTATTATTTCCCAGACGATACCACAGAACGAATTATATAAAATAGACAATTTTAAGTTTTACAAGGGCAGGGATTTGATGGTCGAGATATATAACGCGCCGATACCCGAAAATTCCGAGGCTTTGGTAAACTGGCAGATGAGATACCCTGCGCCTTATAACGTTTCCGACACAAATTTCAGCTCGCTTACGACCGCGTTTATTTATTTCGCCGGGGAAAGGGTCGTTTACACGTTCAGCGAAGAAGATATTATAGCTTTAAATACCGAGGACGGCGAATTAAGCGATGAGGCGGCGGATAAAATCATAGAACTCGGCTTTGACGAATATACCGCACAGATAAGTTTTGATTTTATCGACCGGGATTATTATTATATCTTTTCAAAACCCAATGAAAACGGAAATTATTATGTTATATCTATGGATTTTTATTCTATCGTTGAAATGCCTGCGGACTCGATGAGATTTCCGGGTGAACTCCAGACGTTTCTGGACTGGGATTTATTAAAATTCGTGCAGAAAGAAATATTCGACGAAAATATAAACGACGTCGAATCTATAAGAATAAAAATGCCGGGGAAATCCGACGCTTATTTCACAATCGAGAGACCAGACGAAACAAAACGCGATTTAATAGTCACAGGCAACGGCGTGGATATACAGGTTGACGGGATATTCAGGGATTTATATTATTCTATACTTTCAATAGAATTAATGGATTACGAAGAAGATATATACGAAGATAAAGAACCTATGCTTGAAATGATAATAACGACAAGAGACGGCATTGACCGGCATTATAAATTTTATTTCGTCGAATCGCAGTCGAGGCGTTGTTTTTTCAGTATAAACGACGTGGGGAGTTTTTATGTCCTGCGTGAAAAAGTGTTAAAATTAGCCGGAGACACAGAAAAAATATTGCAGAACCTGCCTATTGACAGGGAAGCGAGGGAATAAATAAAAATTTTAGATTTATTAAAACACAAAGGGGAGGTGTTTTGATATGAAATGTCCGGCTTGCGGATATGCCGAAAGCAAAGTCATAGATTCAAGACCCGCGGAAGAATATGCGAGTATCAAACGCAGGAGGGAATGCCTTGAATGCCAGAAAAGATTCACGACTTATGAATATATCGAGACAATACCGTTAATCGTCATAAAAAAAGACCAGCGGAGAGAAAGTTTCGACAGGAACAAGATTTTAAGCGGCATAATCAAAGCCTGCGAAAAACGCTCGGTATCGGAAGAACAGATGAAAAAAATAACGCGGGACATAGAAACGCACCTGCAAAACCAGTTGCAATCGGAAGTGCCGTCATACGCAATCGGGGAGCTTGTAATGGAGAAACTGAAAGAGATAGACGAAGTCGCGTATGTAAGGTTCGCGTCGGTCTACAAAGAGTTCAGGGACATCAACACATTTATGGGCGAGCTTAAATCGCTGATGATAGGACGGAAAAAGAGAAAATAAAACAACGCAGATAAACAAAAATATTCGTAGGGGCAGATTTAATATCTGCCCCAAATGTTTTATATTTGTTTTTACGGCGCAACTACTTTTTGTTTTACAGATGCAAACGGTTTGCCTCTGTATTTACCGGTCATTTGATATATACCGGGTTCAATAAGTTCATCTACAAAATGAACATAAAACAATGTATAAGGCGAATCGTAATTTACCCACTTATCATATTCTACTTGTCTCGGAACATTATCCTGTAACGAAAATTCTATTTCATTGCCATTTAAAGTTAATTTCAAATCTGTCAAATCAGATATAGAAAATGCCTGTTGAATTTCATAAAAGAAAAACATGAAATTCGTTAATTTTATGTACTCATTATTGTTATTAACAGTACCGTGAAATATGACGTCTCGAATATCATCAGGGTTTGCCGGATTATCGCTTAAAGGATATGATTCAATTATTGCGTAAATACGATTCTCAAAAGAAACGCCTCTGTATTTCCCGGAAAAACTGTAAATTCCCGGTTCGGTTATTGTTTTTTCAAACCGGAAATAAAATTCTGTTCCGTTATTGTACAGGCTGTTAAAACCTCCTGAATATATCAGTTTAACATTTACGACGGATTTATCCTTGGTCAATTTAATATCGGTAAAATCGTCGGGATTTATATAATCGTAAGTTCCGTTAAATTGTATCCAAACACCCGTTAAAGCAAGGTTAACCCCATTTTTGCTGTCATAAGTCAGCACTGAGAAAGTAACATCTTCTCCGTCCGGTTTCGGCGGTTCGGGTATATCAAACTCTGCCGTTATAAACGCCTCTCCTTTATAACTTCCCGAAAGCTGATATATGCCGAACAAATCTATTTCTTTCTCAAACTTGAAATTAAAATACGTTTTTATTCCGTCGCCCGTCGTGACTTGTTGATACCATTCATATATTAATTTACAGTCAATAACTTTACCGTTTCTCGACAATAATATCTCCGTAAAATCCTCCGGGATAATTTCTTCATGCCTGCCGTCAAAAATAATTCTAACACCCGTTATGACAAAACTTTTATTTTCGTCTGTAGTATGAATAAATACAGCGGATTCAAGTTTGTCGGCTTCGGGATAATAACCTTTGCTTGTATCTATCGTTATAGTATTTTTATCGCCGTCCCAACCTACTCTGAAATCGAACGCTTTCCCGATGTCGCGCAGCTTGAAATAATTATTGCCCTCGATATTATACGCAGTCAGACTTATTTCATCGCCGTCAAGATAAATTTTCGACGTTGTTTCGGTCGCGGTTTTTCTCGCTGTTCCTTTGCTTGTCATTTCTCCGCCGACTTCTGTGTAAGGCTCGCCGCTTATCAGATTTATCGCGTTAAGCTCGCCGTCCCATACAACCTCAAACTGACATTCCGTGCCATTCAAAACATACGCTAAATCGCGCAGTTTGAAATAATTGTTGTCGTTGATATTATACGCGTCAAAAGATACTTCTTCATCGTTTACCAGAACGGCAGAAGCTGTGGGATTTGCCGTAAATAAATCAGCCGAGGAAGTCAGCATCGGGAATAACGATATTGTCATAAAAACCGCGATAATCAAACTTAAACCCTTCTTTTTCATACAAATACTCCTTATATTAAAAAAATTATATTTGATTATATTATAGAATTATATTACATATTTGTCAACATTTTTTATAAAAAAACAATTAAAATAAACCAATAATAATCACGATAATTAATTATAGCGGGAAAAATAAAAAAGTTTAAATTTAGTTTAAACATGAAGAATATGATTGGTGTAAAATATAAATGAAATGAAAACAAGTTCCTGTAATTTATGGGGAGGATACATATAATAAAAATGATTTATAAAATGGGAATTGATATAGGTTCGACTACGGTTAAAATAGTTATACTCGATGAAAACGGCGAAATAATCTATAAATGCTACAGCCGCCATTTATCGAAAGTCAGAGCAAAAACTATGGAGCTAATCGAACTTGCCAAAGATATAATCGGCGATAACGAGTTAAAAATCACCGTGACAGGTTCGGCGGGGCAGGGCGTCGCGCAGACATGCGGGTTTGAGTTTGTGCAGGAAGTTTTCGTAACAGGCGAAATGGTGAAAAAATATTACCCCGATACAGACTGCGTTATCGAGCTTGGCGGGGAGGACGCGAAGATTATTTTTTTCAAAGGCGGGCTGGAAGAACGAATGAACGGTTCATGCGCCGGAGGCACAGGGGCGTTTATCGACCAGATGTCGCTTTTGCTTGACGTTTCAAACGAGGAACTTGATAAATTGAGTTTGCAGGCTGAAAAAATATATACTATAGCCTCGCGTTGCGGAGTATTCGCGAAAAGCGACATACAGCCTTTGTTAAATCAGGGCGCGAAAAAAGAAAATATCGCCGCGAGTATTTTTCAAGCCGTCGTTGACCAGACAATAACAGGATTAGCGCAGGGCAGGGATATAACGGGAAATATATTATTTTTAGGCGGACCGTTGTTTTTTTTCGAGGGACTGCGAAAAAGATTTATAGAAACTCTGAAATTATCCGAAACCAACGCAATATTCCCTGAAATTGCCCCGTATGCGGTTGCATTAGGCGCGGCGATTTCAGCCGAAAATATCAATTTTAAATACAAATATGGCGATATTGTCGCTCTTTTAAATAAATCCGTGAACATGCCGAGCGATATACAGCACAGCGAGCCGTTATTCAAAAACGAAGAAGAATATAAAGAATTTATAAAACGGCATTCAGAAAATAAATTGGACGAAACGGACATAAATACATACACAGGCGACGCGTATCTTGGCATAGACTGCGGGAGTACCACGACAAAAATCGTTTTAATAAGCGAAGATTATAAAATTTTATACAGTTATTACACGCCGAACGGCGGCAATCCCGTTGATATTATTCTTGAACAACTAAAACATATCGAAAAACTGTGCGTAGGGCGCGACGCCCTCGGCGCGCCGCAAAATCAAAACAACGGCGTCCTCGACGTCCCGCAAACCAAAAAAAATAAAATCACGCTTAAATCAGCCGCCGTCACAGGTTACGGCGAAGATTTGATAAAAAACGCGTTCTCGATAGATTTCGGCATAGTCGAGACAATCGCTCACTTCAAAGCCGCGAAATATTTTAACCCGGACATAAATTTTATTTTAGACATAGGCGGTCAGGACATCAAATGCTTTAAAATAAAAAACAACGCCATAGACAATATAATGCTCAACGAAGCCTGTTCGTCGGGGTGCGGCTCTTTTATCGAAAGTTTCGCAAAAAGCATGGGATATACCGTCGAGGAATTTTGCAAAACCGGGATATACGCGAAAAATCCTGTCGATTTAGGTTCAAGATGCACGGTATTCATGAATTCGTCAGTCAAGCAAGCGCAAAAAGAGGGTGCGTCTATTGGGGATATATCAGCCGGATTATCAACCAGCGTTGTAAAAAACGCGTTATATAAAGTCATAAGAATAAACGACGCGTCAGAACTCGGTGAAAATATCGTCGTACAGGGCGGGACGTTCTTAAACGACGCTATACTCCGGGCTTTCGAGAAAAAAATCGAAAGAAACGTCATACGCCCGAATATAAGCGGATTAATGGGAGCGTTCGGCTGCGCCGTCTACGCGAAAGAAAAATTTGTAGGGCACGACGACCCGGCGTGCCGTGAAAATCAAACATCGTCAATTTTATCATCAGACGAATTAAACGCATTCACACATACGTCAAACACGACAAACTGCGGATTATGCACAAACAAATGCAGTATAACCGTAAATAAATTTTCAAACGGCAAACGATATATCTCCGGGAACAAATGCGAGAGACCGTTAGGCATAAGAGAAAACGAAAAAATCCCTAATATGTATCATTTTAAACTGGATTATATAAAAAGCGTAATAAAATCAAGCCCGAAATATCCGAATAAAAAAACAATCGGGATTCCGTTAGGATTAAATTTTTACGAAATGCTCCCGTTCTGGCATACTCTGTGGTCAAATCTCGGATATAACGTTGAAACATCTGATATATCATCAAGAGACTTATATCAGACAGGACAACATTCTATCCCGTCGGACACTATGTGTTATCCCGCGAAATTAATTCACGGACACATAGAGAATCTTATAGAAAAAAATATAAGCGACATATTTTATCCGTGCATGACGTATAATTTTGACGAGAAGATAAGCGACAACCACTATAACTGTCCCGTAGTCGCGTATTATCCCGAACTTTTAAAATCAAATATGAGCAGTCTGCAAAACATAAATTTCATGATGCCGTATCTTGACGTATCGAATAAAAAACTGTTCACGAAAAAATTTATCGAATATTTTAACTCTCTTGAAAATTTCGATAACGCAAACAAAAAAATCATAAAAAACGCGATAGAAAAAGCATATAAAAGTCAGGAATTATATAACGAAGTTATTTTGTCAGAGGGAAAAAACGCGATAAAATTCGCAGAAGACAACAATTTAAAACTTATAGTATTATGCGGCAGACCGTATCATATAGACCCCGAAATAAATCACGGCATAGACAAAATGCTCAACTCATTCGGGTGCGTAATAATAACCGAAGACGCAGCGTCCGCTTTAATCAATACAAAACCCAAAACAAAAGTTTTAAATCAATGGACATATCACGCAAGATTATATAATTCCGCCGAATTTGTTTCGAAACATAAAAACTGCGAACTTATTCAGTTAGTATCGTTCGGGTGCGGCATAGACGCGATAACAACCGACGAAGTGCGTGAGATTCTCGAAAAAAACTCAAAACTCTATACTCAAATCAAAATCGACGAGATAAACAATCTCGGCGCGGCGAAAATCAGGATAAGAAGTATGCTCGCCGTGAGCGGGTAAATGTAGGGACGACCGCCCTCGGTCGTCCGCCAAAATATAACCGATGTTGAGGGATGTACCGGCGTTGGGGAAAATCCCGGACGACCGGGGGCGGTCGTCCCTACGAATAAAAATTTAAAACGAGGTAAAAAAAATTGAAAAACGCAAAAAATCAAGAATTTACATATCCGATATTCACAAAAGAAATGAAAAAAGACTATACTGTTTTAATTCCCAATATGTTGCCCGTGCATTTTAAATTAATCGGCAAAATCATGCAAAACTACGGGTATAACGTCGAACTTCTCGAAACGGCGGGCAGTCAAATCGCCGAAACGGGACTTAAAAGCGTGCATAATGACACATGTTATCCGGCTTTACTGGTCATCGGGCAGTTTATCGACGCGCTTGAATCCGGAAAATACGACAAGAACAAAATTGCCCTGATGATAACCCAAACCGGCGGAGGCTGCCGGGCTTCGAATTACATATATCTGTTAAGAAAAGCTCTCGAAAAAAGAGGTTACGGATATGTCCCGGTTATATCCCTGAATTTTTCGGGGCTTGACAAAAAAGCGTCGTTTAAATTTACTGTCCCCATGGCTTTTCAAATGCTTTATTCTGTACTGTTCGGCGATTTAATTATGCTCTTGTATAATCAATGCAAACCCTACGAAATAATCAAAAACAGCTCGGAAAACGCCGAAAACGAAGCTTTTGAAATATGTAATAATCTGTTCAGAAAAGGCAAAATGATTTCGTATAAAACCGTGAAAAATACATATAAAAATATAATAAATATTTTCAGTAAAATCGAAAGAAGAAACGAAACAAAAATAAAAGTCGGCGTAGTAGGGGAGATTTACGTGAAATATTCGCCGCTCGGCAACAACAATTTAGAGGAGTTTTTGCGTTCGTCAGGAGCGGAAGTTGTAGTTCCCGGACTTTTGGATTTTTGCCTGTACTGCGTGACAAACTCAATAACCGACAGAAAATTATACGGCAATAAATTTATAAAAGCGAACGCGTATAATATAGTCTATAAATGGCTGTTGAAAAAACAGTCGGACGTTATAAATATAATAAAAGAAAACAGCAGTTTTAATCCCCCCGTAAGATTCGACAAAACTATGGACGGGGTAAAAGATTATATTTCCCCCGGGGTAAAAATGGGCGAGGGGTGGCTTTTGACCGCCGAAATGCTCGAACTTATTCATTCGGGCGCGGGAAATATCGTATGCGCTCAGCCATTCGGGTGTCTGCCCAATCACATAATAGGCAAAGGCATGATAAGAAAAATAAAAGAACGAAACCCCGAAGCAAATATAGTCGCCATAGATTACGACCCCGGAGCGACAAAAATAAATCAGGAAAACAGGCTCAAGCTCATGATGTCTGTCGCAAAACGAAATCTTAGAGATTATCGGGATATTGATATTGACGCTGACGTTAAAGTTCCGGAAATCGTGAAAGAAAAAGAAAGAGATTTGGTGAATAAAAGAAAATTTATAAAAATTTAATAAAAATTATTTACTTTTAAATTATAATTTTGTATAATAGAGATAAAGTAAAGTTCATATAAAATTAAATTTATTTTAAAATCAAATAAAGGAGTAGTGTGATTATTTATGAAAAGCTCAAAGAAAATAAGCAGAATTATCGCCATATTGCTGATACTGACTATGTGCCTGCCGTTTATATTCGCGTGCGGCGCGAAAGACGATGACGCGAAACCCAAAGACGACGATAAAGCCGCGGCAAACGCGGACGGCGGCGGTGAAACCCCGACAGAGGAAGAAAAACAGACCAACCCTCCCGAACCGACAGAACCTCCGACAGAAAAACCTACCGAACCTCCTACAGAACCCCCGACCGACCCCGCCGAACTTCCCGCGCCCGATATATATTTGCAGGGCGAAAGCGAATACGAAATAATCCCCGGAGCGAGATATTATCTCTGGTCGCCGAATTGCAGTTTATATCTTGAAGCCGACAAGTGGGGCGGAGTTTGTCAGGAAGCGTACACCGGAAAAGCCGAGCAGATGTTTGTTTTTGAAAAAGTAAGGGAAGAAACCAACGAAGATACCGGAAATGTTACGATTATATATAAAATCAGGGCGTTGGGTTCGCCGGACGGCTATATAGACGTTATGGATGGTGCCGACGATATAAGGGACGGGCAGGACGTTACGGTTACGGCGACTCCCGAATCCGAAGGCAGCCATGAATTTATACTTAAAGCCCAGAAGAAATCAAAACTCGAAGACGAAGACAAAGTCCTTCTCGACGATTTTGCGGACGTTGACCTGCCGTTATTCTCGGTCGCTAACTTAGTGGCAAAAAAGAGATGCCTTGACGTTGACGGCGTGTCTAAAGACGAGGGTCATAAAATTCATATGTGGTCGGGCGGGGCGGCAAACAACCAGAAATGGTTCTTTGAGCTTGTGTCAGACGTTGAATCGGGTAAAATTATACCCCGCGGCGAATGGGAACTTGATTATTAAGATATACGAATAAAAAAAGGAGTTGCGTAATAATTTTATGAAAAAATCAGATTGTAGGGCGCGACGACCCCGGCGCGCCGCAAAATATAATAATATAAACAAAATTATCGCAATATTGCTGATATTGACTTTATGTCTGCCGTTTATATTTGCGTGCGGCGAAAAATCAAATGATTCCGGAGCGAAAAAAGACGACGGTAATGCCGGGACAGACGCGCCTGCGGTTAACGCGGACAATGAAAAACCGGCAGACGACGAAGAGCCTCCGACAGAAACAGAACCCGAACCTACAGAGCCGCCCACTGAAAAACCTACGGAAGCCCCTACAGAACCACCGACAGACCCCGCAAATCTTCCCGAAGCTGAAACTAACGGATTGATTCCGGGTGCAAGATATTATCTGTGGTCGCCGAACAGCAATTTATACATAACATGCGACAAATGGGGCTCGTTAACGCAGGAAGAATACACGGGCGACCCGGACCAGATGTTTGTGTTTGAGAAAATAGAACTCGATACGGGCAAAACGGCGTATAAAGTCAGAGCGTTGGGGACAGAAAACGGCTATCTCGATACCGACGGCGGAGACGGTGAAACAAACGGTTTGGCAGTTATAGCCACGCTTGAGCCTGAAGGTGAAAACAGCCATTTCTGGAGCGTTACAAAACAAACCAAGCCAAAAGGCATAGATTTGCCCACGCTTGCTATTCTGAGCGTAATATCAAAAAGCAAAAAAAGCCTTGACGTTTCGGGAATATCAAAAGACCCCGGCGCGAATATACAGGTCTGGGACGGCGGGAGCGCGGACAACCACAAACTGGTCTTTGAGCTTGTCGCGGACGTTGAACAGGGAAAAATAATCCCAAGAGGGTTGCAGGAACTTCCCGACGACGAATAAACAATCAAAAAATATTTATGTTGGGGCGGCGTTTTGCCGCCCTGAAATATGATAATAATAAAAAATATATTTACAAATCAAAAAAAAAAGAGTATAATAATTAAAAACAGGGAAAGCGGGGGATTTTTATTTTAAGCGAACAGATAAAATACAAACGGGTATTGCTTAAACTTTCGGGCGAGGCACTTAGCAAAGGCGGAACGGGGATTTTAAATTACGAGGTTTTGAAAAATATAAGCCGGAATATAAAAACCTGTATAGAAATGGGCGTTTCTTTCGGCATAGTGGTCGGAGCGGGGAATATATGGCGCGGTTCGTTCGGCAAAGATATGGACAGGGTAAGAGCCGACCACATGGGTATGATTGCGACTGTAATAAACTCGCTTGCTTTGCAGGATGTTTTCGAGTCGGACGGAATAGAAACAAGGGTAATGACCGCAATAGAAATGAATCAGGTCGCCGAGCCGTATATCAGGAACAAGGCGTTGTCGCATTTGAACAAAGGCAGGGTATGTATATTCGCCGGAGGGACAGGAAGCCCGTATTTTACGACAGATACGACGGCAGTCATGCGGGCGAAAGAAATAAACGCGGACATAGTGCTGTTGGGCAAAAATCATGCGGACGGGGTATATTCGGCAGACCCGAATAAATTTCCGGACGCGAAAATGTTTGACCATTTGAATTATCAAAACATATTGATTGACAAAAATCTTGGAATCATGGACACTACGGCAGCGTCTTATTCTATGGATAACAACATACCTATATGGGTCATAGGCATAGACGACCCCGAAAACATAATAAGGGCGTTAAAGGGCGAGAAAATCGGCACAATGATACAAAATTAATAAATAAAATTTTATATATTAATCAGGAGGAAAAAATTATGAAAGCGGATTTGAAAGAATTTGAAGAAAGAATGAAAAAACAAATAAGCGGCTACGAGCATATGCTCTCGACAGTCAGGGCGGGGAGGGCAAACCCAGCGATACTCGACAAGATTCACGTCGATTATTACGGCACCCCCACGCTTATAAGCCAGATGGCTGAAATTAAAATTCCCGACGCGAGAACTATTATCATAAGCCCATGGGACGCGACTTCGCTTAAAGCGATAGAAAAAGCGATAAATATGTCTGATTTGGGGATAAACCCGATGAACGACGGCAAAATCATAAGATTAAACCTTCCGGCTCTGACCGAGGAAAAAAGAAAAGATTTGACAAAACAAGTCGCCAAAATGAGCGAGGAAGCCAAAGTGCATTTAAGAAACGTCAGGCGCGACGCAAACGAAAAATTCAAGGATATGAAGAAAAAAGGAGAAATGTCCGAGGACGAACAGAAAAAATCCGAAAAAGACATTCAGGATATGCTGGATAAATATATAAAAGAAGTCGATAATATAACCGCGAAAAAAGATAAAGAAATCATGGAGATTTAATAAATCCGTAGGGGCGGATTCTATATCCGCCCTGTATATGGGGCGAAAATTGATTTCGCCCCTGCCCAAAACAAGGAATATGAATTATGATGAAAAATATAGAATTTATAGAAAATATGCCCGAACATATAGCGTTTATCATGGACGGCAACGGACGCTGGGGTACAAGACGCGGACTTCCCAGAACCGCCGGTCATGCGCAGGGGGCTAAAGTATTCAGAAAAATCGTCGATTACTGCATAAAAATAAAACTCAAAGCGTTTACTTTCTATGCTTTCTCAAGCGAAAACTGGACGCGTCCCGACGATGAAGTCTCGACGCTTATGAAAATGATAAATAAATATTTAGACGAGATTCTCGTTAAATTTTCAAGATATGACGCTGAAATCAGATTTATCGGCGATATTTCCAAATTCGAAGAGATTGATTATAAAATGTTTTCTAAAATGAAAGATATTCAAACAAAAACTCTCGGCAAAACTATGAAATTAAATATAGCCATGAATTACGGGGGACGCGACGAGATAATAAATGCCGCAAACCGGGCTTTCAAAAGAAACGGCAATAATATAATCACGGCTGAAATGCTCGAAAAAGAACTGCACACGCAGGGGCTTAAAGACCCTGATTTGATTATAAGAACAGCGGGGGAAAAACGAATCTCGAATTTTTTGCTGTGGCAGTGCGCGTATTCTGAGTTCTGGTTTACGGACGTTTTATGGCCCGATTTCAACGAAAAAATATTAAACGAGGCTATTTTTGATTTTGCCGGGAGAAAAAGACGTTACGGAGGAATATAAATAAAAATGCTTACTCGTATTTTAACCGGGATTGTCGCGCTTGTGATATTTGTCCCAATATTATTTTTTTCGCATACCGTGATTTTTGACATAGCGATAGCGACGGCTTCTTTTATAGGCACGCTCGAATTATTAAAATGCGTTGGAATAATGTCGAAATACGCAATATCCGCGCCTTCTATGTTCGTATCTTTTCTGATACCGTTACTGATAAGATACGTGAGCAATGAGGCAATTATGCTTATAATTATATCTTATTTGTTTTATTTATTATACGCGGCGGTATTCGCGAGAAAAGAAAACTCCACAAACGATATTGCGTTATGTTTTTTTTCGACTGTTTTCGTGACTATATCGTTTACAAGCATAATCATAACGAGAAATTTAGAACCGAAAGGCGATATTTTATATCTCATGATATTTATTGGCGCATGGTCAACGGATACTTTCGCGTATTTCACGGGGAAACTTTTTGGGAAACATAAATTTATGCCCAATATTTCACCGAATAAAACGATAGAAGGCGTAATCGGCGGGATAGTGTTTTGCTCTGCCGCGTTTGTGATATACGGGTTTATAATAGCAAAAATGCACCCGTCATTTGATGCTTCACAAATTGCTTATTATATAATACTAGCAGGCGTAGGGATTGTAGTTTCTATAATTGCCCAGCTTGGGGATTTGTCAATGTCTGCAATCAAGAGAAATTACGGCGTGAAAGATTTCGGGACTATGTTTCCGGGGCATGGGGGAATATTAGACAGGTTTGACAGCGTAATGGCGGTAGCTCCGGTAATTATGATTATGTTAGCGATATTTTTTAAAATCTCCAATATGTAGTTTGCGTAAATAGAGGTGAAAATATATGAAAAATACGAATCGTATATATACAATAGCAGAAATTAAAAATATGATTATTCCGATTGCCCAAAATTACGGCGTAGAAAAAGTATATTTGTTTGGCTCATACGCAAGAGAAAACGCCACGCAAAACAGCGATATTGATTTATATATTCATAGTGGGAAAATTTCGACATTGTTTGCTCTTGGCGGCTTTTATGCGGATATATGTGAAACATTAGGAAAACGCGTCGATATTATTACATCGGACGAAATGAGCCTGAAGTTTCGCAGCCGTATTCAAAATGAGGAGATTTTGATTTATGAACAATAATTTTAAAGATAAATCTATAATCGAACGTATTTTAAATTATTGTAATGATATTATTAAAATGGTTGACAGGTTTGGCAAATCTATTGAGGCATTTGAGGCAGATTTCGCATATATTCACGCTTGTTCCATGTGTATTATTCAAATAGGGGAACTTTCTGCGTTATTGAGTGATGGATTTAAAGATGAATATAATAAAATCCCGTGGAAAGGTATAAAGTCAATGCGGAATTTGTTCGCCCATAATTATGAAGGAATAAGCATATTAAAAACTTGGAATACAATCGAAATTGATATACCGGAATTGTTTGAATATTGTCAGGAAATAATTGAACAAATTGAAAAAGGCGATAAAGATTAAAATATCGAATACGGGTTGTTTACGTAGAGGATTTATATTTGTAGGTGTTAAAATGAAACCGGAATTTTTATATCATGGAAGCCAATATGTTATTGAAACCTTGATTCCAAGACAGGCAAAAGATTCAAGCGACATCGGTTCTCAATTAGGCATATACGCCTGTGAACATTGGGAAGAAGTAATCCGATTTGCGATGCCGATTCGGTGGTATCCTGATAATCCTGCTGGCAGAAGATTATGGTCATTTTTGCCCGAAGGCAAATTAATAATTGAATATGGAAGTATTAACCCTTATGGAATTGGCTATATTTATAAAATAAATTCAGAATATTTTGAAAAAATAGATAATTGGCAATGGATGTCTATGAAAGAAACTGCCGTTATTGATTCAAGTGAAATAAAAGTAGAAGATTATTGGGATTTAATAGAATTTTCAGAAGAGGCACTTCAAGCTAACACATTATTATATCCGTCAGATACACTTTACCAAAATAAATTTCCATATTCGAAATAAACATTTTATTTAATAACTAAATCAATAATTGAGGAGGGATATTCCAATGTTGTCGATAGAAGAAATTAAATCATATATCATACCTGTTGTTGAAAAATATCCTATAGAAAAAGTCATACTTTACGGCTCTTATGCCCGCGGAGACGCTTCCGATACGAGCGATATTGATTTGGTAGTTGAAAGCGGCGGAAAAATGCGAAACAGTAAAATATTTACTTTAGGCGGCGATTTGCTTATGGTTTTACCTGTAAGGGTGGACGT
>Ga0082212_10002575_pt1 | contig 26314 bp, 20 predicted proteins | sample TergutNt197P3_FD_71548 | JGI IMG/M metagenome (GOLD analysis project Ga0082212, IMG submission 71548) | Neocapritermes taracua P3 segment gut microbial communities from Petit-Saut dam, French Guiana - Nt197 P3 | ecosystem: Host-associated > Arthropoda: Insects > Digestive system > Gut ...
CTTGTGAAAACCGAAGAGCGGGTCATTGAACTTGCTCACAGTGATCGCAGCAAAACGCCGATTGAACCGTTCTTGAACGACCAGTGGTTCGTGAAAATGGATGCGTTGGCACAGAGTGCGATTGATGCGGTAGAAGAAAAACGTCCCCTCGCCCCCTTGGGGGAGAGGGTTAGGGTGAGGGGGGAAACCGGTGAAGGGATAAATAGCCCTCACCCTAGCCCTCTCCCAGAGGGAGAGGGGACGTTGAAGGAAAAAATCCGCATCTATCCCGAACGCTACACCAAAGGCTATATTGACTGGTTGAACGAAAAACGCGACTGGCCCATCGGTCGGCAACTCTGGTGGGGACATCGAATTCCCATCTGGTACTGCGAGGGCGCAACGGAAGATGATCTCAAACGTATTTTTGCATGTCGTGATGACATCGTTTGGCAACTCGACCCGGAAAACAATGTTTGGTGGATTTGTTCCCAAACAGAAGATTTACCGAGCGATGCCGCACCGGGACATACTCTCATTCAAGAGGAAGACGTACTGGACACATGGTTTTCCAGTGCGCTGTGGCCCCACTCGACGCTCGGTTGGCCCGAAGAGACATCGGACTTGGAACGCTACTATCCGACGGGAGTGTTGATTACGAACCGGGACATTTTGACACTCTGGGTCGCCCGAATGGTGCTTGCCGGTCTCTTCAATACGGGCAAAAAACCGTTTCACGAGGTTTATATTCATCCGAAAATTTTGGACAAGTACGGCGAAGGCATGTCGAAGTCGAAGGGCAACGGCGTTGACCCGATCAGCGTGATCAACAAGTTCGGAGCGGACGCTCTGCGGTTTGCATTGGCGTATTTGACGACGGAAAATCAGGACATTCGTTTGGTGTTGGATTTCGAGTGTCCGCACTGCGGGACGGTCGTGGAGCAAACGAAAAAGAACCGAACGTTGCCGAAGATACCCTGTCCGAAGTGCAAGCAGGAATTCCGAACGCAGTGGGCGGAAACGGCGGCGGACAAGGCATTGCCGGAAGGACCGATGATCGGCGAACGATTTGAAGTGGCGAGAAATTTCTGCAACAAGTTGTGGAATGCGGCGAGGTTCGTGCTGATGAATATAAGAGGGTTCGGGACGGAGTTCGACGAATATGCTGAATTTCTCGAAGATAGGTGGATATTATCCCGTCTCGCAACGGTAACAAAAGACGTTACCGAATCGTTGGAGTCGTACCGTTATGCCGACGCAATGCGGACGCTGTATGATTTTACGTGGGATGAGTACTGTTCGTTCTACGTGGAAATTGTGAAGTCGCGGTTACTCGACATGTCGCAACGATTTCAAGCTCAATGTACGTTGCATTACGTATTGGATAGGCTTCTTCGACTACTGCATCCCGTCATGCCGTTTGTAACAGAGGAAATTTGGCAACGGCTTAAAGAGGTAACGAACGATCCAGACGAAGTCGAAAGCATTGCGATTGCAATTTTTCCTGAACCAGTCGAGTCGGCGATCAATCCCGAAGTCGAAAAACAATTTGCGGTCTTTCAAGAGTTACTGCGTGCCGTTCGGGATGTTCGAGCAAGCCGAAATGTTCCGCCGAAAATGGAAATTGCGTTTTCGGTACGCTGCGATGAAGCAACGGCAACACTTTTGAAACCGATGGAGCCGTATTTTCTGTCGATGGCAAGAGCAAAAGCAACCGGTTGGGGACCGGCGACGCAGTCGCCGGCTCTCGCTTCGGTGGTTCCCTTGACGGGAATGGACGTTTTCGTGGACATTTCGGAATTGATCGATATTCCAGCGGAGATTGCCAAGTTGGAAAAAGAACTCGCCAAGTTGGAAGGTTTCATTCAATCGAAGGAGTCGAAGTTGAACAGCGATTTTGTTCAAAAGGCACCGCCTGCCGTCGTGGAAAAAGAACGGCAATCGCTGGAAGAACTGCGGAGTCAACACCAATCGGCAACGGCAGCGATTGCGCAACTGAAAAACATTTAGCCGGTGCTCCGGCGCACAGAACACCAGAGACATCTTGGCGTTACGTTAAGGCGTTCCGAAGTACGCACCCAGCGTGTGCTGTTTCATACTGCCGCATCCCCTTTTTCCTGTTTTTGTTGTAGAATGTGAGGTCGTTTCTGTGATTCCTGACAGTTTTTTACCATGCAGTACGTTTTAAGTGTCATGTCGGATGACCATCCCGGTATCGTTGCCGGCGTGAGTTCCATAGTGGATCGTCTCGGCGGAAATATCTTGTCTTGCAGTCAGACCGTCTTGGACGGCTACTTCACGTTCATTGTAGTCATCGATCTACCCGGCACAAAAGAACCCGAAGACCTGGCAAAAGAAGTTCGCTCCGCTCCCGAACTGGGAGACGATTATCAGGTCATCGCTCGGTACTACGAACCGCAACCGCTGCAACAAACCACCGATTCCGCCGATAACGTTTTCATCATTACGGCGTTTGGTAAGGATCGCCCCGGCATTGTTCGGGAATTCAGCCGCTATCTTGCAGGTCATGATATTAACATCACCGATTTGTACGGCGGGCGCAGAGACGAGAATTTTGTTCTCATTGGTCAGTTGACGATTCCACCGAAAGTCAACATCCGCAGTATTCAGAGCGACTTGGAAGTCACGGGTGAGGAGTACGGTTTTACTGTTAAGGTACAGCACAACAACATTTTCGTGGCGACAAATCAACTTCGGCTTGTAGAATAAGCAAATTGACCACAAATCGCGCAGCGAACACACCAGACATTTTCTTGACAGATTCCCGGTTTTTGCTAAAATGATTGACGGTGTATCGTTTCCTTCTCAAGCCCGCTTGAACCACTCCGATGCGGAAACATAAACAGCACAGCGAAGGTTTTACGTTGCTGGAAATCCTGCTCACAATGGCAGTGCTACTGGTCGGATTGACGGCGGTGTTTCAGACAACCCAATCCGCTCTGAAAAAAAAAGCAATGGCAAGAGAATTGACCGATGCCCAAAATGCATGCCAGGCAGTTCTCAATGAATTGCTCGCCCGTTCTTCCCCTACTCAGCCTGAAGAAGGCAGAACGGTTGAACATTTGCCGCACTGGAAAATTCGTGTCGATATTTATCCGGCATCGCAAAACGACCTTTACGTTTTGCATCTTTCGGCACAGCAATTTTCGCCGGATGGTCTGTTCCTTGGCGTAAAATATCAACTGCTCCGCTGGGTACCTGCCGAAAGAGTGCAGTTTCCCGACCCCCCGGAAATGTTCCTTGGAAACGAATTTGATGATTTGTTTCAATAGGGTGTGTAAAAAGTTTGTGGGTATTGTAGAATGTCCGAGTAAGCATTTTTACAAGGACGTACCGCTATGCAACCCGATTCCCCCACCCTTCGCGAACTTCTTCTCGCCAAATTCAACGCCCTCCTCGATGAATGCGACCTCATTCCCAGTAACCCACAAACCGTCGATAATATGGACGAGTTCTTTCTCCTCAAAGGACGAAAACTCCTCCAAGAAAAGTGTTGCATCGTGATGCGGAGTCATCGAAGATGTGAAGATGTGGTTTGAGTGGATGCGTTTGGTGCTGTTATCGAAAGTGTTTGCGGGCATTGATCGGGAATTGCAATCGTTGGAAGAGGGGTTGCAAGACGAGTCGAAAAAGTCGTAGCAGGAGTCGGTGGTGTCGTTGCGAAAGTATTTGGGTCGGCATCGTGAGCGGTTGAATTATTGCGAGCGATTGGCGGCGGATCGGGTGATAGGGAATGGTTTGATAGAGGGGGCATGCAAGAATTTGGTGGGGCGCAGGTTGAAGCAGACAGGAGCGTGTTGGCGAGTGGAGCGGGCGAACAGGATTGCCGTTCTCTGTGCCGCTCTCTACTCCGAACAGTGGAAAAGATGCTGGAAATCCACCCACCAAAGTTTTACACACCCCCTCGTCTGCCGCTCCGGTTTCCCCCGCTTGAAAAAGGAAGGAAAAAGAGTTAAAATCAGTGACTATTGTTGTTTTTGCCGTTGGGGAGACTTCTTTCTGTGATTGTTGCCGCTTCGACTTCCTGTATTTCTGACGAGCCGCTGGCGGATATTTTTGACCGCCTCGTGGACTTGGAATATGCGAGTATGGAATGGGTCATTGGCGAACAAGGTGCGATTGCGCCATCGCAAATTGCCGAAAAACACGATTCCATCGTTCAACTTCGTCGGAGTTTGCGGCGAATCGTGCCGGTCTCGATTTTGTTCGATGTTGAACCGGAAGTACCGGAATACATTGAGCAGTTTTCCGCTGCTTGTCGATTGGCAAAAGATTGCAAAATCGCCGTGATCACGGTACACGCTGCAATTCCCGGAACCCCTTTTAATGAAGAAATCGACCGTCTCCGGGAATTGGTCAAAATCGGAATCTACCACGGAGTCGTCGTGGGAATTGCGACCGAGGCGGGACGTATTACCGATACGCCGGATACGGTCGGAAGTCTGTGCAAAAATGTCAAAGGACTGGGAGTTACTCTTGATCCGAGCCACTATATTTACAATTTACCGAAGCCGAGAGACTACGAATCGATTTTGCAATATGTTTGCCACGTTCGACTCCGGGACACGACGCAGAAGCAATTTCAGACGCAAATCGGTCAAGGAATCGTCGACTTTGGGCGGCTGGTTACACTTCTCACCAACATCGACTACCGCCGGGCGTTATGCGTTGATCTCGCTCCGCTTCCGAATGTCGAGCAATTTGCCGAACTCCGAAAAATGCGATTGCTGTTGGAAAGTTCACTCTGATCTGCGAAATGATCACGTCACTGGTGTCCCAACGTTTTTACATAAAACCGCTGTAACCTTTTCAATGGTAGACACTTGTGTAAAATCTTGACCTGTATCGATTTCAATTTCAGTCTCGCTTTTGGCGGGATTTTGGAGCCACCGCAGGTCAATGAATCACGGAAAATACGTCTTCGCCCAAATTATGGATCGCCTTCCCTGGCGACGCTTCCAAACTTGTGTCGACCGGTATCACGGCGACCATAACATCCAAACCTTCAAATGCTGTGACTATTTTCGTGTCATGGCATTTGCCCAACTGACCTATCGTGAAAGTCTGCGAGACATCGTCGCCTGTTTGAATGCCGTACCCGAAAAGATGTATCACCTCGGTATTCGCTCCGGGATTTCACGGAACAATTTGTCCAACGCAACCAAGCAACGTCACTGGATGATTTTCGCCGACTGCCGCAGAGTTTGCACCAGATTCTACAGATTTTCAGCCTTACTCAATTTGAGAAAACCCCTCTATTTTCAATGTTTGAAAGAAAAAATTACACTTTTCAAAACATGCCTTGCCGTAACCAGTTGACACTATTCGACTTATGATGGGACACTAATGCGTAGGACTATCAAAATCGCTTCGGCTTTCGCCTCGATCTTCTCCTCGGCTCTGCCTTCGGCTACCGTTGGCACGTTCGTTTAACGAACTTTCTGTTGGTGAACAACGTGTCATCAAGGAGATGTGAGAAAATATGATAGAACATCCGCGAAACTACTCCGCCAGAAGATACCGGTTGGCAATCGTGATGCCACTGACAATTGCTCCGACAATGCCGACCATTCCCTGATCCGTACCGCAAACGAACAGGTTGTCCAAATGAGTGCGACCGTCGTATTTTTTGTCCGGTGCTCCGTAAATCGCCCCGTTTTCCTTTCCCGTGAAGCGGCGCACCGTTGTCGGCGTGAACATGTCCGTATCAATCACATGTTCGCGGAAATCGGGCATAAATCGGATTGCCGATGCCTGAATTTTTTCGTACCAAAAACGTTTTTGTTCCAGATATTCCTCCGGCGAAAGATTTTTCCACTGGTCGAAATTGGCAAGTGCCGTAATGCGAATCATTCCTTCGTTCATCGCTTCGGCATAGTCGAAATTGTTCGGCGAACAGATCACGCCGCTCCGCAGATCGACCAATTCGTTCGGCTTTTCGTAGCAAAACCGGTCGGAATCGTTGAAAAAGATGATCGTTCGGTTATGCCCAAACTGTTTCGGCTCTTTGTTCAGTACCGAAATGGTTTCGATGAAACCGAGTTGTCCCGTTCCGAGCAAATTCGGTTCTTTCGTTTCGTGAACATCGCAGAGTTGCATCGTTTCTTGCCAACCTGCCGAAGAGAGTACGTTCTTCGCTTCGATTTCGGAGCCGTCGCTCAACACGACTTTATCGACTCGTTGTTCTTTGGAGAAAATCCGCTGCACACCGGTTCGGAGCCGAAGTTCGCCGCCAAGAGCTTTGAATTTGTTGATCAGTTTTTTCAAAATCAGCCGCACGCCGTCGAACGGTCGGGCAAACCCTTCCAAAAAGATGGAGCGGAACATAATGCTGAACTGTCCGAATTCCATATCCCGTTCTTTTGCTCCGCCGTAATAGAGTAGCGGACAAAAGATCATTTCCGTCAGCGTCGGGTCGGTAATATGCCGGTTGACAAATTCTCTGGCAGAGCCGCCGGAAACGCCGAGACCGAGTTGATCGTAGTCGAGCAGTTCTTTGGCAAGCCGCATCAGACCATCAACCTGTTTGGGAAAATGCTTTTGGACTTCGGAAACGAAGAGTTCAAAGTGATTGTTGAAATTGAGCCGAACGCCGGGAAAAGCAATCGTCGAACCGATTTGCGGTACGAGGGCGAGTTCGTCCCAGGTGAGGCGGAGATGGCGAAGCAGTCGGGAGAGCGGTCCAGACTTCGTGCCTTTGGGGACGTAGTTCGTCATGGCGTGCAGTCCGACATCGAGGGTTCTTCCCCGTTGCCGATAGAAGGAGTTAAGCCCTCCAATGGCGTGATGCTGTTCGAGAATACAAACCCGCTGGTCGTAGTGAGCCAAGCGTATTCCGGCGGCAAGCCCCGACATTCCCGCCCCGATGATGACCGTATCGTATGACATGTCCACTCCCTTTCTGTTACCTAATATAGCAGATTTTTCGGAAAAGGCAACAAGCCAATGCTCTGGATCTGTAGATGTGAAAACGGCACCGTATTCGGCATTCTCTTGACTTTCGACTGCGATTCGATTACAATCGGGACCTCTTTACCGTTGTCAAACCCATCATGTCCGACAAACTCGCCCAAGAGAAAGAACTTTTACGTGAAATCGCTTCCCGACCGCCGGTTCCCAAAGCGTTGGGATATATCAAATTGACCGGTCCTGGCTTGTTGCAATCCGCTATGACGCTCGGTGCAGGTTCCGCTGCCGCTTCCGTTGTTGCCGGTGCCTCCTTCGGATACAAACTCCTCTGGGTGCAGCCCGTCGCCATGTTCCTCGGTGTGATGATGTTCGTTGCCGTCTCCAAAATCGTGCTCACGAAATCTCATGACCGACCCTACTGGGGATTCATGCGAGAAATGAATAACGTCTGTCAACCGTTTATCATTCTCGTTTTTCTTTGGGCGTTTGCCTCCATTTTCGCATCGGTCATCTGGCACTTTCCACAATACGGTCTCGCTGCCGGGGCGATCCGAAGCGTCGTGCAGCAATTTAATCCGACTGCCGAATTACTCGTCGATGGTTCCTACACCGCATTGGGGTATCAAATCAGTTTCTTCACGGCGGCGGTCATTCTGCTTGTCAACATTACGGTCGTTTTCAATTACGGACGCGGCGGAATCGGTATCCGTATTTACGAGTGGTTTCTGCGGTGTATGATTGCTCTCGTCTTTTTGACGTTCCTACTCGTCGTGATTATGAACTTTGCCAAAATCAACTGGCTTGAACTCTGCAAAGGATTCATCGGTTGGTACGGCATTCCCTACAACGACAACCCTGCCGAATATGCCAACACGGTAACGATGGTGCTCGGAATGATCGGAGCGGCAGTCGGAATCAATATGACATTTCTGTACCCGTACTCGCTTCTGAAAAAAGGTTGGGGAAAAGAACACAAAACATTGGCGAAGTGGGATTTGGGTATGACGATGTTCCTCCCCTTCGTGTTGGTAACATCATTGATTATGATTGCGATGACGGTTTCCGGCGTGTATGACGGGACGGACATCGTCAAGACTACCATCACTCCGTTAGCGGCGGCGGCTTCGCTCACTAGCGGCGGATTGATGGATCAAAAATGGGCGACGGTCATTTTCTGCGGCGGACTGATCGGAATGTCCTGCGGAGCAATTTCGGCACACATGACCTGTTGCGGTTTTACCTGGTGCGAAATGCTCGGCTTAAAACAAACGACGTGGAAGTTCCGGCTGTTTGCATTGACCCCATCCATTGGCGTTTTCGGAGTCGTGTTTCAGTTGCCGTTCTGGTTTCCCATCGCGGCATCGGCAATTTGTTTGACGATGTTGCCGATTGCGTATTTCCTGTTCTTCATGATGAGCAATAACCGGCACTACCTCGGCAATGCGGTCGGCAAAGGACTTGGGCACTGGATTTTCAATCTGATTTTGATTGTTGCGCTGATAGCGGCAACGACCGGTGCGATCATCAAATTGAAGGGCGGAGTCTATGACAAGATATTCCCGCCGCAGGTTCAGCAGAAAAATGCCGGATAATCCCAGTAGATGTGCAAGAATGGAATTTTTGATTTTTTCCCCTACAAGCCGCCATGAGAAACGTATAAAGTGGTAACGTTTCATTCACGGAGGTTTTTATGTCCAACAATCTTGCCCATCTTGTCCAAGTCTTCCGTCACGTGAGCGATCCCCGCTCCAAACACGGCACCTATCAGCCCTCGGCAGGCATCCTCGCCCTCACCTTTCTTGGGCTGCTCGCCGGACAAAATTACTTCACCCACATCTGCCTATGGGCAAAGAATCATTGGAAAACCCTTAAGGAACCCCTCGGATTCAAAACGAAAAAGCCACCCGATCGAACCACCATCTCTCGACTTCTCGCCAAAATATCCCTGAACGAAATGCAAGAAGCCTTCACTGATTTTTTGTCGCAACTGCTCCAAGAACAACCCTTGACCGTCGCCGTCGATGGCAAGGTTGCCAAACAGATGCTCGACAAAGAAGGCGAAGTCTTGCAGATGCTCAATACGTTTGGCGGCGGTGGCGGCACTGGTAAGGGACAAACCAAAAAAGTTCCTGAAAAAATTGGGATTCCTAAAGGAATGAGGCTTTCTTGCACATCTACTGGTTCGCTCCGCTGATTGCTTGACAATTCTCTCGGCGGAGAATACACTACTGGTACGATGAAATGCGTCTTGCTCCTTTCGGATCGATTCAAAGTTGTTACGCCGGTGGAAATCGAGTTCTATCCTCAGATGCCTGCCGGCGGAGACATTGATGAACGAAATGTTGTCTTTGAAGACGGACATTATCAGGGAGAACTCCTCGTCGAAAACGATCCCGGTAATATCGAATCCATCGAACTGTTTCTCAACGGTGATACGCTCATTGGACACGCTACCCGGCACGGAACCGCCGGGTATCACGTCCGCTTTGGAGACGAACGACATACCGAGACGACGCAGCCATTCCAGTTGTTGTACGATATTCTCTTCCTGTCAATCCGCATGACTCTTCGGGGAGAAAACGAACCGGTCGTCCTGTACAGCCGGTACATGGCATGCATCAGCAAACAGCCGGAAGACACGCAAAATGCTGTCGATATGCTAAAATCGCTCCTCAACTTTGAAGACGATAAAATCGGGAATTGGATGTTCGGAGACCGAACAATGGACTCGCTCGACGGCGGTCGCCTTGCCAAAGGAGAACTGCGGCTCCAACAGCAAACCTTCAAATCGCCGACGGCATACATCCAGTTGATCGAGTCGATTGCCATCTGTTACCAGAGCAATCTGCAATACTTCAACGCCCTTGCCCGGCACAGCATCAAGAAAACGAACATCGTTCGGGAATATGCCAAAGCGAGGGATGTTTCAATCACCGGTTTTCAGTGGCTCATGCAGAATTCGGATCAACTCGTTGCTGTCCCGCAACGAACCGCTTTGTTACGGAACGGCAACTATTACATCCCTCGAAAAATCCTGATGCAGGAACCGGTGAGCAATCGGGATGTGTACGAAAACCAAGTCATTTTGAGTTTTTTGGTGCTGGTACTGAAAAATGCGCGGACGATTCAAGCACTCCTAGCGGCGGATATTGTCGAGCGGGAAAGTACGTTGCAGAAAATTCAAGGAACCGTTCGTGAAGGATACCAACCGCCGGCAATCACCACGATTTGGCAACTTCCACTGCGGGAATCAAAAGGTTTTTGCGAACGATTGAGTGTCGTAACTGCGCAACTGGAATCGCTCTACAACAAGTACAGCGAGATTTTGCAATGCACCAAGTTTGAAGTCCGAACATTTCCGCAGAAGACAAAAACGTTCCAAGAAGTTAAACCGTACAATCAGGTTTTTGAGCAGATCATGAAGTGGTTCAAGTTCGGCGACTTCGATATGAAAAAGAACAGGGTTATTTTCAATTTGCGGACGCTGGATAAACTCTTCGAGTATTACAGTTTATATCGGCTATTGAAAATGTTAAGCGATGCCGGTTTCGAGCCGGTGAAAGATAAACCGGCAATCATCTCGTATCGGTATTATGTTCTCGACAGTTGGTACGAAAGCGAAATGGATGTTGCCAATACGTATCATCTCGAAAAGGGGAATGAGCAGTTGACATTGTATTATCAACCTGTCGTTCATTCGGATCGTTTCGAGAACGACTTGACGATTTTTCGGACGACGATTCCCCGTCGTGCGCAAACGAGTTGTTATTACACGCCGGACTTTTTGCTGAAAATCACCCGTCCGAATAAACCATCGGCTTATGTGGTGTTGGATTCCAAGTATTCCAACCGGTTGAGTATTTTGCGCCGGCACGAAGACAACAGCCAAACGAATTATCTCGACAAAATCGTGTTGAAGTATTCGTCGCAGTTTGCATCGAAGGAGACGCGGGAATCACCGAAGATGATTTGGATATTGCAGGGTCGGGTCGGCGACGGCGAAGAACGAACGGTGTTTCGATTTCACAATTCGCCGCTCGCAAAGTATTATCCGCCGAGTACGAATTATGGAGTCATATCGGTCAACACCAAAAACGATTCGCTTCACGAACTTTGGAACGAAATTCGACGACTGCATGATTAGATGTTGTGTGTTCGGGTATGTAAGTTTTGTTTTAACGAAGAACGTAAAGGGAGGGTCGGGGCAAGCAGCCGGGTTATTGTACCGTGTTTTGCAATGCGGCAACGAAAGAGCCGCAGAAGCGGCTCAGGGCGTTTGAAAAATTGTCGGACGGCTTCCGATTGGCGGAGAAGGATTTCGAGATTATGTAAACTCATCATTTGCTTGTAATGGACGAAAAAAATGCTACAATCTGATTAATATTTTTTATGCTGCTGAACCCTTATGTCATTTCCTCTCCGACTTGTGACACCCCTCTGTCTGTTTGTATCCTTCGTTTCCGCATCGGTGCTGATGGCGACAAACTGCAAGTCAAACTGCGGGAAATTTTCGAATAACTTTTAGCCGGTACTCTGCCCATGGGAGCAACGGGAAACAATAAAATCAGAAAGGAAAACACAACATGAGTTTACAACAACACGAAATTTGGTTTATCACCGGCGCGCAACTTTTGTACGGCGGCGAAGCAGTCAAGCACGTAGATGCACACTCGAAAGCAATCGTCGATGGCTTCAACAAGACAAAAAAATTGCCGATCAAGGTCGTGTACAAAGGGACGGTCAATTCCGCAGCGGAAATCACCGAAAAATTCCAAGAGGCAAACAACTCCGAAAAATGCGTCGGCATTGTTACGTGGATGCACACATTTTCGCCGGCGAAAATGTGGATTCACGGTCTCAAACTCCTGCGAAAACCGCTTCTGCATCTGCACACGCAGTTTCAGCGGGAAATTCCGTGGTCGGAAATCGATATGGATTTCATGAATCTCAACCAGAGCGCACACGGCGACCGGGAGTTCGGTTACATCATGGCTCGCATGAAAAAGCCGCGTAAAATTGTCGTCGGACATTGGGAAGACACCGACGTGCATAAACGCATTGCCGTCTGGATGCGCGTGTGTGCCGCTTGGAACGATGCTCGGTCGATGCGAATCCTTCGTTTCGGCGATAACATGAACAACGTTGCCGTTACCGACGGCGACCGGGTCGAAGCGGAAATGACGCTCGGCTATCACGTCGATTATTATCCCATCGGCGGTCTTGCCGCCGAGGTTGCACGAACCACCGATAAGGAAATCAATGCTCTCGTTGCCGAATATGAAATGCAATACGAGTTCGCCCCGATGGCAGCGAAAAAAGGAGCGAAACATGGTCAAGTGCGTGAAGCGGCACGAATCGAAGTGGCGATGCGGAAAATTTTGCAGGCAACCGGTGCGAAGGCATTTACCACCAATTTCGATGCGTTGCACGGTTTGGATCAACTTCCCGGCTTGGCATCGCAACGGCTAATGAATGATGATTACGGTTTTGGTGCCGAAGGGGATTGGAAAACTGCCGCCCTTGTTCGCACGCTCAAAGTGATGGCGATGGGACTGCCCGGCGGAACATCGTTTCTGGAAGATTATGTCTATCACTTCAAAGACAAGGGTGCGATTTTGCAAGCACACATGTTGGAAATTTGTCCGTCCATTGCAGAATCCAAACCGCGAGTCGAAGTGCATCCGCTTGGCATCGGTGGCAAGGCTGACCCAGCACGATTGGTTTTCACGGCTCACGAAGGTACTGGCTTGGCGGCAACGATTGTCGATATGGGCAACCGTTTTCGTATGATTGTCAACCAAGTTGATTGCGTGAAGCCGGAAGCGGACTTGCCGAAGTTGCCGGTGGCTCGTGCCTTTTGGACTCCGCAGCCTGATCTCAAAACGGCGGCGCATGCATGGATACTTGCCGGTGGTACGCACCATACGGCATTTTCCTATTCCCTAACGAACGAGTATTTTGAAGACTACGCCGAAATAGCGGGTATCGAAATGCTGTTGATTGACAACGAAACAACGATTCCCGATTTTCGGAATCAAATCAAAGTCAACGACGTGTATTATGCGTGTAACAAGTAGTCACATACACATTTTGATTTTCAAAATGGCAATCCGGTCTGGAGTACCGGCTAAGGAGTCGTCCAAAAATAACATTTTGGAAATGGTATTTTGGGACAACTCCTATATTGCAATCGGTTGCCGTTTTTGAACCGATTCCATCTCCCTTAAGGCAATCACCAATGCATCGCGGGCAAGATCGCCGCCGAGAATCGGAGAAACCTGTCCTTTACTCACCGAATCTGTTAACTCCTTCAATTCGTTCGCAAAAATGCCGACTTCATCCAAAGAGGGCAACTCGGCGGGCAATGCTTTGCCGTCGTCCGTCAGAATTGTCGTGCCGGAACCTTCCACCACAATCGTAGCTTTCTCGAAGTGAACCTCGCTCCGTGCCATAAAGGGACGACCCTGCTGAAAAATACAACCGCTCGTTGCCGTTACGACCAAGTTGGGGTTACCGAAAATGAATTGCGTCGTAAAATACTCCGGCACTTCTCCTCGCAACCGACCGATGCTCTGCACCTGTTTCGGCATTCCGAAAAGCAAGCGGATGAAGTGGGCATCGTGAATATGAAGGTCGAGCAACGGACCGCCGATGGTGGACATGTTGTAAAAATCTTTGAGCCAGACCGGATCGGAAATGATGCGGTCGAAATGTCCGCCGATCAATTTGCCGTACTTTTTTGTCTGCGCCGCTTCATAAACAAGAGCGTAAGCGGGAAAGAAGGGAAGCACATGTCCGACCATGAAGAGTTTTTTATTTGCTTCGGCAGCGGTTGTCATTGCGTCGGCATCGGTCAGCGAAAGGGCAATCGGTTTTTCGGAGAAAACATGCTTACCGGCTTTGAGGGCGGCGGTGGTCATCTTGGCGTGCAAATTCGGCGGCAGACAGATGTCCACCAAATCGATATCAGGATCGGCAAAGAGTTCGTCGGCTTCGGCGTATGTTTTGATGTCGGTCAAGTCCATCTGCGTTCCCTGCGGACCGAAATTGCCTTTGATGGCAGTCCAATCTCCTTTTCTCCGTTCCGGCAAGGATTCGCAGATTGCCGTTACCTGTATCCCGCTCAACTTTTGATAAGCGAGATAGTGCATCATTCCCATAAAGCCGAGTCCGTGAATACCGATTCGCAGCATAGTATATTAGGGGGCAAAAATTTTTAGAACACTCTCAAGCCTATCATAATTTACCCGGCGCGTCAATCGGTATGTGACGATATTCAAATTGTAACATGTTAGGGCTACTTTCGGAGTGTTGCAGATGGGCGCATGACTTCCAGAAATGCCTCATTCCGGCTTGTGTTCCTTGTTTCTTGTTTTGCCCTTCGTTGACAATCTAAAATGCGACGCTATGATTATATCCGTGGACAATACAATAAACGAAGTCTTGGAATTTGTAAAGGAAAACGATGTCAAATTCGTTCGCCTCGGTTTCTGCGATCCCTTCGGAACACAAAAAAATATCTCCATCATGGCAGATGAATTGCCAGCGGCATTTGAAAACGGCATCTCCTTCGATGCCCATGCCATTCGCGGCTTTCACGATGTGAACATGTCCGACTTGTTCCTGTTTCCCGACCCCGAAACGTTGACCGTTCTTCCCTGGCGACCCTCTCCCGGCAGAGTCGTGCGGTTTTATAGCAACATTAAAAATCCCGACGGTTCACCTTCGGCACTCGACGGCAGAGGCTTACTCAAACGTGTCGTTCAGCGGTGTGAAAAGATGGGTTACGTCTGTAAAATTGGAACGGAATGTGAATTTTACCTTTTCCAAACCGACGAGGACGGCGAGCCGACCGACCGCACACTTGACGGCGGCGGGTATCTGGACATCGCACCGCTTGACCGCGGCGAAGATATTCGCCGGGAAATATGTCTGACGCTGGAACAAATGGAAATCAAACCGGAAGCGTCGCATCACGAACAGGGACCGGGACAAAATGAGATCGATTTTAAGTTTAGCGATGCGCTGACCAGTGCCGACAATTTGCAAACGTTCAAATCGACGGTCAAAGCCATTGCTGCCCGGAATGGGTTGTTTGCCTCCTTTATGCCAAAACCGCTGTTGGATGCTCCCGGCAGTGGATTGCACGTCAATCTTTCGCTCGCTCAAAACGGACAGAACATTTTTAGGAACGCCCATGAAGGGCACTCAAAAATTGCCGAAAGTTTCATTGCCGGTATCCTTGCGAAAACATCGGAGATCACTCTGTTTCTGAATCCGCTTGCCAACTCTTATGAGCGTTTGGGCAAATTTGAGGCACCGAAATATGTGTCGTGGTCGCATCAAAACAGGTCGCAACTCATTCGGATTCCCGCCGCCGTCGGTGAAAAGGTTCGTATGGAACTGCGGTCGCCCGATCCGGCATTGAATCCTTACCTTGCGTTTGCATTGATTCTTTCCGCCGGACTTGACGGTATCGAAAACGACCTGCCTCTGCCGCCTGCTGTTGATGCGGATTTGTATAAGGCGGATGAAAATACAATAAAAACGTTGACACGATTACCGGACAGTTTGGAGCAAGCGATCACTCTTGCCGAAAGCAGTGATTTCGTGAAAAACGTCATCGGCGAAGCACTGCTGTTGCGGTATCTTGCGCTGAAGAAGACCGAGTCCAACGATTTTATCGTTGCCGATGATAAGGCGGAATTGTATAAGAAGAAGTATTTTCGTGTGATATGAACAAAATAATGAAGTAGCAGAGCCACGGGTCGTAAGATTGCGATTCGCCCTGCAAGGGCAAAAACAACAACCAAATTTTCGCCGTTTATCGTTCACAAAAGCCGGAATGGAACGCAGCGAAATGACGGTAGAGCAGTTTCATGCATATTTGAATTTAACAACACAAAAAAACCATGATTATCAATATCGAACCGAACACGTCGCAGAAAAATGTTAACCAAATTGCCAGTATCTTGAAAAAAGCAGGGGCAAAATATCATCTGACACTGTTCGGCGGACATCCCGTCTTCGTTTCCGATGAAGTACCTGTTACGATTAACCACGCGATTAAAAAAATACCGGGATTTGATGGATTTCTGAGCACGGATTATCCTTTTCCGCTTTGTCATTTCGGCATGTGCCCCGACGGTTCGGTCATTCGTGTTCGTGATTTTGCCGTCGGAGCAGACAACTTTGCGCTCATTGCCGGTCCCTGTACGGTCGAATCGGAAAAGCAGATGATGGTAACGGCAGAACAGGTTCAAGCCGCCGGTGCGACGGCACTGCGAGGCGGTGCGTTCAAGCCGCGAACAAGTCCGTATGCGTTTCAAGGCTTGAAATTGGAGGGCTTGAAAATTCTCCAAAAAGTCCGAAAAAAGACGGGAATCGTTACCGTTACCGAAGCGATGTCGCCGGAAGAGATCAAACTCGTTGCCGAATATGCCGACGTGGTGCAAATCGGAACGCGGAATGCTCAAAACTATCGGCTTTTGGAAGCGTGCGGGGAAGCACGGATTCCGATACTGTTAAAACGAGGCTTCAGTTGTACGCTCGAAGAATTTATGATGGCAGCCGAATACATTTTGGCAGGGGGTAACGATCAGGTGATTCTTTGCGAGCGGGGCATTCGGACGTTTGAAGAGCATGTCCGCTACACATTGCCGGTGGCAACGATATCGGTATTGAAGACGGTATCGCATTTGCCGGTGGTGGTTGATCCGTCCCATGCGGCGGGGCGTGCCGACTGGGTGCCGAGTTTAGCGTTTGCTTCGGTGGCTGCCGGTGCGGATGGTCTGCTCGTGGAAGTTCATCCTGATCCAGACCATGCGCTCTGCGATGGTCGGCAATCGTTGACACCCGACGAGTTTGCCGAAACGGCGAAGACCTGCTTCGAAATTCGCAAAATCGTACAACCGGTACTCTGGTAAACGGTTTATCTGATTTTCGCTTTTGCATCGTTGATGAACTTGACGGCTTGACCGATTTCCGCCTTTTGCCGCTCCGGCTCGGCAGGGATTTCCCGCTCAATCGTGAGCGGACCCTTGTAGCCGATTTCGTGCAGTATCCGCAAAAACTGTTCGGCATCGACCTGTCCTGTTCCGAAAGGCACTTCGCAACCCCAGTCCACACCGGGCGTACCGGTGGTTGCCGTTCCATCTTTGCAATGCACGCTACGAACCCGGCTGCCGACCGCCTTCAACGCTTCCAGCGGTTTGCCAATGCCGTAAAGAATCAAGTTTGCCGGATCGAAATTGATGAAAAGGTTCGGACGCTGAACATCGTCCATGAACGTCATCAACGGATCGACCGCCTCTTGCCCTGTTTCCAAGTGCAACGCCTGCCCATTTTTTGCCAGATGATCACAGAGCGAGCGGATCGTTTCGACAACGCCGTTGTATTCCTGTGATGTTCGGTCATGCGGCACAAAACCGATATGTCCGCCGATGACGGACACGCCGAGTTTGGCGGCGAAGTCGGAAATTTCAAACGACTCGGCAAGCCGAGCAGCGCGGGTTCCTTCGGGAACGAGACCGACGGTTTCTGCCGTTCGGGCAATCGTTTCGTAGGTTTCCCCTTCATATCCGAGAAAAACTGCCGTAACGGTGATGCCGTAATCTTTGAGTTTCTGCGTGAACGCTTTGGCATTTTCGTCGGTTCGGCTCTCCTTCGCAGGAGTGTGGAGTTGAATCGTTTTGATCCCGAGTTCCCGAACGACTTCGAGCCGCACACCCAGTCCTGCATCGATGCTTGCAAATACGCCAATCGGATTTTCCATCATTGTTACTGCTCCTTGAAAAATTGTTTCTGCTTGACACCATTGTAATTTTTCGGTGCCGAAACGTCAACAAGCGAAGGACGGATCGCAAAGATTTACGCAAAAAAAAACTGACATCTATCGACGTTGCGTAGTATCGAATCGTTTGTTCCTTTGATTCCAAACGATGAAACACGGCAATATAGGAGCCTAAATGATTCAGCATCGGGGAGACTTGAAAAAAATCGCCGCTCGGTTACGATTCAAGTTCTCCATTTTACCCGTTAATAGAATGAATTCCCAAGCACAAGATTTTCTCAAAAAAATTCTCACCACGCCGAGCGTTACCGGATTTGAAGAACCCGCACAGCAACTCGTTCGAGATTACGTCGCTCCCTTTGCCGACAGTATCCGCACGGACATTCACGGCAATGTGATTGCTGCCCGAAATCCCGATGCCCCGCTCCGAGTCATGCTGGCGGGACACTGCGATCAAATCGGACTCATCGTCAATTACATCGATAAAGAAGGATTCATCTACGTTCTCACCGTCGGCGGTTGGGATATTCAAAATCTCGTCGGTGTGCGAGTGAAAATCTGGACGACAGCCGGACCGGTCGATGGAGTCATCGGCAAAAAACCGATTCACCTGATGGACGACGACGAACGTAAAAAGGTGCCGAAGATCAAAGACATTTGGATCGACATCGGGGCGAAAGACAAAGACGAAGCAGAAACATTGGTCAGTGTCGGTGATCCGATTACCGTCGAATTGGAGTACCGGGAACTGCGAAACAATATGATTGCCGCCCCGGCAACGGACGACAAGGCGGGTGTTTGGGTCGTGATGGAAGCGTTGCGGCGGATTGATCCGGCAAAACTCAAAGTCGGCGTTTTTGCCGTTTCGACCGTACAGGAAGAGGTCGGTTGCCGCGGAGCAATGACAAGTTCGTTCGGCATTGACCCGCACGTCGGCATTGCAACGGACGTAACTTTTGCGACCGATTGTCCGACGATTGAAAAAAAGGAAAACGGCGAAGTCAAACTCGGCGGCGGACCGGTTCTCACACGCGGTCCGAACATCACCACAAAATTAGTGAACGGCTTGATCGATGTTGCCAAACAACACGAAATACCGGTGCAAATCGTGGCGGAGGGAAAACTCACTGGCACCGATGCCCGCTCGATTCAAGTGAATCGAAGCGGGGTGGCGACGGCACTGATGAGCATTCCGAATCGGTACATGCACACGCCGGTGGAGATGATTTCGCTTCACGATATTGACTACGCCGCCGATTTGATGGCTCGGTACTGTGAGTCGATTGATCCCGACGTTTCGTATATTCCGTAGGGGAACATTTAGTCGGTATTTTGTACAAAACCGGCGGAATGGTTTTGTTGATACATGCACGTCTGCCATCCTCTTTCGGTTCGAAAATTTTCGAAATTGCGGTGAGAGCGTTTCCTTGCTTTTTCCGTTTTATGGTGTACACTGTACACAGTTTGTAGAACTGTTGCAACTTTTTGGAATGCCCAACCTCGTCGTCTGTTTTAAGGACACACCCGTCGAAGATGCCCATATCGAGCGAATCCACGCCGCTTGGACGAACGTGGATATCATCAACGTCGGACAGAAAGACATTGCCGATGCCCTGCTCGAAGCCGACTTTTTCTGCGGACACGCCAAAGTTCCCGTCGATTGGGAGAAAATCGTCCAAAACAAACGATTGCAGTGGATTCAGTCCTCCGCTGCCGGAATGGACTGGTGTTTGACCCCCGCCGTGATCGATTCCAATATCATTCTCACAACAGCGTCTGGGGTGCTTGCCGACCAAGTTGCCGAACATGCCCTTTCGCTGATTCTTGCTTGGATGCGTAATTTGCCGACATGTTTTTATGAACAACATGACTCGACCGCTCCCGATTACCGCCGATTTCTCCGCCGTCCCACCCGCGATTTGACCGGTGCAACAGTCGGCATCGTCGGACTTGGCGGTGTCGGAAGACGCATCGCCGAAGTGCTTGCTCCCTTTCAGACGACCGTATTGGCAACTGATCTCTATCCGTTGGAAAAACCGATCTACGTACACGAACTTTGGGGAACAGATCGGCTTGACGATTTACTCCACCAATCGGATATCGTAATTCTCAGTCTTCCCCTCAATGATCGGACATGTGGTTTATTCAATACCGAACGGTTTCGGCAGATGAAGCCCAGTTCTCTGCTCGTCAATGTTGCACGAGGGGATATTGTCGTAACCGATGATCTCGTTCTTGCGCTGAACGAAGGTCAAATAGCGGGTGTTGCGATGGACGTAACCGCACCGGAACCTTTACCGAGTGAACATCCGCTTTGGGATTTTTTTCCGAACGTTATCATCACGCCACACATTGCCGGACAGTCCCGGCGGAGGTTCGACGATGTTGTCGATCTTTTTGTCGCCAACATTCAACGCCGACAGTTGGGACAACCGATGATCAATTCACTCACGTCTGAGGGCAAACGGCTGGGGTTTCCCGTCCGCAGCAACGGAATACCGCTTTGGTCCGACTTCAAAACGCTCTACCGTGTAAAATCGTCTTCAACTATCACGAAACGAATCTATCGGATCAATCGCCATACGGTTGGTCAGCCGGATTCCACGACGGCACAGTTTGAACGGACGATGACGCATGCCGAAACGGTACTGGCAACCGATGGTTGTTCGGACGAACTGCGGAACACTTACCACGCACTGCTCGATCAGCAGCGGGCTTTCTGGAACGAAGACGTTCAATTCAAATCCATGCTCGGTCAAGGGGGACAGGGATTCGTCTTTTTGGGTGATCTGCGCGGTTCCGACGGTTTTGATCTTCCCGTTGCCATCAAGATTTTCTCGCCGGAACGTTTTGGTAGCGATGCGCTCTACGAGGACGACATGTACAATATGGCAAAGATTACGGCAAAGGTTGCCCGAATCCAACATGACCACCTTCTCATGGTACGCAACTGGCATGCGACAAACCGCATCCATTTCATGTCGATGGAATGGATCGAAGGCTTCGACCTTAGCCAATTATTGCGGCAGGAGATGCTCGATTACTTACAAAAAAATGTATCGCCCAGCCGTTGGCGGTACATTAACAACGTGGTGGTAACAGGCGGAACGATGCATCCGCGAATGATGCCCGGCATTGCGATTCCGATTATTCGGGAATGTCTCGCCGCTTTGGGAGCGTTGCATCGAGTTGGGATCGTACACGGCGACATTAAGCCTTCCAACATTATGTTGAAGCACACGGGAACTGCCAAGTTGATCGATATTGGATCGGCATTTGAGATTGAAAACCGACCGCCGAATCGTCCCTACACGTTGGCATACGCACCTCCCGAAGTGCTGGAAGGCAAAGAAGCAACACCGCAGAGCGATATTGCGAGTTTGGGCTATGTGCTGATCGAGATGTTGTCTGGACGGCGATTGTTCAGTTCGAATTCGGAGTTAAACGGCATTGAGGGTCGATTGCTTTTGGCAAACCAACTTCATAGGATATTACCGCCGATGGTCGCGACGAGCGAGGTATTGATGCGGTTTTGCCGCAGTTTGATTGCCCCTGATCCGAAGAAACGTTTTGAAAATGCGGAGGCGGCTGATCTCTTTAAGGATGGCGCAGCGGACTTTCAACGGCAACTCGTCAAAGGTGATTTGGCGTGCGAGTCGGAGCCGGAAATCCGAAATTGGCTCAGCGATCTGAAAAATTACCGGACAAACATTTGAAAAACGGACATTGCCCCAATTTTACGCTTGCAATTTTCCCGCCGCCATGTTAGAATGGGCGGTGGAGGTGTAAGATGAGTGGTTTATCGGTCAATTCCATTTCGGGTTCACTGGCAGCGGCGTATCAGGTACAGCGGACGGCGGCAAGTCTTGCGAACACGATGACGCAACTGTCCACCGGTTCGCGCATCAATTCTGCTAAAGATGATCCGGCTGGACTCATTGCGTCCGAACTTCTGCGGTCAGAGATTGCCGCCAGCAATGCCGCCGTCAAAAATACTGTGATGGCAAACAGTATGCTGAACATTGCCGAAAGCGGAATGCGGCAAATCAGCAACCTCCTGATCGAAGCGAAAGGACTGGCAGTCGAAGCGGCAAACTCCGGGACAATGACTCCCGAAATGCTCAAAGCGAATCAGATGCAGATGAATGCGATCCTCGAGTCGGTTGACCGGATTTCCGGGATGACCAACTGGCTCGGAAAACCGCTTCTGGATGGTTCGATGTCCGCCGAAAAAGGGGGTGCGCTGTTCCAACTCGGTACAGATGTCGTTGCCGGTCAACAAGTTACGGTTCCGATTGACGGCACAAAAACCCATCAGGTCGGCGGCTCAACCGGTACGCTCATGGATTTACGGAGCGGCGGAGCGGCTGCGCTCGCAACGAATCCGGCATTGGCAGACCGAATTTTAAGTTCCGCAATCTCCCAAATTTCGACGCAGCGGGGAGAAATCGGAACGACGCAAAAATATACACTCGATCCCAATTTGAATGCGTTGCAGGATTCCATCGTGGCACTGACCGGTGCGAAGTCGATGATTTCCGATACCGATTATGCTCTTGCCGTTTCCAATATGGTACGGGATCAGATTTTGCTTCAGGCGGGCTTTGCGGCACTTGGACAAACTAACCAAAGCCGAAGTTATATTGCCTCATTGCTCGGCTAAACTGTTCACTGGATGTTGCCTTTACTCCGTGATCTGATAAAATTCATTGCATGACAAAAATACGCATTGGAATCAGCGGAGCGGCAGGACGCATGGGACACCGACTCATCGCTTTGACAGTAGCTGACTCCGATTTGGAACTCGCGGCGGCACTGGAAATTGCCGAACACCCGCAACTTGGAAAAGATACCGGAGAAATCGCCGGTGTCGGCACGCTTGGTATCCCACTGACCGCCAAACTCGAAAAAAACATCGACGTGCTGATAGACTTTTCCTCGCCGAAAGGAACGGACGCACTCCTCCAACGTTGCATCGAACTGCAAATTCCGCTGGTCTTTGCGACGACGGGACTTTCGCCGGAACAATCGGCACGACTGCGGGAAGCCGCCGAAAAAATTCCGATCCTCTGGTCACCGAGCATGAGCATGACCGTCAATCTGGCGATGAAACTCTGCGAATCGGCTGCCCAAGTGCTAGCCAAGAAGGATGCCGATGTGGAAATTATCGAAAAACATCACCGGTTCAAGGTTGATGCTCCGAGCGGGACGGCACTGAAATTCGGACAACTGATTGCCGAAAAAATGAATCTCACTGAACAACAACACGGTCGGCACGGCGACCTCGGCAAACGGAAGCGGAACGAAATCGGCTATCATGCCGTTCGGATTGGGGACAATCCGGGGGAACACACGATTTTGTTTGGTTTGCCCGGCGAGACGTTGGAAGTTACTGTGAAGGCATCGAATCGGGACAGTTACGCATCGGGAGCCATCGCCGCCGCTAAATTTTTGCACGGCAAGCCCGCCGGTTTTTATGGCATGGGTGACGTGTTGGAATTTTAGAGACGTAAAAAAAGTCCGGGCGACTATTATCAAGAAAAGTCATCGCACCGGACCCATCCCCCCCGGGAAAACACACATGATTCTGCATTCAAGGTTACCGCCTTGTACGTTTACCATCGGAAATCCACTTATCCGAACTTTGCTATTTTTTCGGAATTTGGCAAAAATTCGGAATTTCCCTACCAAGAGAATGACGGAGCCGTCACTGAATACGGAAACAGCAAAAAGCGTGCACAATTTCAAGTGACCGTCTTTATGGGCGTATGTAAATGAGTTTACGATGAAATTTATGGACATACGAATCTCTTATCTTGCCAAAATTCTCTTTATCCTTATAATAGGGCTATCAGAAACACTTTTTCCGGTAGCCCTTTATGACATCACAGTTTTCGTCCGATTTTCTTCTCTCCGAATTCGATCTCCATCTGCTCCGCGAAGGAACGCACTGGAAAAGTTATAAAAAACTCGGTGCCCACTTTCGGGAAATCAACGGACAAAAAGGGGTGAACTTCGCCGTTTGGGCTCCCAACGCCTCCGCCGTCAGCGTCATCGGCGAATTTAATAATTGGAACGGAAACGCCCATCCCATGAACAATAACCGATTCTCCGGCTTCTGGGAAATCTTCGTTCCCGATGTCCAAGAGTGGGCAACATATAAATACCTTCTCAAAAACGGTGATCACACCTGCGAAAAATGTGACCCCGTCGGCTTTTACGCCGAAATGCCCCCCTACACCGCTTCGAAAGTTGCCGAACTCGACCGATTCCAATGGAACGATGCCGACTGGCTCGAAAAACGCCAAAGTCCAGACAACGATTGGCTACACAGTCCGATGTCTATTTACGAAGTCCATCTCGGTTCATGGCGCAGACCCGGTGATGATCCGAACCGCTGGCTCACTTATCGGGACGTTGCCGACCAACTCGTTGAGTACGTCAAAAAGATGAACTACACGCACATCGAACTTTTGCCCGTGGCGGAACATCCCCTTTCGGCAAGTTGGGGCTACCAAGTTGTCGGCTATTTCTCCGCAACGAGCCGATACGGCGGACCGGAAGATTTTATGTACCTCATTGACCTTTGCCACCAAAACGGCATCGGGGTCATCATGGATTGGGTACCGGCACACTTTCCCCGCGATGGGCATGGTCTGCGCCAGTTCGACGGCACCGCTTTGTACGAACATGCCGACCCGAAACAGGGGGAACACCGCGACTGGGGAACGCTCATCTTCAATTACGGTCGCAACGAAGTCCGAAACTTTTTGGTCTCCAATGCGATTTTTTGGCTTGACAAGTATCACATTGACGGTCTCCGTGTCGATGCCGTTGCGTCGATGCTGTACCTCGATTATAGCCGCGAAGCGGGAGACTGGATTCCGAACGAATTCGGCGGTCGGGAAAATTTACGAGCGATTGATTTTATCAAAACGCTTAACGAACAAATCGGAATTCAATATCCGAATGCACTGATGATTGCGGAAGAGTCAACGGCGTGGCCCGGCGTGTCGAGACCGACGTACTGCGGCGGACTCGGTTTTTCCATGAAATGGAACATGGGCTGGATGAACGACACGCTCCGGTATATGCGGCACAATCCGGTACACCGAAAGTTCCATCACGATGAGTTGACGTTCAGTTTGATTTACGCTTTCCACGAAAACTTCATTTTGCCGATTTCGCACGACGAAGTCGTTCACGGCAAAGGATCGATCATGGATCAAGTGCCGGGTGACCTTTGGCAGAAGTTTGCCAATGCCCGACTACTGTACAGTTTCATGTGGACGCATCCCGGAAAAAAATTGATGATGATGGGAAGCGAATTCGGACAGTGGAACGAATGGAACTTCGACGAAAGTTTGCAGTGGCACCTGTTGCAGTGGGAACCGCATCAGGGTTTGCAGCGTTGCCTTGCCGATCTTAACAAGATGTACCGAAACGAACCGGCGTTGTATGAGTACGACTTTGACGGTCGCGGTTTCGAGTGGGTTGATTGCCATAATTGGGAGTCGAGTACGTTTGCTTTCATCCGAAAGGCGAAGAATTGGCCCGACTTTTTGTTGGTATTGTGCAATTTTACGCCGGTGCCGAGAACGATGCGGTTGGGCGTGCCGATGAATTGCTATTACGAAGAGATTTTCAGCAGCGATTCGGAATACTACGGCGGCACAAACACGGGCAACGGACCCGGTGTGATGGCAATGGAAGACTCTTCGCATGGTCATCCGGCTTCGATTGAAGCGTACTTTCCGCCGTTGGGAATTTCCGTGCTGAAGCCGAGGTGGTAACAGAACCGCACTGAAATGCAGTCCGCTAACAAGTTTCCCGGTTCCATCCGAGTTTTCTTGCGAAGGGAATGGGATCGACACAACATCGCTCCCTTATTTCCTTTATTTCCTTTATCGTTCGCTCTCCTTGATGCAACAAATTCGTCAACGATACGGCAATGTTCGTCAACACCGTCCGCGCCTCGCCCCAATCACGCAAGACCACATGCTTGTCATCGGCATATTCCTTATCCTTCACCCCATTCCCTCGGCTTTCCCTTCTGCTTTCCAAACTTCTACCATTGTCGGCATATCTTCGTCTCCTGTAATTTCTTTGGGGAACCTCTAAAAACTCGTTAAATTTTCGGTAGTCCTCGACAGATGGAAAAAAGTTGATAAGATACGCACATCTATTCCCTTTTTCCCATCATCTTCCATGAGCCACGGACAATTCGGCTTCTTCGATCGCGAACAACAACTCGAAAAAATCTATCAACTCAATAACTTCCTGCCCAAACTCAATACGTTGATCGATTGGGAAATCTTTCGATCCACCCTCAACAAAGTGCGGGAAAAAGAACACGCAGGTCCCGGCGGACGAACACCCTTCAATGTCGTACTGATGTTCAAAATCCTCGTCCTCAAGTCCATGTACAACCTCTCCGATGACCAAACCGAACTACAAATCCGAGATCGCCTTTCCTTCCAAGACTTTCTCGGACTCCATCGCGGCAATCGCATTCCCGATGCGAAAACGATCTGGCTCTTTGCCGAACAACTCAAGAACCTCGGTCTGGAACGTTCCTTGTTCGACCGGTTCAATAAACTTCTCGATGCCAGC
>Ga0082212_10002576_pt1 | contig 26310 bp, 18 predicted proteins | sample TergutNt197P3_FD_71548 | JGI IMG/M metagenome (GOLD analysis project Ga0082212, IMG submission 71548) | Neocapritermes taracua P3 segment gut microbial communities from Petit-Saut dam, French Guiana - Nt197 P3 | ecosystem: Host-associated > Arthropoda: Insects > Digestive system > Gut ...
AAATAAAAACGCCGGAAACACCTTGAATGGTGGGGTTTGGCACGATGTTTGCAGAGAGAGAGAGAGAGAGAGAGAGAGAGAGTTACTTATGTAATTTTCTCAAAAGTTTATTGTAAATAAGCCGGACGTTGTGTTAAGCAGGGTTCGGCTTTTGACGTTCATAATTGTCATGATTTTTATTAATCCTTAAAGTAATAAAAAATTTTTATTAACCTTTTAAAAAGTTATAGTATGCAAAAATGTATGAAGAGCTTGTTAGCCTTGCTTTTTTTGTTGTGTACGGCTGTAGCGGCATTTGCTCAGAATGTGACGATAACGGGAATCGTAATCGACACGGATAATGAGCCACTGCCCGGCGTAAACGTACAGGTGAGAGGTACTTCGATGGGTACTGCTACGGATGTGGATGGGAAATATTCCATTCAAGTCCCTGGTAGCCAGTCGGTACTTGTGTTTAGTTATGTGGGTTTTTTACCGCAAGATTTTCAGGTTGGTAATCAACGGACAATCAATGTGACTTTGCGGGAAGATACCCAAAACCTTGATGAAGTGGTAGTCGTGGCGTATGGCACGCAGAAAGTGCGTAGCATAACAGGTTCCATGAGCAAATTGAGCACGGATGAAATATCCGACATGCCGGTATCGAACATGTCGCAAAAGTTACAGGGTAAATTTTCAGGTGTGCAGATTTTACAAAACAACGGACAGCCTAACGGCGGTCTTTCCATTCGTATTCGAGGTCAGGCTTCGATCAACGCCGGAAACAGTCCGTTGGTAGTTGTTGATGGATTCGCGTCCAGAACCGGTCTGGAAGTGTTAAGTCCAGATGAAATCGAAAGCATTACCGTTTTGAAAGATGCTGCATCAACCGCGCTGTATGGTTCTCGTGCTTCCAATGGCGTTATCATGGTCACCACGCGCCAGGCCAAAGAAGGAAGAACTAACATTGAGTTCAGTACCAATATCGGCGTGTCGATAGTTGGTAAGAACCGTCGTCCCGACGTGATGAACGCGCAGGAGTTTGCTCAGTTCAAAAAAGAGTATCATGAAGACCAAATGAGATATGAGGGCAAGACGGATCCCGTCCCCGATATGTATGCAAATCCTGCAGGCATAAAGGATGGAACCGACTGGTTCGACCTGCTCTTGCAACCCGCGAAAAGGCAAAGCTACAATTTATCGCTTTCTACCGGCGTGGGGCGTTTGCGATCGTCTGCAAACCTTAATTATTATAAGGAAGAAGGGGTAATACTTAATACATGGTCCGACCGTGCGACAGTCCGCCTCAATAATTATTATCAAGCTACCGACAAGATAGCCTTTGGCGTCAACCTTTCCGGCGCCTTTCGGTACAGTCAAATCACGGGAAGTCTGGGAGAAGGCCGGAATATTATCGGATCGGCTATTTTGATGGACCCGCAATTAATATACAAATATGGTCCGAACGAAACGCCATGGGATGGCACATACCCCGGAATGTCTAAGAATATAAACGACTATAAAATAACAAAGGACGGAATCTATCCCTTGGGATGGGAGCCTCCCGGCATGTTTGCGAATCCGAACTGGTATAATGTGTTAATGGAAAGAAAAAACCCCAACCGAAGAACTAATTTACTGACGAATGCCTACATGGATATCACCATCATCACCGGATTGAAATACAAGTTGAGCGCCAATGCCAACCTGACAAACGGCGAATCGAGGTCATGGACGCCTTCGACGGCCACAGGCGGAATGTTCTCAAAGCCGCCGGGAAACGCTTCGGGCAGTTACGCATTGTCAAACGGCTTTAACTGGACAATCGAGAACCTCCTGACTTATACCAAAAAAATCGGCGCACATTCTTTTGACCTCATGGCTGGACAGTCCGCCATGAAAGATGAAAGTCGAAGCGCCTCAATCAGCGCTTCCAATTTTGCCGATGACGAAGTCGACTGGTGGGGCGCCGGCTCCACCCGAACCGGAAACGCGGGGACAAGCACCGAGTATTCTCTGCTTTCCTATTTCGGCCGTGTGAACTACGATTTCAACGGCAAATATCTGCTTCAGCTGTCACTCAGGAGTGACGGCTGCTCACGATTCGGCGCCAACAAGAAATTTGCCACTTTCCCTGCCGTGTCAGCCGGATGGATTGTTTCGGACGAAGCGTTTATGAAAAGTATCGCAAAGCTGAGCTATCTGAAAATCAGGGGCAGTTATGGTAGTGTTGGAAACTATGATATTGGCAATTACACTTATCTCGCGTCAGTTACCAGCTCTGATTATATTTTCAACGGAACCCAGGTGGGCGGAAAAAGCCTTAACCGGCTCGACAACAACGACCTGACTTGGGAAACGACAGTAACCTACGACATAGGCGCCGATATAGGGATTTATAAAGACCGTATTTTCCTTGTTTATGATTATTACTGGAAAAAAACGGACGGACTGCTGTATCAGATTGAACTTCCGAGACAATCGGGATTCGCCAATGTTCAGTCCAATATCGGTCAGTTTAATTTCTGGGGACATGAGTTCAACCTCGAAACAAGGAACTTTGTCGGAGCGTTCAAGTGGAAAACGCAGATGAATATTTACTGGAACCGGAATGAAGTAAAAAAACTCGGGACGGAGGATGTGCACATTGGCGGAAATTCGAATCAGGAGGATTGGAACCGTACGGCAGTCGGCCATCCGATGGGGCAGTTCTTCGGTTATATCTACGATGGCGTATTCATGACGCAGGCCGAATATGAAGCCGGCCCGAAACATGCGTCCTCGATGGTGGGAACGGTCAGAATGAAAGACCTCAACGGCGACGGTATCATTGACATGGACGACCGCACGTTCATCGGCGACCCCACGCCCAAATTCCTTTATGGCATCACAAATGAGTTTTCATACAAGAACTTCGACGCGAGCTTAGTCATGGCAGGTTCTGTTGGCGGAAAAATCATCGACGCAACGCTCGAATGGACGGAAAATATCGACGGCGTTTTCAATGTTACAAAAGAATGTGCCGAACGCTGGCGCTCGGAAGAGAACCCCGGTAAGGGAAAAATACCGCGTACGCGGTCGGGCACCACCGAATTGTTTCGCTACAACAACACCCGCTGGGTGTTCGACGGCACCTACCTGATGGTGAAAAATCTCACCTTCGGCTACACTTTCCCGCTCAAGAGTAATTCGTATGTCAAAGGCATTCGCTTATTTCTAAGCGGCCAAAACCTCGCAACTTTGACAAAGTATCCGGGTATGAATCCCGAAGTTGGCGCAAGTGGTTCAAACGGACTCCAACAAGGAAGAGATTGGACTTCTTATCCGGTGCCAAAAGTGTACACCATGGGAGTAAATGTTAAATTTTAATTTTTAAAAATAATCATATATGAAACGTATATTTTTGTACATAGCTATTTTGGGAGCGATCATAATTACATCGTGCAGCGAGGATTTCCTGGCGCTGTATCCCGAAACGTCCGTTACATCCGCCTCGTTTTATAAAACGCCTACGCATTTCGAACAGGCGATTGTGGCTTCTTATGTATCTCTTCGCAGAATACCCTCGAGTGGAATGATTATGGATGAGATGCGATCGGACAACTGCCATTTTACCCGTTATTCAGGCGACCGCGGTCCATATTTAGGCGTCGAAGTGTACAGCCTTTTTCTGGATGACGAAACCTCAGGGGGCTCAAATCCTGACAGGTATAACGATATGTGGAACGGCATCTCGCGGGTTAATACTATTTTGACGCGTATTGACAAGTCTGAGTTGACCGACGCCGAAAAAAAACCGGTTATTGCTGAAGCAAAATTCTTGCGCGCTTTCTATTATTTCGACCTCGTGACACACTGGGGTCCGGTACCGTTGATGATCACGGAGGTGGCTTCCGCAGAAGAAGCGTTTGTGGGCAATTCAACGGTCGAAGCGATATATACCCAAATACTGGAGGATGTGACCGATGCTATCAATACCGGGCTGCCGGTTGAAACAAGATTTCCGTCATCGGGAAGAGCGTCTATGGGCGCAGCCAAAATGTTGCGGGCGTATGTTAACATGAGCAAACCCACGAGGGACTATGCCGCTGCGGAGCGCGACCTGAAAGACGTCACCAATATGAATTACGGATTGGAAGATGATTTTGCCGATGTCTTTTCGCTCAACAACAAGAACGGCAAAGAAATTATCTTCGCGGCGCAGTACAAGGACGGTCCCGGCGGTCAGCAGAACAATATTGCATGGCGCTATATCCCCAAATGTTCAAATAATAGCGTATTAATGGGATTTCAAGCCGCCAATACTGCCGGTACAAGCGGTGGTTGGTGCGTGCCAACGCAAGAATTTATCGATTCATTCGAACCGGGTGATTTACGGCTTTCGGCTACTGTTGCAGTGGCGCAGGGCACGGGATTGGAAGTGATCACGGTAAACAGGGATGAACCTGTATTGGATATTGTGGGGTTTGTTCGAGAAGAAGGAGTAGATTATCACTATTTCAACCGGAAGTATTTCCACCCCCCCTACGCTTATTCTTTGCAATGTAGTGAAAATTTCCCGTTCTACCGCTATGCCGATGCTTTGTTACTGTTGGCAGAATGTTTGGTGGAACAGGGTAAAGCTGGAGAAGCACAACCGTATCTCGACCAGGTGCGCGCACGTGCCGGCCTTGATCCTGTACCTGCCACAAAACAAAGCGTGTCCGACGAACGACGCCACGAATTTGCTTTTGAACACAAACGCTGGACCGATCTGATCCGCACCGGACAAGCAATTACCGTAATGAACGAGTTCGGAAAATACATCAAAGCGCTTGATGGCGCTATTTTGGATATTGCTTTTAACGTCTCGCAAGACAAGCTGGTTTATCCATTCCCGATCAGGGAGTTGAGACTTAACAAAGAATTAGTTCAAAACCCAGGGTATAAAGGTTATTATTAATCCATTTAAAAACCTGCCGGACTTTTATATCCGGCAGGTCTTTTTTTTATGAAACACTTAATTGCCATCACAAACCTGCTGACCTTCTGTGCATTTTCTTTTGCACAACGACCCGCCGATCTCCGGTGTGAATACCTGGCTAATCCGCTCGGTACGGACGCCCCGTCTCCGCGCCTGACCTGGTTGCTTGAAGATAACCGTTACGGAGCTGTTCAAAATGCTTTCCGTATCATTATGGGTACTGATTCATTAGCTGTAGCTGGGGGACAAGGTAACATTTGGGATACGCAAAAGGTATTGTCCGACAAAATGCTGATAACTTACGGAGGGCTACCGCTACAACCCTTTACTAAATATTACTGGCAGGTACGGCTGTGGGACATGGAAAATGTTGAACTCACGTCCGCTGTGGCATCGTTTGAAACCGGCATGATGCAAATAAGCAACTGGAAAGGCGCCTGGATAAGCGATGGTCACGGGCTTAACGGCCACAGCATAACCGTAAAACCGGCGCCTTACTTTCGCAGGCAGTTTGAAATTGGGAAGAAAATACGCTCGGCTCGCGCCTATATAGCCGTAGCCGGTTTGTATGAACTGTATGTCAACGGCGAAAAAATTGGCGATCAGCGGCTCGATCCGATGTTTACCCGCTACGACCGACGTAACCTGTATGTTACCCACGATGTTACGCACCACCTGCAGGATGGTGGCCAAAACGCTATCGGCGTCCTTCTCGGCAACGGATGGTACAATCACCAATCTATTGCCGTCTGGTATTTCGACCGCGCTCCCTGGCGCGACCGGCCCGCGTTTTGCATGGATTTGCACATCACCTACGAAGATGGTACAAGGGAAGTCATTGTTACGGACAGAAGTTGGAAGACCACTCTTAGTCCTGTGACTTTCAATAGTATCTACGCCGGCGAACATTACGACGCCCGCCTTGAACAGCCGGGCTGGAACACAGCAGACTTCGACGATTCAGGTTGGCGTCGGTCAAGTATCCTTCGCTCGGCGCCATCGCAGAACATCGTGTCGCAACAGTTGCATCCCATCCGCAATGTAACGCGCGTTCCGGTACAAACCATGTATCAGGTGAACGATACAACCTGGATTTTCGATCTGGGCCGGACGATTGCAGGTGTCAGCGAACTCAGGATAAACGGAGAAGCAGGAACAGCAGTCAGCCTGAAACATGCCGAACTGTTAGACAGAGACGGCCTGCTCGATATGACAAACCATGAGGAATTTTATCGCAACAGAGGTAACAGCGAACCTTTCCAGACCGATATTTACATACTTGGCGGAAAGGGTGAAGAGACATTCATGCCACGCTTCAATTACAAGGGATTCCGGTACGTGCAGGTCACATGCAGCAAACCTTTACAGCTCGGCGCCGACAACCTTACAGGCTGGTTTATGCACAGCGACGTGCCGCCTGTGGGAAAGATTGAAACCTCTGATCCGCTCATTAATAAGTTGTGGGAGGCTGCCAACAATTCCTATCTGTCTAACCTGTTCGGCTATCCCACCGACTGTCCGCAACGCGAAAAGAACGGCTGGACTGGCGATGCGCATATTGCCATTGAGACAGCCCTGTATAATTTCGACGGTATTACCGTCTATGAAAAATGGCTTGCCGACCACTGCGACGAGCAGCAGCCCAACGGCATGTTTCCTGCCATCATTCCAACCAGCGGCTGGGGTTATGATTCGGGCAACGGACCCGACTGGACGAGTACCGTCGCCATCATCCCCTGGTATATCTATCTGTTTTACGGCGACAACCGCCTGCTTGCCGACTGTTACGACAATATTATGAGATATGTCGACCGCGTTACGGAAACTGCTCCCGACGGACTTACCCGTTGGGGACTGGGCGACTGGATACCTGTGAAATCGAAAACGCCGGTGGAATTTACCTCGTCGGTGTATTATTATGTAGATGTAGCGATATTGGCCAATACGGCACAAATGTTCGGCAAACAGGCCGATGCGGAAAAATATGCAGCGCTGGCTCAGAAAATCAGGAACGCTATCAACGACAAGTATTTAAACCGTGAAACCGGTATGTACGGTCAGGGCGTACAGACCGAGTTGAGCGTGCCGTTGCAATGGGACATTGTTCCTGATGACATGCGTACAAAAATAGCCGCCAATCTTGCCACGCGCGTGGAAGCCGATAACAAACATGTTGACGTTGGATTACTTGGTTCAAAAGCCATTCTCAACGCTTTGAGTGAAAACGGATATGCCGATCTGGCTTTCACTGTGGCAGCACAGAAAGATTTCCCGTCGTGGGGCTGGTGGATCGCCAACGGAGCTACCACGCTTTATGAAAACTGGCCGCTCGACGCCAGCATGTCGCTCAACCACATTATGTTCGGCGAAATTAGCGCATGGTTTTTCAAGGCTTTTGGGGGAATCAAACCCGATCCTGCACAACCCGGTTTCAAAAATATCCTGCTGCAGCCGCATTTCGTGACGGGATTGACACATGCTACTGTATCGCATCGTTCGCCATACGGAGAAATCGTGTCGAAATGGGAACGAAAGAAAACGGTTATCATTTACTCGGTAACAGTACCCGCCAACTCCACCGCCGACCTTTATCTGCCGAAAAACGTACGGGTGAGAAAAATCACTTTATCCGACGTCAAGACAACTGTCAACGTGCAAAAGGGCGCAGGCGACAGTTACCGGTTGCCGGCCGGAAGTTTTATCTTCGAACTAATGAATTAATAAAATAAAAATCCATTATGAAAATCAATTACATCATCCTAAGTTTAGCCATAATACTTGGCATAGCTTCCTGCAACTCGACGCAGAACTGTGATAACTGTATCGACAGTTTCGATGCGTTACGCAAAGAATTTTGCGAACCGGCCAAAGAATACAGGCCTGCTCCGCTATATGTAATAAACAACGACGTCACCCGCGAACAGATTGATCGCACGCTAACCGACATGAAAGACAAAGGTTTCGGAGGCGTTTTCTTTCATCCGCGACCGGGAATGATTACCGAATATTTGAACGACGAATGGTTTAATCTGTTCGGTTACACCCTCAACAAGGGCGTACAACTCGGCATGAACACCTGGATTTACGACGAGAACTCTTATCCCAGCGGTTTTGCCGGCGGCCATGTGCCTGCACAGATGCCCGAAAGCTACAATCAGGGACAGGGCCTGATGATGAGAAAGTTTGAAGTACTGCCCGATACGGCTTCGCAGTTTTTCATCTGCCTGAAAGAAGCCGGCGGTACGTTTACCGATATCACTGCCAATATACGGGCCGAAGCGGGGAAAACAGGTAATTATTATGTGTTTTCAAAAGTCTACCACCGGGCAACGCCCTGGTATGGTGGTTTCTCGTATGTCGACCTGCTCGTTCCCGGCGTTACGCAAAAGTTTATCGAACTCACCCTGCCGGGCTATAAGCGCGTGTCGGGCGCTGAATTTGGCAAATCAATGCCCGGCTGGTTTACCGACGAACCGCATATCCAGCCACCCGGCGGTATCCGCTGGACGCCCGACCTGTTCAATGTATTTCAGCAGAAATGGGGCTACGACCTGAAAACCGTACTGCCCTCCCTGTTCGAGGAAACAGGCGACTGGAAACGCATTCGCCACAACTACATTCAAACGCTGCTTCAACTGTTCGTCGACCGCTGGGCGAAACCCTGTTTCGAGTATTGCGAGGAAAACAACCTGCTGTTTACCGGCCATTACTGGGAACATGGCTGGCCGGATATGAGCCACGGTGGCGACAACATGGCCATGTATGCCTGGCATCAGATGCCTTCAATAGACATGCTGTTCAACCAGTTCGACGATGTAACGCCTCAGGCACAGTTCGGCAATGTCCGCGCAGTAAAAGAACTGAGCAGTGTGGCCAATCAGATGGGTTACCGCCGTAAATTCAGCGAAACGTATGGCGGCGGCGGCTGGGAAGTATCATTCCGCGATTTAAAACGACTCGGCGACTGGGAATATGTGCTGGGCGTCAACTTTATGAACCAACATCTGGCACACATGAGCATAGCCGGTTCGCGTAAGTACGACTATCCGCCCGACTTTACCTATCATACGCCCTGGTGGCCCTACTACAAGCTGATGAACATGCACTTTGCACGCCTCTCCATGGCGCTGTCGGCTGGCGATCAAATCAATGACATCCTCATCCTCGAACCTACCACTTCCATCTGGATGTACTTCGCCTACCGCAACAGCAATAACATATACAGGGAGATAGGTCAAACGTTTCAGACATTCGTCACTACCTTAGAAAAGGCACAGGTAGAGTACGACCTCGGCAGTGAAAATATCATCAAGGATCAGGGACGCGTAAGCGGGAAGAAATTTGCCATCAACAAACGCGCCTATTCCAAAGTGGTTCTTCCGCCGATGATGGAAAACTTAGACGCTCCGACATGGAATCTACTGAAGAAATTTATCGACAATGGCGGTACCGTGCTGGCTTTTTCAGTCCCCGGCTATGTGGACGGCAAGCCCAATACGGAAATGGAACAGTATTTTACGGGCAAACCCAATGTAAAAAGATTGACCGGACTGACTGCCAATGTAATACGCGATGAATTTTCATCTCCTGATATCACCTTCGCCGATTTTAACAGCGGCAGTCTATACCATCATCGCCGCATGATGGCCGACGGCCAGGTGCTGTTCCTGGTCAATTCGAGCCTTGAGACGCCTGTCAAGGGGAATGTTTCCCTTACAGGAAAGGATGCTGTCGAGTTGAATACGCTCGCCGGCGAAATGACCGATTACCCCGAAACGGCTGATGGTCAACGTATCCGCGTTTCCTTTGATCTGCCGCCGGCCGGGAGTTTATTGCTGTATATCTTCAACAAAAAGCAAAGCGGATTTGAACAGCCCGTACCGGTAAAACAGTACGCTGCCATCAGCGCCTCGTCGCCCATCACCGCAAAGCCCGATGGCGCCAATATACTTACTGTCGACTTCTGCGACCTGCTGCTGGGCGGTGAGACTTTCCGCGACCAGCATGTTTTCGACGCAACCGATAAAACCTTCAAATATCACGGCTTTACGGGCGGCAACCCATGGAACTCATCGGTACAGTACAAAGACAACATTGTAAGCCGCGATACATTCAAAACAGGCGGCTTCAAAGCGACCTATCGCTTTACCGTTGCGGGCGATTTCGATATGAGCGCCATGCAGGCCGTAGTGGAACGGTCGAACCTGTATAGAGTTTCACTTAACGGTAAGGAAATAAAATCTGAACCGGGTAAATGGTTCATCGACAGGGATTTTCATGTATTCGCTATCGGTAATACGGTAAGGAAGGGCGTTAATGAACTCACGCTTGAACTGTCGCCTATGAAGATTCATGCCGAACTGGAAGCGGTATTTATTCTGGGTAACTTCACCGTACAGCCTGCCGACAAGGGCTTTGCCATTAACGCGCCGACGCCGGCTTTTAGCGTCGGCAGTTGGAAGAAGCTGGGGTGGCCATTCTACAACGGCGCCGTGACATACGCCAAAACGTTTAATGTTACCAATCCTGCCGGACTTTACAGGGTAAGTCTGGGCGACTGGACCGGAACCGTCGCCGCAGTATTTGTCAACGGTCAACAGGCAGGCATCATCGGCTTTGAACCTTACAGCGTTGATGTATCGAAATTCATCCGTCAGGGCGCCAACACGGTGGAAGTGAAAGTAGTGGGCAGTAACAAGAATGTACTTGGCCCGTTTCACAACAATCCGCGACCCGGTCTGGTCTCACCCGGCAATTTCCGCAACGTACGGTACTATCCTGCCGGCGCCAGTTATCAGCAGTTGGATTACGGATTGATGGACGACTTCAGGCTGGAAGAAGGGCAGTGATAAAGTAACTCCGGGCCAATTGCAGTCTCTTATTCCGGGTTTTAATAAAAGGAAGCATGTAATTCCCTTTGACCGCTTCGGATATATCATCCCGCCTCCAGCCGTTTGTCAACATCAACAGGTCAAGTGAATAGGCAGCATACGCATGATCTTGCATATAATACCCCGGCGATTCGATTGTTCCTCTTAATTCAAATGACAGTAACATACTGTCCTGAATGGCGTCGAATGTCGTTATATGCTGGGCGTTTGCAATAAATATGCTGATATTCAGAAAAATAAGAGATAATCGAAGTATAAAGATTTTTTACAAATTTCTAGAAAAAGTCACCGGAAAGGCCTATTCATCCTCCCCGTTGCCGACCCTGACCACGACGTCGAATAGCTGCGTGCCGTTCCATGTCACCCATCTGTTTTCCGAAAAACTGTCGTCGCGGCGGCGGCGGAAGTCGAAGGTGAGCAGGTAGCCGAATGTCGTGTTCTTCGACTTCAGGTACTTCGAGAGCTGGTCGTAGGCATCCTCGTGGCGGCTGTCGCCGCGCCAGATTTTCATCTCGAGGATGAACTGCTGCTTCAGGAAATCGATCACCACGTCTATCTTGCCGTAGTCGCGCGTCTCCGGTTCAAAGTGATAGAAGCCCAAGCCGTTGATCAGCGGCTTCAGGTAGAGCATGAACAGCAGCTTGCCGTCGCGCTCCAGAAATTTCAAGTCCTTATCTGTGTACAGCTCCGCATAGTTGCGCTTGAACTTGGAAAGACAGAGCTCCATGTCGAAAACGCCGTCTCTGATGATTTCGTTCGCCGCGTTCAGTGCCACTTCGCTTTCGCGCCAGCTCAGCGTCCTTTTGGTAATAAAATAGTCCGTAATGCGGTTTTCAAATATCCGGTTGTGGATTTGCAGTCCGTCTGTATCCCTCGCCAGAAACCCGAACATCAGTCCAAGTTTTATAACCGGAACATCCACATTATAGCTATACTTTATCTTTCCGACCGTCAGGTCGAACATCAGGTCGCTCAGTTCCGGGTTCTCCTCAATCTTTTTTATCAGGTCGTCGAACAGGGTGCTTTCCTCGTTCAGTATCAGCTTGATCGCCTTCTGTACGCCGGAAGGCGTCCAGTTCCGGTCTAATTTACTTTCTATCAGCATACATATTCTGGATACTAAATACGGATAACCGCCCGTATAGAAACGTATCTCCCTTGCTATTCCGCCAATGTCCATGCCGGTGTGGTGATCGTTTTCATATGCTACGAGCATCGTTTCTATCTCCCGCGCCGAGAACGACATGTCGATATCGAAATCCACGGCAATGTTCCACGGCGAGTTCATGGCGCTCTCGCCGACGCTCGGGGTATATTTCCCTGACAGTATCATCTTCTGTTTCAGATTGCGAACATCGTAAACGCCCGCCAGTATGACGCTCTGAAACGTAAAGTCTTTTCCCGCATTGCGGAAGAGATACTTGTCGCGCAGCATCTTGAGAAACCGTACGAAAACGTCGTTGTTGGAGGCTTCGTCGGCCTCGTCGATGATCAGGACGACCTTTTTGCCTCTGCATCTTTTAGTGATGAAGTGATTCAGTTTTTCAAAATCTGTTACGCTGTCGTCAAGCCATAGATTTGCCTCTTCTTCATAGTCAATGGATAGGGCATAATATATTCTGCTTAACAGTCCCTGGCAGAAGCCCGCTTCACCGGCGAACATGCTGTCGCCGGAATATTGAAAGCTGATGCTTGCGCAGATATATTCTTCCGGCATGGTTCGACAAGGCTCACCAACCATGGTTCGACAAGGCTCACCAACCATCCGTTTTTCCAGCATCCCAATCGTGGTGGTCTTCCCGTACTGGCGTCCGCGATTGATGGTGAAGTATTTCTTTCCTTCCACCATACTGAATATCTTTTCAATCTTACCGTCGATATCCACCATGTAGTGCATATCAGGCACGCATAGTCCCGCTACGTTAAATTCCCGCATCTAATCCACATTAATATCTTCTCTATTTCTTTTCTGTTGCGATCTTCTCAAGCTCTTTGGCAGCCTTTTCGAGTTCGGGCCTTAATTTTTCGAGTTCTTTGCCAAGGTTCTCCCCTTCAGCACCTACCTGTTTTCCCAACTCGCTGACGCCGGCTTCCGCTAACACAAGCGCCCACTTACCTGTGATGGCAAGAATCTTCATTTTTGTCACCATTCCGGTTGTCTTGCTTTCCAATGCTTCGACGATAACTTTCAACGGTTCCTCTACTTCCTTTTCAAGCGCACGCCAGTCGGCTTCAGTCATCTTACCCTTGTTTTTTTCAACCTTTTCGAGCGCTTTCTCTACTTTTTCAATCGATTTGTCGACCGACGACGACGAACCGCCACCACATGCGGCACAAATGGCCACGATACTAATTAAAACAATTACTTTTTTCATATTCAAAATTTTTGTGCAAAGTAAAGCAATTTTTTCGAAATAGAAAAACAATTATTAAAAAAACGGCTGCATTTCAAATAGTCGCATCCCGTCATTGCGAGGTGGTTGTTGAGCGTAGTCGAAATAAACGAAGCAATCCAGTATACAACGCTTACACTGGATTGCTTCGACAACAAGTTGTCTCGCAATGACGGAAAGGTTGCAAAGCGACAATTTGAAATGCACCCTTAAAAAAACGGCTGCATTTCAAAGGAATGAAGCAACCCAATTTCGTAATTTTTACTATCTTTGCCGCCAAAAAGGAGGAAAAACAGAATGATTGAAGTGAGGAATGTACATAAGTCTTTCAAAAACGTACAGGCAGTTCGCGGTATCTCGTTTACGATTCATGCCGGCGAGTTTGTTGCCTTGCTGGGCCCTAACGGCGCAGGAAAAACAACGCTGGTAGAGATGATGGAGGGGTTGCGCAGTCCCGATAGTGGCGAGATTTGGATCGACGGGAAAAATTGGAAGAACAACGAAAAAGCGTTGCGCCGGATGATCGGTCTGTCGTTGCAGGAAACACGTTTCGCCGAAAAATTGAAAGTCGATGAAACAGTCCGCCTGTTTTCTTCTTTTTTTAATATTGACGCCGCCCGCAGCGACGAAGTCATTCAATTGGTGGGTCTTGAATCGAAGCGGCGGGCTGCCGTTGGAACGCTTTCGGGCGGACAAAAGCAACGTCTTGCCCTGGCGGTGGCGCTGCTTAACAGTCCGAAAATCCTCTTTCTCGACGAACCGACAACCGGCCTCGATCCTCATTCGCGTCTTGACCTGTGGAACATTTTCTCGGCGTTGAAAGCGCAAGGCCAGACAACGCTAATCCTGACTACACATTACATGGAAGAGGCTCAATCGCTTTGTGATCATATTATCATCATCGACGAGGGCGCCATACTCAAAGAAGGCAAACTGGAAGACTTGCTCGACGAGAACTCGCGTAACCTCGACGAGCTGTTTATCAATCTCACAGGAAAAACGCTCCTCGAAAATCAAAATTGGAATTAGACTTGAAATCGTTAAGAAACAATCAATTATACCGGCTGATCGGGTGTCGGTTTTTAGAAACGGTTCGCGAGCCCGAAGTACTGTTTTGGGGGATCGTTTTCCCTGTCCTTATCTCCATCGGATTGGGACTGGCCTTCATGCAGAAGAACGAGACGAAATTCAATATCGTACTCGCTGACAGCAGTCTGACAGCGCCCGACGAGGGAGTACTGCGTGCTCGACAGCAATCAGTTGCATGGGCCGAAAGTCACGCGCATGCGCTGGATTCATTACTTGCCGTCTACGGACAAACGGAAACGAAGAAAGGCAAGCAGGTCATTACGTGGACGGTAACAGATGAAACGCTGGGCGTCACCCATTTCGCTTTCACGCGCCGCACATGGGCCGACGGCATCATTTCGCTGAAACGGGGAGAAGCCGATCTGATTATTACAGATTCGCTGGCAAACATACACTACCATTTCGACCCGCGCAATGCGCAGGCTGAACTGGCATACCTCAAGCTTTCCGACTTGCTGAAAGCGCCTTCAAATGTAAAGATGTCGCAGCAGGAGCTATCGCCGTTGACGCTGAAAGGAGTACGTTATATCGACTTTTTCATACCCGGCCTGATTGCTTTCGGGCTGATGAGTTCGCTGCTGTGGGGCGTGAGCTACACGATAATCGAATGTCGTTCGCAAAAACTGCTGCGCCGCATGATTGCCACGCCAATGAAGAAACACAACTTCCTCATTTCCATTGTTTTTGTTCGAACAACCATGAATGTGCTGGAATCGCTGATCGTTTTCTTTTGCGTCTTTTTATTATTCGACATCCGTATTCAGGGCAATATTGCCGCACTGACCATTTTGTTTATCGCCGGCAACATCGCCTTTGCAGGCATCTCCGTGCTGCTCTCCTGCCGTACCTCCAAGACCGAAGCAGGCACAGGCCTGATAAATGCCGTGCAAATGCCGATGATGCTCTTGTCGGGTATCTTTTTCAGTTACCACAACTTCCCCGAATGGAGCATCGGCGCCATCAAACTCTTGCCGCTTACCGCATTGGCCGACGGTATGCGCAGCATCTTCAACGAAGGCGCCGGATTCGCAGAAGTCATGACGCCCGTCATCGCCCTGACCGCTTTGGGGGTTATCTGTTTTTACGCCGGGATCAAAATGTTCAAGTGGCAGTAGTGCTTCCGTACGGAAGAAGTCGAGACTTCGCCGCGCCCCTGTAAATTTTTTTGTTCTTCTGTTGGTAATGTAAAAAAAATCATTTATTTTTGCACTTCGATTTTTTTAATTCAGGAAGACATGTCAACGACAACTCGCAGTATGATCTCACGTTATGTCATGAAACGATTACTTGTTTTTTCTTTTCTATTCGCTTTTCTCGCATCGACGCAAGCAAGGGAATATCACGTTTCCACAAAGGGAAACGACAACGGTACAGGTTCGGAAACAGCGCCTTTCAAGACCGTCAACCGTGCGGCACAGGCGGCCTACCCGGGCGACGTGATTACCGTCCATGCGGGCGTCTATCGCGAATGGGTGAACCCGCCACGGGGTGGCGACAGCGACGACAACCGCATCGTCTACCGGGCAGCACCCGGCGAGCGGGTCGAGATCAAAGGTTCAGAACACATCAACACCTGGCAAAAAGAACCGAACGGCCTTTGGAAAGTGACACTGCCGAACACCTTTTTTGGCGACTACAATCCATACAACGACCTGATTTACGGCGACTGGTTTTCGAATCATGGACGCGATCATCACACCGGCGAAGTGTTCCTGAACAATAAATCGCTCTACGAAAAAGATTCGCTGGAAAAAGTGTTGAATCCCGTTCCTCATACCAAAATTATTGATCCGGAAGGCTCCACCTATACCTGGTATTGCGAAACCGACAATCAAAATACAACGATTTGGGCGAACTTCCACCAGTATAATCCCAACAGGGAATTGGTAGAGATTAGCGTGCGCAGGACTTGTTTTTATCCTGATAAACCGGGCGTCAATTACCTGACCATCCAAGGGTTTCACATCAGTCAGGCGGCTACGCAATGGGCGGCGCCTACCGCCGAACAAATCGGGATGATCGCCACGCACTGGAACAAGGGCTGGATCATTGAGCACAACGTCATCAGCAACTCCAAATGTTCGGGCATCACGCTCGGCAAAGAACGGAGCACGGGGCATAATGTCTGGCTGGGCGACCGGAGCATCGACGGTTCGCTGCATTATATAGAAGTGACGTTCAGGGCGTTACGTAACGGGTGGGACAAGGAAACGATCGGTTCGCACATCGTCCGCAACAACGAGATTTTCGCTTGCGAGCAAACGGGCATCTGCGGCAGCATGGGGGCGGCTTTCAGTCTGGTGGAAAATAATCACATCCACGACATCTGGACAAAACGCCAGTTTTCGGGCGCCGAGATTGCCGGCATCAAGTTTCATGCGGCCATCGATACAAGAATCTTTCATAACCGCATTCATCGCGTCGGCAGGGGTGTCTGGTGCGACTGGATGGCGCAAGGGACATGGTTATCACGTAATCTGCTATACGACAATGATCTGGAGGATTTATTTTTTGAGGTGGATCACGGCCCGTATATCGTGGAAAACAATATTTGCGGTTCGCCGATCAGCGTCTTGGAGCAGTCGCATGGCGGCGCTTTCGTGCATAACCTGTTCGCCGGCGCTTTTCGTGTGGTACAGGAAAAAGGACGCTATACGCCCTATCATCTGCCGCACGAGACCGACGTAGCCGGCCTTTCCATCATCCTGAACGGCGATAACCGCTTCTATAACAACCTGTTCCTGCCGGCTCGTCCGGATGAGAAGCATAAATACGGATTAGCCGCCTACAACACCGCCGGTTATCCTTCGTTTGTTGACGGGAATGTTTATTATAGTCGGGCACAGCCATTTGAAAAGGAAGAAAACAATATGGTAATTTCAGATTTCGATCCTGCATTTATAGTTGACGACAAAGGGAAGGATGTATATGTCTCTTTTTCGCTGAAGAACATAAGCGCCGTGCATACGGAAACGGTCACGACCGCCCGGCTGGGCAAAGCCAAACTTCCCAAGCAAAACTACGAGCAGCCCGACGGAACGCCGATTATCTTTGATACGGATTTTCAGGGACAGAAACGATCGGAACGACCGACGCCGGGCCCTTTTGAACAGGCGAATGACGGAGAAACGCGATGGAAAGTGTGGTGATTAGTATATAATATATATGTATTTTTGTCGTTTTATTTATATGATGCATTTTATAAAATTTTTTTTCCATGAATAGAGTTTTAGTGATAGGAGCCGGCGGCGTAAGTACGGTGGCAGTAAAGAAAATGGCGATGAACGCGGATGTTTTTAAGGATATCATGCTGGCAAGCCGGACAAAAAGCAAATGCGACAAGATTGCCGCCGACATCAAAAACCTTTCGGTTCAAACAGCGCAGGTAGATGCCGATAACGTCGATGAATTATTGAAGCTGTTTGAATCGTTTCAACCGGATATAGTCGTGAACTTAGCCTTGCCCTATCAGGATTTGTCGGTGATGGACGCTTGTTTGGCTTATGGCGTAAGCTATTTGGATACAGCCAACTACGAGCCGTTAGATGAAGCTAAGTACGCATACGGCTGGCAATGGGCTTACAGGGAGCGTTTTGAAAAAGCAGGCCTGACGGCTATTCTCGGATGCGGGTTCGATCCGGGCGTGACAAACATTTTTACTGCGTATGCAGCCAAGCATCATTTTACGGAAATTCATTACCTCGACATCGTCGACTGTAACGGCGGCGACCACCACAAGGCGTTCGCCACGAATTTCAACCCCGAAATCAATATTCGCGAGATAACACAGCGCGGCAAATATTTTGATAATGGACAGTGGATCGAAACCAACCCGCTCTCCGTGCATCGGCCCCTCTTTTATCCGAACATAGGCTATCGTGAATCCTATCTGATGTATCACGAGGAGCTGGAAAGCCTTGTCAAGAATTTCCCGACCATCAAGCGTGCGCGTTTCTGGATGACTTTCGGACATGAATACCTGACGCATCTTCGCGTCATGCAAAATATCGGCATGACAAGCATCCGTCCCGTTTTGTATAATGGCGTTGAAATCGTTCCGATACAATTCCTCAAGGCTGTACTCCCCGACCCGGGGACGCTGGGCGTTGATTATACCGGCGAAACATCGATCGGATGCCGCATTTGGGGCTTGTACGACGACCAAGTACGTTCTTATTACATCTATAACAATTGCAGCCATCAGGAGGCATACCGCGAGACGGGTGCACAGGCTGTGAGCTACACGACCGGCGTGCCGGCCATGATCGGCGCAAAACTTTTCCTGCAAGGCATCTGGCAGAAACCGGGCGTCGTGAATTTGGAGGAGTTCGACCCTGATCCGTTTATGGACGAACTGAATATACAGGGATTGCCCTGGCAGGAGGTTCACAATATTGATTTGGATTATAGAGTTTAGAGAGTAGAGTTTAGAGAGTAGAGTTTAGAGAGTAGAGTTTAGAGAGTAGAGTTTAGAGTTTAGAGTTTAGAGATATTAATTATAAAATTTGATGAATTATGGCAAAGGAAAAGGAAAAGGAAGAAAAAGTGGTTCAAACGGAAGGCGGAGCGAACGCTGACAAGTTGAAAGCGCTGCGTGCGGCGATGGACAAGATAGAGAAGAGCTATGGGAAAGGATCGATCATGAAACTGGGCGACGAACACATCGAAAGCATTGAAGTCATTCCGACCGGTTCGATCGGACTGAATGCGGCGCTTGGCGTGGGCGGATACCCGCGTGGACGGGTGATCGAAATATTTGGCCCGGAATCGTCTGGAAAAACGACATTGGCCATACATGCGATAGCCGAAGCGCAAAAGAATGGCGGTATTGCGGCTTTCGTCGATGCCGAACATGCCTTCGATCGCTTTTATGCGGAAAAATTGGGCGTGGATGTGGATAACCTGTGGATTTCGCAACCCGACAACGGCGAACAGGCGCTTGAGATTGCCGAGCATCTGATTCGCTCATCGGCAGTCGACATCGTTGTGATCGACTCTGTGGCCGCCTTGACGCCGAAAGCCGAGATTGAAGGCGAGATGGGCGACAGCAAAATGGGCTTGCAGGCACGATTGATGTCGCAGGCTTTGCGCAAGCTGACGGGCACCATCAGCAAGACCAAAACAACGTGCATCTTCATCAACCAGTTAAGGGAAAAAATCGGTGTGATGTTCGGCAATCCCGAAACGACAACCGGCGGTAACGCACTGAAGTTTTACGCATCCATTCGCATCGACATACGTCGGGTAGGTCCGTTGAAAGACGGTGAAGACGTGATTGGCAATCAGGTTCGCGTGAAAATCGTCAAGAATAAGGTTGCCCCCCCCTTCCGCAAGGCTGAATTTGACATCATGTTCGGCGAAGGCATCTCGCATACGGGCGAGATTATCGACCTTGGCGTCGACCTGAATATCATCAAGAAGAGCGGCTCATGGTTCAGTTACCAGGATACCAAACTCGGACAAGGACGCGACGCCGCCAAAAAAAGCATCGATGACAATCCCGAACTGGCCGAAGAACTCGAAAGCCTGATCTTTGAAGCGCTGAAGAAGTAATTCGTTAATTGAGTGACAAAGTCATTATACCGTTCGCTTTGCAAAGAAGAAGACAGCATACCGGTTTTTTCGCGCGACTGGTGGCTCGATGCCGTATGCGGCGACGACTGGGATGTGCTGTTGTCAGAAAAGAAAGGCAAGATACAGGCAGCCATGCCGCTTTATGTACCTTGCAAAAGCGTTGTCACCATGCCACCGTATACCCAGACGATGGGTGTATGGTTTGCCGCTGAAGCTGCCGATACGAAATATTCGTCCATGCTCGACCATCGGCAGGCTATCTGCAAACAGTTTATTGAAAAACTCAAACCCTACCGCAGTTACCTCCAAAATTTCAGTCATGAATTTGTCGACTGGCTCCCGTTTTATTGGGCAGGATATGCCCAAACGACCCGTTATACGTACATTTTGCACCACATCAAGCGGTCGGATACTATTTGGAGCGCAATGAGCCAGCAGACACGACGCAATATCAACGCGGCAAGACAGGCGGCGATTGCTGTTCGGACCGACGTTTCGGAAACGCAATTCCTACAGGTTGTGGAACAGACATTCAAACGGCAACATCAAAAGAACAAGCAGGGCGAAGCCGTCTTGCGACGTTTAATCGATACAGCGCGCAAACGTGGACAAGCCGAAATATTCGGCGGCTACGACAAGGCCGGCAACCTCCACGCAGCAGCATTTATCGTTTGGCAGGACAGTTCGGCCTATTACATTGCCGGTGGCGGCGACCCCGCTTTTCGCTCTTCTGGCGCCCACAGTCTCGTGATGTGGGAAGCCATCCAGCATGTCTCTCAATTCACGGACACGTTCGATTTTGAAGGCTCCATGTTGCCGGGCGTGGAGCGGTTCTTTCGCGAGTTTGGCGCTGTGCAAACTCCCTATTTCCTAGTCACACGCGGTAAGCTACGCTTGGTGGAACGGTTTATTTTAAAGTTTAGAGTTTAGAGTTTAGAGTTTAGAGTTTAGAGAGTAGAGTTTAGAGTTTAGAGTTTAGAGTTTAGAGAGTAGTTGGTAGAAGTAATTCAATATATTATCCGTTTCATGGTTGGCGAAAGTCTGCTTGACGAAAGTCTGCTCGGCGATGTCAGCCGTTTCGTTGGATATACGTCTGATGCAAGTTCGTATGCCGACTACAAGGTAGTGATTGTTCCGTCGGGATTTTTCGATGAAGGCGTTTACGCGACTGACAGGACGGAGCCGACGTTGCCGCTACAAACTATTGAAGGCGTACCGTTCTTGTTCGGCACGCCCGATATGGAGCGTGCGGGTGATACGGTCGTCGTTCGTGCCGACTTAGTGGCAAGCGCTTTTTTTCTGATGAGCCGGTACGAGGAGGTGTTGCATCGCGAACTGCGCGATGTACACGGTCGCTTTCCGGGGCGCGAATCATTGCCGTACCGGGCTGGGATTATTGACCGTCCGGTGATTGACGAGTACGGCAAACTGTTGCGTAAATGGCTTAACCAGAATGGTATAACAATGGACGAATGCGTGCCGTTCGTCCGCAAGATAAATCTCACGCACGATGTGGATGCGCCCTTTAATTGTCGGACATGGCGTAATGTCGCGCGTCACACGCTTTCAGGACGAAACATTTTCGACATGATTCGCGAAAAAAATAAACCGTTGCATGCGGATTTGTACTACACGTTTCCATGGCTGCTTCAACAGGATAAAATTTTACAGCAATCGGTTGGTGAAGACCGCTGTCAGTCGTTTCTCTTTTTTAAAGCCGGAGGAAAAACGAAACACGATAAACCGTGTTACGACTTATACAGCAAAGATATGCGTGCGTTATTCGAGTTGTGTCGCGAACAGGGCGCGACCGTCGGACTGCACAGTAGCTATCAGGCAGGCATAAACCCTTCGCTCATCGCTGCCGAAAAGAAAAAATTGGAGGATGCCGTCGGCATGGAAATGAGGCATAACCGGCACCATTTTCTGTCGTCGCGCGAGCCCGAAGATATGGAGTATGTTGAAAAAGCGGGGTTCACCGACGATTATACGATGGGCTATGCCGATATGGCCGGGTTTCGCCTTGGCACGTCGTTGCCTGTACGGTTTATCAACCCCGCGACACGCCGCCTATCGAAGCTGATGCTTCACCCGCTCATCGTCATGGACAGTACGCTGAACGATGTGAGGTATATGAATCTGAGCGCCGACAGGGCGGAGGCTTATTGCAGGCGGCTCGTTCAAAATATCCGGCAGGTTGCCGGCGAACTGACGCTTTTGTGGCATAACACGTCGGTCGTCGACGAGGCAGGAACTTACTAATTACTAATTACTAATTACTAATTACTAATTACTAATTACTAATTACGAATTACGAATTAATCATTCAATGATACAGATAATTACAATCATCGGGGCAAGGCCGCAATTCATCAAGGCATCGGTCGTCAGCAGGGCGATTGCGGCGCATAATCGAACGGGCCGAAAGCCGAACATAAATGAATACATACTTCATACCGGCCAGCATTACGACCGGAACATGAATGATGTTTTCTTTCAGGTCTTGGGATTGAAAAAGCCTGAATGGCGCCTGCAATGTGGCGGTACGACAAGTCATGCAAAGATGTTGGCCGAAATGCTTGTCGGCATTGAAAAAGCGCTGATAGCACGTCGGCCCGATTATGTGCTCGTTTATGGCGATACCAATTCCACATTGGCCGGTGCCTTGGCCGCTTCACAGTTGCACATACCTGTTTTGCACGTGGAGGCAGGACTGAGGAGTTACAACAAACGGATGCCCGAAGAGACCAACCGCATCCTGACCGACCACCTGTCGTCCATGCTTTTTTGCCCAACCTCTCAGGCTGTTCGCAATCTCGTAAAAGAAAACATGACCGAAGGCCTGTTTAATACCGGAGATGTGATGTACGATGCAGCGTTACAATTCGGAAAAGTGGCAACGGAAAAGTCCGAAATACTTGCCACACTTGGATTGCAGTCGAAAAAGTTCCGTTTGTGTACCGTTCACCGAGCCGAAAACACGGACGACCCGGAACGTCTGACCCAAATCATCCTTGCATTGACGGCAATCGCTTCGCCCGATTGCCCCGTCATTCTACCGCTTCATCCACGCACGAAGGTTTGTCTGAAGAATTTTCAGCTGTACGCGACAATCGCTACCAATCCGTCGTTGCGACTGATCGAACCGGTTGATTATTTAGACATGCTCATGCTCGAAAAAAACGCCGCCACCATCCTTACCGATTCGGGAGGCGTACAGAAAGAGGCCTATTTTTACCGGACGCCCTGCATTACGTTACGCGACGAAACGGAATGGATGGAAACAGTACATGCCGGATGGAATCAAATAGCCGGTTTTCAAACCGAAAAGATTGTAGCGTGCATGGCAACCACCCCCGCCCAATCCGAAATTAACGATTTTGGCGACGGCCAAGCCGCAACAAAAATTGTCCAAGCAATCGCAGGCCAAGCCCCGCCCCCTACCCTCCCTCCCCCCCTCTCTCCCTCCCCCCTCCCCCCCTCTTAATTAGTAATTCTTAATTAGTAATTAATATGCCCTCCATCCTAATCCTATGCGATCTATTCCCGCCCGCTTTTGGCCCACGGATGGGATATCTATGTAAATATCTGAAAATTAACGGCATGAATCCAGTTGTCATAACGGAAGATATAAATGATAACACCTATTCGTTCCTTTGTCAAGCGACGGATGCAACCTATATCAACTATTACAAAAAGACCGGAATAGCAGGAAAAATATCATGGGGCTTGTCGTTCCTGCGCGACATGCTGTTCGGATACAAGGACAACCGGATGTACCGAGAGGCGTGGCGCGTGCTGAAAAAGCATCCTTTCGACCTGATATTATGCAGCACCTACCGCACATTTCCGATGAAGGCGGCAGGGCGTTTGTCGCGCAAGTCAGGATTGCCCCTTGTCGTTGATTTGCGGGATATCATCGAGCAATACACCGGAACAGAATTTATCACACACGCGCTTCCCAAAATTTTCGGTATGGACAAAATGATTGCCTCGCGTTTCAGGAAGCGCAACCTGAAGACGAGAAACAGAATTTTACGCGAAGCCGCCTGTGTCACCACCATCTCGCCCTGGCACGTGTCCGTCCTGAGCGCCTACAACGAAAATACAAAACTGATTTACAACGGCTATGATCCGGAAATTTTTTATCCTGAACACAGAAAGGCAGCACAATTTTTCATCACCTATACAGGCCGTTTGCTCAGTACCGCCATGCGCAACCCCGAATTGCTTTTTCAGGCAATGGACAGGCTTGCAGACGAACGGATTATTACGCCCGACTTGTTTCGGATGCGCTGGTTTGTCGACGAAAAATCAAAGCAAATCATCGAACGGGAAACGGAGAAATACCCCGACTTGGCATCTTTCATGGATTATCCGGGCTATATCCCTGCATCTGAAATCCCCCAGGCGCTCAACGAAAGCGAGATACTGTTGGTACTCACCAACAAAGCCGATGCCAACGGCCCCAAAGGCGTGATGACAACAAAGTTTTTCGAATCACTTGCCATCGGAAAGCCAATCCTGTGCGTGCGGGGCGACGAGGGATGTCTCGAAGAAGTCATCAACCGCACACGGGCGGGATTATCTGCCCACCACATCGACGAAGTATACGATTTCATCAAGACCCGCTACCGCTGCTGGCAAGCCGGTCGGCCTTACGAAAACATAGCCGATACCGAAGAAGTCAAAAAATTCTCACGCGAAGCCCAAGCCGGACAGTTTATCGAAATATTCAAACGAATATTGTGATTAGCCTTTTATTCCATTCATCTGCCCATGTCAGATAATCAGCGTATGTATAACGTTTTTTCAAGTCCAACAATATTCCCATGACTTATCGTATTACAAATTGCTGTAAAAATAGATAAAAATTTCGTTTTTACACACAGAAGAATAAAAATTTTTCTTCCTGCTTTATCAATAACAGTAATCCTGCACCTCACAGAGAAAAAAAATTGAAAAAACCCGTATTTTTACTGGTACAAATTATTTATTTTTGGTGTACCTTTGCACCGTGAAATCTTTCAGGTTTTTGTTGAATGATTTAAAATGTTAAATATGATACAGTTAGTTATTTTTGAGGAGCAGACGTTCTTTCGATTTGGCGTAAAACAGGCATTCGAAAGTAATCCCGAAATTCGTGTGGCGGGCGAAACGGTACAGTCGTTAATGAATGCCGGCATAAACGGCTATATTGGAAAAAGGCAGGCCGACCGCGTTGAACTTGAAAAAGCAATCCGCAAAGTAGCCGCAGGAGGCGAATATATCGGGAGGGTTGACAGTAGTATTATAAACCGATTAAATAAAATTCATTCTTAATTAAATAACATATACCTTAATAAATTTAGAGGTTGCGCCCGACACGTACTAAGGGATAATCAAATGAAAAAGATGTTATTAGTGGCTTTTTGCCTAATGTTTGTGTCCGCCGTGTTTGCACAGGACAAATTGACGGTAGCGGTATCTTCGTTTAACGGAACGGTTGACGGTCGCCGTTATTATTCGAAAAGTAACCAGAATACGGCTGCTTCCATTCAGTCGGTTCAGGATGACGTGGAAAAATCGTTTGTGAAAGCAAAGCGGTTTATTGTAGTGGACAGGAGTAAGATGTCGACCTGGTATGACGAGAAAGCAAGGCAGAATACTTCTGACTTCGATTTCAGCGACAGGGATTTGGTCGAAGGCGGAAAGAATTTTGGCGCCGACTTTATCATTACCGGCAATGTTAATGTAATGCCGCAGGAAACGGTTGGACAGGTCGCAGCTAACGCTTCACAAGTGCATAGAAACATTACCGGCAAAAGCAGCGGTGTAGCCGGCGCGGCCGCGGGCGTGGCCAAAAACGTTGAAACACAGGAAAAGATGGAGGTGATCCTCAAAATCATCAAGGTGGAAACAGGCGAGATAGTAGCCTCCGAGACGCTCAAAGGGACAAGAAACCAGCTTGAAAAGCGGATAGAAGACTTCGTTAATAACAATTTTCCACTCAACATACCGATTCTCGAAATGGCGGGTAATGATATTACACTTGTACCCGGTGCGGATGCAGGCGTGAAGAAGGGCGATGTCTTCATCATTTACAAAATCGCGACCGTCGAAGTGCAAGGGCGCAACATGACCCGTAAAACGGAAATAGGTTCGGCCACGGTTACGTTGATGGAAGGTGATTTTTGCACGGCAAAGATATCGAAAGGCGCCAACGAAATTCGTCAGCAGATTGAACAGGGCAATACATTATCGGCTGAAAAGAAATAAAGGTTCGCTTCGCTCATGATAAAAACTCGCTGGCGCTCGCGATAAAAACTCGCTGGCGCTCGCGATAAAAACTCGCTGGCGCTCGCGATAAAAACTCGCTGGCGCTCGCGATAAAAACTCGCTGGCGCTCGCGATAAAAACTCGCTGGCGCTCGCGATAAAAA
>Ga0082212_10002577_pt1 | contig 26308 bp, 26 predicted proteins | sample TergutNt197P3_FD_71548 | JGI IMG/M metagenome (GOLD analysis project Ga0082212, IMG submission 71548) | Neocapritermes taracua P3 segment gut microbial communities from Petit-Saut dam, French Guiana - Nt197 P3 | ecosystem: Host-associated > Arthropoda: Insects > Digestive system > Gut ...
CAGGCGCAGCACGGGCGGGTATGCCGCCGATTCAATGACCAGGCTGGTCTGGCTGCCGGTGCAGCGGTCGAGGTGGCGGCTGTTCCAGAATTGCGGATCGACCACGAGGGCAAAATCGGGGTGAACGCCGTTGTGCTGCATAAAACGGAGGCTGGTGTCGACCGCCACGACGATGCAGCGCTGCTGAATTTCCGGCAGCAGGGCGGCTATGCCGTCCAGGCCCGGCCCGCCGGCGGCGAGAAAGACCGGCAGCGGATCGCCGCCGGATGCGATGCCGGCAAGGCGAGTAATGCCGGGCAGATCGCGTATCGCGTCCATGTTGCGGTTTAGGTTCCGTACCCAGCGCCTGCCGAATTTTTTCAATGTGGCGGAGTTTACGTCGTCCCGCATGGTCCATGCGCGGATGCGGTTTTCCACTGCGCCGTACCAATCCTCGTCCAGGCCGGTCAGCGCCCGGCTGCGGATAATCTGCGGGACGGTTTTTTCGCCGGTGTTTTTGTCAAAAAGGGAAAGCGCCGAGATGATCCCTTCGCCGCCGCCGCCCGGTACAAAGGCGGTGTTGCTTCTGCACAAAAGGTTCGTCAGGTCGCGCTGCTCAAAAGCGGCGCGTAAAATGTGAAGGTTCTTTTCAACAATAATTACCGGCCTGTCCGGGCTTTCTTCGGCTGCGGCCTGCGCTGCATAGCCAAGCCCGAAACCAAGAACGACCACCGGCGCGCCGTCTTCGGCTGCGGCGTTTACCGACTGTGCAAGCCGCCGCCCTTCGCGTTCGGGATCGCGGGGGGAGTGGACATACAGGCCGTTTATCGACAGGGTCGGTGCGCCGGATGCGGCGGTTTCGATTTTAATGCCGCAGTCTGATCCGTCACCGGCTTTCAGAATTTCTTCCAAAAGGCCCGGATATTTTTCGCGCAGGATTTTTTCGTTTGTCTGCCGGTATGGCGCCGCCGTCATTCCAGTTCCAGTATGATCACTGTGTTAGGCGTAACTGCCGTTCCCGGCGGTGGGGCCTGGCGTTTTACCCAGCCTTCGCCGGAAATTTCCACGCGGAGGTCGCCGCGGAACAACAGGGGAAGGAGGGTCTTTTTGGAAAGGCCGTAAAAAGCCGGGACATAGGGGCCGACCGGGGGTAATACTTCGTCGGTTACGTCTATTGTGCCGGGATGATCTACGAGGGGATTTCTGCCTCGGGGAATGCCCAGGTAGTCGATCAGCAGTTCGGCGGCTTCGCGGATTGCAGGGGCGGCTATCCTTCCGCCGTAGGTTTCGCCCCGGGGTTTGATGATCACCACGTACAGAATGAGCGTGGGGGATTCGGCCGGCAGCAGGGCGACGCAGCTTGCCACAAAATCGGTTCGGGAATAGCCGCCCCTGACAGGATCATGGTATTGAGACGTGCCCGTTTTTACGGCAAGGTGCAGATCGTCGACATTTGCCCGCCAGCCGGTGCCTATTTCTTTTGCCGTATCCGCCATATAGGAAAGCATCGTCCGGGCGGTATCCTGCCTGATTACCCGGCGCCTTGTCCCTTCCGGATTGTTCCATTCCGTTACCGTTTTGCCGTCAGCCGATTCTATCTGCCTGATTATTTTCGGCGGCACCAATACCCCGTCGTTGGCAATGACGCTTGCCGCCTGCATTATCTGTAACGCGGAAACGGCAATCTCCTGTCCGAAAGAAATGGACTGCCTGGTACGCCCCGACCACTGGCCAGGTTCCCCGAGCAGCCCCGAGGTTTCGGCGTTTTTCCATACGCCGGTTTTCGCGCTGAAGCCGTAGTCGAGCAGCGACTGGTAAAAGATGTCATTGTAATTTTCCATCCTGTCGGCTGCGTAGGCCGCTCCGACGTTGCAGGAATGGACGATGATCTCCCTGGGGCCGACGCTGCCATGTGCGCGCCCTTCGGCGCATTCGATCCGCACCCTGTTTCCGCCGGGGAAGGTACGTTCATATACGCCGTTACAGATAAATCTTGTTTGTTCCGTTATGGCCCCTGCGTCCATCAGGGAGGAGATCGAAAAGACCTTGAACACCGACCCCGGTTCGTAGTGCTCCAGTGCGGAGAGGTTCAGGTATGTGCGGCGGGGATATGCGCGGTAGTCGTTGGGGTCAAAGCCGGGAAGCCCGGCGGAACCGAGTATCTCCCCGTTCCTCGGATCCATCGCGAGAAACATCACCGATTCCGCCTGGGTTTCCCGCATGACCGATTCGGAGACCTGTTCCAGAATGTGCTGGACATTGGCGTCTATGGTCAGCACAACCTTGCTGCCCTTTCCGCCGTTCTCCGTTCCCGACAGTTCCCTGTCAAACGCGAATTCGATTCCTTCGAGCGGTTTGTAATAGTCCCCCATAAAACCAAGAATCTGGGAGGCAAGGTTTTTTTCCGGATAGACCCTGAACGGCTCGGCTCTGGCGGCGACGCCGGTCAGCCTGTCATCCCGTATGGACTGGGCGCTTTTTATCCTGTCCCAGGTTTCCATGGGCACCTGTTTTTTCAGGATAAATTCTCTGGTGTTCGAACTGATGCGCTCTTCAATTTCCCCGGCGCCCATATCGAGAAACGGGGCAAGTTCGGCGGCGAGCTTTTCGATTTTTCTCTGCCTGTTGGCGTTAGCCCTGGGCGGCCTGACGTAGATGTCGTACCGCCTCACCTGGGCGGCGAGAATCCTTCCGTTGCGGTCTGTTATGGGGCCGCGTTCGTCGATGGTGCGGGAGACGTTTGCCCGATCCGAACCGTCCTTCCGGATATGGAGGCCGTAGGAAATGATAATTGCCACAGCCGCCGCAGTCAGGGAAAAGACGACAAGCAAAAAGCGCCACTTCGGCAAATTATTCATCTTCTTCCCAGCACCTTTCCAATCGTGTTGTCTACCGGAACCGGGCCGTATGATCGCGAGTCGTAGGACTGAAGGGCGTTGTCCCCCTGTGCCATGAATTCCCCCTCTCCCAAAAGTCCGCAGCAGCGCTTAACCGCGATGCTGCCCGACGGCGAATAAAATACCACTACGTCTCCCTCTTTTGGGGCGGACCAGCGCATTAAATACCTGCTCTGGCCGGGAAAGCGAAGCCCGTATTGCAGGCGGTTTACGACAAGCACCGATCCGCTGCGAATGGCAGGCGCCATGGAATTCCCCTCGGCGATAATAAAGTCAATCAGAAACAATTTAAGCAACAGAGCAACTGCCATAGCTCCCAAAACCGCCTTTCCCATACTCCTTGAGTATAATGATTTAACGGGAAAATGTCGATAAAAGTGTATGAACTTTGATCAATTTGGAAAACAACACGTTTCCCGGAGGCGCAAACCGTCTCCGCTTCGAAATGCCCGTCGTTCGCCCGCATCTTTTGACGCAAGTTTTTCACAGAATGTGTGGAAACGGCCCAGAAACGCCGGAGAAGGTTCAAATAACCGCAGAAGGCAGGAAAATTTTCCATCCGGCAGGAGAAATAAAGGATCGATGTTCAGTATGCCGCCGTCATGGACGAAGCATATCGCCCTGGCAGCGGGGCTTTTGGCCATAGCGGTAGTCGGCATCAACTGGGAAAGCATCTCGGCAAGGCTGCAATCGCCTCCTATTGCCATACATTCCCTTGAGGATCCGGGCACCCCGCTTGAATACCGCGAGGCCAGGTTTGAGTCTGTTGTATTCCGTGATTTAGGCGCTTTTGAAGCCGAAGAAAAACCGGCGCCCGTTTTTGAAGAGACGCCGCTGAGCCTGACCCAGACATTTTCCTGGACGCCGTATACGGTGCGGCAGGGCGACACCATTTCGGGGATAGCGTCGCGGCACGGCATCACCATGGAGTCGGTCATCGCGTTCAACGCACTTACAGAGGCGTGGTACATTCGCCCAGGCAGGACTCTGAAAATTCCCAACATGGACGGCATTCCATACACGGTACAGAAAAACGATACCCTGTCCAGAATAGCGGTAAAAATGCAGACGCCGCAAAACGCGATTCTCGACGCGAATAACATGAACAGCGATACCATACGACAGGGCGAGGTTCTCTTTATCCCCGGCGGAAGGATGAACGCCAGCGATCTTAGGCGGGCTTTGCGGCGCGACGCGGGTGTTCAAAACGTTGCCGAAAAACTGATGATATACCCCGTTTCAGGAAAGCTTAGCTCGGGTTACGGCTGGCGGCTTGATCCGGTAAACCCCCAAAGCGGGGTAACGCGCTTCCATCACGCGATAGACCTGATCGGCAACACCGGCGATCCGATAAAGGCGGCAATGAGGGGGACAGTGCTGAACATGGATCACAATCCCAACCTGGGGAATTTTATCATTCTTGGGCATGGCGAGTATCAGAGCCTGTACGCCCACCTGTCGGCGTATTCGGTAAAATTGGGCGATACTGTGGAACAGGGACAGGAAATCGGCAAAGTTGGCAATACCGGATATACGACCAACCCCCACCTGCACTTTGAGGTTTTCAGGGGCGGCAAGCGGATCAACCCGATGGACGTGTTGAAATAACAGACAAAAGGTAGTATGGTAAGAGGAAACATGAAGCGGCTGGGGGGATCATGCGCAAGTTGATACTGCTTCTTATCGCGTTTATCGCGGTAGTGACTTTTATCAGGGCTTATGACAAAGCAGATGCGGGGACCCAGGGCGATGTGTCCCGGCAGGCTGCTGTCGAAGCCAGGATTACCAACTAACAACGATATGAATTTGAATGGCAATACGACAAGAGCTTCTCCGGTTCCGGCAATGACCTTCGACACATTGCTGGACGAAACCTGCGAACGCCTGCTGGACCGCCAGGTAAAATATTCCATCCAGCGCATCCACGAACTTGAACGCCGCCTTGACATCCTCGAACGCGAACTCGACGATTTCCTGCGAACCCGTTGATCTTTCGGAATATTCTCACGCCAAGGCGTAGGCATTTTATCCGCCAATTTCCTCACGCAGAGGCGCAGAGGCGCAGAGTTTTCGTTCGAGGGTACAATCTATCTATCGAAATCTCACGAATACCAGGAGTCAAGGAAGTTTGCGCGTTGTTCGCGGACAACCCGTATTTCTCTGCGTCCTCTGCGCCTCTGCGTGAAATATTTACGAAAATTTCAAGAATAACAGTCGTATGCTGTGCCAGAGGCGTTTGAAGATGTTTCCCTTTGGATATGCACGCGCCGTGAATAGCCGGACGCGGTGGACTTCGCCGAAATCGTCGGACAGGACTAGCCAGCCTGCGGGGAAAGAGGCGGGCAGCGGGGCGATGAGGGGATCGTTTATTTCTACGGAGTAATGTATGGCGGCGGCGCGGTTAAGCGGCGCGGTGAAATCGAGTGTTTCATCGGGGAACAGCGAAACGTATTTGTCCTTGCCCTTCCACAGCCGCGCCGGTTCAACCGGCCCGATAACGGGGCTGACGGTTTTAAAATTGTCGAAAGCCCATGAAAGCAGCAGTTCGCCGTCGCGGTCGCGTATGCGGTCGCCTCCTCGGCGCGCCGGCGCTCCGAGGATAACTGTTAAAAAACGGTTGCCGTTTCTTTGCGCGGTAAGGGCGATGTTGTAGCCCGCCTCGTCGATGTAGCCGGTTTTCAGGCCGTCTGCGCCGGGAAAACTGTTCAATAAGCTGTTGCGGTTTTCCTGCACAATCGTTTCTGGATTGTCACGGTACGCTTCCGGTACGTTGGCCGCAGCGGGATAGGCGAATTCCCGCACCGAATGAAAATCGGCGAGGCTGCGGGGATGCTGATTAAGGTATTCAAGGCAGAAGGACGTAAACTCGGCGGCGGTGGTAACATTGTTTTCCGAGATTCCTGACGGCTCGGTAAAAACCGTTTTTGCCAGCCCCAGGCGGCGGGCTTCATTCGTCATCATCGCGGCAAAGTCCCCCACCGTGGGGGCAAGGCGCAGCGCCGCCGCGACCGCCGCGTCGTTCCCCGACGAAACCGCCAGCCCAAGCATTATTTCCCGCAGCGTTACCGTCTGCCCCGGAGCTAGAAACATCAGGCTGGAACGGGGAGGCTGCCTTAGCGCCCAGCTTTCCCTCGTTATCGGCACAATCTCGTCCAGTGACGCCCTGCCCGCGTCTACTTCGTTCATCACCAGGTGCATGGTCATCAGCTTGGTGAGGGATGCCGGGGAAATTTCCTCGCCGGGATTTTTAGCGTACAGCACCGTCCCCGTCGCCGCGTCTACCAATACTGCCGCCTGCGATTGAATTTCCGGCGCGGTTTCAAGCAGGGGCGCCAGGGAAGGCGCGGCGCTATAGTTCAGCCCCGGCGCGCCAATGCCGGGTATATAGGCGTTCTGCGGAAAAAGCGGGCCGCAGCAAACGAGCAGAAAAAGATAAAATGTTTTTTTCAAAAGTCCGCCTGCCCCACGGCGCGCGGGTAGGGGATAACGTCCCTGATGTTCGCCATGCCGGTAATGTACTGAATAAGACGTTCAAAGCCGAGGCCAAAACCCGCGTGGGGAACCGAGCCGTAGCGGCGAAGGTCCAGATACCACGAGTATTCTTCGACATTCATTCCCATTTCGATCATGCGGGCGCAGAGCTTTTCCAGATTTTCCTCGCGCTGCGAGCCGCCGATGATTTCTCCCAGCCGGGGAACCAGCACGTCCATCGCCCGCACGGTTTTACCGTCGTCGTTCTGCTTCATGTAAAAAGCCTTGATGTTTTTCGGATAATCGGTGACGGTCACCGGCCCGGCGGCGGTTTTTTCGGTAAGGAATTTTTCATGCTCGCTTTGCAGGTCGCAGCCCCAGCGGGGGGCAAATTCAAAAGCGTGTCCCTTTGCCGCCGCCTTTTCAAGTTCGGCAACCGCGTCGGTGTAGGTAATGTGGGTAAAGCGCGAGTTAACCACCTGCGTCAGCGTTTCGATAATGCCCTTTTCGATGTGGGAATCAAAGAAGGCAAGGTCTTCGGCACAGTCTTCCAGCGCCGTTTTGAAAATGTATTTGAGAAAGTCCTCGGCCAGCGCCATGTTGTCGCCAAGATCGGCAAAGGCGATCTCCGGCTCGACCATCCAGAATTCGGCAAGGTGCCGCGTGGTGTTGGAATTTTCGGCGCGGAAGGTGGGGCCAAAGGTGTACACGCGGGACAGAGCGACGGCACAGGTTTCCGCTTCCAGTTGGCCCGACACGGTAAGGAACGTTTTTTTGCCGAAAAAATCTTTCGCGTAGTCGATCTGTCCCGCACCGCTTTTCGCCAGCGCTTCCATGTTGAGGCTCGTCACCTGGAACATTGCCCCCGCGCCCTCGGCATCCCCCGCGGTGATAATCGGCGTGTGGATGTACTGAAAACCGTGCAGGGCAAAGTAGTCGTGAATCGCCTTTGCCATGCGGCTGCGGAGCCTCAGCACCGCGCCGAAGGTGTTGGTGCGGGGCCGCAGGTGGGCAATCTCGCGCAAAAATTCCAGCGAGTGCCGCTTTTTTTGTAAGGGATACGCCTGAATACCTGGGGAATTTTCCGCCGGCGCTTCACCGATTATGTTCAGCGTTTTTGCCGAAACTTCCACCGCCTGCCCGGAAGCGGGGGAGGGTATCAGCAGCCCACTGATGGCGACAGCCGCGCCCGTCGAAAGCTCCGCCAAGGCGGCTTCGGTATCAGAAGCAAGCGCGCCGGCGCTGCGGTCAAAAGTACACTGAATTCCGGCAAAGCAGGACCCATCGTTAACCTCGACGAAAACAAGATTTTTCATATCCCGCACGGTTCTGACCCAGCCCCGGATGGCAACCTCCTGCGACGCAGGCTGTTCAGCAAGAATTTCCTTAATGAGAGGCAAAAACATAATCACAGTATAGCGAGTGGATGGTGGTTAGTGAATAGTGGTTGGCACGGTGTCCGTATTGCGGGAATCCTTCCATACTGCTATAATGTTTTTTATGAAAATTATACGTTTTGCGGTTATAGCGGGAATAACCCTGCTGTCGCTTTGTGTGCTTTCCTGTTCTGTAAAAAGTCCAGGAGCAGCCGGGTTGATGGAACTTTCCCAATTTAAGATGCCTTTGCTTTATGAACTTGACGAATATGACCTTTCCGAAAATGTGTATGAAGAAGAATTTGACCCCAGTAACTTCGATCATATCGTCGATAATCCGTTCAGACTCGTACAGGATTATCCGCTTTCGACCTTTTCCGTAGATGTCGATACCGCCGGATATTCGATAACCCGCCGTTTTCTTGAAAGCAGCCGAATGCCGCCGAAATCGTCTGTCCGAATAGAGGAATTGATTAATTATTTTGATTATAATTACCCACCCCCAACCGACGGAAGGCCGTTTGCCGTGCATACCGAAACAGCCGCCGCCGCACCGTGGAATCCCAATCACCTTCTGGCGCGTATTGCGATTAAGGGAAAGGTATTTCCCGCCAGCGAGCGTCCGCGTGTCAATTTGGTGTTTTTGATCGATGTTTCCGGTTCGATGAATCCGCCGAACCGGCTGCCTCTGGTAATATCTTCCCTGAAAATGCTGGTTAACGAACTGGACGGCGCCGATAGAATCGCCATTTGCGTGTATGCCGGTGCTGCAGGAACCGTACTGCCCTCTACAAGCTGCGACAATAAAGATCAAATAATCAAGGCGCTGGATAAACTTCACGCGGGCGGGTCTACAGCGGGCGGCGCGGGGATACAGCTTGCGTACGGTCTCGCGGAACAGAACTTCGATCCGCAGGCGGTTAACCGGGTGATTTTATGCACCGACGGCGACTTTAATGTGGGGATTACCAACCGGGGCGATCTTGTCAATTTAATTGAACAGAAAGCAAAAACCGGCGTGTACCTGACGGTTTTGGGATTCGGGCTGGACAATTTTCAGGACGGTACGTTAAAACAGTTGGCGACCAAAGGCAACGGCAATTACGGCTACATTGATACCATTGAAGAAGCGAAAAAGATCCTCGTGGATCAATTAAGCGGTACGCTGATAACGATTGCGCAGGATGTAAAAATCCAGGTTGAGTTTAACCCGGCAACCGTCGGCGCGTACCGGCTAATCGGATATGAAAACCGCGTGATGCGCGACGAAGATTTTAGCAACGACGAAGTGGATGCCGGAGACATCGGCGCGGGACACACCGTTACCGCCTTTTACGAGCTTATCCCCCCCGGCCCCGAAGTCGAAGCGCTGCCAAAGCGCGATCCTTTGAAGTACGCTCCGCCGCCTGCGGCCCCGGAACCGGATTACGGCGAATTACTGACGGTAAAAATCCGGTATAAACTGCCGGGTGAAAGCGAAAGCACATTAATCGATTTTCCCATTGCCGCATCATCCGTCCGAAAAACCGGCGAAGAAACCGAGGATTTCCGTTTTGCATCTTCGGTTGCCGGTTTCGGAATGTTGTTACGCGACAGCCCGCACAAAGGAAACGCCACCTACACGGGCGTTATTGATCTGGCGAAAGGCGCGCTGGGCAACGACGAATGGAACTATCGCAAGGGCTTTGTGGAAATGGTCCAAAAAGCCAAAACGATCAGTAAAAGCGATTGAAATGCGATATTATTAGCCTATGGGACAGTATGACAGTTGGGATTATTTAACCAACTTTATCAAAAAGAACATTGACACCTTTGAAGCCGAGTTGGCAAAGCCGCCCTATGCCGTAAAGGTCAAGCGGCACGCGAGCAAGCCCAACCTGGTGATGTTCAAATACAGCCAGTATGATTCGGATTTTACTAATCCGGTTGTCCGCTGCTGCAGGGGATCGGTGTATGACATCCAAGGTGACGGATCGGTCAAGCCCTACCTGATGCCGTTTTTTAAATTTTCCAATTACGGCGAGAACGGGGCCGATCCTGTCGACTGGAATAGTAACCTTTATGTGCGGGACAAACTCGACGGTTCGCTGCTGAAACTAATCAAGGAAACTGACGGAAACGATCTCTGGACAACCAACGGCAGTTTCGACATCGGCGTTGAAGTCCCCGAACTGTTTCCAGCGCAAACCGAGGAAAAAATCCCCCCGCCGCATACCTTTGCGTCCCTGCGCGATTACGCCCTGCGTGGGCATGAAGAAGAAATCAAACGTCTTCCCTCGCTGTGGACTTTTATGTTTGAACTGACCTCCCCGTATAATTTGATTATTGTTCCCTACAGCGAGACGAAGCTGACCCTGCTGGGCTGCCGCGACCCGCAGGGGGCGGAGCATACGCCGGAATGGGCGGTAGAAAATTTCGGAATGAGTTTCGCTACCCCGCATGTATATCCGCTTAAAAACATTGATGCAGTTATCGAGTATTGCAAATCAGTTGATACCAATGATCGTGAAGGGGTGGTTATCCAGGACGGCAATTTTAACCGGCTTAAAATCAAGACCGATCATTACCGCAGCCTGTTTTTCCTGAAAGGAGAGGATCATTTTTCCGACGAACGGGTTTTTCTGTCGATTAAGCAGGGAAGCATAGACGACGCGCTGGCGGCATGGCCCGAAATCCGCCCGAGGACCGAAGAAATAATCGCCGAATGGGCCGGTTTCAGAAACAGCATCGCAGCCCTGTGCGAAAAGGCTGTGGGTTATTACCGGCAATACAGGGAAGACTGCGCCGACGATCCGAAGGAGGCAAAGAAGCGCTACGCCATGTTTGTTTTATCGCAATATAAAACACTTTCCACGTATCTTTTTGAAGCGATCAAGGAAGAACCCGATCTTGAAAGTATTTATAATAAGATAGAGTACAAGGAATTAAAAAATTACTGGATTCCCGCTGTGGAGGGCGCCGGGTAAATGCCTTCCGGAAATTATGTAAATATTTACACCGACGGCGGCACGGAAAAATGGGCGTTTGTGGTGGTACAGGACAACAAGATCATTTTTGAAGAATCGGGGGTATTCGGCATTTCCGCCTCGACAAACAACGACGACACCGAATCCGAAGGCATATTCAGGGCGCTTCAGTACGCCAAAGACCGTCCCGGCAATTACATCCTTACCACCGATTCCCAGGCGATCATCGCCAAGGTAAACGGCAATGCCGTCAACGTTACGAGAAATCCCAACATCAGGGGCATTCAGGCGATACTCAGGGAATTTCGGGAATCACCCCTGCCGGTCAGCTTTACGATACGCTGGGAAAAACGCCTTTCCAACGAGTTCATGAAACGCGCCGATTATCTGTGTAAGTGAATCCCCTATCGACTGAAGTATTTTACTTTTTACTGTTTTTGTTTTTTTTCTAAAGTAGCAAAAACATTTTCGATTTTTGAACTGTAAAGATCAATAATATCTTTATATGGTTTGGGATAATCAGGGATGTTATTGCATTTATACGCTATGCTCGCAAGGTTATCCAGTATTCGCTGAATTTTGTTGTTAATATCAATTGATTGGTCATTGAAAACACTTGAAAATGTTACATTAACATCTTTTAGCATTTTTTCACCGTTTTCTACGTTAATTAACGAATTTGATGAAGATGATATTTTTTGATTTAGCATTCTTAAATTTTTTTGTGCTGATTCGGTACTTGCTGCAAGTTGGGTGAAATATTTATTGCAGGCATTAATGGATTTTTTAATTTCAATATTTTTCTGTTTTTCGCTATATAGATATTTATTTAAAATGCCGGTTGTGTTTATAATATTGTTATTGGAATTGTTGATACTATCAAGCAAAGATGTGCAATTATTATGGATTATGGAATAAACATTTGTTTTTTCTTTTATTAGATCATTCATTAGGTCTATTGCCGAAAAAACTGGATTAGGTTCAGTAATTATTTCTTTTTGAACTTTTGGTGGAAAAATAATTATTTGCATAATATACTCGATAATAAAGGAAATAAATATCAATACCAGGCTGGTTAATAATTCGGCATATTCTTCGCTATAACGAAGAATATCATGTGTACAAATGGATACTGACAGTATTCCAACAGGTATATTTGATTTTATGAAAATAAAAAATAATGCATTTTGAATTTTCCGTAAATAATCTACCGTGTTTTTACGAGCAATGATGGCGATAAAAAGATTTAAAAAACCGCAAAATACGGAAAATGATAAAATAATAATTAAAATACCGGATATATTCATATAATTAATTTTCCGTTTTTTCTGTCAATAATTTGCATAATTCAAAAAAATTATCATAGCTTTTACTGAGCTTTTCAGTATTTGCCTTAAGTGTATCTTCTATAGCTTCAAAAGTTTTATTTATATTTGTTTCAAGGTAATATGTTACATTTGATAAATTTTCTATTGCAACATTTTCATGATTTTCCATAAATGCCAGAAGATATTTTCGCAGATTAGATAATTCATTTGAAAGTGAATTTATGGTGTTAATATCAATTTTATTATTTTCTACATATTTTAATAATTCATACTGGGATCCTTTTGTCAATGATGTTATATTTTCCATCTGTAGGCAAAGCTCATTGAATTTATTAATATTATCATCAAAAATTTTAATTATTGATTCTGATGTAATTACATTTTCATTTTGGATGTCGTTTGAAAGCTTTTCCAGAGCGAAAAATAGTTTTTCACTTGATATCATAAGTGTTTTTAATGGTTCTTTAAAGGAATTCTGTATATCAATCAATAAATCCTTTATTTCTTCCGGAGTAATAAAATAAGTTTCATGAAAAAGTTTTTCCTTTAATGCATTTATGGAAAGTAAATCATAATTTAATAGCGTGTTAAACCATCTTGAATAAAATATTTCAGTAAACGAATTATATTTTTTTATTAAAAACTGGTGTAATGCTATTATTAAAATATACCAAATAAATTGTCTGAATATCATTAAATCGATAAAATAATCAAATGGTTCAAACATAAAAATGAACAATAATAAAGGTGCCAAATGGCTAAAAAGGAAAATATATCCAATAGATCTGTTAATATAATTTTTATGAAGCGATAGATAATACATGGGATTATATTTTTTACCGTTATTTATATCATTACATATAAGCAACAGGATTTTAAAAATGTAATTTTTACGCATAATTCCGGCATATTTATTTGAAAAATCAGTTATATTTGATTTTATCGATATTACATTTTTGTCCTTATCATATTGAGGACTGGTAATTAAATGGTTTAGTTCCCGTAATTCTGGCAGTATTTTTAGTCGCCGCAGGATTATCATCATAGGAATAAAATATATAAAAACAAAACATACAATATAGGTAATATTGATAAATTTCATGATTTTCCTTAATTTATGGAAGTATTTGAATTTCACCAGGAAATTCAATAAAACCGGAAGATGAAATTTCGCATGGTTCAATAATTTTTATTTTATTTTTTCCCTTTACCTTTAGCATAGTTAGATTCATTTTATATAGTTCAGTAATATTTGTCATTTGATCAAAAAAATTTGGATTGGGAAGCAAATATTTTATTCTGCCATTTTTATTAGTTATCCATTTTGATTCCTGATATGTTTCCGTTAAAGCTTGATGGTCGGTTCGTATTCTGAAATCACCGGAAATATAGGAAAACTCGGATGTTAATTTAAAATATGGATTACATGACCATACATTGAATTTATCAATAACATCATCAATAGATTCTCTTCGTTCAAATGACTGATTGTTTTTGTTATGCATATTTGTCTGATTTATATTTTGCTTTTCTATTGATGTTTCCAAATGCTTTATTTTATTTAAAAGATTATTAATTTTCTGTTCTAAATCTTCATTTTCCTTAGCCAGCTTGGAACAATAATTTGATATGTCATTTTGTTTATTGTTAAATTCCTGTAGATGACTAGATATTTGTTCAAAATAGTAACGAAAATTTTTATAATCAACACCAAATTGTTTAGCAAGCTGTTCACTGATAAATTGTTCAAATAAATTATCTAAATTCATAATAATTCAAGCTCACCTGAAAATTCGACAAAACCGTCTTTTGTTATTTCACATGGCCTGATGATTTTAAATTTGTTCTGCCCCCTGCCTTTGAGTTTTGCCTGATCCATTTTGTAAAGTTCAAGGATATTTGTCATCTGATTGAAAAAATTGGGATTGGGAAGAATATATTTTTGAGTTCCATTTCGATTTATTATCCATTTTGTTTCATCGGCACTTTCCCTGATTTCTCTTTCTGTTCTTATATTCATTTCGCCCGTAATATAAAAAAACGCTTCCGGAAGCGGTCCGGCTGGATTGGCAGCCCACAGATTAAACGCATCAATTGCATTTAATTCTCCGCTTATAATACTTTCTGTTAATTTCTTGCCAGAATATAATGTATTAACCATGGTCTGCAATTCTTGAATTTGTAGATTTACTTCATTCTGGGCTGAATTAATTTTTTTTTCAATAGCAGCTATTGCAGGACGCAAATCTTCATTAATAGAAGATGATTGAACATTTTTATTTATAGATTTATTTTCATTAACAAACCTTGATTCTAGCATTTTAATGGAATTGTGCAGCTCATTTTTTAATGCTTTAATCTTTGAATTAAACATTTTTCTAAAAAATAGATGGCTAAAAACGATTAAAGAAATCAATAATAAAAAAACGGAAAAAGAAACAATGTAATACAGATTTAAACCATTGCGGGTATTTTCAATTAATTCATCAGTATTTTCAAATGCAGTATCACCTGATGGAGCGGCAACTGTTACAGAATCAACTGTATCGTTATCTACATTGCTAAGAGGTTTCTGAATGGTGATACCATCACTATTATTATCATCAGGCTCAGTATCCCCCAATAAAATACAGGTTGAAAAGATTAAAATAAAAATGAAAAGAGTAAAATTTATTTTATTTTTTTCCATAAATATTCCTCCGCATATTCTTCCAGAAATACTCTTAAAATAAGGATGAAAGGTGTTTCAAAACGGCCATTATTAAGGACATTTTCAAATTCCTGCCGTATTTTATTCCATAGCCTGTTTTTTGATGCATTGTAATCATCTGTATTGATTGGCGGCATTTCATTGCCGGTCTTTGACGTAATCCTGTTTAAAAACAAGATAAAAGCGTCAAGTTCTGGTATCAACTTGTCAACATCTACCTTTAATTCTTTTGGCGAAGAAAAGAATTGATCATTATAGGTATCAACAAAATCGGTGCTATTCAATTGTCTGTATTCATTTCCATTTGAAACGGCAATTTCGCAGCCCATGTACACATCGGGCTGCTTAATAAATGCCGGATTTTTAAGCCGTCCGTTATCATCTAAATCGCAAATCATTCCTATAGCTGTTTCTGTTTTGGCAGTTTCCGGTGAAAATTCAATCAAAACCCTGATGGGAAGAGATGTTTTTTCCTTGATTAAATATTCCGCCTCAGTATAGATAAAGCTACAGTATGTTTTTATCCATCCAGTTAATTTTGATCCTTTGCCGGAAAGCCCCAAAATAACTTCTTCGGTATCATTATCAATCTTTCGTTCCGGATCATCAATAATAAAAAGTGAAGCAATTATGTTGGCAAAGTAATAAATCAAACCTGAATAGGCAATTAATACGCAGTGTTTGAAAATGTTAAAAGCATCCTGATCCTGGCCTTTAAGATCCTGTAAACGAGTGATTAAAGGTTCGTAATATTCAAATAATACCGTTTCAATTAAAAATTTGAATTTCTCTTCAGTCATTTTGTTTTTATCATTAGAAACATCAGATAGCATCATATGGATACCGTCTGCGGTATTTTCTGTAGTTATCGCTTTTAAAACGGAAGGAATATGAACCAAACGTGAAAGAGGACGGATGAACATATCGCGTGATGCATAATGAATAGAAGTCTGAAACAAATTCCGTGTTTTCTGCCATATAGAAGCATCTGTAGACCCGCCGCCTATATCGGTGCAAAAAAACAGCGATTGGCGAGGTTTCATGTAGTTAAAGTAATACGCTGCGGCAATGCTTTCCGTTAATAGATTCTCCGCTTCGTTGAAATGCAGATCAAGACCAGTTTCTTCTGAAAGAAGTCTGGTAATGGTATTTATCCTTCCGCAAAAATCATCTTTTGCGCCAGGACCGAAGGCTGTCGGATACGAAAAGAAAAGGTTTATTTTGCGAACGCCTTTTTTGGCAGCGTGAAACACAACCTGCGTTAGAAGCTGGTTAAGGTATTTTGCGGTATTGGATCTTTCTTTTTCCCATTTAATATTGGTAATGAGCCGTTCTTTTCTGCCTTCCTGGGTATTCATTTTGATAAAATTTTTAAAGTTATGCCAAAAAATACGTTTTTCGGTGAAAATTGTAGCATTTGCGCTGTCCGATGATGTATCCATTACCTCAAGCGCAGTCGCGTAGCCGTTTTGTTCAAAGCATTGATTGTCCAAAAAATAATATTCTGACGAATTATCGCCGTTATCGCAAAGTTTAATAAGATCATTATCAAACTCAGATTTCTTTGGCTCAGAATTGCCTTCCCTCCACTGGTATTCTGTCATAAGCTGGATAAAACGAGGTTTAATGCCGGAGTTTGAATAAAATGCTGTTGTTGAAGTTGTGCCGAAATCTATGCCCACGTTCCAACTGCCTGTTCCCTGTACCGAATTATCCGGCTCATTTAGAAAAACTAGCCCGCGATGAATGGAAGCGCCGTCGGTTTTCTCGTTTACCCTGAATGCCAGAGGAAGGGTAGTATATCTCCTATAATAAAATTCATGCTGCACCGTCTGCAATGTCGATAATTTGTGTTCACCGGCAAGATAATTTCCTTCATTTCTGAAAACCGGTTTTAAATCCAGTACCGGAATGCCCCGGTAGTTGGGTTCCATGCAGAAACAGGTATACCTGCGCCATGTATTGTTGTCATTTGTATCGCTTATTTTGGCGTAGGGCCAGAGAGACCAGAATGGAATTAAATTCTTTTCAATTATGCAGCATATGCCGCTTAGCTGGGCATTGGTTTCCTGCATATCGCTCCGATTTTTGATGCGGTATTCCTTACTTGCAGTATGGGTACCAAGCTTACCGTTTAGCTTTATTTTCAGGCTGACAGTTATTTTTTCGCTGTCAGAAGAAAGGGAAACCATCCTGTTGAGTTCTTCAGGATGATACAATGATAGCATAATATCGCTAAGTGGCCATATTATTTCATAATCAGACAATGAGCTTGAATTAGGCATGGCATGAATTACCGATGCGCCGTCTTTCTTAATCAGTATCATGGAATCACAGAGCAGATCATCGGCATAAATCAATTTTATACCGTCAGATGTTGTTGTATTTTTATATTCGCCAATGTTGGTAGCCGAAATTTGGCTGTAAATAAGATTTGACGCTATACGGTGATGTACAGCTTCCGGGCTGCTCGTGCTTATTCCGCATATATTGAGGCCGAAAAGGGCAGCTCTTATTTTAGCGCCTTCCATTATAAAGGGGAGCTCTATATTGGCACTGCCCGGCACCATGCATAGTTCGTTAAAAAGGGTAGCTACCGAATGGACTGCATCTTTCTTTTCCGGAGCAATAGCAAGATTGCTGTTGGGAGTAACTCCGCCAAGTGCATCAATATATTTATCTGTTAAGTCTTGCATATTTTTAATTATCTCAAAATTGTTCTTGACCGCTTCACGGGTAATAACGGATTTTACTTCGGTTAAAAACTGCTTTAGCAGGAATTTTGAATCCCTGTTCACTGTCTGGCTCTGATCCTTGAAATAGGAATCGGGGCTTAAAAAATTGCCGGACTCGTCAACAATGCTGGGGGCTATTTTATTTAACTTTCCCTTTGTTATATTATCCAGGGAGTATGCTGGACATACAAGGGTATTGCTTGCAAGAAATGCAATGGTAACGCCATCAAGGGTAACGCGATGGCAGTTAAGCCATTTGGGATTGTCAAATATGCTATTTTCCGGCTTAAGGGTGGAATCCACAACACGGACAAAATCGCCGTCTCCGCCGCCCAAACTCAGCGCTTCAAGTTTTAACCCCTGGTTCACATATAGGTTAAATTTCCGCAAAGCCAAAAGGGCAATGATACCGCACCATTCTTTGTATGCCCCCTTGTTGATTGTGGAAAATTTAGGTTCGGTAAGAGTCAGCTCGTTCATAATAAAAATAGACCATGGAGAAGGAATGGATATGTCGTCTTTTGTAAAATTTTCCGAAATTCCGGCAGGAAGGCCGTCCGCTATGTTTACCAGAAGTGTCGGCTGGCTCTTTGCCCATAATTTTCCGGCGACAGCGTCGGGTTTGACAAAAACAACATCGTTTTCCCTGGATAAATACGGTACCATTGTAAAATTTTCCGGGGCGGGCGGTTTTTTTGAAAAGATCGACCGTTTTTTTTCCGAAACACTTAATAACGAGTACAAAACAGTAAATAATGCCCCAAAACTTTTATCCGACTCTCCCGCAGGAGGTTTATTGTTAACCAGCGCATAGATTTTTTCACTTTTGCTGCCTGCTGTATCACGGTAAATCAAATCAGGAAAATTTTGTATTGCGGTATTCTCTGTAGGAATGTTGTCAAAAAGGCCGTTATACTGCACGTTAAAAAGCTTGACCCGTGTATCCGCTTCCCATGTAAGCATTCCGTTATTTTGATCAACTTCACGTTTATTCCGTTTATGTAAATCATAAAACCATCCAACAAGCATTTTAAGATAGTTATGAATATTATCGTAAACAAAATTTTGCTTATCGTCTTTTCTGGTATCAAGATCGCTATAATGGTTTTTCCAGACCCCTGCCACATTTTTATTTTCACCAAGGTCCCTGTAAAGTACCTTGTTGTAGAAAATAGCCGATTTAATTGCGCATTGGATATTTGCAGGCAAATCCGGCAGAATATTCTGCAGCATAAGCCATGTATAGCAATATGCCCCGTCTTGCTCTGCCCTTTCAGCAGTTATAATATTTCCGCCAGCTCTGTCCGGAGATTCTCGGATAAAATCAATTATGGCAGTCGCGGCGAATAATTCAATGGGATGCGCCTTGTTCCGCTGACTTGAAGCACCTCTGGCAGCTGCTTCAAAGGAAAAATTGGTTTCTGGCTCTCCGATTACATATAGAGCGTCTGTTTTTTCATACTGTTTCTGGCGGTAGTAATAATACAGCGATGCTTTTGCTTTTATATTAAAATTGGAAGAATCAGGCTGCAAAAGATTTTCGTCCTGAATTTTGCCAACGGTCGAAAAATAGGGATTTAGCATAATAGAAGCAAATTTAAACTCCGCTTCCTTTTTCTTTTTGCTTAATTCATCTAGCAGCACAGGGATGGCAGAAGCGCCCGTACCGCCAAATATGGAGCCAGCGACAACCACAAAATCGTTGTCGTTGATTTTAAATAGCTGTTCTGTCCACACGCTGCTGTTTTTTAGTATGTCCTTGACTACAAGAGTGCCTATGGAAGTGTGCCCGTAAAATCCCTGATCAAATTCAGCATCTATTTCCTTGTTGGTATAAAGAAAACGGATAAAGGCATCCTCATCGCTGCCTGTGTATTGTGGAATATTGAATGTCCTGCTTATGCTTTTTTTATCTTCTTTGAAAAGAGGAATATTCACATCGGCTGATATTGGTTCAATCTCAACAAGGCCAAGCGCCCTTGCTCCGCCCAAAGCGTCATAATAATTCTGGTATGCGGAGATGACATTTTTCGTTTGCGAAAGATTGCCGTTAGAATCGTCGGCATCAATGGTCAAAATGCGAATTCCAGTAATTTCAGAATTCCCGATTTTTCCCTTAAACGCTCCGCAGGCGGCAAGATGGATAACAGCACTTGCTATCTTATGCCCTGTACCGCCAACTCCGATTATATGCAGCTTAGCCATGGAAAACTCCTGTACATTTCAAATTAACCGGCAAACCAAAATGCCCTTCTGTATGCCGGTGCGACAAAACGGGAACCCAGCAAAAAGGTAACCAAATTCATAATTAACTGCATACCGATTAGAATTCCAAAAGTAGCACCGTCAAGCCCAAAACTAAGAAAATAGTAAAGCGGCAGGAAAAATGAAATTGCAAGGTTAACAAAAAAACCAATATAAAATTGGATACGCTTGATTCTTGGATCTGCGCCTCCAATAGCTGAAGGGCCAATCAGTAATAAAAAAACATGGATAGCCAGAGAAACAATCAAACTTACACGGACAGATTCTTCGGCAAATTTGCCCCAATGGTTGCCAACAACTCGCTCTGCCCATGAATATTCCTGGATATAGTACGGATCAAGTCCCATAATAAAAAACACATAACAAACAACCGGTATCAAAAGAAACGGCAATACCCAAAGAGACGATTTCAAAAAAGTTCCAAACATAAATATCCCCTTATCTTTTTAATAGATAAAATGTATCCGAATATATACTTCTGGCTGATGCGTTATAGGCACCGGCAATTTTTTCATACACATTCGTCAGCTCCAGCGTTTTAACACGGCTGCCTCCTGACATGGCACTTTGTTCCAGTTCCGCAATGCTCGCGGCATTAAGTTCAGAAACCCAGCCCGGTATCCGTATTGCATCTGGAATAATAACGCAGTTGATCTTGTACCAGCCTTTTTCCATTATGCGATTATCTGTTTCAACAACAAAATGAACAGGATATTCAGCAGAATTTTCCGCAATATGCACGGTTTTTACATTAATGATCCTTGAATTTGCCCTCCCAATAAATTGAGACTGAGAAGAATCGGCGTTTTCTTTTTGGGATTTTTTTCCATTAAAATACGAAAGTGAAATTTCCGGCGAATAACTAAAGCTGTTTTTATTTATATTTTCAAGCGACAATCCGGCTGAATAGCGCGAACCTATTTTTGTTAGAACCTGATATGACTCTGGTGTACGGTACGGCGATGTATCATCATTGATTATGGTAATTTCCTGAAGGCGAAGATTCACATTTCTTAATAAATTTTCTTCTTTGTTAAAACGACGGACATTCGGTGCCATTAATGGTTCGTTGTGATTTTTCTTGACTTCTTGAGGTGCTTTTACCATGAACACCGAATTGTTAAAACTGATGTTTCTGGTGCTTAATTCTTTGGCAAGCGCGGCACAGTATTCATACACAATACTGCTATCGCCTATGATGCAGATGAAGAAAGTCGAAATACCGTCCCGTACCCGGATGGATTTTTCGTTGTTATTCACATAGGAAAATGAATGAATTTCTCCATTAAAAACAGAGTCCACAGAAAATAACGCGCCGGAAAGCCCACGGGAAAAAGCGTCACGGAAGAAAAGAAAAAACGGGTTTTCCCTGTTTTGCTCATAAAAATCGGTAACAACAATATAAACGCTATCCGGATCATTGAGCGTTTCTATGTATTTTGCGACACCGGTAAAGGGTTGCCCGCCATTCTGAAATACCGGCGTCCGATAGCCGCCTGTAGGGGCACTTTGATAAAATCCTGGCTGAAGAACTTCGGTTTTTACATATCTAAGTGCTTCATAACTGATAAACTCATTTGTGTAATGCGTACCATAATCAAAAAAACGTGCTGTTGAGGAGGAAAACGAAATGTCGCCAACCTGCCAGAGAAGCTGAATGGTTTTTACATAGTGAGAATCATCGCCCTTTGCGGTAAATCCCCGGATAGAATCCGTTTTATCAAAAAAATAATGTAGGCGTGCGAACTCTGCATCGGTTTTTTTTAGCGGCGCTTCAATTGATAATGGGCCGACTCTGATGCAAGAAACAAGGCACACAATAACACAGTAGCATAAACCCGTCCCTGCCATTTTGAAACGGCAAATTATATTTTTCATGCCTCTCTTTTTTCTCCGCATTTACACACAAACGATCCAACAAGATACCGGCAAGCAAGCCAAAAATGGGTCCTTGGACATCATTTTTGGAATATATGACAATATGTCATATATATCTCTTTATATATGACTGTTTGATTATTGTCAATGCCTAATAAGTAGATATGATAACTTTCGTATGACTATCAGGATTAGGAATGACAAGTCTCAGAAAGCTGCTAGGGGCTAATATTAAAATATATAGAAATTCCTGCGGCTTTTCGCAGGCAAAACTGGCGGAAAGTGTTGGAACGGCAACGAATTATATATCAGCAATTGAAGCAGGAAGGCGTTTTCCATCGATAAAAATGCTCGAAAAGCTTGCGTTTGCGCTAAATATTGATGCTCCGGAGCTTTTTTCTATAAAGCTCATTCCAATTTGCACCATGAAAAATGAGATAGAAGAACAAATTTGGCACAATATTGGAGAAAACATTGAAAATTACATTGCAATGAACATCAATAATCTGAAAAAGAAGGTAAAAATAGAAAATTTTTGAATTTTAGAGAAAAACTGCCAATAAATCACGCATTTCATTCATTCCATTAAAAGTGATCCCCGATCGACTGAAGTATCTCCCGCTTCTGCTCGTTGAATTCAACGGAAAAGGGGAAATCTTGCCTCCTGGGGCGGAGCGGCTGTACGTCGATTGTGCCGGTGATCTTTCCCGGTTTGCCGCCGAGTATGTACACCGTGTCGGAGAGGAACAGGGCTTCCTCTACGTCGTGGGTGATAAAAATCGTCGACAGCCCCATGCCATCGGCAATTTCGCGGTACCGGCCCTGCATTTCGCGGCGGGTGATGGCGTCGAGGGCGGATAACGCGATGACAGGAAAGCGCTGCTACACCGTGGCGGCTATTCGCTCCTGCACCAGTTCGCTAATGAGTTCTGTTGGTGTCTTATGAGTTGCAATCGCTTTGGTAAAAAGATAATCTTCCGAAAGACGGTCGAGCGCAACCATTCGGAATGATTTTTTCGCAAACCCGCCGTTTTTACTGGGGTCTACTTTTGGCGGATTTTTGGTGTAATATTCATCCAGGGCTTCGGCTTCTTCATCGGTCATTTCTTTCATCAATTCCTCCATTGTCTTAACAAGGGATAATAAACAGGCTGGCAGGGCATCGCGTGAAACACGTTTATTCTGCCGTCATCCAACTCATTATACATTATTTCCAGCGGGTTTCCCGCCCGGTTAAAACCAATGAGCAAACGTTTTTCCGGATCGTTTTCATCGGGTAAATCGTATCGGGCAGTAGTGAACGCCCAATGAATATCAGCCTCACTCATTCCGTGCTTAAAAGCCGATGGTTTACATACAATATCCGGTTCCATTGATTTATATTATCAGAATACCAAAATATATTATCATTTTCAATAGTTAAACAACCCAGAAAGGTGACAGTCACCGGTTTAGGACAGCCCAAGGTAAACGGCAACGCAGTCAACGTTACGAGAAACCCCAACATCAGGGGCATTCAGGCTATCCTCAGGGAATTTCGGGAATCACCCCTGCCGGTCAGCTTCGCGATACGCTGGGAAAAACGCCTTTCCAACGAGTTCATGAAACGCGCTGATTATCTGTGTAAGTGAATGAATACATGATCAACGAATTGCGCGAATGAACGCGAATGACGGAGCGCACTTGTGGGATATTCAGGGGTTGTTTTTAAGGCAAAGTATGCTATATTTTATTTATGACCATTACGCAAACAGTAGACATACCGGCTGACCGCCGGATAACCGTTCCGAGGGAAGTTCCAACGGGAAGGGTGGTTCTCACCTTTACTCCAATGCCTGAAACAGATCCGATTGAGTTTTCAGATGCTTCAACCGAAGAAGTTATGGTTGTCGGCGACGAGATACTCGACAAGCATCTTGCCGCATTTAAGGCACTGGCACAGTGACCTGCATAAAACGTATCCGTGTTGATGAAATCTCGTGCGCGATTCCTGAACCATCCGCCAGGTTTGCCGCGTAGCGAATACAAGCGCAATCACCGCCGCCCTTAGGGGCGGCTTTTTTTTAGGGCGAAATTTGGTGCCTGACACCTTTTTCGGCCTCCGAATTTCGACTTTTCAGAAACCTCTTGACGTTATTCCTTTTATGGAATACAATAAAATTATATGGGAAGTTGAGTTTACGGATGAATTCAGACAATGGTGGGATACGCTGACTTGGGATGAACAGGCAGTAATAGATTCCGGTGTGAGCCTTATAGAAAAGCTCGGGCCTTCGGTGCCTTTCCCATTCAGCGCTTCGGTAAAACAGTCTAGGCATGGAAATATGCGGGAACTGAGGAGTCAGTATGCCGGCAAACCGTTTCGGACATTTTATGCCTTTGATCCAAAACGCGCGGCAATTCTGCTAATCGGCGGAGATAAAACCGGCGATGACAGGTTTTATGATGTAATGGTTCCGAAGGCAGATAAGATATATGCTGAATACTTGAAAGAACTCCAGGAGGGAAAATAATCATGGTGCATAAGTTTTCTGAATTACGCGAAAAAATGAACCCCGAAGCAAAAGCGGAAAGCCGGAGGCTTTTTAAGAAAGCCATGGCAGAAATGCCGCTCAATGAACTAAGGAATGCCAGAGGGCTTTCTCAGAAGATGCTTGCCGAAGCCTTAAATATCCAACAACCGGCAGTAGCAAAACTTGAAAAAAGAACGGATATGTATATCTCTACCTTGAGGAGCCATATAGAAGCAATGGGCGGCGATCTTGAAATTCTGGCCCATTTCCCCGATGGGACAGTAAAGATAGCAAATTTTTCACAGATTTAGCACTCCCCGTGTTGGGTGCGCCTTGGCGTGATGAATATTCAAAAAAGTTTGTAGCTGTAACCGTACACTAGGATTTTGACACACCTATCGACAGAAGTATCTCCCGTTTTTGCTCGTTGAATTCCGGGGAAAAGGGGAAATCTTGCCCCCTGGGGCGGGGCGGCTGCACTTCAATGGTATTGGTTATCTTTCCCGGTTTGCCGCCGAGTATGAACACCGTGTCTGAGAGGAGCAGGGCTTCCTCTACGTCGTGGGTGATAAAAATCGTCGACAGCCCCATGCTCTCGGCGATTTCACAGTACCAGTCCTGCATTTCGCGGCGGGTAATCGCGTCGAGGGCGGAAAACGGCTCGTCCAGCAGAATCACGCGGCTGCGGGTCATGCAGGTGCGAAGGAGCGCCGCCCTCTGGCGCATTCCGCCGGACAGTTGGCGGGGGTATTTTTTTTCGTAGCCGCCAAGCCCAAAGCGGGGAAAAAATCCGGCGGCGTATTGGCGAGCGGCATCTTTTTTTTCGCCCCGGATCAGCATGGGGAGGATAACGTTGTCGATCACCGTCCGGTGTTCCAACAGCAGGTCTTTTTGCGGCATATAGCAGGTTTTGCCGGTCACGCCGGTAATGTCTTCGCCATCCAGAAAGACGTTCCCCGCGTCTGGCAGGTCAAGCCCGGCAAGCACGTTGAACAGGGTGGTCTTGCCAACGCCGGAATGGCCGAGAAGCGATACAAAGCCCCCCTGCGCCAGTGCGATACTGACGTTTTCCACGACAGGAACGTCTTCGTAGTTTTTGGCAATATTTTCGCAGTAAAAAATCGTTTTCAATTATTTCTCGCTATTTCTCACACGGAGGCACGGAGGCACTAGGGGGAAAAAATGGAAAAGCCCTCATTCTTCTGTGTTCTCCGTGCCTTGGTGCCTCTGTGTGATGAAATTAGGGAAGGAATTCATTCGTGAATCCACCCTCGCCGATGTTTTTTTCCAAAAGGCCGTGTTCGAACATCCAGCGGTAGAAGGCGCCCCAGCGACGTCCGTCAATTTCTCCCCAGCGGGGCGCGTCGTCCTGGTAGCGCGGGGCGAGATATTCCTGGCTTCGCATGACAAGTTCCCTGTTGAGTTCCGGTGCGTGTTTCAATAAAATTTCGCCCGCTTCGGCGGGGTTTTCTGCTGCGAAATCGTAGCCTCGGCTGAGTGCCCGCATGAATCTCCTCGCCGTCTCTTCGTTTGCCTTTAGCCAGCCGGTGTTGGCTGTCAGTACCGGCGTGTAAAAATCAAAATAATCGTACAGGCTGCCGAAGTCGATGTAGTTAACGTCGATGCCGTTAATTTCAGCGGCGATACCGTCCCATGCGTAATACACCCAAATCGCGTCAATGTCGGTTTGCAGTGCGGAGATGGCGTCGGTGGCGAAATTGGGGATCATTTTTACTTCGCCAAAATTGCCGCCGTCGCTTGCGACGATATGTTCGATAATCGCCGTTACCAGCGGCGTTTCCCACGAGGCAAAGCGTTTGCCGGCAAGGTCGCGCGGACGGCTGATGCCGCCGTTTGCCAGCGACATTATCCCCGAGGTGTTATGGCTGATGACCGCCGCCACCGCCGTAACCGGCATAGCTTCACGTTCTTTGGCTATAGCGGGCCCCATAGTCTCCTGAAAGTCATAGCCGAATTCCGCGCCGCCCGATCCCACCAGTACCAGCGCCCCGTCTTCCGGCGGCTGTATTATTTCCAGGGTAAGGCCCTCCTCGGCAAACCAGCCCTTTTCCAAAGCGGCGTACAGGCCGGTGTGGTTGGTGTTGGGCGTCCAGTCCAGCACCACGCGGATGTGGTTCCCCGTGGTTTTCCCGCCGCCGCACCCGATGAATGCCAGGGCTGCGAATAGTG
>Ga0082212_10002578_pt1 | contig 26305 bp, 20 predicted proteins | sample TergutNt197P3_FD_71548 | JGI IMG/M metagenome (GOLD analysis project Ga0082212, IMG submission 71548) | Neocapritermes taracua P3 segment gut microbial communities from Petit-Saut dam, French Guiana - Nt197 P3 | ecosystem: Host-associated > Arthropoda: Insects > Digestive system > Gut ...
TATTGATTAATACCCCTAATAATCCATCCGGTGTTGTTTATTCATCGGAAACCCTAAAAAAATTAGCAAATTTACTACGTGAAAAGGAAAAAGAATATGGGCATGATATTTTCTTGATCTCTGATGAACCGTATCGTGAAATTGTCTTTAGTGGTATAGAGGTACCTTATGCTTCCGCTTTTTATGATAATAGTATTTCCTGTTATTCTTATTCGAAGTCTCTTTCGCTTCCGGGTGAGCGGATTGGGTACCTTGCCGCAAATCCCGCCTGTACGGATGCTGATTTGATTGTGCCGATATGTAGTCAGATTTCGCGTGGCATTGGTCACAATTGCCCGGCCTCGCTCATGCAGCTGGCGATTGCAAAGACACTTGGTATTTATTCTGATATGAGCATCTATGAAACAAATATGAATTTGCTTTACAATGAGCTGAAATTGCTCGGATTCACAGTAACAAAGCCTGGTGGAACATTCTACATCTTCCCAAAGGCACTGGAAGAAGATGCCACGGCATTTTGCCGTAAGGCCCTGAAATATGACCTGATCCTTGTCCCAGCCGACAGCTTTGGCTGCCCCGGTTATTTCCGGATGGCTTATTGCATCGACACGGAAAAAGTAACGCGGTCATTACCGGTTTTAAGAAGTTTTGTAGAAAAAGAATACAAAATAACCTCACAAGCGTAATATTTTATGACTTGGCTACATAATATTATTTGATTAAAGAAGGGACTATGATGTCAAATATTATCAAAGCAATGATATTCGGAGTGGTACAAGGCATTACGGAGTGGCTTCCCATTTCCAGCACCGGGCACATGATATTGGTGGAAGAATTTGTTCAATTTACTGATATATCCCCGCGGTTCTGGGAAATGTTTTTGGTAGTTATCCAGTTTGCCTCTATTTTGGCGGTGGTAATTTTATTTTGGTCAAAAATATTTCCGCTTAGCAAGGATGAAAAAAGTGGAGCTTTTTATATTAAGAAAGATATTTTATCGCTATGGCTTAAGGTCTTGGTTGCCTGTATTCCTGCGGCGGTGATTGGCCTATTATTTGATGAAGTCTTTGAAAGACTTTTTTATAATTCGATTAGTGTATCAATCGTTTTGGTTTTGTTTGGGATTGCCTTTATTGTCATTGAAAATAAAAACAAAGGCCGCATTGCTAAAATTGATTCATTGACTGAAATCACTTATTATACAGCAGTTATTATTGGCATTTTCCAATTGATTGCAGCGATTTTTCCCGGCACTTCCCGTTCGGGTGCCACCATCATTGGCGCACTATTAATTGGCGTTTCCCGTACCGTCGCCGCCGAATTTACTTTTATCCTTGCGATTCCGGTCATGGCTGGTGCCAGCTTGCTAAAATTAGTAAAGTTTGGGTTTTCCTTTACCGGTACGGAAGCGGCAATTCTGATTACCGGAATGATAACAGCTTTTTTTGTATCGATCGTTGTTATCCGCTTCTTGCTAAGGTATATCAGAAAAAATGATTTTAAGGTTTTTGGTTATTATCGAATTGGTCTCGGTATATTAATTCTTTGTTACTTTTCATTTATTTTGCCTTTTTTCTAATTCAAGGTTGACATTTCTGCCGAAGAATAGTAGACTGATTGCGAGATTAGATGAAAATGCATATATATTTTATTGAATCATAGGGAAGATTTTTGGAAGGAGTCTTAAAATGGCAGAGTTAAAAAAAGTTAGCGTGACATCTCCGGCAGCTAAAGCACCTGTAGAAGCAAAGACAGAGGAAAAGGCAGTAGCAAAGGCCGCACCGAAGAAAGAAGCGGCTCCTAAAAAGCCTGCGGCTAAAAAAGTAGCCGCACCGAAAAAGCCAGCCGCCAAAAAACCGGCAGCGAAGAAAGCAAGCACCAAAACCGTTGTTGCAAAAAAGAGCGAAGTGGTAAGAGTTGAATTTAACGGCAAATCTTATACACAAGAAGACTTAATCAAAAGTGCCAAGGATGTATGGCAGTATGACATTGGCAAGAAAGCTGCTGAGCTTAAGAGCATTGAGCTTTATGTCAAACCGGAAGAAGAAAGAGCTTACTACGTATTTAATAATGACATCACCGGAAGTTTTTCAATCTAGTCAACATAAAATTGTCTCTGAGAAGTGTCATATGATGGCACTTCTCTTTGTGTAATGCATCTTTTGTATTAAATTTAAAAAATGTTGTATCAAGGAATGAAAGGTTATCCACTTACCATCTTGGCATATGCGCCATTATTTTGAAGCAATTCATCATGTGTGCCTTGCTCTATTATTGTTCCATTATCGATCATAAAAATTATATCATATACACTCATGTTTTCTAATCTATGGGTAACGGTAATGCTGGTTTTGTTCATAAAAGAGTTAGCTAGGCCTTGTTCCAAATGATTCACATTTGTATGATCGATAGCTGAATTGGCTTCGTCGAGCAGGACAATTGGCGCATCGCGATATAAAGCACGGGCAATATTCACACGTTGCCGCTGTCCACCAGAGAGCCGATTGCCGCCTTCTCCCACCGTGCTGTCTAGCCCCTCAGGCAATTCCTCAATAATTTGCGAAACCATTGCGGTATTTATCGCATCGGAAAGGGCATTTTCATCAAAGGCAATCTCGTTGCGTCCTAATTCAATATTTTCGCGTATAGTCATATCAAGTAACGGATAATCTTGTGGTACATAGGCGAAATAAGAAAGCCAAGTTGTTCGATCTAAATTTTGAGGGGAATACCCATTTATGCAGATATTACCATTTTGCGGCGAAAACAGACCTAATAGCAAAGCCAAAATAGTACTTTTCCCGCTTCCGCTTTTGCCAACTAAGGCAACCCTTTGCCCAGCCTTTATTGTAAGTGATACATCCTTTAACACAGGATTATCACCATAGGAAAATGTGACATTTGAGAATTCTATTTCTTTTAGAAGTGACACATGTGTCACTTTATTCATTGCTATGCTTTCTTCATCAGCTGGTAAATCTATCATCTCAAACAGCCGATTGATTTCACCACTCTCAATGCGTGCTATCTGCCTAACGCTTATATATAATTGAGCCGCCATTTCTTCTCTGCTCATATTCATTTCGATGCGGATTTTTTTAATTGTTTCTCCATTAATTTTCAAATTATTACCTCCTCAAACAAAAGACAACCTCGTTATATAGTACCATAAGATAATAGGGATTTCAATATTTAACAGCGTGACGACGGTGTAGCGTGACGTCGAGCGTCTCGATTATTTATGGAATTTTTATAAATTCTTTTTAAGATATTTATTGACTTCTTACATAGATAATGCTATTTTATGTAAGGGAGATGTTAGCACTCCCATTTGATGAGTGCTAACAAAATAAAAATGCTGCTAGACAACCGCAAAGTGAAAATCCTGCAAGCCATCATTCGGAATTATTTAGAAACAGGGGAGCCGGTTGGCAGCCGAACCATATCAAAGTTCGCCGACCTGAATTTAAGTTCCGCGACCATTCGTAATGAAATGGCTGATTTGGAAGAAATGGGTTATATCCTTCAACCCTACACTTCTGCCGGACGGATTCCTTCTGACAAAGGCTATCGCCTTTATGTCGATACGATGATGGAGGAAAAATCGCGGGAAGTAGAGGAACTTAAGGAAACGCTGCTAGAGAAGGCAGATAAGATGGATCAAGTGCTGAAGCATGCAGCAAAGCTTCTGGCCGTAAATACCAACTATGCTTCGATGATCAGCGCTCCCAATTACCGCTGTAATAAGCTCAAATTTATTCAATTGACTAAAGTTGACCGGGAACAATTGCTTGCCGTTATCGTCGTTGAAGGAAATGTAATCAAAAACCACATTATCAAAGTGACCGATCAGCTAGATGATGAAACGTTATTAAAATTGAATATTTTGTTGAACACTCATCTGAATGGCTTGTCAATCGAAGAAATTAACTTAAGCATGATTCAGGCACTAAAGCAACAAGCAGGCTCTTACAGTGCGATTGTCAAAGAAGTAATCGAAGCTGTTGCAGAGGCAATTAAAGCGGACGAAGACTTAGAAATTTATACCAGCGGTGCAACCAATATTTTCAAATATCCCGAACTTTCCGACCACCGCAAAGCTAGCGAGCTGATCACGACTTTTGAAGAAAAGCAATTATTGACCAAACTAGTCAACGGGAATATTAAAGCAGATGGAGATTCGACGGAAATACAGGTTTACATCGGGAATGAGACACCGATTCAATCAATGAAAGATTGCAGCATCGTTACGGCGACCTATGAATTAGAGGAAGGTATGCGTGGAACAATTGGCATTATCGGGCCGAAAAGAATGGATTATGATAAAGTAGTTGGTGTACTGAAATCATTAAAGTCACAACTTGAAGAAATATATAAAAAGTAAATTGACAAATTACGAATACTGACAGAAAGGAAGAAAACATGCAAGACAAAGTAACCGATGAAGTAAAAGTTTGCTCTGAATCCGCCGAAGGCAGAAATGAAGCTAAAGGCGAAGAAATTAAGAATGATGATTCGGTGAAGGAAGAAAATGAAGCGGCAGTGGTTGAAGAGCCGGAAAAGAAAAGCTTTAAAAAGAAAGCAAAGGGCGACAAACAAAAAGAACGAATGATAGAACTGGAAGACCGGGTGATGCGTCAGATGGCCGAGTTCGAAAATTTTCGTAAGCGCACCGAAAAAGAAAAATCATTCATGTTCGAAACCGGTGCCCGCAGTGTGATCGAAAAAATGCTCCCGGTGGTTGACAATTTTGAACGAGGCTTAGCCGCAATCCCTGATGTAGAAAAAGATTCATCCTTTGCTTCCGGCATGAACATGATTTACAAGCAACTAATGACAGAACTGGATAATCTCGATGTCAAAGTGATCCCGGCGATTGGTGAGGAATTTGACCCTGATCTTCACAATGCGGTGATGCAGGTTGAAAGCGATGAATATGAAACAGGAATCATTGCCCAGGAAATGCAGCGAGGTTATACGTACCGGGATACAGTTGTAAGGTATAGTATGGTAGGAGTTGTCGAGTAAAGCTTTTATATAGTTATGATACAACCAAACGAAAACAAACAAACTTAAACCATAGGAGGAAAAACAATGGGAAAAATTATAGGAATCGATCTAGGAACTACGAATAGCTGTGTTGCGGTCATGGAGGGAGGAAAACCCACCGTTATTACCAATACCGAGGGACTTCGCACCACCCCTTCCGTCATCGCTTTTACCAAAACCGGCGAACGCTTGGTAGGCGAAGCAGCAAAACGTCAAGCGGTGACCAACTCAGAAAAAACCATATCTTCGATTAAGCGTGATATGGGAACTGACCGTGGCCGTACCATTGACGACAAGAAATATTCACCGCAGCAAATCTCGGCGATGGTTTTGCAAAAATTAAAAGCAGATGCAGAAAATTATCTTGGTGAAAAAATAACCGAAGCGGTTATCACCGTACCTGCTTATTTTAATGACGCACAGCGTCAGGCCACCAAAGATGCCGGCAAAATCGCCGGGCTTGATGTCAAACGCATTATTAATGAGCCTACGGCAGCAGCTTTAGCCTATGGCTTGGATAACGAAAAAGAGCAAAAAATTATGGTTTATGACCTTGGCGGTGGAACATTCGACGTTTCGATTATTGAAATCGGCGATGGGGTCATCGAAGTGTTGGCTACCAGCGGTGATAACCGCCTTGGCGGCGATGACTTTGATGAAAAAGTCACCAACTTTATGCTGGCTGAGTTTAAGAAAACCGAAGGCGTTGACTTGTCTACAGACAAGATGGCGCTTCAGCGTCTCCGTGAAGCCGCAGAAAAGGCCAAAAAAGAACTTAGTACTGCTACGACCACCAATATTAACCTGCCTTTCATTACAGCAACGAACGAAGGCCCTAAGCATTTCGACATGAACCTGACCCGTGCCAAATTCGATGAGCTGACCCATGACTTAGTGGAGCGTACTGCGGTTCCGGTTCAAAATGCGATGAAAGATGCCGGAGTTACCTCCAGTGACCTTGGCAAAGTGTTGCTGGTCGGCGGATCGACCCGTACCCCTTCTGTGCAGGAAAAAGTAAAGCAAATAACCGGCCATGAGCCGAGCAAAACCTTAAACCCCGATGAATGTGTTGCCCTTGGTGCTTGCATTCAGGGTGGAAAACTGGCTGGCGATGCCGGTGCCGGTGAGATTCTTCTGCTCGATGTTACCCCTCTCTCTCTTTCCATCGAAACGATGGGCGGTGTAGCAACCAGATTAATCGAACGCAATACCACCATTCCGACCAAGAAAAGCCAGGTATTTTCGACGGCTGCTGACAACCAGACCGCAGTTGACATCAATGTCGTCCAAGGTGAACGTCAGTTCGCCAAAGACAATAAGTCATTAGGCCAATTCCGCCTCGACGGCATCCCTCCTGCAATGCGTGGAATGCCGCAGATCGAAGTAACCTTTGATATCGATGCAAACGGGATTGTGAATGTTTCGGCAAAAGACCTAGGCACCGGCAAAGAACAACATATCACCATCACCGCCGGCTCCAATATGTCAGAATCTGATATCGACAAAGCAATCAAAGAAGCAGCCGAATTTGAAGCTCAAGATAAAAAGCGCAAAGATTGCATAGATACTAGAAATGATGCTGATTCTTTCGTCTTCCAGACTGAAAAAGCCTTAACCGAAGTTGGTGATAAAATCAGCGAAAGCGAAAAGGCCGATGTTGAAGCTGATATGGCAGCAGTGAAAGCCATTTTGGAGCGTACAAAAGAAGATGAAGAAATGTCCGACAGTGATCTTGATGAGCTCAAAGCCGCCAAAGAAAAGCTAACGACAACTGCTCAAGCGCTCTTCACCAAAATGTATGAAAACATGCAGGCACAAGGCGGCGGCCCGGATATGGATGGCATGGGCGGCATGGGCGGAATGGATGAAGCCGATACGGGCCCGGCCCCCGAAGGCGATGTCGTAGACGGAGACTTCCGCGAGGTCTAAAATATAAGTTGAACCCGCGAAGGGCGAAGCTGCGATTTAACGTCCGGCACGCTCTCGCTCATTGAGAAACGTAGCGCTACTAAGTCCGCAAAATACGCGAACTAAGTAGCAACGTTCCTCAAATGGCCGGCCTTATAAAACGCACTTCACCCTTCGCGTGCTTTGTATATGAATTTCAAACTCGCGCGAAGTAAATTATAATGTAAAACCAACTAAAAAAGGATAACATACCATGGCAGAGCAAAAAAGAGACTATTACGAAATCCTCGGTTTGGACAAAAACGCCGACGATGCTGCAATCAAAAAAGCATACCGCGTCTTAGCCAAAAAATATCACCCCGATATGAATCCAGGTGATGAAAGTGCGGAGAAAAAATTTAAAGAAGCATCAGAAGCGTATGCCATTTTAAGTGATCCTGAGAAAAAACAAAAATACGACCAGTTCGGGCATGCCGCTTTTGAAAATGGCGGCGGCTTCAGTGGATTTGAGAATTTTGATTTTAGTGATATCTTCGGTGATATCTTTGGTGACTTTTTCGGCGGCGGTTCGCGCCGCCGGACGAACAATGGTCCAATGAAAGGTGCCAATCTAAGAACAAGCGTCCGCATTACCTTTGAAGAAGCGGTCTTCGGTGTTGACAAGGAAATTGAGTTAACGCTAAAGGATGAGTGTAGTACTTGTCACGGCAGCGGTGCTAAGCCCGGCACCAATCCTGAGTTATGTAATAAATGCGGCGGCAAAGGCCAAGTGGTTTTCAGCCAGCAGTCGTTTTTCGGTACCGTCCGAAATGTCCAGACCTGCCCGGATTGCCGCGGCACCGGCAAAATCGTCAAAGAAAAATGTATGGACTGCAATGGCGGCGGTTATATCTCCAGCCGCAAGAAGATTCAAGTTTCCATTCCCGCCGGTATTGATAATGGACAGAGCGTTCGTATCCGTGATAAAGGTGAACCCGGAACGAATGGTGGGCCACGCGGCGATTTGCTTGTTGAAGTCGTGGTTGGCCGTCATCCTCATTTCCAGCGGCAAGAGTATAATATTTTCTCCACCGTAACCATGTCTTATGCGATTGCCGCCCTTGGCGGTGAAATCGTCATTGATACCGTTGACGGGAAAGTAATCTATGATGTCAAAGCCGGTACACAGACAGAAACCAAGGTACGCCTCAAAGGAAAAGGTGTGCCGTCCCTTCGAAATCGGGATGTCCGTGGCGACCACTATGTTACCTTGGTAATCAAAACCCCGGAAAAGCTTTCATCAGAAGCACGTGACCTTCTAAAACGTTTTGATGAAGCGACCGGCAACAGCCTAAATGCCGCGAAAGATGTGACCGGCGAAAAGAGCGAAACCAAAACTAGCAAAAAGAAAAAACGGTGGTCATCATAGACCGCCGTTTTCCCCTTGCGTTCATTAAGGGAGGGATTGCTTATGAAAAATAAGCCAAATGATTATGCAAGATGGTTTGTCCGCTTTTTGAACCGGATCAACTTGAAGTTGCGGCCGAAGCTGATTCTTATTTTTGTAATACTTACGATCATACCGATTTTTTTGATGACCACTACCGCATGGAACCAGATCGTCTCGCTCGGTCAAATGCTGCGAGATATTGCCGTGGAAGATTCCACCAAGGCATTAAATAACGGGGCAAGGGAAAATATCGAACGTATGACAACAGATATAGCGGCATCAGTAGCTGATTTTCTCAGTCAGCGTGACAGGGACGTGCTACTGCTTGCCAATCTCACGCCGTCTGATCAGACCTGCAAAATGTTTTCTGAAAACCGATTAAGCACCCTCACAATGCAAGGCGAATGGATACTCTCTAAGGACGGTATGTCATGGGTGACAAAAGACCCCTATATAAACGATCGGCCGGCCGTTTCCTCTTCGAATAAGGAAAACAACGATGAACTATACGGAAGCAGCTTTCTTAACAGGGCGGCAGATTATTTTTCGCAAGAAAGCAAACCGCTTTACGATGAGATCACATTTCTTGATTTGAATGGTAATGAAATATATAAATATGTAAATCCTGATTCAACGAAACGAAATTATCCACTAAACCCTAATAAAGTGAATGTGTCAAACCGCGCAAATACCTATGTCAAGGCGGAAACTTATTTTGCGGAACTTGAAGATTTAAGGCCGGGAGAAATTTATGTCTCCGATGTGATAGGTGCGTATGTCGGCACGAATTATATCGGGATGTACACGCCGGGCGTTCTTTTGAATGATGTCCCGGATACGCATCCCAATTATGACTTATTGCAGGAAATTGCCCGGCTGCCGGAAGAAGACTTTGTCGAAGCGGCTAAAACACAGGCGTTTGCCGGCAAAGAAAACCCTGTCGGCAGACGCTTTGAAGGCATTGTGCGTTGGGCGACACCGGTGACGAATGAACAAGGCGGTATTATTGGTTATGTGACAATGGCACTGAACCACGACCACATCATGGAGTTTGTGGACTATGTGATGCCAATGCACGAACGTTATACCGAACTGCCCAGTGCCTATGAAGGAAATTACGCTTTTATTTGGGATTATCAATGCCGCAGTATCTGCCATCCGCGGCATCACTCCATCGTTGGCTACAACCCCGTAACCGGCGAACCACAGGTTCCGTGGCTTGAGGGCACGCTTGATTATGAAAGGGATTATATAAACGGCGGATTCCTAAAAGACGAAAGCGGGAATAAAATACTCGTAGACGGTGCGGATGCAACTGCACAGGACACACCTTTTTACTATTGGTATGCCGGCGGCGGAGCGGAGTGGTTGGCCGCCAATCCATCGTGGGATAATCTCTCAGGCGAAGCATCGGGGATGAGCTGGGGTGAGTTTTATGAACGATATAAAGATGACAGGGAAATTCTGCCGCAGTTTGGCGAAAGAATCTTAAAAGACAAAGACGGCAATCACGTAACCGATGCGGACGGCAATCCAATCTTTGACTATCAGTCGCGTGACAAGGAGCCGGCCGATGAGTTAACGAAAGCGGGCTTTGTCGGATTGGACGGACGATATCTTAATAACGCGCCGCAAAGTACCGGTTGTATGGAACTGACTGAAGATGGCGGTTCCGGCTCGTTTTATATCCTGTGGAGCGGCTTGTATAAACCAATGACAGTCGGTGCGGTTCCCTACTATACCGGCCAATATGCACCTGAAAACCAAAACGGTTCAAGGCGTGGTTTTGCCTTTGTCACAATCGGCACAGGTATTGAGGACTTCACCGCCCCGGCGCGCGCCACCGAAATTATCCTGACCAGTGCCATCGATGACAATATGATTAAATTCACCGTGCCGTTTGCGATGTTAAATTTATTATTATTCACCGTCATCATATTGATGTCAATCCTGCTACTTTCATATGTGACACATAATATAGATGTCCTGACCAAGGGAGCATTACGCTTCCGCGCTGGTGAGTGGCAATTCCGCATAGATTCGAACGCAAAGGACGAGTTTGGTACGCTGTATGATTCATTTAACGATATGGCCGACAGTGTTGTAAACAACATTAATGAACCGTTCATCATTACAAACATGGAGCATGAAATCATCTACATGAACGATTCGGCACTGCGTATCACCGGCAAAACGCTGGATGAAGCAGTAGGGATGCCCTACGATGAGGTAAGCATTTACCCTCGAAATTCAAGCCAAAGCCCTATCCGTGCGCTTCATGAAGGCAGGGAAGCCGATGTTATATACCAAAAAGAAAGCGGCCATTATTATAAGGGTATTGCCAATTTTATTTTAGGGGGTGATGGCAGTAAAAGCGGATACATCATCGTTAGCAACGATGTGACCGAAATTGAAACTGCCCGCAGAAACGCGGATCATGCAAATCAGGCAAAAAGCAATTTCCTTTCCAATATGAGCCACGAGATCAGAACGCCTATGAACAGCGTCATCGGATTCACTGAGTTGGCTTTCGAAAGCGCATCTTTAAAAACAAAAGAATACCTGAGCAAGATCATGGAAAACTCACACTTGCTTTTGGAAATTATCAATGACATCTTAGATATATCCAAAATCGAGTCGGGCAATATGACATTGGAAACGATCGCTTTCGATTTACATAAATTGCTGGCCAACTGCCAAAGCATAATTTATCCGCGTGCTATCGAGAAAAACATTGAGGTGCTTTTACTTACGGAATTTTCTTTAGGAAGAAAGCTATTTGGCGATCCGCTGCGGCTTAGGCAGGTGCTGCTCAACCTTCTTTCCAATGCCGTAAAGTTCACCGATTCCGGCCTGGTCAGTCTTTCTGTAAAGATAACGGATTTGAAGGAAGATACCGCCACCTTGTATTTTGAGGTAAGCGACAGTGGCATAGGCATGACGCCCGAGCAGATCACTAATATATTTGAACCGTTTACCCAGGCCGATATCAGCACAACAAGAAAATACGGCGGAACAGGGCTTGGACTGACCATCTCAAGTAGTATGCTCGATTTGATGAACAGCAGGCTTAAGGTAGAAAGCGTATTTGGTGCCGGAACAAAATTCAGCTTTGTCGTTACCTTCAAACTTGCGGACGAAACCGCTTCAATGCCTGAGACCCCAAATACAGTCGATGAAAGCAAAAAACCAGTGTTCAAGGGTACTATCTTGGTTATCGAGGATAACAACATGAATCAGCAGGTCATTACCGAGCATTTGGCAAGAGTAGGGTTGCAAACGGAGATTGCAGCAAACGGCCTGATTGGCATTGAAAAGGTAAAACAACGCCTTGTTAAATTGAAAAAACCGTATGATCTCATCTTTATTGATATCCATATGCCGGTGATGGATGGGACAGATGCCGCCCCTCAAATCATCAAACTGAGCCCGGCAACCCCGATCATCGCTATGACCGCCGATGTTTTGAGTGAAAGCAGGGAAAAATATATAAAACTCGGCATGACCGACTACCTTGGCAAACCATTTACATCACAGGAGCTTTGGGATTGTCTGCTTAGATACTTAACGCCTTTGCATTTCGATACTTATGAAGATAACAGTGACGCAATCCAAAATAAACTGAGAACCGACTTCGCTAAAAGCAATCAAGACACATTCGATGAAATCACAAGTGCCATTGATGCCGCTGACATAAAGCGGGCGCATCGGCTGGCCCATACACTAAAGAGCAGTGCGGGGCTGATTGGCAAATCTAAATTGCAAAAAGCCGCCGCAGATGTGGAAAGCGCGCTTAAAAACGGCAAAAATATGCTGACGGAAACCGATATGAGTATTTTCAGCCATGAATTGGAGAAAGTGTTAAATGAGTTAATGCCGCTCATTGCCGAAACCAAAAACGATGCCGAACCAAATAGCCCGGTTCAGGACATGGACGAAGAAACAGCGCGGGAACTCTTTGATAAACTGGAACAGCTGCTCAGTAGCGGCAGCCCTGAGTGTTTGGGATTAGTCGATGCGCTTCGCCGCGTTCCGGGCACTGAGGAATTGATAGCGCAAATGGAAGACTTCTACTTTGGAGCCGCCGCAGAAACGCTTGCGGCATTAAGGGAAGCGAGGGATAAAGTATAATGAGCAATAAAGCCATGCCTCAGAAAAAAGAGGAGCGTTATATAAAGGCGCTCCACAAAGCCATTGAAATCTTTACCGCATATAGTGAGGAAAACTATGAAAACGTAATATCAAATGGTTTGCACCCGGTCGCGGAGGCGGCGGACATTGACCGGATCGCCGTATTTCAGGTTTGGTCGAATGAATTAAGGACGGTCGGGGAGATTTACCGATGGGATAAAGAAATGGGCGGGACAACGCCGATTGACGATTCTTTGCGGGAGCTTCCCATGACCCCGGTGATAGAACGTTGGGTTTCGGTTTTATTAAGCGATGTCTGCATCAGATTGAAAAGCAGCGAGTTTTCACCGGGCGAAGCAGAATTTTTAGGCGCACTCGGTGTCAAATCCATACTCTTAGCACCCATATTTATCGAAGGCAGGCTGTGGGGCATAATCGCGTTCCAGGACAAAAAGAAAGAGCGTGATCTGGATGATGAGTGCGCGGAATTTTTGCGTTCGGCAGCACGTCTGTGCGCCGGCATCGTGATCAGAAAAGAAAAAACGAAGGCGGCTGCCCAGTCTACAGAAGTACTGAGCGAATGGTATAAATCAATCCTCAACGCCGTACCGCTTCCCATTACGGTGACAGACAAAAATATGAACTGGACGTTTGTGAATACGTCGGTTGAAGATTTCTTAGGCACAAAACTTGAAGATATGTTGGGAAAGCCTTGCAGTAATTGGAACGCACATATCTGCAATACGCCTGACTGTGGGATAGCCTGCGCGAAACGGGGCGAAAAGCGTACTTTCTTCACCCATAATGAATCATCGTATCAGGTTGATGTTGAGATACTTAAAAACTCCGAGGGAGAAACAGCAGGGTTTATTGAAGTTGTCCAGGATATTACCAAAATCAAAGAAGCGGAGGCTTTGAAACAGATTAGTGAGGCGGACGCACGTGTGAGAATCATGTTAAACGCGACACCGCTTGCCTGCCGTCTTTGGAATAAGAATTATCAGATTGTTGACTGTAATGAGGAAACGGTCAGGCTTTTCGGTTTAAGAGACGAGCGGGAGTGCATGGAAAGGTATTTTGAGCTGTCGCCGAAATATCAGCCGGATGGGCGGCGTTCACAGGAACGAATTATCGAAATCCTAGAAAAAGTCTTTGAGGAAGGCAGGATGGTCTTTGAGTGGATGCACCGTAAGCTGGACGGTACGCCGCTGCCTGTGGAGATAACGCTTGTCAGGGTCAAATATCACGATGATTATCTCATCGCGGGATACACGCGCGATCTGCGCCAACTGAAAGCACTGATAAACGAGGTACAGAGCGAAAATGAGCGGTTTATAAAAGCTGCTCACTGGTATGAGTCGCTTATTGATGCCGTGCCGTTTGCTGTCACCGTTCAGGATATAGACCAGCAATTTACTTATTTTAACGCAACCGCCGAGGAAACTTTTTTAAAAAGCCGAAAAGAAATGATCGGGCAGCCATGCCACAAACTGGGTCTTGAGATATGTAACTCGGAGTTTTGCGCCATATCCTGTGCAAAGCGAGGGCAGTCACAGACTTATTTCACCCATGCCGATAAATCATATCAAGCGGATGTCAAGATAATCAATGACTTAAGCGGTGAACCCGCCGGTTATATCGAGGTCATACAGGATAATACCAATTTGGAGAATATGATCCGGCGGCAGGCGGATTTGGAAACAAAACTGGAAATGGAGGAAATGTCGCGAAATCAAGCGAAGGCCGAAGCCGCAAACCAAGCAAAATCGCTCTTTTTGGCCAATATGAGCCACGAAATCAGAACACCAATGAACAGCATTATCGGTTTTTCTGAATTAGCCGAAGGTGAGGTAATGTCCGCAAAAGCAAGGGGTTATTTAAGCAAAATATTGGATAATTCCAAATGGCTTTTGCAGATTATCAACGATATTCTTGATATATCAAAAATTGAATCGGGCAATATGGAGCTTAAAACGGTTCCATTTTACTTGCAGGATTTGCTTGCCAACTGTCAGAGCATCATCTATCCGCGGGCAATTGAAAAAGGCATTGAGGCGAGCTTCCACACGGAGCAGCCAGTAGAGAAGGCCCTTTGCGGCGACCCGCTTAGGCTTCGGCAGATCCTGCTCAATCTGCTTTCCAACGCGGTAAAGTTCACCGAAAAAGGGCAAGTACGCCTGATCGTTACGGTTTCAAATTCGACAGAAGAAGAAATCACATTATGCTTTGAAGTGGACGATGATGGCATCGGAATGACGCAGGAGCAGATCGCACATATATTCGAGCCTTTTGTGCAGGCCGACATCAGCGCGACCAGGGAGTACGGCGGAATAGGAATTGGGCTGAGCATAGCAAAAAACATTCTCGATCTTATGGGCAGCAAACTTGAAATAGTCAGTACGCCGGGTGTTGGAAGTAAATTCAGCTTTACAGTGACGCTCAAAACCGCAGGCGAAGTTGTGGGAACGAAAGACGATACTGAGGAAATGAATAAGCCTATGTTCGAGGGGGAGATATTGGTCTTTGAAGACAATAAAATGAATCAACAGGTTATTACGGAGCATTTGGAACGGGTCGGGTTGAAAGCCGATATTGCGGAGAACGGAAGCATTGGCCTTGAAAAAGTGAAGCAGCGCATCGAAAAAGGTGAAAAACCGTATCGCTTGATATTTATGGATATCCAGATGCCGGTGATGGACGGGATTGAAACCGCACCGAAAATTGCCGCATTGGGTTCGGGAACCCCGATTGTTACCATGACGGCTAATGTTTTGTCCGCTGACATGGACTTGTATAAAAAGCTCGGCATGGTTGACTATCTTGGCAAACCCTTCACGGCCAAAGAGCTTTGGGGTTGTCTGCTCCGGCACCTGCAGCCTGTTCGTTTCGAATTGTCAAGAGACGATGAAGATCTTTTGCTTGACAAACTAAAAACGGATTTTGTAAAAACCAATCAGCAGATTTACGATAAGATCATGGAAGCCATTGAAACCGAAGATATGACCTTGGCACACAGATTGGTGCATACACTAAAAAGCAATGCGGGATTTATTGGCAAGACAAAGCTGCAAAAGGCCGCCGCCGAAGCTGAAAATGCGCTCAAAAACGGCGGTAGTTTAGAAACAGTAATGAATATTTTCCAGTATGAGCTTGACAAGGTTCTTGATGAATTGAAGCCGTTTCTTTTAGCGGCAAACACCGCCCCAATTGAAAATATCGAGGAACCGCTTAATGCGGAAGATACGGACACGCTTTTTAGGAAACTGGAGCTGCTGCTCAGCAAAGGCAGTCCGGAATGCCTGCGGCTGGCACCTGAGCTTCGCCGCGTCCAGGGAAGCGAAAAGCTGATAACGCAAATGGAGGACTTCTTTTTTGGAGAGGCCTTAAAAACGCTTATTGAGTTAAAAGAATATAGAATAATTTGAGGAGGGAAAGCATGGAGGAAAAGAATAGCATTTTAATTGTGGATGACGACAAGGCTAATATCGTTTATCTAAACCACCTGTTGAGCGCCGATTATATGATTTATACGGCAAGGGACGCGAATGAAGCTTTCAGGATTGTGGAAAAACATTGCCCCGATCTGATTCTTCTCGATGTTATCATGCCGGAAATGAGCGGATACGAGGTTATCTCCATATTAAAAGGGACGGAAGCAAGTAAGGATATTCCCGTCGTTTTTATCACCGGATTAAGCGATGCCGATGATGAAATGAAAGGGCTTAATTTGGGTGCGGAAGATTATATCATTAAGCCGTTTCATGACGCGATTGTAAAATTGCGGGTTCGCAATCAAATAAAAATGGTCAATCAAATGCGAACGATTGAAAGGCTAAGCATGTTGGATCAATTGACAGGTATAGCCAACCGGCGCAGTTTCAATCAGCAAATTGACAAGGCATGGCGGATGGCGATTAGGTCGCGGTCGGCGGTCAGCTTGATGATGATAGATGTTGATAAGTTCAAGGTCTACAATGATACATATGGGCATCAGCAAGGCGATTTAGTATTGCAGATTATCGCGGATGTTTTGGAAAAAAGCCTGATGCGCTCGACCGATTTCGCGGCTCGCTGGGGCGGCGAGGAATTTGCCATATTGCTTCCCTTGACGGATATTGGCGGTGCGCTTCCGATTGCGGAGAGCATCCGCGCCAATATTGAAAACACGGTGATACCCTGCCCGGATGGGACATCCACGGTGGTAACTGTCAGTATCGGTGTTCATTCGCAAACACCTACTCAAAGCGATTCGATGGATGATTTCATATCCAAAGCGGACAACGAGCTTTATACCGCGAAAGAATCAGGGAGAAACCGGGTCTGTAGCAGTTGTATCGCAAATTAGATGATTAATCAATAATATCAAACGAGACATGTTCATCATAATTATTCCAGATTAGGCAAATCCACGTTTTCCCTTGGTTAAAGATAATCTCGTTGTCATTCTCATCATAGAATTTGGCCGGCGTTAAATCTCCGCCGAAACGCTTCCAAGTCCCTTCGATTACTTTTCCGTTGGTAAATACTTGGGCTTTGCCATCCCCATGTACGGCAAAGGCCAGATAGTCATTGGAGTCGCGGACTTCACCATGGGCATACTGGAAGACAACGTTCGAATAAGCTAGTTGCTCGTTATTCATTTCATCAATATGTTTGCCGCCGAAGTGATAACGGTAATATAAGTGGTCATTTTCGTTATATTCAAAATAAGGATTCCCGTTTCCATAACCGCCCGCATTTGAGCTTGTCCCACCGGGGAGAATCTTGGTGGTACGGGGATAACCTTCATATTCGACCCGGGTTCCTTCAGCGGCAAAAGTAAATTGCGGAACAAAATTCTGGGAATATGTTTTCTCATAGCCTAAGCGGTCAACGGCTTTATTATAACCGGCAACCGTCAAATAACCAGTATACTCAATTGCATAGCCGGACCGGGGAATGCGCTTAAAAGCTTCGTCGCCACCGCGGTTGATCCCGGCCAGTGTTACGCTGATATTATCTACCTTATCGCTATTGATTAAGTCGGCACTATATGGCACAGCCAATCCCCAGTGGCAGTAAAGCGCGTTTTTGCCGATTGCTTCATAAACAAAGTAATCACGGGCTGAACGGGTCGGCCCAATGTGATCCAAATCATCGTAGTCTTCAAAAAATGCCACTAAACGAGTAGTACGTCCTTCTACAGCGGCTTCAAAGACGATATCCGCCCTTGAAATCGCGTATTGAGGAAGGGCGGCCTTATTATTTGGTATCATTAAAGCCATTGGGCGGCGCATCGAAACATTGACATCTTTCCATTCGCCAGTCAGATAACTTTGGTATAGCCCATCTTTTAATTCGCGGATACCAATGATTGGTACCCCATTCAACATATTTTCATCAGCAAATACTTCTGGTTCCGGTTCTGGATCAGGTTCTGGTTCCGGTGGCTGCTCGATGACAATAGGCGCTGGTTCCGGGCTTGGTAAAGGGATGAGCTCATTATCCTTGCTGCCACAACCGGAAAATAGAAAGGCTGATAGGCTAAAAAGCATCCATATTAAAATCATTTTCTTGACACGTAATTGTGCTTTCATTCAAAAATCCTCCTGCTATTATTACTCATATTCTGCATGTTCACTATACTCTTCCCAAATTAAGCAAATCCAAGTCTTACCTTGATTTAAAACGATTTCATAGCCATCATTATCAAAATATCTGGCTGGCTCACCGTCTTTAAAACGCTTCCACGTACCTTCAATTACTTTTCCATTGGTAAAAATTTTCACGGGTTTCCCTTCGTCATGCATCTGGAAAGCCAGATAATCATTAGGGTCACGTACTTCTCCATAAGTATATTGGTAAATAACGTTTGTATATGCAAGCTGCTCATTGTTCATCTCATCGATATGTTTTCCCCCGTATTGAAAACGGTAATATAAGCGATTGCTTTCATTGTACTCAAAATATGGTTTTGATTGTCCATAACCACTGCTATTGTTTGAGGTGCCACCGGGACGGAGTATTGTCGCATCCGGAAGATCAACATATTCAGCTCGCGTATTTGGAGCAGCAAACACGAACTGGGGGGTAAAATTCGCGGAATAATTCGGATTATATCCTAAACGGGTAACAGCTTTCATATATCCATCAATCACCATATAGCCGGTTTGGTCGGTGGAATAACCAGGTCTTGATACTCTCTTAAATGCCTCTTCCGCACTTACTTCGATTCCCTGGAGTGGTTGGCTGACATTGTCAACCCGATCGCTGTTAATGATTTGTGAACAGTATACGACGGTTAATCCCCAGTTGCAGAAAATCGCTTCTTTGCCCATTGCTTCATATATAAAGTAATCGCGTGCTGAACGAGTTGGGCCAATCCGGTCTAAATCATCATAATCTTCTACAACAACCAATAAACGCGTTACACGTCCTTCAAGTGGTGCCTCAAAGATAACGCTGGCTTTCGAGATGCCGTACTGCGGCAAGGCCGGTTTATTGTTTGGCACCATGACTCCAAAAGCGCGTCGCTTTGCGACCGAAACATCTTTCCATTCACCGGTCAAATAGCTTTGGTACTTGCCATCTACTTCTTCACGGCTCCCAATGATGGGAATACCATTTAATAAATCTGTTTCATCAAAATCTTCCGCAGATAATAAAACCTCAGGTTCCTTCACCTCTTTGTCTTGCTCATCCTCACGAAAATCTTCGCCAACCGGAATTGGCAAAGACTTAAGTTCACTGCCACAGCCGGAAATAAATGCGGCAATGAATAGAAATAAAAGGCTCATATGTATAAAGTTTTTCTTTCGCTTTGGTATGTTCACAATGATACTCCTTGTATTTTCATAGTTGTCCAACATTTAGCACAAGGACTATTATATATGATTGTTTCTGCTTTTGCAATTCTTTAATTATTATGATATTATTAATTTTAATAATTTCGTAACAATTTAAGTGAAAGGGATTGATTTTATTATGAAATGGATAAAAATCAGAATAAAAACCACCACCGAAGCCAGTGATATCATCATCAGCAGCTTGTATGATATTGGGTTGGAAGGCGCACAAATAGAAGATAATCAGCCCTTGAGCGCATTAGAAAAAGAGCAGATGTTTGTTGATGTTTTGCCTGACCGGCCAGCGGATGACGGGATTGCCTACCTAAACTTCTTCATCGAAATGTGCGGCGATGCGGATCTTTTAGTTATAATAGGAAAGATTAAAATAGAACTAAATGAAATCAAAAAGTATATTGATATTGGCGAAGGCAGCATATCCATCTTAGAAACGGACGATTTGGATTGGATTAATAATTGGAAGCAATATTTTCACCAATTTGCGATCGATGATGTTTTGGTAGTGCCGTCTTGGGAAACTGTTTCTGGCCAGGAGAAATGGGCTTATATCCTGCGGATTGACCCAGGCACGGCTTTTGGTACCGGAATGCATGAAACAACTCAGCTTTGCATCCGCCAGCTTAGAAAGCATATCAAACGCGGCGATTTTATGCTGGATATCGGCTGTGGCAGTGGCATTTTGGCGATTTTATCGCTTATGTTTGGCGCGAAACAAGCCTATGGAACCGATCTTGATGCTGGTGTTTTAGCGGCAGTAAAAGAAAACTGCCTTGCCAACGATATCCCTATGGGGCATTTTAAAATCATAATTGGTAATATTATAAATAATGAAAAAATTTTGAAGGAAGTAGGCGGTGAGGAAAGCTATGATATTGTTGCGGCTAATATTTTGACCGAAACTTTGATACCCCTGACAGCGGTAGCTTGTAGGTGTTTAAAAAAAGGCGGCTATTTTATCACTTCAGGAATCATCAATGAAAACGATCCTTCTTTAAAAGCGGAAATTCCCAAAAAAGCGGGGCAAGTCGTTGCTGCTATGCAATCGACTGGAATGAAAATAGAAGAATTAACTTACCAAGGTGAGTGGATTAGTATAACGGCTAGAAAAATATGAATCATTTTTTTATTACTCCTGATCAAATCAACGAAAATAAGCTAATCATTACCGGCAGCGATATCCGGCATATCAAAACTGTCCTGCGCATGAAAGTCGGTGATGAGGCTTCATTTAGTGATGGAATCAGCCCTTCTTTATACCGTGGCATCATGACTGAGGTGAATGATGAGGGCATTAGCTTTGATATCATTTACATTCAGGATACCAATCACGAACTGCCCTCGCAGGTATATCTTCTTCAAGGTCTTCCAAAAGCTGATAAAATGGAGTCTATTATCCAAAAAGCAGTGGAACTGGGTATCTATGAGATTATACCGGTTAAGACCGCTCGCTCCATTGTCCGGCTGGATGAAAAAAAAGCGCAGACGAAACTAAAGCGCTGGCAAAATATCAGTGAAGCCGCGGCAAAACAAAGCAAGCGCCAAACAATCCCAATCGTTCACAATATTATGAACTTTGATGAGGCAGTCCGCTTTATCAGCCAGATGGATATAAAAATAATTCCATATGAACTTGCTGATGATTTTGAAAAAACAAAAAAAGCAATTGAACGTATCGAACCCGGACAAACAATTGCGATTCTCATTGGCCCGGAAGGTGGTTTTACGAGTCAAGAAATAAATTTTGCCATAGAAGCCGGGATCAATCCTGTTACCATGGGCAAGCGGATCCTGCGGACGGAAACCGCCGCATTTGTCATATTAAGTTGGATTATGTACCATCTTGAAGAATAAGCATATAATAGAAGAAACTCGGATTTTGCGGAAAATGCGCAAAACAATCGTTGCGAATAGTGTGAAGAATAATAAAAATATGAAGGTGAAATATGGAAGTCTATTTAGATAACTCAGCAACTACCAAGTGTTTTCCTGAGGTAGCTGAACTAATGAAGAAAATTATGTGCGATGAATATGGAAACTCCTCCAGCATGCATCGAAAAGGCATTCAGGCAGAAAACCATATCCGCTATGCGAAGGATGTAATCGCACGCAATCTAAAAATCAATGAAAAAGAAATCATCTTTACATCCGGTGGCACTGAGTCAAATAATCTTGCCTTAATCGGAACCGCTTTTGCCAATGCCAGGGCAGGAAGGCATTTGATCACTACCGCTATCGAACATCCCGCTGTATCACAAACAATGAAATATTTGGAACAAGAAGGATTTCGGATCACCTATCTGCCGGTAGATAAAAACGGCATGATTCGTTTGCAGGATTTGGAACGTGTGATTAATCGCGATACCATTCTTATTTCCATCATGCATACAAATAACGAAATTGGTTCTGTTCAGCCAATTGCTGAAGCCGGGGCGCTCATTCAGAATATCAATCCCCATATTGTATTTCATGTTGATGCGGTCCAAGGTTTTGGCAAATACAAAATTCACCCCAAAAGAATGAATATTGGTTTACTGACTGTCAGCGGACATAAGATACATGGCCCCAAAGGGACCGGTTTTCTCTATGCGGATGAAAAAGTGAAAATAAATCCAATCAGTTTTGGCGGCAAGCAGCAACAGGGGATGCGTTCCGGAACTGAAAACGTTCCCGGTATTGCCGGAATGGCCAGGGCAATCGAAATGCAAAGCGATAATATGGACCAAGATATCGACAAGCTGTATGAACTAAAGAGTTATTTTGTGGATGGCCTGAAAGGAATCCCGGAGTTAGTCATGAATAACCCGCCGGCCCGAAACGGCGCTCCCCATATCATAAACGCAAGCATTATCGGGATAAAAAGCGAAGTGTTGCTACATGCGTTGGAAGAAAAAGATATTTATGTCTCAGCCGGAAGTGCCTGTTCCGCGAATAAAGCCAATCACCAATCACCAACGCTAAAGGCGATTGGGCTTTCAAAAGCGGCAATGGAATCAGCAATCCGCTTTAGTTTTTCGCATTATACATCAATGGCAGAATTAACTTACACTTTAAACACAATGTATGATATAATTCCTATGTTAAGGAAATACGTAAGAAAAACATGAAGCGATTATTTTACTACAAATCATTTTTAATTAAATACGCGGAAATTGGCATTAAGGGCAAAAATCGGCATCTTTTCGAGGAAGCATTGGTCAGACAGATCAAGTATGCTTTGAAAAAAGTTGCCGGTGATTTTAAAGTGAGACGGACAAGCGGCCGTGTTTATGTGACCGCGCAAAGTGAGTTTGATTATATTGATGCAATAGAAGCTTTGCAGACCGTTTTTGGAATTTCAGGGATTTGCCCGATGGTGTCGATGGCAGATGAAGGTTTTGAAAAACTTAGTGAATTTATCCTGGCATTTTTAAGCGATGTCTATTCTCCGGAGGAGTGCGAAGATTCCCTTACTTTTAAAATCGCTGCCCGCCGAAGCCGTAAGGATTATCCTCTTGATTCGATGGAGTTGAATAAAGAGCTAGGGCGCATTGTACTAGAAGCTTTTCCTTCAATGCGTGTCGATGTTCATAAACCGGATGTGATGATTCATGTTGAAATCCGCGAGAATATTTATATTTATTCAAAGATTATTCCCGGCTCCGGCGGAATGCCTGTTGGTACGAGCGGGAAAGCGATGCTCCTTTTATCAGGCGGCATTGACTCACCTGTCGCCGGATATATGATAGCAAAAAGAGGCGTTAAAATCGATGCGGTTTATTTTCATGCCCCACCTTATACCAGTGAACGTGCCAAGCAAAAAGTACTGGATTTGGCACGTACTTTATCGCGCTTTACCGGCCCGATATATCTGCATATTATCAATTTTACCGATATTCAACTCTATATCTATGATCAATGTCCCCATGAAGAATTGACGATCATCATGCGTCGTTATATGATGCGGATTGCGGAACACATCTCCAATGAAACCGACTGCCTGGGCCTAATCACCGGTGAAAGCATTGGCCAAGTTGCCTCCCAGACCCTAAAATCGTTGGCAGCAACCAATGAAGTCTGTAGCCTCCCGGTTTATCGCCCCTTGATTGGTTTTGACAAGATGGAGATTATAAAATTGGCAGAGCAGATTGGAACATATGAAACTTCGATTCAGCCTTTTGAAGATTGCTGTACGATCTTTGTCGCCAAACATCCCGTTACGAAACCAAATCGTAAAAGGATTCAGCGAAGTGAGCGGAATCTGGAAGAGAAAATAGAAGGGCTTCTGGAAACGGCACTAACCACAAAGGAAGTCTTGAAAATAGTGTGACGGCCCAAATCTGTTCACGGCTTGACCGTGAATAGCAACAAAAAGACGCACCTCGAACGAGATGCGCCTGATTATGTTCAAGACATTCGATTAAAGCATATAAGTTTTTAGGATTGTCAGAACTTCTTCGGCTCCATCCTCAGCATGGATATTTAAATCAATCGGCTTTGAAAGATCCAAGCTAAAGATACCCATGATTGATTTTGCATCAATAACGTATCTGCCTGAAACTAAATCAAAGTCATAATCAAATTTTGTAATATCGTTTACAAAAGATTTAACCTTATCAATAGAATTTAATGAAATCTGTACGGTTTTCATTGCACTACCTCCTTATTATTTTACTTCACCATATATACTAAGTCTTTCGCAAACAAATGTCAATGCCTAAACAATACAAAAATATTGGAGTTTGTTATGAAAAATGTAGCATTACATAACCTTGGCTGCAAAGTAAATAGCTACGAAATAGAAGTTATGCAACAAAGTTTACAAGAAAACGGCTTTTTGATTGTACCATTTGATGAAGTGGCAGATATTTATATTGTAAATACCTGCACTGTTACGAATGTTGCCGACTTAAAAAGCCGTAAGATGCTTAACCGCGCCCGTCAGAAAAATCCCGATGCCATTGTTGTTGCTGTTGGCTGCTTTGTGCAAATGGAGGAAATGGATAAGAATTTGTCTATCGACTTAGCAATTGGGAATAATAAAAAAAGTGAGTTGGTGCCAATTTTACAAGCATATCTTGAAAAGCGATCTGCGGGCATCAAAACACTTGACAAAAAAACGATACCGGATATCAATCGATTAGAAATTAATAGTGAAACCTCATATGAAGAAATGACGTTACGAAAAATCACCGAACATACTCGCGCATTTATCAAAATTCAGGATGGCTGCAATCAATTCTGTTCTTATTGCATCATCCCTTATGTCAGAGGCCGGGTCAGGAGCCGCAAAAAGGAAGCGATCATCAGCGAATTGACCGAATTGGTCAACAAGGGATGTCGTGAAGCTGTCTTAACCGGGATCAATGTAAGTTCATATGGCACTGACTTTTCTGATGAAAACGCACTTTATGATTTGCTCATCAAAATGGCGGAGATTCCGGGTCTTAACCGGATCCGTTTGGGGTCGCTGGAGCCGCGCATAGTATCTAGCGAGTTTGCCGCAAAAATTGCGGCGATATCAAAGGTATGCCCCCATTTTCATCTGTCTTTGCAAAGTGGCTGTGACACGACTCTTAAGCGAATGAATCGGCAATATACGACGGCAGAGTATTACGAGAAGGTTGAAATTCTCCGCTTTGCCTATCAAAATCAATTTGGCAGCGAATATGAACCGGCAATCACAACCGATATTATCGTCGGATTTCCCGGCGAGACAGAAGCAGAATTTGCGGAAACAGAAAAGTTTGTCCGCAGGATCGGCTTTTCCGGAATCCATGTATTCCGGTATTCAAAGCGAAAAGGAACAAAGGCGGCATCAATGCCTGACCAAATATCGGCGGCAGAAAAAAAGAATCGGAGCAGCAGGCTGCTTAAAATAGGGAAAGAATTATCAAAACAATTTTCAGGCCATTTCATCGAGAAAAAAGTTACCATCATTTTGGAAGAAGCAAAAGTAATAGGAGGCATAAAATACTGGCTCGGTTATACCGATAAATACGTGCGGGTGGCAATTAACCAAAACGATTTTGGCCAAGCGGCAGAGCCGGGGCAACTGGTTGATGCAATGATAACCGGGAATTTGACAGCAGAAATCATGAAAGGAAAAGGTAAAAAGGTAAGATAGGCATTGAATTATTGGCATAATTGGAGTAATATCATATATATCGTATACTTAGGATCGGAATAAATGGGGTATCAAATGCAAAATAAAGATTTTAAAGAAGAGCATGGTAATGCTGAGGATTTAGGAAACACACAATTTTTTTCGGTTGAAACATACAAAGAAATAACCGTCAAAAGCACTTTGGCGGTGGTTTATGAAGCACTTACGGAAAAGGGTTATAATCCGGTCAATCAAATTGTCGGTTATATCATGTCAGGCGATCCCACTTATATTACCAGCCATAAAAGTGCTCGCAGCCTGATTATGAAAGTGGAACGGGATGAATTGGTTGAAGAGTTGTTGACGGAGTATATCCGCAATAAAGATTTGAAATAAGAGGTTTCATTTTGCGGATAATGGGATTGGATTTTGGTGCAAAAACAGTTGGTGTTGCGATGAGTGACCCACTTTTCATAACGGCTCAGGGCATTGAGATTATCAGAAGAAAACATGAAGAAAAGCAGCGCCAGACCCTAGCCCGGATTGAAGAACTGATTTTTGAATATGATGTAAAAGAAATTGTCTTAGGTATGCCAGATCATATGGATGATAAGATTGGCGAACGCGGTGAAAAGACGCTTGCTTTTAAATAGAAATTGGAACGGCGCAGTGGGCTTCCGGTCGTATTATGGGACGAGCGGCTGACCACCTTTTGTGCAGAACAGGCGATGGCCGAAACCGGTGTGAAAAAGCAAAAACAAAAAGAATATATTGACATGTTAGCGGCGATGTTTATCTTACAAGGATATATGGATGGAAAAAATAACATTTGAGGCAGACCATGAAGCAATCGATTTTTAT